>Ga0116174_10004584_pt1 | contig 10852 bp, 8 predicted proteins | sample AD_UKC087_MetaG_FD_89801 | JGI IMG/M metagenome (GOLD analysis project Ga0116174, IMG submission 89801) | Active sludge microbial communities of municipal wastewater-treating anaerobic digesters from USA - AD_UKC087_MetaG | ecosystem: Engineered > Bioreactor > Anaerobic > Digestate | place: USA...
GAAGCCGTCACCTGAGAGCGCCGCAAAGCGTTTCCCCGCCGACAAAGGACGGTTCGCATGATCAAGCGGATGCTGGTTCCCACGGACGGCAGTGACATGGCCCGCAGGGGGGTGACCTATGCCCTCGCGCTGGCGGAGAGGCACGGCGCCTCCATCATGGCGCTGCATGTGGTGGACGTGAAGCTCCTTGAGGGCCCCTTCCTGCGCGACATCTCCGCCTCCCTGGGCACGGCCCCCTACGTCAACTACACCGGCAACATCTCCTCCCTGCTGGAGGCCCACGGCGCCAGCGCGCTGGAGGAGGTGGAGCGGCTGTGCGCGGAGCGCGGGGTTCCCTGCGAGACCACGCTGGCCACCGGCATCGTGCCGCGGGTCATCGTGGAGGCCGGCGAGCTTGCCGACCTGATCGTGCTCGGGCGGGGCGGCGAGCACAGCCCCTGGCTGGAGGGGCTGGCCGGATCCACGGCGCAGGCCGTGGTGCGGAGGGCCTCCACCCCCGTGCTCGTGACCGGGGCCGCGGCCCCGGAGGGCGACAAGGTGGTGGTGGCCTACGACGGCAGCCTCCACGCGCGCAAGGCGCTGCGCGCCGGGGCGGACGTGGCGCGCGAGTGGGGCATGGCCCTGCACCTGGTCACGGTGCGCGGCGACGCGGAGGCGGTGCAGCGGGAGGCCCTGGGCTATCTGGAGTCCCGCGACGGGCTGGAGATCGTGTGCGCGGCCCGGCAGGGCGACGCGGGCGAGGAGATCTCCGCCTACGCCGGCGAAAGCGGTGCCGCCGTCATCGTGATGGGGGCCTTCGGCCACTCCAAACTGCGGCAGCTGGTGGTCGGCAGCACCACCGCCTACGTTCTCCACAGCGCCCCCTGTCCCCTGCTCCTGCTGCACTGATCACAGGCGCTCGACCCCGAACCCGCCGCCCACCTCGATGACGGACCCGGTGGCGTAGTCGAACGAACCCTCCGCCAGGGCGGCCACCGCGCGGCCGATGTCCTCCGGCGTGCCCCAGCGGGGCGTGAGCAGGAGCCCTTCCCCGATGAGGCGGTCGTATTTCTCCGTGACCGCCGCGGTCATGTCCGTGGCGATGACGCCGGGCTGCACGTCGAAGACGGGGATGCCGTAGGGGGCGAGGCGGACGGCGAAGCACTTGGCGGTCATGCTGAGGCCGGCCTTGCTGACGCAGTATTCCGGCCGGTTCGGGCTGGCCGCCCGGCTGGAGATGCTGGTGATGAACACCATGCGGGGCGGGGCGAGGCCCGCCTCCACCTGGGCGATCATGCGCTTCGCCACGGTCTGGCTGAAAAAGAACGGGCCGCGCAGATTGATCCCCAGGACACGGTCGTAACTCTCCGGGGAGCATTCCAGCAGGTCCGCCCGGACCAGCGGCGCGACCCCCGCGTTGTTCACCAGCACGTCCACCGACCCGAACCGCCCGATCACGGCTTCCACCATCGCCTGATGGGCGGCCAGATCGGAGAGGTCCCCGGCCACAGGCAGGCATTCCCGCCCCAGGGCCTCCACCTCGCGCCGGAGCTTCTCCAGATTGTCCTCCGGGTCGCCGGGGGCGTGCCGGGTGGCGACGCCGGCGATGTTGAAGCCTTTGGCGGCCAGGGCCAGGGCGATGCCCCGGCCGATGCCCCGGCTGGCGCCGGTGACGAGGGCGGTTCCCAGTGCGCTCACGGTGTCTCTCCCGGTTTGGCGGCGGCGCGCCGCAATCCCCGAAAAAAGGCGTAACGGTTTCCGGGGCCGGGTGTATAATAACTGCGGTGGATTGTGTCCATCAATCGGCGTGACACCGGTGTCCGGTCAGGAGAGCAGGCCATGCGCAGAACAGCGTTTGCGTTGGTTGGGGTGTTGCTGCTGGCGTCCCTCACGGGATGCCCCGCCTGGTTCAAGAAACCGAAAACGCCGGACGACCCGACCGTCCCCCCGGCCGTCAACCCCGAGTCGCCGGTGTTCTATTCGGCGGGTTCCGGATGGAACGCGCGGTATGCGGAAACGGACACGCCCGTGGCCGGATCCGATGACGGCGGCGCGGAAGACGAAACCCCGCGGGAGGTGGTGGAGCCGGATGTCATCCGCAGGGACGGCAACCTTCTCTACATCCTCAACCAGCACCGGGGCCTCACCCTGGTTGACTTGGACGCCTTCCAGATCCTCTCCAATGTCCCCGTGTCGGGGTACCCCCGCGACCTGTACCTGGAGGACGGGCGCGCTTGGGTGCTGACGGGATACGCCGCGGAGGTCACCAAGGGCGACGACGGGCTGCTCCACTGCACGATGGGCTCCCGGATTGTCGCGGTGGACGTGGCCGACCCCGCCGCTCCGCAGGTGCTCGGGTCCGTGTCCCTGCCCGGGGACTTTATTGACAGCCGTCTGGTTGGAAACGCGCTGTACGCCGTGTGCGCCGAGTTCTCCTATTCCTGGGAGGACGGGGTGGTTTCCTCGGAGGCCGTGAAGGAGCAGACCAGTTCCTCCTGGGTGACGAGTGTGGACATTTCCAACCCGGCCAGTCTCCGCCCGGTGGAGACGGTGCGGTTTGAGGGGTATGGCAGCCTGATCCAGGCCTCGGCGGACGCGCTGTTTGTCGCGTCGCCGGTCTGGGGCGACACGCAGACCACGACCATCCAGTACGTGGACATCAGCGATCCGGGCGGCCGGATGGCCGTGCGGGGCGCCTGCTCCGTTCCGGGGTATCTGGCGGACCGCTTCAAGATGGACGCATGGAACGGCGCGCTCCGCGTGGTGTCGAACACTTGGTGGCCGGACCGCCAGACCTATGTGACCACGGTGGACCTCGCGAACCCCGACGCCCCGGCCGTGCTGGGGCAGACCACCCTCGCCGCCGCCGTGGGGGAAACGGCCTTCGCGACCCGGTTTGAGGGGCCCCGCGCCTATGTCGTCACCTACCTGACGAAGGACCCGCTGTTTGTGCTGGACCTCTCCGACCCGGCGGCCCCGGCGGTCACGGGAATGCTGGAGGTGCCGGGCTGGTCCACCCACATCGAGCCGCGCGGCGACCGGCTGGTCGCCCTGGGGGTGGACGACACGGACGGACGCAACCGCGTGTGTGTGAGCCTGTTCAACGTCGCCGATCCGGCGGCGCCGTTCCTGGTTCAGCGGGAGACTTTCGGGGACGACTGGTCCTGGTCCAGCGCCTACGGCGACGTGAAGGCTTTCACGGTGCTCGACAACCTCCTGATCGTCCCCTTCAGCGGCTGGAACGACAGCGGCGGCTACGACCGCCTCCAGTTTGTGGCCTGGACCCCGGACAGCCTCGGCCTGCTGGGGCATGTGGACCTCCGGGGGGGCGTCCTGCGCTCCTTCGAGTACAACGGCGGCTATTACGGCGTGACCAGCGAGGAGCTGGCGGCCGTCTCCGGCGACCTCGCCTCCCCCGCCGTCGGCGCGCGGATTGTCCTGGCGGAGTATGTGGCGGACTACCAGCCCCTCTCCCCCGGCCGCGGGCTCGAGACGCTTCAGTCATTCTCGGACGGCGCGGTCTCGGTGCGGCTGAACGTGGGCGGGGTGCCGGCCTCCGAGCCGGTGGAACTGACGCGCAACAGCCTGGTGAAGACCTTCGCGGTGGCCGACGGCATGATCGTCGCCGCCTCGGGATATGACTGGGAGGGCACGGGCCAGGGCTTCTACGAGGTCTTCCGCGTGAACTGCCCGCCCGGTGCCGCGGCCCCCGAGGTCGTCTGGAAGCAGCGGGTCGAGTTGAACCCCTGGTGGGGCGGCTGGCGGGGATACCCCATGCCCGTGGATGACGTCGGCATGCCGGAGGGGGCCGCGTCCGAGCCCGGCGCCGCGGGCGCTGCGAAGCGTGTGTACGGGTATTGGGGATGGTATGGCGGCGGGGAGGCGGCCGTCATGACCGGCAAGTGGCTGGGGCTGGTGGGCTACCCGACCCAGACCATGGGTCCTGCGGACGCGCCGGTCGCCCTGCCCGCGCTGGCGGTGCTGGACACCGAGACGGGCGTTGTGGCGGGCACGCCCCTGCTGGGATCGGCCGATGTGCGCGCCGTGGCGGGGGATTCGGGGGCTTTCTGGATCACGTCGTGCTACTCCGCGCCCGAGGACCGGGCCGGGCGCCCGCAGTGCGCCTATTATCTGCGGAGCCTGTCGCCGGACACGCTGGCCCTGGGCCCCGCGGCCAACGTGCCGGGGACCTTCCTGTTCCGCGACGCGGCCTCCGGGGCCTGGGTGTTTGAGGACACCCAGTACGGCGAGGGCTGGTCGTGGATGCGCATTCTGAACACCCTTGCGTGGGACGGCGCAGGCGGCGCGGTGACACACCTGTCGCGCCTGGAGCTTCCCGAAACCGCGGGCGAGCTGGCGGCCGCGGACGCGGCGGCGTTCTTCCTCACCTGGGGCGAGACGACCGGCATCGGCGCGGTCCGCGTGGGCGCGGACGGCGCGCTGGCCGACGGGGGCGGCATTGCGCTGACCGACGGCTATGCCCAGTTGGCGGGAACGCGGGGAACGCGCGCCTATGTGACCGTGTGCGGGGCGGCGCTCGCGCGGGTGGACCTCGCGGAGGGCGGGCCCGTGCTGGGCGACACCACCTACCTTGGCGGATACCCCCTCGCGCTTCGTTTCAGCGCGGAGGGCGTCTATGCGCCGCTGGGCTACGGGGGGCTGGCCCTGCTGCCCCAATAAACGGAACGACCGCAATGACAGCCGCCCCTTCCGGAGTCCGGAAGGGGCGGCTTCGTTTTTCCACAGATGCGGGGTCCGCTCAGGCGAGCAGCTCGTTCAGCTTGTCCATGATGAGCTTCTCAATGGCCTTCACGCGTTTGGGGGTGTCGGCCTCCACGCGCATGACCAGTTTGGGCGACGTGTTGGAGGCGCGCAGGAGGCCCCAGCCGTCGGGGAACTCGATGCGCGCGCCGTCTATGGTGACCACGTCGAGCTTCAGCTCCTTCTGGAAATACTCCGTGGCGCGGCGGACCACCTCGAACTTTTTCGCGTCCGCGCAGTTGACCTCCATCTCCGGGGTGCCGGGCCGCTCGGGAATGGTGGCGAGGTGCGCGCTCAGGGGCTGTTTTCCCGCGGCGACGATCTCCAGCAGGCGCGCGCCCGCGTAGACCGCGTCGTCGAACCCGTACCACCGGTGCTTGAAGAAGATGTGGCCGCTCATCTCGCCGGCCAGCTCCGCGTGGAGCTTCTTCATCGCCGCCTTGATGTGCGAGTGGCCCGTGCGCCACATGACGGCGTTGCCGCCGTGCTTGCGGATGTCCTCGTAGAGCCCCCGCGAGCACTTGACCTCGCCGAGGATCGTCGCGCCCGGCTTCTCCGCGAGGATGCTGCGGGCGAAGAGCGCGAGCAGGCGGTCGCCGGGCAGCATGTTGCCCTTCTCGTCGCAGCCGCCGAGGCGGTCCACATCGCCGTCGAACGCGATGCCGACGTCCGCCTTGTGCCTCTTGACCGCCTTGATGATGTCGGCCAGGTTGGCCTTCTTGGTGGGGTCGGCGTGGTGGTTCGGGAAGTTGCCGTCCACCTCGCAGAACAGCGGGATGACCTCGCAGCCGAGGGAGCGGTACAGGTCGATGGCGGTCAGGCCGCCGACGCCGTTGGCGGCGTCCACCACCACCTTGAGCGGCCGCGCGAGTTTGATGATCTGGCGGACGCGGCGGAGGTAGGCGGGCTTCATGTCCATGCGGGTGATGGTGACGGGCTTCGCCGGGGCCTTGGGGAACTTCCCCGCGGCGGCGATGCGGCCGAGTTTCTGGATTTCCTCGCCGTAGATGGTGGTCTTGCCGACGCCGACCTTGAGTCCGTTGTACTCCTTGGGGTTGTGGCTGGCCGTGAGCATGAGGCCGCCGTCCACGTCGAGGACCTGCATGGCGTAGTACAGCACGGGGGTGGGCACCATGCCGATGTCAATGACGTTCATCCCGCAGGAGGTGACACCGTCAATGAGGGCGCTGGCATAGGCCCTGCCCGTGAGGCGGCCGTCGCGGCCCAGCACGACGCAGTTGTGCTTCCGCTTTCCGCGCATGTAGGCGACGTAGGCCTTTCCGATGGTCTCCATCGAGGACTCGTCCAGGTCTTTTCCCGCGATGCCGCGGATGTCGTACTCTCGGAAGATTTCGGGGTTGATCTGCATGTCGGCCGTTCTCCTGTGGAAGTGTGCAAAGGGACGCTTGTGGTCGCGGAAAGTATACCCGAAGCCCCCGCGGCGGCCCAACCCGGACGCGGATTCGCCCCGCACGCCGGGAATCAGGCGCGGTCCAGCCGCTCCAGCCCGCGCAGGACCGCGACGGCAAACGCGGCGGCCCGCTCGATCTGGTCGGGCTCCACCAGGTCCGCGGTGTCTTCCGTCCACTGCCAGCCGCAGGGCACGCCGTCCTCGTCCAGCCCCACAATGCTGAGGGCGTTCCACCCCCCCGCAAGGACGGTGTGCGCGTCGGTGGCGACGCTGGTGAGGCGGACGGGGGGCACCGCCAGGGTTTCATCGGCTTTGGCCGCGGCGGCCCGCAGGAGGGCGCCGCAGGGCATGGCCACGGGCATCCCCTCGGCCACGGTGTGGCGAAGGGTACCCCGCCCGACGCTCTCCAGATTGACTACGTGGGTGAGGGACTTGTCGATCCCGGCACCCCCGAGAAGGGCGCGGATCCCCGCGCGGCCCCGGCCGTGCGCGCCGGTCGCCGCCAGCCAGACATCCGAGTCCTCCAGGGGCGTCTCGCGCAGCAGTTCCGCCGCGCGGATCAGCGCGGCGACCCCGGACGCGTTGCCGTTGGCCCCCGGCGCGTCGCCGCCCCAGGCGGCGGCGATGAAGTAGAGGACGGCGCCGACGCCGAGCACGGCGGCGGCGGTCCACCGAAACCAGGGCATGGCCGGATTCTCGGCGCCTCCGAGGACCGCGGCCCCCTCGACCACGCAGGTGGCGACGACCACGGTCATGGCCAGCAGCAGTAGCCGGTGCAGGGCGCGCTGGGCGGCGGCGGCGCCGGGGGCGGTCAGCAGCGTGGCGGGGCCGCTGTCGTAGCGCGCGGTGAGCAGAAAGACGCGCCGGGGCCGCTGCGATTCGAGGCGCGCGACCACATTGGCGGACTCGTAGGCGGGGAGCAGCCGGGAAAACACGGGACGGCCGGACCATTCGGCGAGAAAGGCGAAGGCCACCGCGCCGCCGTAGAGCGCCGCGGGCAGGGGCCACCAGACAGCGGCCAGAGCGACCAGCAGGAACTCGCCGAGATAGGAGGCGACGACCAGCTCCCAGTTGTCCACGCAGGAGAAGGGCTCTATTTCCGTGTCCGGCGTGACGGAGGAGAGCCGCCCATGGATGTATTCGGCGGCGCGCTCCTCCTCCTCCGACTGGCTTTCCCGGCCGGAAAGCGTCTCGGAAAGAAAGCGGACGTCCTCCATGACGCCCGGCGTCATGGCGTTCCCCGCCGGGCACTGGCCGGACTAGAGGCCGACCTGCATTGCATCCCGCTCGCTTTCGATCCTGGGCGTGTTGATCCACTCGGTGCCGCGCTCACGCCAGAATTGGAGGGCGCTTTCGGCGCGCGGTGTGGGCGCGCGCAGGTCCACCACGGTGGGGGACACAAAGATGAGCAGGTTGCGGTTTTCGGAGTCCGCCTTGCGGCTGCGGAAGGGAATCCCCAGCAGGGGGATCTTGCCGAGCACGGGCACGCGGCGCTCCGTGCTGCGCAGCACGCGGCTGGTGAGTCCGCCGATGACCAGGGTGGTGCTGTCCGGCACATAGACGATGCCGGTCTGCGACCGCGTGGAGAACACGGGCAGGTCGACGCCGCGGAAGTTCTCGATCCGGTTGACGTCCGAAACTTCAAGGGTGGTCAGGGTGAGCTGCACCATGTTGTCCGGCAGGATGGCGGGGGTGAAGTTGAGGTTCACGCCGACGTCGCGCCACTGCACCTGAAGCTGCGGCGGGTAGGGCGGCGTGATTTTCGCGTCCTGGAACGGAACCTGTCCGCCCGCCTTGATGACCGCGGGCTGGCCGTTGGCCACCAGGAGTTCCGGGCGGGAGATGAGGTCCGCGTCCGACTGGCGCTCCAGCGCGCGGATGGCGCCGTCTATGGTGCCGTAGGGGGTGTCAATGATGCTGAACGACAGCCCCGCGCCCTGCCGGTCCTGGAGCCCGTTGGCCAGATTGTTGTCCAAATCAGGCCGCAGGGGCGGCGGAAACAGGGTCTGGTTGGGGAAGGGCAGATTGAGGGTGCCAAACTGGTCCAGGGGGAGCAGGTTGGTGCGGGCCTCCTGGACGGACCCCGCCTGCTCGACGCCGCGGACGAAACGGACAAAGTTCAGGTTTGCCCCAATGTCGCGGATGCCGCGCTCATTGGCCTCGCTGATCCAGACCTTCACCTGCACCTGCCGGATGTCGGTGAGCGGCGGAGGGGGCGGCGGTGCGGGCGCGGCCTCGGCGGGCGCCGGAGCGGGGGCGGGGGCCGGGGCGGCCTCTGCGGGCGCGGGCGCGGGAGCGGGCGCGTCCTGGGCAAGCGCGGGAAACAGGCACGCCCCGATCACCGCCAGCGCAATGAACCCATGGCCAGTCATGCGTGTGCGGTTCATCGGTCTTCTCCCGGAATCTCGCCTGTGGTGGCGTCGGGTATCTGGCCGCCCAGCTCGCTGGTCACGCCCAGGTTCTTCAGGACGCCGGAAATGACGTCGCCGGGCCTCTTGGCGGCCGGCTCCTTTTCCTTCGCCTCCTCTTGGGGCGCGTCCCCCTCGGCGGCCTCCGCAAACCCGAAATCATCCGCCACCGTGTAGGACTTGCGCCAGACGTCGGCCTTCACCAGGAAGACCAGCTCCCTCCGGCTCTCGGAGTTGCTCTTGTTCCCGAGCACGCTGGTGACGGGGGTCTTCATGTCCTTCACCGCCGGAATCACGCGGGAAACCACGTTGGCGGCGGCGTTCTCCCCCTGGGTGAGCCAGGGCATCTGGCTGGTGTTGTTGGTGACCGTGTTGCGGTAGAGCCCGCCCATCACGAGCACCTGCCCGTTGCGCACCCAGACGGTGGTGTCCACGCTGCGGGACACGAACTCGGGCACGCTGATGCCGACGGTGTTGGAGGAGAGGTTGCCGCTGCTGCTGACGGCGCGGCTGTCGAGGGCCACGGTGATGCGCTCGCCCTCCTCGCTGATCTCGGCCTGGAGCTTGAGCTGTACGTAGACGTCCTCCGTGGTGGCGGGGTTGCCGTCGTCGTCCACCACCTGCAGCGCGCTCACCGTGAGGGTGACGCCCGTGGGCCGGAACGCGGTGATCTGGTTCGCCGTGGAGCCGATGACGACGGTGTTCTCAAAGGGCACGTCCTGCGTGGTCTTGATGACCGTGGGCACGGCGGCGGCCACGGGGACCATGACCTTCGGCTGGGAGAGGATGAAGGCGCGGTTCTGGTCCACCAGCGCCTGGAGGACCACCTCGAAGTCGCCCCAGTGGTTGCTGAGGTTGTCGAAAAGCACGGTAAGGCCCGTGCTCACCGAGCTGGGGAAGGTGTAGGCGGCGGAGGTGATGTTGCCGTTGCCGCTGGCGACACGGCCGTAGGGGCGCGGCTCGTTGCGCTGCTTGAAATAGGCGCTGAGGCCGGTTTCGCTCCCTTTCGAGGTTTGAAACTCTATGATTTTCACGGCCACGTTGACCTGCTTCTGCTCCTGGGCGCGCGCGCCGGGCGCGAGCCCCAGAAGCAGCAGCAGGACCGCCGCCGCTCTAAAGGTGCCGCTGGGGGTCATGGGTGACTGTGTCCCTCCTACCGCCTGAACGTTCCCCGGCATTCGTGGCGGACGATGTTGTTGATGTCGTCAAAACGCGTGAACTGCACGCTGAAGGCCCGCACCTCCCCCGGCTGCAGCGCGCCGAGGGCCACGGTCTGCGTGTCGTAGACCAGCTGGCCGAGCCCGTAGATGGTCACCATGACGCGGACGTCCTGAAGGGGGGTGTCCCCGACATTGACGGCCTGGCCGCTGACGTTGTAGTCCCGCTGCTGCGCCACGGCCTGCCATCCGGAATACCGGCCGCTGCGGAACGAGGCCACGTTGAAGATGCGCAGGGGCTCCGCCTGGCGGAAACGGCGCTCCGCCTCGACGGGATCCAGGACGGTCCAGGAGCCGTCGGCCTCTTTGGCCATGCGGGTGCGCACCAGAGTGTCCTGCTCCAGTCCGGGCCAGCGGGCCAGCAGATTCCGGTAAACCTCCCCGGCCTGGGGGTACTCGGCCCGGTCCCAGCGGAGCGCGGCCAGTTCGAGGCCGGCCGACATGTCCTCCGGATGGGCGGCAAAGGCGGCCTCCAGCTCCGCGATCCGGCGGTCGCTCTCCCCTTTCTTCTCCTCGGGGGCGGCGTTCTGCTGGGTCAGCTTCGCGACGTATTCCCGGCTTTCGGCGGAAAAGGCCCCCTCGGGGGCCATGGACAGGTGCTGGTTGAAATGGTCCAGCGCCTGCTGGTATTCCCCCACCATGTAGTAGGCCACGCCGAGGTGATGCCGGGCCTCTATGCCCGCGGCATCGGCCGGAAACTGGGTGACAATCTGCTGGAGCCGGGGGATGGCCAGGGAATACTGGCCCCCTTTGACCATGCGCCGCGCCTGGGCGAGCTGTTTGGCGGCGCCATAGTCCTCCAAGGCGTGGGTTTCGGAGACGGGGCCCTTTCCCATGGGGGAGGACCATTCCGTGGTCCGTTTGGCGCCGACACAGCCCGGCGCGGACAACAGCAGGGCCGCGAGCGCGAGACTCCCCGCGAAGGAAAAGGCCGCGTGCCCGGCATGCCGCCGGAGCCCCAAAGCATCGGAAAAGCCCAAGGCTCACTCCTTTTTCTTTATGCGTTCGAGAACCTTCCCGGTCAGATCCTCAACGGGGACCTCCATTCCTATCTCGGCCAGATAGCCCTTGGCGAC
>Ga0116174_10004586_pt1 | contig 10851 bp, 7 predicted proteins | sample AD_UKC087_MetaG_FD_89801 | JGI IMG/M metagenome (GOLD analysis project Ga0116174, IMG submission 89801) | Active sludge microbial communities of municipal wastewater-treating anaerobic digesters from USA - AD_UKC087_MetaG | ecosystem: Engineered > Bioreactor > Anaerobic > Digestate | place: USA...
CCCTGTATGCGGGATTTATCGAGAAGCTGCGCGGCGGGGACGCGGCGACGGCGCGGATATACCTGGACCGCTGGAGTGACGCCGTGCGCGGAGACGCTAACGCGGCGGCGTTGTACGCGCTCCATTCGGCTGAGCTGGCGCTTCTTTGGGATAATCTCGACGAGGCCTCGACGGCGGTCGACCGTGTTCTTGCCGGCGGGGAGGGTGTCTCGAGGGAGGTGTTTAAAAAGGCCGAAGCGTTGAAGGCGTATCTGCTTCTGTACCGCGGCATGATCGACGATGCCGCGGTAATCATAGCGCGAAACAGGGAGGCCGGAGCCGTCGAATACAGTGCACTGGCATTCGCTTACGGCATTGCCAGGGGTTCCGCTTATGACGAGGAAATTCCGGTAAAGGCGCTGGCCGGGAGCGGCCTTCTCCTGCATCCCGACCGGTTGCGATTGCTCATCGCCGAATACCTGTTCCTTGCCGGAAGGGAGAGCGAGGCGCGCGGTGTGGTGGCGGGTATCGGCGCCGGTACGCCGTTCTCGCCCCGGGAGGCATGCAAGATCGCGATGCTCGGAGGCGGGACCGGCGGACTTAAAATTACGGAAGGACGCGCGGCGGGCATTCTGGCCCTCTTCCGCGAAAGCGACGGGGACCGCATAAGGGCACGCGCCGTCCCCCTTATGGAAGAAGGCGGCCGCTTCGACAGACTTTCGCCGTTTCCACTCGCCGCGGCGATGAAGGCCTACTCGCAAAGCGAACGGTTTTCGAGCGTACACGCGCTCCTCGGCACGACCGATCTCGATCGCATAGCGGCGGCGGCGTTCTGGATGGACCTCTTCCCGGTTTTCATGCGGATGTACGAGCTGAACAGGGCCGAGCGTCGCTACGGTGACGCGCTCACCGTCCTGGGAACAATAGGAGCCTCGGCCGGAAAGGTGAGGATTCCCGCGGTTCGCGCCTCGTACGAGTACGCCCTCGGCACCGAACTGCTCAGGGCCTCGCGTTTTCATGATTCCTATGAATCGGCAAAAGCGGGCCGGGCGCTGGTCGCCGGGAAGCATCCGCTCGTGACACGCTTCGAACTTCTGCTCCTGGAGAACGAGATTTCGCTTGGCAGGTTCGACGAAGCGTCGGTCAGGGTGGATGCGCTGGGGACTGCAGGAGGGGAGTTGCGGTATATAGCCGAGATGCTCGGCGCACGACTCGGCCTCGCGCGTATTTTGAAGAAGAAGGGGGCGTCCGATGAGGAATGGACCGTGGTCGAATCGCGGATGCTGGAAGGCCTCGGGGCGCTCGATGAAACCCCTGGCGTTTTCCGGGTGTTCGACAGAATCGACCTCGTCGAGCAGAGCCTCGACTTTATGATTTCATACAGGATGAGCAGGAGGGACTACCTCTCCGCGCTCGTCTATGCCGAAAACAAGAAACAGCTGCAGCTTCGTTCGCGCTTCCCGGATATGGCCGCCGGCATACCGCGCGAGGCGGTCCGCGAATTCGGGGCGATACGCGACAGGATCGCGGGGAGGGAGCGATTTATCCGGCTTCTTAACGCGCACCCGAAGCTTCAGGCGGGCGCGCTCGCGCGCACCATACCGCTGGAAGCCTTTCAGCGGCGCATTCCCGAAAATGCCGTTGTCATCTACCTGGTCAGGAACGGGAACGATATCCTGGGCTGGACGATTGCGCGGCAGTTCATAGAGCCCGTCCGTATAGAGGGGGGATACGAGCGAGCGATATCGCTCGCGGAACGCTATCGCGAGGCGATCGGCTCTTTCGGCGGGGTGGCGGCCGTTTCGCGCCAGCTCGCGGCGATGCTGAAGCCCTTTGAAAATTATTACCGGGCAAAGCAGTCCGTCGTCTTCATCGTGGACGGCGACCTGGAGCAGGTTCCCTTCGAGATCGCCGGCGAAAAGACGATGCTCGATGAGACCCATCGCGTGATGTACTGTTCTTCCATCCTGTCCGCGCTTCGCGATTATGACCCGATACGCCCCGGGCTCAGCCTCGTGGGTGGGGCGGGGACGGCGCTGTACCATGACCTCGAGCGGGTCGCCCTTCGGCAGTCCGGCATCGCGTGGAGCGCGCGGACCGTCCTCGAATCGGGGCCCGGGCATATCATGGCCGAGATCGTGTTCAACCCCCTCGCGGGAACGCTTTCCGTTGGAGGCGTGCCGTTTGACGCTGTCGTGAAACGGTCTTCGCTACTCTACCTGCCTTCCGGCGAGGCGTTCGGGGTGATGGGATATTCGGAGTTCGCGCGGTACGCGGGACTTGCGGGCGCGGGGGCGCTGGTGCTGAACGACGCCGCGGTGCACGACGTCAACAACGCGGTTTTTGTCGATATATATTACCGTGAGATCGCCGCGGGGGCCGACATCACCTCCGCTTTCGAGCGGGCCAAGCAGGGCGTCCGTTCCAAACGGCAGTTCAGTCATCCGGCGTACTGGGCCGGAATACGACTGTATCTGAACGGGCTGGATGAGGGAAGGTGACCGTGGGGAGAGAGGAGCCGCGCGCCAGGGCCAACGTGGTGGTTATCGACGACGACAAGCTCGTCAGCGACCTCATATGCCGTATTCTTAAAAAAGAGTATTCGGCGAGGGGATACGCGAGCGCCGAAGAGGCCCTCCGCTCGGAAAACCTCGGCGCGGTCGACGTTATCATAGCCGATGTCAATCTTCCCGGAATGGACGGTATCGAGTTCCTCGACCGGGTCCAGCTTGTGGACTCGGGAATCCCGGTAATCCTCATAACGGGGTACGGGGATATCGATATCGCCATCTCCGCCCTCCAGAGCGGCGCGACGGACTTCATTCTTAAGCCCTTCAAGAACGAACAGATAAGCATTTCGGTGGAAAGGGCGCTCGAGGCACGGCGGCTCGTGCTCGAGAACCGCGCCCTGCTCGAGGAGCTCCGGAAGAAGAACCAGGAGCTGGAGACGCTCAACGAGGAGATGAACGCGCGTAACGTCGAAATCGAAAAGGAGCTCGATATTGCGGCTAACCTCCAGCGCTGCCTGTTTCCGGCGGCTCTGCCCGAGATAGACCGTTTCGACCTCGCCCTCAAGTTCAGGCCGGTCGAAAAGGTCAGCGGCGACTTTTTCGATTTTATCTTTTACGACAGGGACCTCTTCGCGTTCGTCTTCGCCGATGTCTCGGGGCACGGGGTGCCGGCGGCTCTGTATTCGGCGATGGTAAAGACCGCCATCAGCTCCGTCCGCACCTCCGGCCCGGTGCCATCCGAGTTTATGGGAGAGGTAAACAGCTTCCTGATCGGTTCGCAGAAAAGGATGAGTTACAACTATGTCACCATTTTCTACGGGCTGTTCGACCTGGCGGCAGAGACGCTAACCTACTGCAACGCCGGCATCCCCTCTCCCGCGGTCATGCGAGCGGACGGAAGCTACCAGTTTCTCGATCCCAACAGCCCGTTCGTAGGGATTTTCGAAAACTCTGTGTACAGGAATGAGAGCGTGAAGATCGTACCCGGGGACCGGTTGATCTTCTACACCGACGGGGTGTTCGAGCTGACGGGATCGAACGACCGGATCATGGGACAGGGGGTTTTCCTGGAATTGCTGAAAAGCCTGGGGAATCTGGACATACACGAGCTTGTCGAGAAGATATTCGTAAGGGTGATGGAATTCAGCGGAACTCAGCGCCCGGGCGACGATATCACCCTTATCGGTATGAGCTATATGAAGAAGGAGGCCGAAAATGAATAGGACTGGGATTGCTCGCGCGGTAATGGCGATATTCGCGGCGGCGGTCATCGCTGCGGGCGCGGAGGGCGCGTTCGCACTCGAGTTCTCCTTTCTGGTGGGAGACGTCACCATCGTCCGGGACGGGAAGCCGTCAGGCGCCGGGCTCGGCGGAAAACTCGTTGATGGAGACACGGTCATCACGGGGGCGGGGGGCCTCGCGGTCCTTTCCTACGGGGATGGAAGCGAGATCCGCGTAATGGAAAAGAGCAGGGTGAGGATAGGCAGCGTTACCGTGAGGGACTCGGGATCGGTATCGGTGATTTCCGGCGCTATCAACGCGCGCTTTCAGAAGCTGGCACGCGGCTCGGAGCGCAAGGTCGTCACACCGACGACGGTCTGTTCGGTGCGCGGCACCGATTTCCTCGTGGGCGTGAGCGACGGGGCCGATTCGCGCGTCGAAATGAAGGAGGGGGCGCTCGAGGTGCGCAATCCCTACGGCTCCAAAAAGCTCGGGCCGTCCACAAAGGCGCGGATCGGCCTTGCGGAGTCTCCGGCGGAAGACCCGGATGAGACCGAAATGGCGGCATGGAAGGCGGCGCGCGACGAGGAGCTGGAAGGCGATGCCGCGGGGCGCGCCCGGAAATTCGAAGGTTATATCGGCACCATGGGTGAGCGGAGCGCGAAGTCGTCCGGAAAGCTGGGAGAACTCGATTCCAGACTCGCCGGCGGAAAGGCCGCAGGAAAGAAGGATATAGAGAAGGCCGGCGAGGAACTGTCGGTTATGCAGCAGGACCTCGAGGACGACGCCCTTCTCAACGAGAGCGCCGCGGCCTCGATTGAGGGCATCCTCGAACGCTACGGCAGGGAAAAGGCCGACATCTACGATACCTTCAACCGGATAAAGGAGGAGTCGAACAAGGTGGCCGCGCAGCAGCGCAGAAACTACGAGGCCCTTCAGGCCGTACGGGAGGCCTACCGCAAGGCGTACGAGGAGATAATGGGCAAACACCGGGAAAGCATGGAAAAGATAAAGGGCGGATTCGACAGGGAATCGGTGAAGCCTCCGAAGAAATAGTTTTCCGCTCAGTTTCGCAGGCGCCGGAGATATTCCCTTCCGGCGATTACCCCCTGGGCGAAACCTTCCATTATCCGTTTCCCGTCGCGGGTAAGCCGGTCGACGCGAAAGTTCTCCGGGGGATAAATCACGTCGATCCCCCGGTGCCGCTGTTCCAGGTCGTCGAGCGCCCTGTTATACAGGTGGAACCTGCTGCCGATCGCCTCCACGAGGAAACGGTAGCGGTGGTCCCTGTAGTAGGACTCGTACAGTGACTTCACCCAGAATGACTCCTCCTTCTTCCGGTATCCTCGATGTCGTGTAACGACAACCGCGATCTCGTCCTCGTCGTATCCCATCTCCAGTGCCCTGCCGTAGGGGATCGGGTCGAGAAGTCCACCGTCAAGAAAATGATGGGGGCCGTACTCCACGAAACCGCGGTACAGCACGGGAATGGCCGCGGTCGCCTTGAGGGCGGTCGCGACGGGGTCTTTGCGCGAGCTGAGATACAGCGTCCGGGGCTGGTTGTCCGGGCGGCAGTCGGTGGCGGTGATGAGCACAGGGCAGGAGCGGGAAAGCGCGCGCACGTCCAGGGGTTCGGCCCCCTGAATGATGGTGTCGACCATCCAGTCCAGATTGAGTATATGTTTATCGGGGCGGAGGATGTTGGTGAGTTTGATGAACTGTCCCGCCAGGAGCTCGGTAAAAAAGGCGTCGCGGGCCAGATGTATCTGCCGGGCGGCGTAGGCCGTTCCGGTCAGGGCGCCGGCCGACGAGCCGATGATGAGCCTCCACGGGAAGTATCCCCGGTCCGTAAAGGACTGCAGCACGCCGGTAAGGAATATCCCGCGCATGCCGCCGCCTTCGAGCACGAGCACCTTTTTCTTCTTCCGATACCACGGAGTTCCCCTGAACCGATGGTAGAGCCTGCGAATCATCCCGCCTCCGTCCGCCGTCTGTCACGGTACCGCTGATTCCGCTACTAGAGGTCCATCGGGCGCGAATAATCAAACAGTTTTTACCCGGATTTTGTTTGCCTTGTCGCGGGTCCATCGGGTATACTCGAACAAAAAAATGGGAAGGAAGGGGGTGCCGCGGTGAAGATTATCCTGGTGCAGCACGGCGACGCCGTCGCTTCGGAAAAAGACCCGGAACGGCCGCTGTCCGACAAGGGCCGATCCCAGGTGAAGCGCCTCTCGGAATTTTTGCGCCGGTTGCCGTTCTATCCCGCCCTGATACTGCACAGCGGGAAGGCGCGTACGCGTGAAACGGCCGAGGCGGTGTCTTTCGCGCTGGGAGGAGTACGGGTCGAGGAGAGGTCGTTCCTCAATCCGGACGATCCCATACGCCCCATCGAGGATGAACTGAAGGCTCTCGGCGTCAACGTGCTGATCGTGGGACACTTGCCTCATCTGTCCAAGCTCGCGGGCTCGCTTCTGGCCGGAGGCGAAAAACGCGACATCGTGGAGTTTACCAACGCCTCTCCGCTCATCATCGACCGGGAAAAGGATTCGTTCAGGCTGGACGGCTATTTCCGCTGCGAATATATGAAATGAGGACCGGCGGTCAAAACCGTCAGTTTTTCCTGGTCATGCCGGCGAAAAAGAGTATCAGGATTCCGATAAGCGACCACACCAGAGTGCGCAGGCGCTTGATGAGACCGACGGTGAGGCCTATGGCGGGGTCATAGCCGAGGAACCGGAGAGCGAGCGAGAACGACCCCTCGCTTGTACCAAGATTCGCCGGCATGAAGAAGATGACGCTGGTAAGAAACATGCTGAAGATATACAGAAACATCGAGTGCACGAAGCTTATCTCGTTGCCGGAGAAGATGACGATCAGATAGATCTCCAGGCTGGAAAAGAAAAATCCCGAGAGGTAGTGGATTACCAGCGAGGCGTAGAAGCTCTTCATGGTCTCCCTGCTGCTGAAGACGAACGCGATCTCGCCGTCCAGCGTGTCGACCTTTTCCCATCGCTTTTCGTTCATGAAGCGGTCGAGCCAGCGTCGCGGAACGCGCGTCAGCAGATAGCGCACGAAGCCCTGCCTCTGCTTCCTCAGCACCACCATCATCGCGTAAAGTACCAGGATGAACGCGACGAGGGTCCCCGTCGAGATCCACAGCGGTATATTGAGCACGAAAAAACTGATGAAGATGCCGGTGAGCATCATGAGCACGTTCGAGATGATGTGCACGGTGCGGTCCAGGACGACCGAGGCGAGGCCGGTCTTGAAGGGCACCACATCTCTGATATAGATCGCCTTGAGCGCTTCGCCCGCCGCCGAGGCCATCGCGTTTACGGACGAGGTGGAGTCCCCCGCGACGCGCGCGAGGAAGAGCTGCGGATAGTAGGACGCTCTGATCGGATGGTTGATGAGCACCTTCCAGGCCGCGGTCATGAAGATATTGTTGAACAGAAAAATCCCGGCGATGATCCAGAAGCGCCAGCCCATGGCGAGGATGTCGTCGATGGTTTTCTGAACGCCGAAGCTGTAGAAGAGCAGCGCGAGGATGGCCACGCCCGCGCCGATGAATATCGCCCGGTATTTTTTCACGGTCGGTCCTGGGGTCAGAATTTCACGGAGAGAATAGTGAAGTCGTCGATGAAGTAATTGTCAACCGCATTATTGGACATGAGGTCGCGGAAGTACGCGATTATGACCGACGGGTCGTCGTCGAAGTGGCGGTTGGCGATCTCGATGAGGCGCTCCTCGCCGCGGTCGATATCTCCCTCTCCGAGGTAGTCGAGCACCCCGTCGGTAAAAAGGAGCAGAAGGTCCCCGGGTTCGTAGATGAATACTCTTTCCTCGTAGGCCGATTCCGCCGAGAGCCCGAGCGCCCTTCCCATGGCGTTGAGGTGCACCGCCTGGCGGTCGCGCTTTTTAATGAGCAGCTGATCGTTGTGTCCCGCGCTGCCGTAGGTGAGAAGCCTATTGTGAATGTCGATGAGCACGTAGAAGGCCGTAACGAACATCCCGTATTCCGAGTCGTCGTAGACGTAGCGGTTCGAGTGCACCAGCAGGGGCTCCGGCTGGGTGCTGATGCGGGCCTCGGCGCGGATGACGTTGCGCGCCGATCCCATGAAGAGCGCCGCGGGAATGCCCTTGCCCGAAACGTCGCCGACGACCAGCCCGTACTTGTTCGCGCCGAAATTGAAAAAGTCGTAAAAATCCCCGCCGACCTCCTTGGCCGGACGGTTGAACGCGGCGATGCGATGGCTGCCGAAATCCGGGGGAATGGACGGAAGGATCTTCCGCTGGATTTCCGCCGCGATGTCGAGTTCCTGGGCGAAGCGGCGCCGGGCTTCCTTGTCTTTTTCGTACTGGATGTTGCGCAGCGCCTCGGTGACGTAATTGGCGATGGTCGACATCACGCGCAGATCGAACGCGTTGAAGGTGGAACAGTCGGTCTTGTCGGTCACGTTGAGGACGCCGATAACATCGTTTTCGCTCCGGACCGGGACGGAGATGAACGAGGGGGTGCGGTAGACACGGCAGCGGTCGATGCCGATAAAGGGTATCTCGCTTTCCCTGTCGGCGACGATGAGCGGGTCGCCGGTGCGAAAAACGTGTCCGGAGATGGAATCGTCAATCGGCGTTTCCTGCCCCGGGATGACGTCATCCGGGAAACCGTGGGCGGCCCGGAGCACCAGGGCGTTTTTCGCACGGTCGTACAGCAGAAGCGAGGCGCGGCTGACCCCCAGCGAGCGCGGCATCGAGCCGATGATGGTGTCCAGAAGATCGCCCTCGGCGCGCGAGAACGAGACCGTCTGGGATATCTCGTACAGGGCGGTGAGCTCCTTGACTCTGCTTGTGAGCTCGTCGACGAGGCGCCTGTTGGTGATCGCGATGGCGGCCTGGCCGGCGATGTACGACAAGAGCTCGACGTCGAGATCGTCGAACGCGTCGCGGCCGATCGAATTGACCGCCTCCAGCACGCCGATATTGCGCTCCTGCACGGTCATGGGAACGCAGATGATGTTCCGCGTCGTGAAACTCGATTTGCTGTCGATACCCTTGAACACCCTGGGGTCATTCTGGGCGTTATTGACTATGAGGGGCTTCCCGGATTCCGCAACGATTCCGACGATTCCGACTCCGCGCGGCACCTTCTCGCCCTTTATTTCCTCCTTGTGTTCGCCCAGCACGATGTTGAATATGAGATCGCCCGTCGACGGGTCGGACAACAGGAGCGAGGCCCCGGCCGTGTGGAGGATCTCGCGGGCGGTCTCCAGAATGACGGTGAGCAGCTCCGGCAGATTCATGCTGGAATTGATCTGGCGGTTTATGCTGCTGATCTTGGCGAGGTTCAGCGTTTTTCTGTCGTCGAGTATGTCCATTGTTCGATCTTATTGTTGCAATTAAGCGCGTTCCGTTGTACAAGCCGTCGTGGAACGGCCGCCGTGGTATGGCCCCGGAAGTATGGGACACATCGGCCGATCTGTCCACCTCTTTTTACGATGAAACTAGTTATAGACAACATCGAGATTCCGCCGGGCGAATCCGCCGACGCCATCGGTCCGATCCTGCGCGAGCACCTGGGCCTTCGTTCCGATCCCGAATGGATCATCGAGCACAGGTCGCTTGACGCGAGGGACCGGAGGAGGATCGTATTCCGGTACCGCGTCGCGGTCGATCTGCAGGAGGAAACCGCCCGTGCGGCGCTTGCGCTTCCGGGAGTAAGCGTACACGAGCCGCGCGCGTGTCCCCCGGCGCCTCGATCGCCGAAAGGACTCGAGGTGGTCATTGTGGGCGCGGGTCCGGCGGGGCTCTTCTGCGCTCTGAGGCTGATCGACGCCGGAGCGCGCGTCTCGGTGCTCGAGCGCGGGAGACCGGTGGAGGAGCGGATGGCGCACATCCGCGCGCTGAAGGAGGCGGGCAGGCTGGAGGCTGAAAGCAATGTGTTATTTGGAGAAGGCGGGGCGGGCGCATATTCCGACGGCAAGCTCACCACACGGATACACCGCCCGGAGGTAGAGTGGTTCTTCCGCACCATGGTCGAATGCGGAGCGCCGCCGGAAATTCTGTACGAGGCGAGGCCGCACATCGGAACCGACAGGCTCGTTCCGGTTCTCGGCGCGATACGTAAACGGATCGAGGAGGCCGGATCCCTCATCCGTTTCGGCGAACGGGTGACCGGGTTTGTCCGTGAAAGCGGCGGGGCGGCCGGTGTGTTGACCGCGGGGGGAGGCGAATACCGCGGGAAAGCGGTGGTGATGGCGACCGGGCATTCCGCCCGCGACGTGTACGAAATGCTCGCGCGTGAGGGGATAGCGCTCGAGAAAAAAGGTTTTGCGGTCGGTGTGCGCGTGGAGCACCCGGCCCGCCTTATCGACCGTATCCGGTACGGCGACGCCGCCGGGAACGGCCTGCTCCCCGCAGCGGAATACCGCCTGGCCTTCAACGACGCGCGAAGCGGACGCGGCGTCTACTCGTTCTGCATGTGTCCCGGCGGGGAGGTCGTCAACTCATCCTCGGAGAAAGGAATGCTGTGCGTCAACGGGATGAGTTACGCCGCGAGGGACGGAAAGTTTTCGAACGCGGCGATCGTCGTTTCCGTCGCCCCTTCCGATCTCGGCGAGGGAGCGCTTGCGGGTATCGAATTTCAGAGGGGTATCGAGCGCGCGGCTTACGAAGCGGGAGGCGGTTCGTGGACGGCTCCCGCCGAACGTATCCGCACCTTTCTCTTCGGAGGGAAAGACGAGCGCGTCCCCGAGACCAGTTACCGCCCCGGGGTGTCCCCCGCGCGCGTGCGCTCGTACCTGCCGGGCTGGGTAGCCGACGCTCTCGCGCTGGGACTAAAAAGTTTTGACAGGAAGATGAAAGGCTTTATAGGGGATGAGGGCGTCATCATCGGCGCCGAGACGCGCTCGTCTTCGCCGGTGCGCGTCGTCCGCGGCGTCGATCTCCAGTCGGTATCACTGCCGTTCCTGTATCCGGTCGGGGAGGGCGCGGGCCATGCCGGGGGAATCGTGAGTTCGGCGGTGGACGGCATCCGCGCGGCGGACGCGATTTGCGCGGCGATCGGGGCCTGACCGGAACACTCACACATGATCGGAATCGGAAAAAGTCTGGCCGCCGCGTTCGCGGGCGGCGATATGGCGGA
>Ga0116174_10004603_pt1 | contig 10817 bp, 10 predicted proteins | sample AD_UKC087_MetaG_FD_89801 | JGI IMG/M metagenome (GOLD analysis project Ga0116174, IMG submission 89801) | Active sludge microbial communities of municipal wastewater-treating anaerobic digesters from USA - AD_UKC087_MetaG | ecosystem: Engineered > Bioreactor > Anaerobic > Digestate | place: USA...
CACCGGGCACGCTTCTATGGCATCTCGCGCGTTCTGGCGCAGGTGATGGGAATCCTCAGCTCCGTGCTTGCAACTATCTTTCTAAGTCGACTGCCTTATCCTCAAAACTATGCCTTGTGTTTTGGTACCGCTGTAATAGCTCAGTGGATATCTTTCTCTTTCTATTCGCGCACGCGTGAACCAGAGCGCGAGATTCAAAAAAGTGACCTGTTGGAGACTGATTTGGCAGCGCCGGTCGAGGGGAAGCCCGCCAGGAAAATCATAGATCTCCAGCTCTTTAAAGCAATTCTCAAAAGAGACAAAAACTTTCGCTACTATCTGCTTGGGCGCGCGGTTATTTTCTTGGGCGCGATGGCCAGCGGATTCCTGGCGGTCTACGGCGTCCAACGTTTCAATCTCTCTGATTCCCGCGCAGCCGTTTTTACCGCGCTGCTTTACTTTAGCGGAATTATCGGCTACAGCCTGGGAGGCGCGCTGGGGGACAAAATTGGACCAAAGCGCATAGTGGTGGCGTCGGTATTGAGTTGGGGGGGCGCAATGCTTCTTGCGATTCTGGCGCGCAGTGAGTGGGTTTACTACCTGGTCTTTCTTATGTTTGGATTGTACACAGCTGGTATGGTCCTGGGGGATTCAATTCTAGTGATGGAACTGGGTGAGGAAAAACTGCGTCCGACCTATCTGGGCATGGCTCGCAGCCTGATAGGAGTTTTTGTGCTCATTTCTCCGGTGATTGCCGGCATCCTGGTGGAGGCTTTTGGTTATAGGGTTATGTTTACTGTTAGCTTGGTGCTAACCCTTATCGGCGCCTTGTTAATCAGCAAAGTCAAGGACGTTCCGCGCAAAGCGCGCCGCTTGAGTCAGGACAAGGTTTCGTCTTAATATCTTAATTTCTGTAGATATTGGCTGGCACGAACCAAAGTATAATTTCCCAATTCGGTTCTGTTGCCGTTTGCCTGAGCGGGATGCCTTCCCACTTCAAGCGCTCTGTCTGACCTTGGTTTAGATAATGGAGTTTATTTATGCGTGTCATTGAAGTTAATCAACTCACTAAGTATTATGGCAAATCCCGGGGGATTGTGGATCTTTCTATTGAGGTAGAAGAAGGAGAAATCTTTGGATTTATCGGCCCAAACGGCGCGGGCAAATCCACCACCATCCGTTTGCTGCTCTCATTAATTCATCCCACCAGCGGTTCCGCCTGCTTGTTTGGGAAGGATATCATCAGCGCCGGCGCGGAAATACGCAAAGATATCGGCTATCTGCCTTCTGAGGTGTTTTATTACGAAGATATGAAAGTCATCGACCTGCTGAAGTATTCCGCAAGCTTCTTTAAAGGTGACAGCTCCAGCCGTATAAAGGAACTCTCAGACTTGATGGAGCTTGAGTTGGGCAGGCGCATCCGCGATCTTTCTTATGGGAATAAGAAAAAGGTTGGTATTGTCCAGGGGCTGCTGCACAGCCCCAGGCTGCTCTTTCTGGATGAGCCTACCAGTGGGCTTGACCCGCTGATGCAGCGCAAGTTTTTTGACCTGATCCGCCAGGAGAATGACCGCGGGGTAACCGTTTTCTTTTCCTCGCACATTCTGGGAGAAGTGCAGCGTTTGTGCAATCGCGTGGGGATTATCCGCGAGGGCAAGCTGGTGGAAGTATCCGATATACGCAGCTTGCAGCAGAATAATTACAAGAAGATCCGCCTGAATGTGAATGGAGAAAATCCAATTTCGGCTGACCTGCCGGGTGTAAGCAACCTGCAGAAAGAAAATGGACTGGTGCAATTTTTCTTCCGCGGAGACATTAATAACATCTTGCGAAAACTGGCGTTGACGGATGTTAGTGACATCAGTATCGAGGAACCCTCGCTTGAAGAAATTTTCATGCATTACTATGAGTAGGCTGAAAATGAGCGCGAATATTTTTCTTCATGAAATCCGGGCGCAGCGCAGGTCTGTCATTACCTGGTCAGTTGCGCTGCTTTCTGTAATTTTTGTTTTCTTCTCACTTTTCACAAGTTTTACCAAAGACGCCGCCTTGATGAACGAGGTTTTAGCGCGCTTTCCCGAAGAACTGCGCGCGGCTTTTGGCCTTGGAAATATGGACCTCGCCACAATTGAAGGGTATTTTGCCTTCTCGTTTGTTTTTTGTCAGCTGCTCCTGGCAATTCAGGCGGCCAATTACGGCTTTAGTCTGCTCTCCGTGGATGAGACTGAACTGCGTGCTGATTTCTTGCTCAGCAAACCAGTCAGCCGCGGCAGCATTCTCAGCAGCAAGCTGGCGGCAGCATTATTAAGCCTGGTCGTCACGAATTTGGCTCTCATGTTGGGGACCTTCACAGCCATTGCGTTGTTTAGCGGCGCAACTCCATACAACCCGAAGTCGATTCTGCTTGTGCTCTTAAGCGGTTTCTTTTTCCAAATCGTTTTTCTTGGCGTTGGATTGTTAATTTCCCTCCTGGCACGGAAAATCCACAGCGTCACGCCCTACGCGTTGGGACTGGCTTTTGGCGCTTACGTACTGAACGCCTTCAGCGGCGTCCTCGGGGATGTGAAGTTAGAGCTCCTAACGCCATTTAAACACTTTGACCCGGGCTTTATCGTCCGCAACCAGGCTTTTGATGCGCCTTTTTTGCTGGTGGACCTGATAGTAGTGATTGTTTGCATTGGATTGAGTTACTGGTTTTATCAGCGCCGGGACATCCCAGCTGTATAGAAAGGGAAGAGAATGGCGATTTTCTTACACGAATTGAAACGCGGCCTCAAATCTCTGCTTATCTGGGGTGGAAGTTTGGCACTGTTGATTGTTATCGCTGTCGCGAAGTACGCGGCCTTTGCGGATAACCCTGCCAGCCTGGCGATTTTGGACAGCATGCCCAAAGCACTGATGGATTCTCTTAATATGAGCGCTTTTAATCTGACCACGCTCAGCGGCTTTTTTGGGGCTATGTTCACCTATTTTGGCCTGATGGGCGCGATTGCCGCGGTCCTTTGGGGAAATGACATTGCGGCGCGTGAAGAGCGCGAAAAAACGGCCGAATTTTCCCTGGTTTTGCCGGTCTCCAGAGCAAAACTGCTGACAATGAAATTGTTAGCCGCGTTGGTGAACTGCGCCGCGTTGGTGGGGATTACCTGGGCGGTTTCGCTGCTCGCGATCCGTGCGTATCCGCCGGAGGCAGGCTTGGAACGCTTCATTCGGAACGAAATGGCGGCGATGTTTCTGTTGGAGTTGTACTTCCTGATGCTGGGTTTCTTGTTGGGCTGCGCATTGGGGAAAAGCCAGCGCGGCGCGTCCATTGGTTTGGGCGCGGTGTTGGGGGCTTATTTCCTCTTTACCATTTCAAGGATGGCAGAAAGCCTGGACTTTCTCAAATTTGTCACGCCATTCCGCTATTTTGACCCGGCTGAGATGCTGAGCGGCGGCGCGTTGAAAGCGCTCCCCATTATATTGACCGGCCTTTTTGTTAGCATTTTCTTGCTAGCGGCTTATTTCTCCTATCAGCGGCGGGATGTGTTCCTCTAGAGGATTTTGATGGACACCAAGCGTTGCGCGTAGCCATATATACTACGAATAAACCCAGGAATATTTGGCCAAAAAAAACAGGGCTATGTTACAATTTTGTCAACAGCAGCGAGGGCGAGGGAAGTACGCAGCGCGTTGCAGGAGAAAAAACGCATGGAAATAAAAGCCGAAAATCTTGACAATCTTTACAATCGGCTTATACTTGTTTTTAACAAACTCCCTGAAATGGAAACTCTCTCTTTCATTTCAGGCAACAAAACCCCCAGGATTGTATATCAATCTTGGGTATTTTTTTAAGGAGGGCTATGAGTGAGCGGGTTACCTTCTTCATCGATGGGACTAACCTCTATTTTGGGCTGATCAAAGATCTGCAAAGACTCGACCTGGACTTCCAAAAGTTGGTTCAAAAACTGTTGAACGGCAGGACTTTATCCAGGGTTTATTATTACGCCGTTGCGCCAAACCAGGAACAAGCCATTCTTGAAACCGAGGTGGAGCGCTATAAACGGCAGCTCAAATTTTTGGACGCGCTGCGCCGTTTACCTTATTTTGAGGTCTTCCTGGGGCGCTTGGTTTTGCACAATGGGTCCTATATCGAAAAAGGGGTGGATGTTGCATTGGCGGTGGATATGCTCGACCTGCAAAACACCTACGAAACTGCGGTGCTTATCTCAGGGGACTCGGATTTCTGCCGGGCAGTCCAGGTTGTCAAACGGGCAGGGAAGCACGTTGAAAATGCGACCACCAGAACTCTATCTTCCAGGGAATTGCAGCAGTCCTGTGACGTTTATCACCTTTTGGATGAGGAATTCCTAAAAGATTGTTGGCGGCACAAATCCTCAGGCGTTTTCGGTCAGTAGCTTAAGAAAGCATCCATGAGCGCTTCGATTTTGGAAAATGAAATTCTCGAGCAGCCCATTGTGCTGCGGCGCTTGCTGGCGCAGGGGGCAGATCAAGCCCTGGAACTGATTTCCGGGCTGCGGGGCAAATTTCACTACATTCTTATCGCAGCCCGGGGCAGCTCTGATAACGCCGCGCGTTACGCCCAATATCTTTTCCAAATTGTCAATCAAATTCCCGTCGCGTTGGCAACGCCTTCTGTTTTTTCTGTATACCAAAAGTCCCCAAACCTGGAGGGCGCGCTTGTTCTGGGCATTTCTCAATCCGGAAAATCTCCGGATGTGGTATCCGTATTGGAGACCGCACGGGCGCAAAAACGCCCCACTGTTGCCATCACAAACATCCCCGGATCACCGCTTGAGGCTTGCGCGGATCATGTCCTTGCGCTCGGCGCGGGACCGGAGCTTTCTGTGGCGGCAACCAAGACCTACACCAGCTCGCTAGCAGCTGTCGCGCTGCTTTCTGCGGTTTTCTCCGGAAAGAAAGGTCTGTTGAAGGAACTTTCTACGCTTCCACATCAAGTTGAAAGTACCCTGGCGCTCTCCCTTGCTCTTACAGCTCGTATGGAAAGATACCGGTTCATGCAGCACGGCGCCGTGATAGGACGCGGTTACAACTACTGCACGGCATTCGAGGTTGCCTTAAAGCTCAAGGAGCTGACAGGCGTGACAACGGTGCCGTATTCCTCCGCGGATTTTTTGCATGGGCCAGTAGCTTCGCTACACAAAGGCTATCCACTTCTGGCTGTTGCGCCTTCAGGTGTGATGTACCGCGACACAGCTGCTCTAATCCGCAAAGCCCGGCGCCTCGGTGCTGAACTGGTGGTTATTTCCGACCGGGAAGAAGTCCTCGGGATGGCGCAGCTCGCCATGCCGCTGGCCGCTGGCACCCCCGAGTGGCTCTCGCCTATCCCGGCGGTCATCCCAGGGCAGGTGCTTGCCTGGCAAATGGCGCTTGCGCGCGGACTGGACCCGGACCATCCTAAGGGATTATCCAAGATTACTGAGACTTTTTAGGACGATTACCTATATTAATATCCCCAGACCCTAAAGCACTGAGAAACAGAACAGGCGGATGTGATGCATCCGCCTGTTCTTAATATTGCAGGTTTTTAGATAAAGAAGTGCGTATTCGTGGTGGTGGCGTCTGCTGCCATCGTGGCAACGCCAGCGACTTCCACGCCGTCGATTAACTCCTCGCGTTTGATACCCATTAAATCCATGGTCATCTGGCACGCCAGCAGTCTGACGCCGTTTTGCTGCGCGGTCTGAATCAACTGCGGCAAAGAATCAACGTTCTTCTGTTTCATGATGTTCTTAATCATGCCGGTACCCATACCCAGCATGTGCATCTGAGAAAGGACGGCCTTTTTTGAACCGCGGGGCATCATCCAGCCGAACATGCGCTCGATAAAGGTTTTCTTTAGCGCGGGCGGGTTATCTTTGCGCAGCAGATTTAGACCCCAGAAGGTGAAGAAAAGCGTCGCGCGTTGGCCCATAGAAGCAAAGCCGTTGGCGATGATAAAAGCCGCGATAGCTTTATCCAACTCGCCAGAGAACACAATCATGGTCATATCTTTTGGGGACCCATTTTGGGAGCCGTTATTGCTCAGCGCAGTAGAGGCAGCAGCTGCTTCTGCTGGCAGACCTTTTTGCACGCGGGCGGTGATCACGCCACCGGCGTTCTCCAAGCTGAGCAAGGTGTTGCCTGTTGTTTTTGTCCACGCGCCAACGTCATTCGCGAAACCGTAATCGGTAGCCTGCACGGTAACAATGTCCCCATCTTGCATTTCCTTGACTTTGTTATACAGCTTCAGAATGGGTCCGGGGCACTGCAAGCCGCAGGCATCCAGTTGGTATTCATTGGCCGCGAGGGCATCCTTTTGAACGGTGTCTGATTGTGCTATGGTCACGTTCTTTGTCTCCATTTCGGGCTGGTGAGATTGTGGGCTGACGGCGTACGCGTAGGTCTTATAGCCGCCGCTGAGATTATAGGCGTCAAAGCCATTTTGGCGCAGCACTCGCACCGCGAAGTACGAACGCTGTCCGGAGGCGCAATACACCAGGATTTTGCGATCTCTGGGGAGTTCGCCCAAACGCTGGCGCAGCTGCTGCATCGGAATATTATGGCTGTTTGGGAGGCTGCCGAGCGTGCCTTCTTCGGGCAGGCGGGCATCCAGGATGAACCAATCATTCTGGTCGAGAGAATCCACTTCGTTCCAATGAATGACCGGCGCGTCTCCACGCAGAATATTCCCGGCGGCAAAACCAGCAATATTCACGGGGTCGCGCGAGGAACCAAAGGGCGGAGCGTAGCAAAGTTCCAGTTCTTCCAGGTCATACACGCTCAGCCTGCCTTTAATTGCCGTGGCAATGACATCAATGCGCTTTTCCACGCCGTCCGGCCCGACGGCCTGAGCGCCGTAGATGCGTCCATCCTGCGGGGAGAAGAGCAATTTAAGCGCCATCTGAGCGGCACCGGGATAATAGGACGCATGACTGTTGGCATGGATAATTACCGAATCAAAGGGCAAAGCAGCTTGTTCCAGCTGCCGCTGGTTTAGGCCAGTGGAAGCGACGGTCAGATCGAAAATTTTGACAACAGAGGTGCCTTGTACGCCAGGAAACTTGGTGCTCCTTCCCACCATCGCGTCCGCTGCTGTGCGGCCTTCGCGGCTGGCAGGCCCCGCAAGCGCCAGAAAAGTCGGTTGCTTGAGGATGGTGTGGGTCAGCTGGGCATCGTCCCCAACGGCAAAAATATCCGGGTCGGAGGTCTGCATCTGGTCGTTCGTGGCGATGGTTCCGCGTACGCCCAACTCCAGCCCGGCTGCCTTTGCCAGGGAAGTTTCGGGGCGCACGCCAATGGCCAGCACAACCATATCCGCCGGAAGGCCTTTGCCGCTGGCCAGGTTCACCTGCAGGCTGCCATCTCCAGCCACTTTTTCGATGCTTTTCAAGCCGTCGCCTAACATCAGGCCGACATTGTGGAATGCGAGATGGTGGTGAACCATCGCAGCTAACTCAAAATCCACCGGAGCCATGACCTGGTTAAGCATTTCCACCACGCTGACCTGCAGTCCTTTTTCAGCAAGGTTTTCAGCAATTTCCAGGCCAATAAATCCACCGCCGACCACAACAACGCGTTTGGGGCAGTTATCGCTCAGGCAGGTTTCGATTGCGTCCATTTCGGGGATGTTATGAAGGATGTAGACCCCCGGGAGGTCCACTCCGGGCAAGGGCGGCACAATTGGCACGGCGCCTGTGGCAAGCACCAGTTTGTCGTAGCTTTCCTGATACTCGCGACCGCTAGCCAGGTCTTTCACGGTAACCTGCTTTTCCTGTCGATTGATCGAGAGCACCTCGTTATTCACCCGCGCTTCAATATTCAGCAGGTCCCGCAAGGTGTCAGGGGTGACCACCAACAGCTGGTCGCGATCTTTGATGACGCCGCCGATGTGGTAAGGCAGTCCGCAATTGGCAAAAGAGACGTAAGGTCCCTTTTCGAGCATGATAATTTCCGCGCTTTCATCAACCCGGCGCAAGCGGGCTGCCGTACTGGCGCCGCCCGCGACGCCTCCCACAATCACAACTTTCATATCTCACTCCTTATCGCTGAATACTTCATTGGGCGGATAAACACATTGAATAGCAGCGGTCAGATTCGCCCGTTCTGACAACTGTTGATTTAGTACCTGGCGCAGCAAGTCCAAAGCATCCGTAACGCGCGCGTCGGTCATCGTGTACAAATTGGAAGTCCCGCGTTTTTCAACCTGAACCAGGGATCGCTCTCTCAGTACCCGCAGGTGGCGGGAAACGGTGGACTGGGGCAGCTTCATCCGTTCAGTCAGTTCCCCGACGGATTGCGGACCTTCTCTCAGAATGTAGAGCAGTAGAATGCGTGTTGGATCGCCCAGGGCATAACACACTTGCTGGTGCAAGAGCAAAATTTCAGCTTTGGTAACGCCTCCGCAAAGAACATTTTGAGTAATATCGTTTTTTGAGTTCATATTCTTTATCCATCCGCATAAACGGATAAAGTATATCACAATATGTGAAATGTTGAACAAACTTCCACGGACGTGTTTGGCTACCTCGCTTTCCTGGCGATAGGGGCTTCGTTTTGCTCATCCAGCTTTCGGCTATAATCAATTCTCTGGATGGCGAACATGCCTTCAGTATTGCGCAGCGCAAACGGATAGAATGCCAAAGGAGCCTATGCTCTTTATCGATAATCAAAATCAGCATGACCCCGCTCTGAACCTTGCCCTGGAAGAATTTCTGATTCGGAATATCGCGCCAGAGGAAGAGCTGTTGCTGTTCTATATCAACGAGCCTTCCATCATCATCGGCAGGCATCAGAATACCATCGCTGAAATCAATGTGGAATACGCCCGCGAGAAAGAACTGCATGTGGTGCGCAGGCTTTCTGGCGGAGGCGCGGTATATCACGATTTGGGCAATTTGAATTTCAGTTTTATCGCTCCCAACGTGGGAGGGAGTTTTGCCAACTTCCAAAAGTTTACCGCGCCGGTTATCCAGGTGCTGCGGGAATTGGGCGTCCCAGCGGAACTGAGCGGACGTAATGACATCCTTGCGGAAGGCCGCAAGATTTCGGGGAACGCGCAGTACGTTTCCGGGCCGCGCCTGGTTAGTCACGGCACGCTGCTCTACAATACGGATCTGGAAGAAATTGGCAAAGCGCTGCGCGTTAAAGCCTCCAAGATTGAATCCAAGGGGATAAAGTCCGTTCGCAGCCGGGTTGCCAACATCAGCGAGTTTTTAGAGGAACCAGAGGACATCCTCAGGTTTAGGCAGCAGATTCTTGAGGGCGTGTTTGGACTTCAGACAACAATCCCCGAATACCGACTGACCTTAGACGATTGGTCAGCGGTGCGGCAGCTCGCGCGGGAACGGTACCAATCCTGGGAATGGAACTACGGGTCTTCGCCGGCGTTTAATTTGCGGCGTTCGGTCAAATATGCCGGCGGGGAAATTGAAGTGTTTCTGATAGTTCAAAAAGGCATCGTGCAATCGGTCAAATTCATCGGGGATTTTTTTGGCCAGCGCGATGTTGCTGAATTGGAGCAGCGCCTGGCTGGCTGCTCTTACCTTCCGGAAGCATTGGGGGAACGCCTGGCGGCTTTCGACATTCCCCAATACTTTTCCGGTTTCTCAGCAGCGGAATTACTCTCCCTGCTTTACTAATCCATTTCATATAGCAAGCTTTGTATAGGGATTGAGTTAATTATGCTTGATTCCAACATCAGCATTTAATACAATTGCAGTATAAATTAACCGGATTTACCGGAGAGAGTTCCAAACGAGGTAAATATGTTCAAAAGAAATTTCCTAAGCCTAATCGCAGCTTTTCTGCTGATTGCTGTTTTATCGGCCTGTGCCAGCGGCGCGAGCACGCCAGCGGCCGCCCCCGAAGTAAACCAACCCGCTGCTGAAAGCAGTTATCCAGCGGCAACCGAGCCAGCACAGCCAGCTGCGCCAGAAGCCACCCAACCCGCGCCCGCTGAACCAGCCCAAGCGCCCACTGTTCTCTCTGATGCCGAGATGGAGGCTTTGATCCAGCAAAAACTGCAAGGGAGCCCGCATACCCTAACTTTCGTACTCGAAGAGAGTCGCACGGCAGAAGAATGGTCTGAGATTTTGGACCGCATGATCGGATATGGGGCTAAAATCAACCCCGAAGAAAAGCAATAGATTATCGACTGGTTAGTCAGTCGTAAGTAATCAGGAGTAATCAAAACAGCCGCTGTGGAGTTTTCACAGCGGCTGTTTTTGTTAAGAGCGACTTTATTAATCCAGGTCTGGCTGTACTTCTGGGTCCCCCGCTTTCGCAGGGGAGGGGAGGTCCGTAAAAGGTGAGGGCAGTTTTTGCGCGGCAGCCTTTTTATTCTCCTCGCTGCGGCGGTCGTAGCGCTTGGTGGTGTCCGCGCTGGCATGCCCGGCGATGGCTGAAACGGTCAACACATCCACCTGCGCGCTGAGCAGGTCGGTAATGGACGTGCGGCGCAAATCGTGCGGGGTAAAGTCGTCCAAACCAGCCTGGCCTTGGCGGTGTTTGAGCAGGTAATAGACCGCCTGGGGCGTCAGGCGGTTAAGCATCACCCGCCCGGATTTTGTTACGCGCGTGAACAGCGGACCAAGCTGTTTTCCACGCAAGTTCAACCAGTTTTGGAGCGCGCCTAGCGCATCTGTTTGCAGATAAACCTGGCGTTTTTTGCTGCCCTTGCCCAGGATGCGCAATTTTCCTTCCTTAAGGTCCAGGTCTGCCAGGTTTAGATCTACAAGTTCCTGCCGACGGACGGCGGCGGCGTAAAGAACCGTTATCATTGCCGCGTCCCGCACTCCCAAAGTCGGATTCTTTTCGTCCGCAAGGCAGGTTTTTATCAG
>Ga0116174_10004606_pt1 | contig 10810 bp, 5 predicted proteins | sample AD_UKC087_MetaG_FD_89801 | JGI IMG/M metagenome (GOLD analysis project Ga0116174, IMG submission 89801) | Active sludge microbial communities of municipal wastewater-treating anaerobic digesters from USA - AD_UKC087_MetaG | ecosystem: Engineered > Bioreactor > Anaerobic > Digestate | place: USA...
CCCCACCACGAGCGCCCCCGGTGCCGCGGCGCGGATCGCCGCGATCCCCGGCGTCGCGATCCGGTCGACCCACTGCGCCACCGTGCCCCCCCAGAAGGCCGGGCGGTCGGGCTCGTCCCAGAGCTCCCAGGCGGCGACGTCGTCCCGGTACCGGGCGGCGACCGCGGCCGCGAAGGCGGCGAAATCGTTCGCGCTCGCCGGCGGCGCCGCGCACTCCCCGGCCCAGAAGTCGCAGTCGGCCGGCGCGCCGTTCCCCCAGGAGGGGATCGAGTTGAAGGCGACGAGCACCGGCTGCCCGCTTGCCCGCGCCGCGGCGACCTTCGCGTCCATCGCCGCGAAGTCGTAGCTGCCCCGCGACGGCTCCATCCACTTCCACCAGGCGATCAGGCGGACCCACGGGATCCCGGAGCCGGCGAGCACGGCCGGCGTCGCCGGCGCGAGCGCGAGGTCCGGGTAGTTGAGCCCGAGCTCCTCGAGCCCTTCCGACTCCTCCCGGGTCTCGTAGATCGCGAGCTCGTCCATCCAGAGCTTCTGCGCCTGCGGCGAGCCGTCGCCGATCCACGGCGCCGCGGCGAAGGTGTGGAAGTGGACCCCGGCGCGGTTGCGATAGACGAGATCGTGGAGGCTCAGCACCCGGGTGCCGTCCACGAACAGCTCGAGGCTCCCGTTCGCCTGCCCGACCGTGTTCATCTTCACGTGGGCGCCGAACCGGTACCAGGTGTCGAGGGCGAGGGTGTAGTCGGCCGTGTAGAGATCGCCCCAGTAGCTGCCGCCCGGCGGCCCGACGCGCAGGCCGAAGCGCGGCTTCCTGCCGTCGAGCTCGAAGTAGACGCCGAGCTCGCCCGCCGCGAGGCTCCCCCAGAGCGAGTCGATGATATGGAGCAGGTGCGGATGGTACGGCTGGCCGCTGCCGACGTAATCCGAGCCGAGCCGCCACGACCACTCGAGGTAGAGCTCGTCGCGCTGGCCGTTGCCGATCACCCGCCGGATCGACATCACCGTCCCGGTGCCGGCCTCGTTGCGGGCATTCGTCGCGCCGGCGTCCCAGGCGATCCGCCAGGAGGCCGGTCCGCTCCACTTGACCGTCGGATCGACCCAGACGTTGCCGTAGTCGTCCTGCCACCCCCGGCTCCCGAAGTCGGCATCGTCGAACGGCTCGGACCAGATCGGGTTCCGGCCGCCGCCGCACGGCAGGTCGCGCCCGTCGCAATCCTCGTCGATCCCGTTGCCGCAGATCTCGATCGCCCCCGGATGGATGGCGGGGTTCGTATCGTCACAGTCGCCGCTCGTCGCGATCAGCTCGGCGGCCACGGCGTAGCCGGCCGGGCAGGCAGGGACGCCGGTCACGACGGTGCCGTCGGAGTAGCCGTCGCCGTCGGCGTCGCGGTAGCAGGAGAGCGTGCCGCCGGCGGCGATCGGCCCGATCCGGCCGGAGTTCGAGATCACGAGGTCGTCGTAGTCGCAGTTGCCCTTCGTGAGCACCTGAGCGTAGTTGCTCCCGATCGTCAGCCACGCCCAGCCCGAGCCGTCGGCCATCCCGTAGTCGAGGTTCGCAAGCGAGCGGACCGGCAGGTCGTCGACCCAGAGCTCGCCCACCCCGTCGGTGCCGTCGGTGTCGGCCCTGATGTGGATCTCGTAGTAGTGCCACTGGTCGTCGCCGCGGCCGCTGCCCATGATGTCGTCGAAGCCCCGGTCGTAGATCGGGTTGTTGTACGAGGCGCCCTGGGCGGTGAAGCTGAAGGCGGTGCCGTGGTCGAAGTCGCCGAACTGCGGGATCAGCTGCACGTCGCCTTCCGTGTAGAGGTAGAAGATCTTGGCGCGGTACTGATCCCAGGAGAAGTCGCTGTCGTAGCGCATGTACCAGCGGATCCAGAGCTCCCGCTGCGGCGCGGGGAAGTCGAAGCCGGTGCCGCCCCCGCTGTGAGCGCCGCCGACGCAGAGCGGATGCCGCTGCCCCTTCCCGCCGAGGCCGCCCGGAAAGTTGGCCGCGCTCGTGATCGTCTCGCAGTCGCACGGATACTCGTGACAGGTCAGCCCGTCACGCAGGCCGTCGCAGTTCTCGAGCCAGCCGGAGCCGCTGACCCACTCCTCGCAGTCGTAGGTCGTCGCGAGGAGGATCTCCGCACGGGCGGAAGGCGGCGCGAGGATCCAGAACAGGAGCGGAATGGCGATCGCGAGGCGGTTCATGGCTCTCTCCTTCCGGGCGGGGCGGATGAGCTCGGGTACGCTGCGCAGAAGCGTACCGGCCGCCGCCGGAAAGATCTGTTAGGGATTCCGCCCGCTGGCTGTGAAACGCGTCGGGCCCGGGCCTCTGCCGAGGTCCCGGGCCCGTTGCCGGCGCGCCGCGAGGGTCCGCCGCTCAGCGATGGAGGTCGTAGCGGAAGAGGAGCTCGACCGTGTAATCGGTCGCGGGGTCGCCCGCCGTGGCGCGGAATGCGTACGGCTGGGAACCGGTGAGCCGGCCCGCCGCCACCGTCCCCTGGAACTCCTGCCTCTGGCCGGCGCTGGTGCGGCAGAACGACCAGAGCCGCCCGTCGCATTCGAACGCCTCCCACCAGCAGGGCGGAGTGCACCTGAACTCGTTCCAGGAGACCGCCGAGCCGAGGACCGCGCCGTCAAGCCTGCAATACTCGCCAGCGTCGTCGATATCGAGCGAGGCCCAAAGCCTGGGTGGCTCTTCCAGGTCCATTTCCATCCGGATCTGACTCGGGGGGCGGGTGGCGAGCAGACGGCCGAGGCAGGTGTCCTCGCCTTTCGTGACGACCGCCACCGAGCGCTCGCCGACCCAGACGCCGCCGAGGGCCGACGACACCGGCGGCGCGGTCGGGTGGCGCGAGCCGTTGCAGGCGAGCCCGAGCGCGACCGCGGCGGCGAGCAGAAGGGCGTATCCTCCCCGGCGCTTCCCTCTCATGCCGCCTAGTATAGATCATCCCCCTTGTCAAGCGCGGGCAGTCCGGCGAGAAGCCGGGCGCCGCACCGGAGGTCGCCGGCGGGGCAGCCGGCGCTCGTCGCTCTCGTCAGCCGGGGCCTGGCCCCCCGCCCGGTCAACTCGGCGGACGCAACTCGAGGGTCTCGCCCGCCCGCAGGACACCGGTGGTGCATCGTGCCGTGGGGAGCACCGGCCCCGCGAGCGCGAACCCGATCTCGGTCGGAGTCAGCAGACAGATGGAGTAATCCCCGGGCGCGGCGATTGGAAAGACCAGAGTATCTCCGCTCCCTGCCATCCCGTGGCGCCGCGCCAAGGCCTGCACAAATGACAGAGGCGCACTAGCCGAACCGTGAAGAAGCCACGGGAAGGCAATGGTACCGCCCTCTTCTTCCACAGCGCTGGTGAACGCCGGGAAGATCAGGCGTCCGCCCTGTCGGGTCAGCGTGATGGTCTGGGTCCTCGGGGCGACGGGCACGCGAACCAGGTCGAAGGCGAAACCGCTCATCTCCGTATCTGGGGCGATCACGAAGGCGGTAGCGTCCGCTGGCAGGCTGACCCGACATTTGCCATGGGAGTCGGCTGCCAGGGGTCTAAAGGAAATCCCGGTCGCCTGAGGAGTCTCCTCCCGCCAGAAGAACGTCGCTCCGGGTACCGGCCCGTCGCTGGAGAGCGCCTGGACCGTCACCTCGAACCGGTCGAGCAATGTGAGCGTGATCTCCTCGGCTTCGGCGTCTTCGCGAACCTCGACCCTTTCAGGTCGCGACGAGCATTCGCCCTTGCTGGCGTGAAGCACGCCCTCGCCGAGCCTCAGGCCGCGCAGCTCGAATCGACCTTCGTCGTCGCTCTTCGTGGACGTTCGCGCTCCCAGCCCACCGTGTGCAGCGAACGTAACGGTGGCCTCGGCGACAGCGTTGCCGTCGGTGAGGACGACCCGGCCCGCTGCGCGACCGTCTTCGACCTCGATCCGCAAGAAGATGGCCCCCCCGTCGGACGGCGGCACGAGATCGTGCGAACGGTCGCGGAAATTGACTGCGGGGTCCTCGCTGCGCACAAACACCGACCACTTCCCCGGCTCCGACAGGCGCCCCGAGAACCGCCCTTTCGCGTCCGTTTGGAAAACGTGGCGACGATGCTCCATCGAAGAATGGGAAGAACGGAGAAGCTCCACCGTCGCGGCCAGCGGAACCTCGTCCTTACCAAGGACCACCTCGCCGCGGAGCTCCGAGCCACCAACATCGAGAACGATCGGGAGCGGCTCGTCGCCGGCAACGACCTCGCGCTCCAACCATGCATTGCCGGCGGCATCCAACAACAGGATCAAATAGGCACGCCCGAGCTCGAGGTCGGTCAGCCGCACGTTGCCACTGATCGACACCTCGAAAGGTCCGAGCGGCGGCCGCTCCGCAGCCGGGGACACGGCGTCGATAACCCGCAACCTCCACGTTTCTCCCTGCTCGTCCACGGGAGGATCGACCACGACGTCGAGCGCGAGAGGAGGCGCGAGAACGATCGGCTCGGAGAGGTCGAGCTCTGCCCGTCCCACGACCACGACCTCCTTCTCGATCGCCGGGTAGGAAGGGGCGCGAACGACGACTCGGTGTCGCCCGGGAGCGACACCATGGAATGCGAACCTGCCGGAGGGATCGAGCGCGGTCGCGACGGCCTGAAGCTTCAGCCAACTCTCGTCCGCTTTAGTTCGGAGCGGCATGCCCGCCGGGACGAGCTCGACCTGCGCCTCACGGAGAATGGCGGATTCGCCCGCCACGGCAACCCACCCGCGCACGGTGCCGCCGGCAACGAGCTCCAGGCCGTCCAGGTCCAGAACGCCGCCGGCTGCGACCTCGAGACCCCGAAGGATTCGGGGGACGAAGCCGTCGACTGCGAGGAGAGCATGGAACCGTCCGGCGGGCACGGCGCAGGAGAAGGCTCGCTCCGCGTGAGTGTCGCACTGCACCTCGAGGGGCTCAGGGAGACGGACCGGTCGCCCCGGCGTCCACCAGAGGAGGCGAAGGCGAGGCGCAGGCATCGATTCGCCTGCTTCGAGCCCCACGACGTGCCCCCGAAGAGTCCCGGCTCGGAACACGGGCAGGGTGATCTCCCGCTGCTCTCCACCCACCAGAGCCAGCGAGAGTCCGGAGCACCAGATCTCGGGGCCCTCGGCCCGAACTCGCCAGGCTCCCGGGTCGAGCGAAAACAACCCGGAGAGCGATGCGGAGACCGCGCTGGTCTGCGCCGCACCTCCGGCCGCCTCGGGAACGGCCACAAGGCGAATGTGGTCGCTGGCGAGCGGGCTCTCCGACAGGTTCTCGAGCCGGACTACGACGTGCGATTGCCCATGAAGCGGTGCCTGGGCGAAGAGCGATGCGGGCACCGCCACCAGAAGGCTTGCCGCGACTGCCAGGCCTGCAACGAGCTTCGCATCTCTGTTCACCCTCATGCCCACCCTCCACCTGGGGTGTGGGGAAGCAACCCTGCCCCACGAGCGTCTGAACGCGATGCTACTCCCCCCGCATTGCAAACCCGGGGATCAGATCGCCCCGGAGCCGGTGCGAGGGCGTCGTTCCCGGATCAGCGTCGGGCCCGGGCCTCTCCCGAGGACCCGAGCCCGTTGCCGGCGCCCGCCGCGCGCTCAGGCTTCGTCGGCCGACGGGCCGTAGATGCCGGGGACGGGCAGGTCGTTGAGGCGCAGGTAGACGCTGAGCTGCCCGCGGTGGTGGATGATGTGGTTGAGGAGGGTCGAGCGCCAGACCGCGGCGCGCGGCAGGGTGAGGAAGACCTGATCGCCCGCGCGCAGGCTCCACATCACGCCGAAGTCGGCATCCTCGGCGGCGAGGAGCGCGGCCCGGGTGGCGGCCACCGCGGCGTCGAAGGCGGCGAGCAGCGCCCCGGTCTCGGCATGCGCCCACGGCTCGCGCTTCGCGCCCCCCTGCGGCTGGAGATCGATCTCGCTCGTCTTCAGGACCGCCTCCCCCCAGGAGACCATCTCGGCGATGTGGTTGGCGAGCCGGCCCATCGTCATCGACTTCGGGTGCGGCGTCCAGCCGTACTTCTCGGCCGGCAGGCGCGCGAGCACCTTGCGGGTGGTGGCCATCTCGTGATCGAACTCGGGCAACAGCGTCTCAGCGATACGCATCGGAACCTCCTCGTCCCGGATCATCCGGAGTGTGGAGCGCCGATCCTACCGCGGCGCCTACGACCGGAGCTCTTCCGGGGCCTGCGGCGCTAGGATCGTCTCCCATGCGCTCTGCACTCTTCCGGCTCCTCTTCTTCCTGCTCCTGCTCGCTCTCGCCTTCGCGGCCGGCCAGCGGTTCACGCGGCTGCCCGCCCCCGTGCCGGCCCCGGCCGTGACCGAGGGTGGCGGCGACCGGCCGCTCGCTCCGGTTTCGGCGCGCGGCGATCTCGCGGCCGACGAGCAGACGACAATCGAGCTCTTCCGCTCCTCCTCGCCGTCGGTGGTCTACATCACCTCGCTCGCCGTGCGGCGCGATCTCTTCCGCCTCAACGTGCTCGAGATCCCCCGGGGCGCCGGCTCCGGCTTCCTCTGGGACGACGCCGGGCACGTGATCACCAACTACCACGTGATCCAGAACGCCGACGCCGCGCAGGTGACGCTCGCCGACCGCTCGGTCTGGGACGCGAAGCTGGTGGGCGCGGCGCCGGAGAAGGATCTCGCGGTGCTGCGGATCGAGGCGCCCCGCGCGCAGCTCCGGCCGCTGCCGGTCGGCTCGTCGGCCGACCTCGCGGTGGGGCAGAAGGTCTTCGCGATCGGCAACCCGTTCGGGCTCGACCAGACGCTGACCACCGGCGTGATCAGCGCCCTCGGGCGGGAGATCGACTCGGTGGGCGGGGTGCCGATCCGCGACGTGATCCAGACCGACGCGGCGATCAACCCCGGCAACTCGGGCGGGCCGCTGCTCGACAGCGCCGGGCGGCTGATCGGCGTCAACACCGCGATCTACAGCCCCTCGGGGGCGTACGCGGGGATCGGTTTCGCGATCCCCGTCGACACGGTCCGCTGGGTGGTGCCCGATCTGCTCGCCTACGGCCGCGTCCACCGGCCGGCGCTCGGCGTCCACCTCGCCGCCGCCGAGGTGGTGCGCGGCTGGCGGCTCAACGGCGCGCTCGTCGTCGACGTCGTCCCCGGCTCCGGCGCCGAGCTCGCCGGCATCCGCCCCACCCGCCGCGACCGCCGCGGCCGGCTCGAGCTCGGCGACCTGATCGTCGCCGTGGACGGCGAGCCGGTCGCCTCGAGCGCCGACCTCCTGCTCGCCCTCGAACGCCACCGCCCCGGCGCCACGGTGAGCGTCACCCTCGAACGCGACGGCACCCGCCGCGACGTCGCCGTGGTGCTCGGCGAAGGCAGCTGACCGCCGGGCCCGCCCGCCCCCCCGAACCCCGGAAACGAGACGAGACGATGGACACCGCGACCCCCGGCTTCCTGGCCCCCCTCCTCGCCCCCCTCCTCCCCTGGCTCTACGTCGAGTCGAAGTGGTGGACCGCCTTCGGCCTCCTCGGCAACGCGGTCTTCTCCTCCCGCTTCGTGATCCAGTGGCTCTACTCGGAGAAGAAACGCGTCCTCGTCGTCCCCCCGATCTTCTGGCACCTCTCCTTCTGGGGCAGCGTCATCGCCCTCCTCTACGCCTTCCACATCGACAAGCTCCCCGTCATCCTCAGCTTCCTCTTCCTCCCCTTCCTCTACGCCCGGAATCTCGTGCTGCTGCGGAGGGGGGAGGGGGGAGGGAAGGGGTGAGGGGACGGGGGGGGAGGAAATCGGAACGCCGCGCCGCTGGCGGCAGGTTTTCCTAGGCCGCGATCGCAGCGGCCCGAACGGCATTCAGAACCCGCATCAACTCATCGAGTTCCGACGAGGCGAACAGGTCGTCCGGCCCGTGGGGTGCGAGATCGGTGAACGGTGATTCGTAGAGCCGTGCCGCCTCGACCACGCCGTGCTCCGTCAGGTGCTCCACGATGAGGTTGACGAACTCGAGCTGGTTCGCGGTCAGAGTCTTGCCTTCCGTGAAGCTCGCCAGCGCCTGCTTCGCCGCCACCCGGTCCATTCCGACCAGCGAGCGGACGAACAACCCCAGGCCCTGAGCATCCTCCGCCGCGCGGCGGATGTCTTCCGGCTCGCCGACGCCGCTCTCGCCAAGCAGCCGCTCCAGCTCGGAGAGGTCGGACGAAGTGAGCGGCCGGTTCAGCCTCAGCTTCGCGACGGCGAGATGATCGAGGTGCTTCTGCAGGAACGCCCGGGCCTTGGCGATGAACCTGGTCTGATCGATGCCAACGGCGCTACCCGACAGCGTGAAATGGGTCTCCTGCCCGATCGAATCCTCGAAATCGGTGTAGACGGGCCGGCGTCGCCGCTTGTCGATGAGGTGGACGAGCCCGCGCAAGCGACGTCGCATCGACTCCAGCATCGGAACCGTGACGTCCTGCCACCACTCGTCGGTCAACACGTCCTGGATGAGCGCCATCTGTTCCCGCACGCTCGGGATCGCGTCCTTCTCCGCCAGGAGCCCGGCGATCTCTCTCAATCGAGCCTGCAGCCCGGAGGTGGGTTCAGAGCGCAGAATGGCGAGCTGCAGCTTCAAAACGATCAGATCGAAAAACCTGGCTTCCTCGCTTTCCGGAGCGAGCCCGGTGGGGAGTCCGGCAACCTCCTGGGACAGCTCGGCGATCGCATCCGTCGTCAGCGCGGTCCACGCCCCAAGGTCAGCGTACATCTCGACCAGACGGCGGTGAGGCCGCACTATGAAGTTGTCGACCTTCATCGCCGCGACCTCGCGCTGCAGCAGCTCAGCGACGGCTCGCCGCACCTCCGATTCGTTCACCGGATCGCCGTGGCTCGCCGCCTGCTCCGGAGGCCGCCGGTCCCGCGGCTGCTCCGCGCACCGATCGAGCTCGACGATCAGCTCCAGCCGCGCGTCGAAGAGCCGCTTGGCGAGCGATTCGGCGGCGTAGCCGTCGGTCCCCGGGATGTCCTGGCTGAAGTACTCGAGGTTCTGGCAGTAGTCGAAGAGGTAGAAGAACTCCTTGTCCCTGCCCGGCCCGAACAGATCCGGGCAGAGCCGGGTGCCGCGCCCGAGCATCTGCCAGAACTTGGTCTTCGAACGCACCAGCTTGAAGAAGACCAGGTTCGCCACCTCCGGGATGTCAATGCCGGTGTCGAGCATGTCCACCGAGATCGCGATGTGTGGAGCCTTGTCCTTGATGGAAAGGTCTTCGATCAGGCTCTGCGCGTACTCGGTCTTGAAGGTGATGACACGCGCGAATGCGCCCTTCAGGTGCGGGTAGTTCGCGTCGAAGCGCTCGGCGATGAACTCGGCGTGCTGCTGGTTCTTGGCGAAGATGATGGTCTTGCCCAGCCGGTCGCCCCCCGCGACCCTCTGGCCGCGCCTCATCAGGTGCTCCAGCACCTTGTCCACGGTGTCCTGGTTGAAGAGCCAGCGGTTGACGGCCTCGGCTTCGACCCGGTCGGGGACGTTTCCTTCGTCGTCCCACTCGAGCGCGTCCCACTGGTCCTTCTCCTCTTCCGACAACTCGTCGTAGCTGATCCCCTCGCGCTGGAACTTGAGCGGCACCGAGACCGCCTGCGGCGGGACGAGGAACCCGTCACGCACGGCCTCCTCGAGCGAGTAGGCGTCGGTGGGCACGCCGTCCTCGAGATCGAACAGGCTGTAGGTGTTTCGGTCCACTTCGTCCCTGGGCGTCGCGGTCAGTCCCACGAGCAGCGAATCGAAGTAGTCGAAGATGGCGCGGTACTTCTGGAACACCGAGCGGTGCGCCTCGTCGATGATCACGAGGTCGAAGTGCCCGACGCCGAAGCGGCGCTCCCCGTCGCTACCGCGCCCTGCGCGGTCCTGGGACATCTGGTCGATCAGCCCCATCATCGTCGGATAGGTCGAGACGTAGACGCGCCCCTCGGCCTCCTTCTCGGTGACGAGGTTGACCGGGGAGGCATCCGGGAGATGGTGCTTGAAGGCGTTCACCGCCTGGTTGACGAGCGCCACGCGGTCGGCGAGGAAGAGCACGCGCTTGGCCCAGTTGCAGCGCATGAGCAGATCGCAGAGCGCGATCACCGTGCGCGTCTTGCCGGCGCCCGTGGCCATCACCAGCAGCGCCTTGCGGTCGTGGTCGCGCTCGAACGCCTCGGCGATGCGGCGGACGGCGCGCGTCTGGTAGTGGCGCTCGACGATCGTCGGGCTGATCGTCGCCTCGGCGAGCAAGCGGCGCGTCTCGCGCCGCTGGATCAGGAGCTCCAGCTCCGCCCTCTTGTGGAACCCCTGCACCCGGCGCGGCGGGTAGCGGGTGTCGTCCCAGAGCCAGTGCTCATAGCCGTTCGAGTAGAAGATCACCGGCCGCCGGCCGAACTGCCGCTCCAGGCAATCGGCATAGAGCCTGGCCTGCTGCTGCCCGGCCCGCGGGTCGCGGCGGGTGCGCTTGGCTTCCACCAGAGCGAGCGGCCTGCCGTCGTCGCCCCAGAGCACGTAGTCCACGAAGCCCTTGCCTTCGGAATTGGGCATCCCGCTGACCTCGAACTCCCGGTCGCGCTCTTGATCGAGCGGCCAGCCGGCCTCCTTGAGCAGCAGGTCGATGAAGTAGTCGCGGGTCTCGGCCTCGGAGTAGTCGTGCGTGTCGAGCTGCGCCGCGGCCGCCTGTTTCGCCTTGGCAACCTCGGCGCGCAGGCGCGTGAGCTCCTCATCGAGCGCGGTCTTGTCGGCCAGCAGCGACGCGAGGCTCTCGTCTTTCTCGCGCAGGCGCGCTTCCAGCGCCTGCAGCTGCTCGGCGGTCTGCGCCGCCGCCCGAGCGGGCCGCGGCAGCGCGGCCGGGTCGAAGGCGAGGCCTGGCGCCGGCCGGCCCGTACGCCCGTAGGTGCGCGC
>Ga0116174_10004607_pt1 | contig 10809 bp, 8 predicted proteins | sample AD_UKC087_MetaG_FD_89801 | JGI IMG/M metagenome (GOLD analysis project Ga0116174, IMG submission 89801) | Active sludge microbial communities of municipal wastewater-treating anaerobic digesters from USA - AD_UKC087_MetaG | ecosystem: Engineered > Bioreactor > Anaerobic > Digestate | place: USA...
AGCCCATAGCACCTGGATCGGAGACACCGGCTTCAGCTCTGCCTGGTATAACAATAGCAGCCGCAGTTCCAGTACCGGATTGATGATTCGGAATCTCAGCTATGGCGAAATCGAAAAACGCGATGAAACAGGCTTCCTAATCGGTAGCTACAATCCGGTGGATATTGCGGTGACCGGAAACCACGCCCGGCGTCTCAGTCCCTGGCTTTACGCGGGGATGAATCTGGGTGTGATCTATCAAAAGCTGGACACAGCTTCTTCTCTGGCTCTGGCCTCGGATCTGGGTCTAACCCTGTTGCCGCCTCTGAAGGACAGCGCGATCTCTTTCGCTGTGCAAAACCTGGGAATAGCCAATAAGACTGATGCAGAAGCCGCTGAGCTTCCCCTCAGCTTTGATCTTGCCATCCACAAGGGTGTCGAAATTGGCCGGCAAAGGCTCTCTCTGGAAGCGGGTCTTGCGAAAAGCTCAGACGAAGACCTGCAGGCAGCATTTAGCGGGGAACTAAGTTTGCTGGAAAGAATGCACCTGCGTGGCGGCTACAAGCTGGAGCATGATTCACAGAGTTTTAGCGCCGGGGTGGGCTTTGAGCTGTCCCGATTTGTGCTGGATTATGGCTTTGCCGCTTTTGATGAAGGGTTAAAGGACGTTCACAGCTTCGGTCTGCGTTACAACTTCTAGGACCTGAAGCGTTTATCAGACTATCTAGAGAGTACGATATGAATATTGCTCGTTACATAGCTGTCGCCCTAATGCTTTGTCTGCTCGCGGGGCTGGCGGCAATCCCGGCTTACAGTCCGGGGCAGTTATTGGTCAAAACCAGCCATGATCTGCAGATCAAGGGCGATAAGACCGGTCTGTCATCATTTGACGCTTATCTGGCGAACTACGGACCAAAGAGCATTTCACGCATCCAGGGAATGCCGGGGAACCGCTATTTTCTGGTTCAGCTAAGCCAGATGCCGGATCTGGGTCAGCTCAAAAGCCTCAGCTTTCCTGGTATTGAATACATGGAGCCAAACTACCTGCGCAGGCTGCATAGTAATCCCAATGATCCCATGTATCCCCGACAATTGCACGAGTTATCGTCCATTCCTCAAGCCTGGACTTACACCACCGGCAACCCGCAGATCATCGTTGGCGTTATCGACAGCGGTCTGCTGCTCACTCATCCGGACATCGCAAATAATGTGTACTACAATGTAGCCGAGATTCCAGACAACGGAATCGATGATGATGGTAATGGCTATATAGACGATTATTGTGGTTGGGACTTTGTTCATGCACCCGAAATGTCGGATATCGCTCTGGGCGATTATCTGGATCCAGATAATGACGTGACCGACGAGAACTATCATGGAACCCACGTTTCTGGTATTATCGGGGCCAGCGGCAACAACGGAATCGGAGTTAGCGGAGTGTGCTGGAGCGTTTCCCTGATGCCACTGCGTGCGGGATTTAGAACCACCGGTGATGGCTACCTGCAGGATGATGATGCCGCAGCCGCGATCATATACGCAGCAGACAACGGATGCAACGTGCTAAATATGAGCTGGGGCGATCCTAACTACTCCGCCATCATTGCCGATGCCTGCGATTACGCATACAGCAAGGGAGTGATCCTGGTGGCATCATCTGGAAATACTCCTGGCCCTGTGATCAGCTATCCCGCAAAGCTCAGTAATGTGATCTCCGTGGGTAGTGTAAATAGCGCCAAGGTGCCTTCCACATTTTCCAGCTACGGACACGATCTTGATCTCGTAGCACCTGGTGAAATGGTGCTTTCCACATATAAGGACAGCGGAGAGGACATGTACATGGAGCTTTCCGGCACTTCGATGAGCGCGCCTTATGTGGCAGGCAGCATTGCCTTGCTATTATCCCTGGTTCCCGGTCTGTCCCCAGCGGAAGTGCGGGGCCGTTTGCTCAGCGCTACGGATGATATCGGCGATCCGGGTAATGACCTCAAGACAGGTCATGGCTTGCTAAACGCCCGCAAGCTAATCGAAAACCTTAATCCACCCTTTGTGGAGATCACTTCTCCCATCGATCAGAGCGGAGTAAGCGGAACTGTGGAGATCAGGGGCAGCGTTTATGGCGAAGACTTCGCACGCTACACTCTGATGTACCGCAGTATCAGCAATCCCAATATGAGCAATTGGCTGGATGCGCGAGAGCACACTGCGCAACCGGTTTACCACACATCTGAAGTGGTAAACGGTCGTCTGGGCGAGTTCTACATCCCGCCCGATCTTGAAGAAGGCAGCTATATGCTTAGGATACAATATCATAAGCTGCAAAACAATCTGGTGAAGTATCACTATTATCGCGCTGTTAATATCGATCGTAGCGGACCTGTGCTGCGGGAAGAGGAACTCAGTGGATTCAGCCGTTATGATCGCGCGAACCTCCGTTACTACATCTCTGCAGGTTTCAACGAACCAGTCTATGCAGAGTTGGATATCTACGGTGTGGGCGGCTATAGCTACCGTCTCTACGGGGGCACAGCAGATAGCACTCAGGTCTGGGCTCTCCCGGAAAGCGTCCCTCAGGGACCAATCTCCATTCGCATCACTGCCACAAACCTGGCCAATCTGATATCCCAAAGTCAGGTGTATGAAAACTTTATGAATGTGCAATACCGCAGCATTCCCGCGCACGGATATGCCTACCAGTCCATCGGCAGAGCCCGGGTTCCACTAAATCGCTGGGTGGATTTCAATGGTAATGGGATAGCCGAGTATGTTGCGATGGATATTCCCGTGGCGGGATACGGACAGGTCTATGCCTATGAGCCTCACAATGATCAGCATCTGCAGACCAATTGGTTCCGCGACAATTTCTGGCCGCTGGATTTTGGCAATACCTACCAGGAAGGGCTGGAAATGCTGCTGATCAAAAACGACACCGCGCATCTTTGGGAAACCCCAGGCGGAATGCAGTATCCCGACGCAGACTCGGTATTGTGGCACGATCCCGGTATCACAGGTGGCATCATGACCGATTATGATGGCAATAACAGCACAGATATCTTGCTGGTAAAGAACCTCCCCACCGAGCGCGTTGTCCAGATCTATTCCCGCAATTCAGCCGGTCTGATGGCAGTGCGAAACACATTGAACAATACTTCTGCCACCAACCTGCGGAACAATTTCGTGCCAACAGTGATCGTGGATCGTCTTGATTTTGATAACCACAATGATATTCTCACCTCTGATACCGATGGCGATGTGATGGTATTTGAGGTGATGAGTGCCACCGTAGATTCCCTCATCTGGCACCATCGCATGCCTGTGGGTAATACATACCAGCTTGGTGTCGGCGATTTCGATGGTAACGGTAATCGGGATTTCGTAGTTGGGGGTTACAATTCTGACATCCTGAATCCCAATCTCACTTTCTGGTATTTCGAGGCATTTACCGCTGATTCGGACAATCATTTCGTCAGCATGGGCAATGTTATGTTCAACAACGTAACCTCCCAAAATGCCATCGTCATAATGGATATGGATGGTGACGGCAAGGATGAGATCGTTCTCGGCATCAGCCCCAGCCTCTACATACTGAAGTATATAGATGGCGCACTGGAGCCGGTCTTCATGGGGGATAGCTCGGCAAACTATCGGCTTGCCTCTTATCGGAATGATGCCGGTAAGGCCTTCGTGATCGCCAATTATCCAGTTTCTCCCGATTCTCTAATGGCGGTACAGTGGTCTTTGGATACCCCTTTTGCCGGTACCCCTACTCCGGTCAATTTTACTGCTGCCCCCTTGGATGAAAGCAGGGCACGCCTATCCTGGATTCCGCAAGCTGCTCAATACTACAACGTTTACCGCAAGACCGGGGATGACCCCGCGGTATTACTCAGCACTATTACCGGCACAGAATTCGTCGATACTGATTTGCAGGTGGGTCTCACCTACAGTTATGCGGTTACGGCCTACAACGAGTCCTACAATCCACCTGAAAGCCTTAGCAGTCCCTGGATTAACGTGGTGCCAAAAATTCCGCCAAGTGTGCTGTCTATCACCATGGTCGGCGATCGTGAGCTGAGGCTGTTATTCAATCAGGAAATCCCTGCCCGTTTTCTAAACCCGGGTCACTACAGCGTTTCGCCGCTACTGGGAAAACCGCAGTCGGTGAATGGGTTGGCGCAGACTCACGGAGTGCAACTACGTTTCCGGAATGCGATTCCGGCCATAGACAGTCTCTTCCTTCTGCATCTGGAAGGGATCTATGGATCTACCGGTGTCCCGATTCTGCAAAGTGACTATACATTCAGCTATACCCCGGATTATACTCCTCCACAGATCGTGGAGACTACTGTGACCGAAGATAAGAAGAGTGTAATCATCAGTTTTTCAGAAGAAATAGCCCCTACATCCGCCTCATATCTGGGCAATTACAGCCTTAGTACCCCTGCAAACGACCCTGATAACCTGATCACCGGAGTTATTGTAGATTCCCAAAGCGTGATCGTGAGCCTGCTACACAAGCTAAAGTACAGTGATCAAGCGTATTATATACGGGTGGAGAATCTCAGCGACCTCAGTGGAAACACCATTTCTCCCCAGTACAATCTTGCCCGCTTTGCCCTGCGAGACATCAAGGATCTGTCCCAAATAAAGGTTTACCCCAATCCCATAAGCACAAATGAACATAGTGAACTGGTTTTCCTGAACTTCCCCGGAGGGAAGAAAGGGAGAATAGCGATCTATTCCGCTACCGGCAGCCTCATCTTCAAGAGCGATATCGGGCCCTTCAATCCGGATAACAACAGGATCACCTGGCGCTGGAACCTCAAGAACAACAATGGACGCCGGGTTTCCAGCGGGGTGTACTACTATCTCATCGAAATGGACGATGAAAGAACCAAAGGAAAGATAGCCGTGATCAACTAGTAAAGCTTCCGCCTCCCCTCTGCCTGACCCCCGGTGCACCGGACATTTGTACCCCCGTCGCGATGACCCTGTGCGGCACAGATGTGATTCTGAATCTATAGCATTTTTGGCAAGGAGTAATGATATGTCGCAAGACTTTATAATGGAAGAATATGAGCTTGAAGAAGAATGGGAAGAGCTCGAAGAAGAAGAAAAGAGTGCTTTTATCGCCACTCTGATCCGGCAAGGCAAAAGCGCTGATGATAGCGAAGCTTCGCTGGATGAATTGGAGCGTTTGGCCGATACGGCCGGCATCATAGTACTGGGTCGATACTCCCAGAAAAGACCCCAGCCGGAACGTGCCACCTATTTTGGCAAAGGCTTTCTAGAAGAACTCAGTGCGAAGTTTTTCGGAGCCAAAGCCGATGTGTTGATCATCAACGAAGAGCTGTCGCCCATGCAGGGCCGCAATATCGAAAAGCAATACGGCATCAGGGTGATCGACCGTACAGAATTGATCCTTTCGATCTTTCACCAACATGCCAGAACCAAGGAAGCCAAGCTGCAGGTGAAGCTGGCGGAATTGCAATATCAGCTGCCCCGGTTAAAGAAACTCTGGGGTCATTTTGACAAGGAACGGGGCAGCGTACGCAGCGCAGGCGGTGCGGCAACGCGGGGTATGGGTGAAAAACAGATTGAGATCGACAAACGGCTCATTCGCAGTAATATCCGGAAGATCAACTCTGCCATCGATAGCATCACCAGACACAAGGAAACTCAGCGTAAACAGCGTGATAACACAGGGAAACTCTGTCTGGTGGGATACACCAATGCTGGTAAATCCACCCTCTTCAATCGCCTCACCGATGCCGGTGTCCTGGTGGAGGATCGTCTCTTTGCCACTCTGGATTCCACCAGCAGACAATTGAAACTCAGTACCGGCAATCCGGTGGTGATATCGGATACAGTGGGCTTCATCTCCGATCTGCCCCATCACCTGGTAGCCTCGTTCCGAGCTACTCTGATGGAAGCGATGGACGCCGACCTGTTGTTGCATGTGGTGGATATCTCCGATCCCAGACACGAGCATTACATAAGCGAAGTCAATGATGTGCTATCCAGTATCGGTGCCGAAGGGATCGAGCAGATCCTGGTGTTAAACAAATGCGACGCGCTGGATGAACGAATGCAGAAGCTGCTGGAACGCTATTTCGAGGATGGTATCTTCATCTCCGCAGTTCAGGGAACTGGCGTTACGGATTTAATCCAGGCCATTGAGGTCCGCCTTCTCAAAAACCAAAGCTACCGGCTAAAGCTCCCATACGCGCAGACCGCGCTGGTATCCCGGCTCCACGAGATCGGCAAGATCGAAGCAGAAGACTACCGGGAAGATGGCATCTATCTCACTGTCACCATAGCTGCTAAAGACCAGCATTTGATCCAGCCATACTGCATCGAGGGGGAAAATCATTGACACATTAAAGCACGTAGATATCAAAGTCCCAAAGAATTATTCAGCTAGAAATAGGAGTTCAAATGGCAAAACAGATTACCGCAGCTGAAGCTGCAGCTCTGATTCCAAACGGCAGCCGCGTTGCTATCGGCGGTTTCCTCGCCGCCGGAGCGCCTGAATGCGTTATTGATGCCATAGTAGAGCGTCAGGTAAAAGACCTCCACATAATCGTTATCGCTTCCGATTGGGAAACCAAAGGTGTTGGCAAGCTGGTAGTGGCAAAACTGATCAAAAGCGCTCAGGTATCCCATCTGGGGACAAACAAGACTATTCAGGCCCAAATGAACGCCGGCGAGATTCAGATCGAGCTGGTACCGCAAGGTACACTGATGGAGCGGGTACGAGCCTATGGCGCAGGTCTGGGCGGCATTCTCACTCCCACGGGTGTAGGAACTGTAGTGGAAGAAGGCAAGCAAGTGCTGGAACTTGGCGGAGTCAGCTATATTCTGGAGCCCGCTATTCCCTGTGAATTTGCCCTTGTAAAAGCATGGAAAGCTGACAAGATGGGCAATCTCGTTTTCCGCAAAACAGCCCGAAACAGCAATCCCATCATGGCTATGGCAGGTCGCGTGACCATCGCCGAAGCTGAGGAAATCGTTGAGATCGGCGAATTGGATCCGGAAGCCATCGCTTGCCCGGGAGTGTTCGTGAATTACATCGTTCAAAGCACGGAGGTGACCAATGGATAAGCGCTCAATGATCGGACGCCGGATTGCCAGAGAGTTTAAGGACGGAGATTATGTGAATCTCGGCATCGGCCTGCCCACAGAGGCTGTAAACCACATTCCAGAGGGTGTGCACGTGATCTTTCAAAGTGAGAACGGCATGCTGGGTGTGGGTCCCAAACCAGAAGAAGGACAGGAAGACAAGGATATGATCAATGCTGGCGGCGGTTCCATCACCGCCTTAAAGGGAGCTTCATTTTTTGATAGCGCCCTATCCTTTGCCATCATTCGCGGCGGCCACATCGACGCCACAGTTCTGGGCGCCTTGCAGGTGGATCAGCACGGCAATCTCGCCAATTGGATGATCCCCGGTAAAATGGTTCCTGGCATGGGCGGAGCGATGGATCTGGTTACTGGAGCCCGTAAAGTAATCGTGGCTATGGAGCATTGCGATAAGTACGGTAATTCCAAGATCCTGAAGGAGTGCAATCTCCCTCTCACCGCCAAAGGGAAGGTAAGCCTCATCATCACCGATATGGCGGTGATCGAAGTTACCGATCATGGCTTGCTGTTAAAGGAAGTAGCCGAAGGGGTCAGCGTGGAGGAAGTACTCAAAGCCACCGAAGCTGATTTGACAGTGGCTACTGAAGTGAAGAGCTTCTGATATACCCCATTTACTAAGTAGGGGCGCTCACTGTGGCGCCCCTTTTGATATGTGCATGGAAAGCTGAGAGGGTCCGGAGGGTCCGAGAAATCAGTGCTCAGAGCCTTGCATCATTCAGGCCCCATAGCTCAGATCCTGCGTCAAGAGGTCTCTTATCATCTTCGGGGTCTTCAATGCCTGAAACACCTGCATCTGGCAATTGAAGAGTGCCTCAGCCACCAAAGGATCAAACTGCACTCCTTTGTGTCGAAGCACCTCCTGCACCGCATCAACATAATCCAGTTTGTCCCGGTAGTTGCGTTTACTGGTCATGGCATCAAAGCTGTCGGCGACGGCAACGATGCTTGTGAGTGGGTGGATCTTCGAATGATCAATTCCATTGGGATAACCGCTGCCATTGTACCATTCATGGTGTTGAAGGATGATCTCACTCACCGTTTTGGGTAGACCGATGGGATCGATGATCTTAGCGCCGATGATGGGGTGCTGTTTCATGCTGTCATACTCGGTGGGGGTGAGGTTTTGATCCTTTTTCAACACTGTACTGGTGATGCCGATTTTCCCCAGATCGTGCAGCAGTGCTCCGATGCGCAGGACATGCATATCGTCTGCGTTCACTTCCAGGGCTTGTCCCAGCAGCAGTGATATGGCGGTCACACGTTCGGAATGACCTCGGGTATAGATGTCATTCACTTCAATGGCGTTCACCATAGCGCGGATGGTATTCAAATAGCTCTTTTCGAGCATCATGCGGGCTTGATTCAATTCGTGAGTGCGGAGTTCCACCAAGCTCTCGAGATGATTTTTGTACTGCTCATTCTGTACCATCAAATCGTGTTTCTGCACGGCTTGATTCACGGTTTTGTGCAGGGTGGTAAGAGAGAAGGGCTTGTGCAAAAAGTCATATACACCGTGATGGATGGCTTGTAGCATGATCTCTTTCTGGCTTTCTCCCGTGATCAATACCACAGGAATATTGGGGCGATTTGCATTTATCCATGCCAGCAATTCCAGTCCGCTCATGCGGGGCATCATCACGTCAGCGATCACCACGCTGAAATCCTGGGTATTCAGCTCTTCCATGCCGCTGAGGGCATCAGCACAGCATACGGGTCGGTAGTTCCCGCTGTTGTTCAAGCTCATACGCAGACAATCCAGGACTGCTGGATCATCATCAATCACCAGTACGTTCGTTCTTGTTTTATTCAAAAAATCTCCATTTGCGCTTCGGGAAGCACTCTCTGTATCAGTGAAGCTTTATTGATTCCGGTTCTATTCACCTCACGGCTTACGGGATGTGCTTTCAGGCTATCCTCGGCTGCGGGATTCAGCAGGGCGCGCAGATTGGTTAAATCTTGATTGCGCGGATCCAGGAAGCTGTCGATATCACTGCCGTTCATCACCAGAGGCATACGGGAGTGCAAGGCGGACATGAAGCCATTTGCCGCAGTGGTGATGATGCCTATAGAGGGTAAGTAGCTACCGTCATTGGATTCCCATACGTCATAGATCCCGCCCAACAGCAGTAAGTCATCTTGCGCAGAATAAATGAAATGAGGTGTTTTATCGCTTTGTCGCCATTCATAAAAGCCATTTACCGGGATTATGGCGCGCCGCCGGATAAAAGATGCCTTGAAAGATGGCTTTTCATGGATGCTTTCGGCGCGAACATTTATCAACGCTGTCTTGGGGATTTCTTTCATCCAGGAGGGAACCAGACCCCAGCGGAAATAGCCGGTATAGCGCAGCTCATCCTTGGCCACGAAGGCCATCACGGTGTTTGTGGGAGCCACATTATATGACAGCTCCAACTGATCCGAAGTGATGCGCACGCGCAACTCTTTCGCCAGTTTTTGTAACTGGTCGTGAATAATCACCTGGGCAAATCTTCCACACATCTACTACGCTATCCTTTGGAGTTGACAAGAAAAGAAAGGCGTGAATCATGGCAAGCATATTTTTCTGATCCCAATAGGCCGAAAGGGAGTAGACATGACAAACAGGGATATCGACCAGGTAATGACTCTGCTGGGCAGGCATTTCAAGGAAGTGAAGACCCCGATCGTGGACCTGATCCAGGCTACCACACAGGATCCTTTCAAGGTTCTTGTGGGTACGATCCTGAGCGCGAGAACCAAAGATGAGACCACCGCTGCTGCCGTAAACCGGCTGTTCGCGAGGATTTCCAATGCCAAGGAATTGAAGGCTCTGGAGGTGGAGGAAATCAGTGAACTCATCTACCCCGTAGGATTCTTCAATGCCAAAGCTAAACACCTCAGCGAGTTACCCGCAGCATTGGAACGTGATTTTGACGGTAAAGTCCCCGCGGAAATTGACGATTTGCTGAGGCTCCCGGGAGTGGGACGCAAAACTGCCAATCTGGTGAGAGCGGTAGGATTCTCGCTGCCAGCCATCTGTGTGGATGTCCATGTTCACAGAATCTGCAACCGCTGGGGATACATCCGTACCCGGAATCCCCTGGAAAGCGAAATGGCGCTGAGAGCGAAACTGCCTGAGCGGCATTGGCTAAACATCAATTCTTATGTAGTGGCGTTTGGGCAGAATCTCTGTACTCCACGCAAGCCGCAGTGTGATAAATGCCCTATCCATCAATACTGTAAACGAGTGGGGTTATAGCGCTATGAAGCCGGTTGCTCCGGTCAGATACTTTTCGCAAAGCCGTATCGAGGCAGTGAAAATGCCGTTTGCCTATGGCAGTGCCAATGCTTAGCTTATGCGATAGGGGAGGTCAACAAATGTGTGTTTTTTGCGATATTCAGGCCGATAAGAAAGTGCAGGAAAACGAGCTTTTCTTCGCCATTTATGATACACGTCCGGTAAGTCGCGGACATATCCTGATAATCTCCAAACGGCACGTGGAATCCTTCTTTGACCTTACTGATGACGAAGGCCCGTCCCTGCTGGAAATGAGTAATACATGCCGCAGAATGTTGGAGGACAAGTTTGGTCCCACCGGTTATAATATTGCCATAAACAATGGGCGTAGTGCGGGGCAGACGATATCTCACTTCCATCTGCATATCATCCCTCGCTACGGTTAATCTGGTATAGCTTACTTACTTATTTAT
>Ga0116174_10004614_pt1 | contig 10793 bp, 8 predicted proteins | sample AD_UKC087_MetaG_FD_89801 | JGI IMG/M metagenome (GOLD analysis project Ga0116174, IMG submission 89801) | Active sludge microbial communities of municipal wastewater-treating anaerobic digesters from USA - AD_UKC087_MetaG | ecosystem: Engineered > Bioreactor > Anaerobic > Digestate | place: USA...
AAGTTTCCAATTTTGGTGGAAATAAAAATGCCATCGGCATTGAAACAACTGTTAATAACGGATCAGATATTTACCAAACATGGCAAAACACAGCTAAATTAGTTGCTGATATTCTAGTAAGAAACAATCTAACTCCTCATGAAGTATTAACCCATAATGCCTTTAGTGGTAAAGATTGTCCTCATGCCTTATTGAATGCTAATTTATTGGATGAGTTCATGAATATGGTTATTATGGAATACAATGTTAGAAAATACTATGCTGATTATACAATTGTGTTTGAAAGTTTATCTCCTGATATTATTGATAATGATGGGAGAGTGATTACAACAATCACTAATGATACAACTGTGTACTATCGCATTACCATTACCAAAGATGAATTTAGTCAAAGTGTTGTCCTTTCTTCTGTTATTCCCGTAAATAAAAACTAATATTTGGTCCTTATGAATAATAGCAAATATGAAGGTACTGACGCAAATCAGTACCTTTATGTTTTGTGGAAACATTTTTTAATTATTTATGTGATAAATGATTGGCTTTTTAGATATCTTTTGATAAAGTAATAATAGGTGAATTGAAATGTATTATTTAATAGCTGATTTAACGGTGCAAATGAACCCCCAACACCAACCGCTTAAAGACCAATGTCTTCCTTACAAGATAAACGAACTTCCTTTGCTTGTTGATTGTGTGATTCCCCAAGGTGCTAAAACCATTGCAGCTTACCAAAGGAAAAAACCTCATTTATCAGTAGGCGAAGCCGAGTATCTATTATATGGTGCTTATTTTTATGATACTTTGTTAAGGCATGAAGGCATTATGCTTCACGCTTCTTGTGTTGTTTACCGTAATTATGCATACCGGTGAAGCTGTTACAACTATTGCTGCCGGTAATAGTGGCGCTGTTATTAATTTATATGCTAAATTTACACCAACTGTCTACACATTAAGCTTTAATTTACAGAGTGGATCCTGTAGTCAAAGTACTGAAAATGTTAACTTTACTGTGGAAAGTGCTCAGATCCTCCTACCTGCTGCTGGTACAATGAGTCGAGCTAATTATGAATTTGTTGAATGGAATACCAAAGCCGATGGAACTGGAGAAACAAAAACAAGTATTCCTACCGGCTCACATGGAGATGTTACCGTGTATGCTATTTGGGCGAGTATAACCCCAACAGTAGTTCAATTGTCAGAGCAAGATACGGCAATCATTACTGCTACAAATCCAACTAAATTTGTGAAGGCGGATTTTACAGCAGGCTGGTTTACTATCAATTCAACTACTTATAAAGTTGGTGAAGGCGAGTTATTTGCCAATATTTCATTGGCACTTTCTGCTGCATCAGCCAATGATGTGATTTATGTATTTGCGGGAACTTATTCTAACCCATTAACTATTTCTACAAGTAATATTACACTCGTTGGAGCCGGGGCTAACAAAACTTTAGTTCATACCGATACCTATGCTGTTGATACAACAAAAGAAGCCTTAATTACGAAAGAATTAATAATTGCTAGTGGAGTATCTAATACTACCATAAAAGGCTTTTCCATGACTGCTCAAGTTACCCTTTCTGGTAATGCCACGGTTAATATTTCTAATATTATTTTTGGTAATATGACTGGGTATGATACGGGTTTAGATGGTTCCATTAGAATTAGAGGTGCATCAAGTAATGTAACGATTGATAAGATGTATTTAACTAGTTATTGCGCCAATCGTGGTATTCATATTAATGCTTTAACAACCAATTTCACTCTAACAAATAGCGTTGTTTTAGGCTCTGTTACAAATCTTGTTGATTTCTGTAGATTTGGTCAGACTAATGTAACATGTGCAGCGGGAAATATTTATATTGCTGATAACTATATTCAAAAATGTAGTCAAACAGGCTTTATGGATAGACTTCCGAAAAATGCAAGTTATCGTGTCATTCATAATACCTTTGATAGTGCAACAGCTGCCATATATATGAGACCAAATGATTCTATAGGAACAGCATCATATGAAATTAAATACAATACCTTTAATAAATGTGGTTCGACTTCATTAAATTGGGATGACATCGGAATAGGTACGGGCGCAAACACGACGCTTTACTTAAATTATAATATCATTACGAATAGTTATGATCGTGATACCAATACTTATAATATTTATATTTCAAGTGCAAGCGGAACAATCGATTGTGCAAACAACTATGTCGACGAAGCTTCAAAACCTAATGATAATAAAAACGCAACAGGATTTACATTATTAACTAGCGCTGATGAAGTTGAAACTGCCTACCAGGCATATTTAAATCCTTGAACTGCCAGTGATAGAATTAATTATTCAATTGATGAATTGATTGATGAGTTTAGTTCTATCACAGTAATCACCAGTGATTTAACATTACCGACAACCAATGAAACATACGGGACAGTTATTGCCTGGAATTCTTCCAACACTCATGCCATTAGTCATGCCGGTGTTTATGCTAAACCTTATGTTGATACGAATGTCACCTTAACAGCAGAAGTCAGTTATCAAGCTTATAGTGATACAGTTACTTTTAATATGGTATCAAAGCGATATTATAGTGATTTGACTGATGGTGTTAGTATGTCTTATATGTACTATTCCAATTCGACTGCCAGCAATAAGACATATCAAGATATCGATATCGTTATCTTTGCTCATGCAACGGCAGCAGCAGACGGAACAATAGCTAATCTTTCTACATTAAACTCTTATTTACCATCAAGAGTCGCTAACTGTCATGCTTATGGAACTTATGCCATTTTATCCTTCTTTACTGATAATTTATCTACCATTGCGGCTGATAATGCTCTACGGATTACCTTTGCTAACAACATTGTCAATGCCATCAATTCATTAAATTTAGATGGTGTTGATATTGATTGGGAATTTCCCGCCAGTGCTGAAGCTCCAAATTATACTTTACTTATGAAGGAAATTTATAATCGAGTGAAGGCTAACAATAGTCACCATTTGGTGATAACAGCAACGGGGATTGATACATATACTAGATATGATCTAACAAATTCAATACAATATTTAGATTATGTTAATATTATGACCTATGATATGCATAGTACTGCTACAGCAACTCACCATTCAGCCCTTAATTACAAAAGCGGATATTGCTATAAAGCCATCAGTAATGCTTACACCTATTATGTCACCAATTTAGGATTGGACCCCAACAAATTAATATTAGGCATTCCTTTTTATGGAAGAGTATTTACCAATACTAATGGATTAGGAACGGCTGCAACCTATGATAGTTCGATATCCTATGCTTCCATTGTATCTACTTATTTAAGCAACCCCAATTATAGCGAATATTGGGATAGTAATTGTCAGGCTCCTTACCTTTATAGTGCCGTGGATAGAAAATTTATCAGTTACGATAATCCAACATCCATTGCATTAAAGGTAAAATATGCCGCTGATAAAGGCTTTGCAGGGGTCATGTATTGGCAAGATGCTCAAGATAGTGGAGATGTCTTATTTAATGCGCTTATCAATGGAATGAATGATAATAAGATATCATTTAGTGCCAATATTGGTTTATTGGCTTTGCTTATTCAAGGAAACAAATCAATAGTTTTACATCGAGATGTTAATTATGGTGGCAGTGTAACTAACGAAGTATATGGTTCAGTGAACACTTATCAACTGATAGTATTGTCGTTGATACTAGTAAAAAGATAGCCGATGGTGATTTGGGCAGTGATAAAACTTATGGATTAATGAATTCCCTAAAGTTTATTGCCATTCATGATACCGGTAATACAGCCTCGGGCTCGACTGCATTGGCCAATACCAATTATATGATTAATACTCCTAATGTATCATGGCATTACACTGTGGGCGATGATTCAATCTATTATAATATTCATTGGTTGCTTAATGTAAGCATTAAAAGGGAATACGGTCAAAGCCGTAACAGCCCCCGCTACTGTAAGGAATAATAAACTTCGAAATGCCACTGGGAAACCGGGAAGGTGGAGTTTGTGTTGATGTCCAAGTCAGGAGACCTGCCATTAAATAAAATCAAAACATTTCGGTGGGAGATGGCTTATTTGGACTTCTTATTTGCCACCCTTGGTGGCTTTTTTTATGGGAGGAAGTATGGATTTATTTAAAAAATTACATCCGACGGTCTTATTAATCTTTTTTACTGCTGTCCTTTTTTTAACCATGCTCACAGCAAATCCCCTTTTTCTTGTTATTTCTTTCGTTTGTGCGCTTTTGAGTAATGCGTTTTTTCAAAAACCAAAGCGGTTTCTAACTTCCTTTGTGACGATTATTCTTATGATAATCCTTATAACAATAACTAATCCCTTGTTTAATCGCCACGGGGCGACGGTTTTATTCAATATTGGTAGAATAGCTATTACCAAGGAAAGTTTAATTAAAGGTTTTTCCGTTGGCTTGATGTTAGGAGCAGTTATTCTTTGGTTCAATGTTTTTAACGAAGTTATGACGGCGGATAAATTTTATTATTTATTTGGTCGGGTAGCCCCAACCATTACTTTAGTTTTAACTATGGGCTTACGCTTTATTCCTTTAATGGTCAAACAAATGCGCAATATTGAAGAAGGCCAAAAAGGGCTCGGTTTATTGACGCAAACATCCTTTTTAAAAAAACTTAAGCATTATTTAAGAATGTTTTCCATCCTCCTCACTTGGTCACTAGAGCATGCGCTTGAAACGGCTGATGCCATGAAATCACGAGGTTATGGACTGAAACCCCGCACCTCCTTTTCTTCTTTTTCCTTTCATCGTCAAGATTTAGGTAGTTTAATTTATCTTTTATTGTTTTTTTCAATTGTTGTTTCCGGAGAATTCTTAAATATTTATGCGTTTTCGTTTTTCCCTAATCTATCAAATTTCCAATTTGGTATTCGCGAGTTGATAGGATATCTTTCGTTTTCCTTATTAGGGATTTTCCCCTTAATTTTAGTTATCAAGGAGGCCTTGATATGGCGTTATTGGATGTTAAAAATGTAAGTTTTACTTTTGCTAATCAAGTAAAGGCCCTTAAAGATGTGTCTTTTCAAATAGAAGAAGGCGAATTTGTTTTATTGACCGGTTCCACCGGTAGTGGGAAAACGACATTATTGCGCTTGATTAAACAAGAACTAGCTCCCTATGGAAAAATGACAGGAACAATTACCTATCAAAATCGTGATCTTTTGTCTCTTTCCCCACGAGAGCGGGCCTCAGAAATCGGTTATGTTTTCCAAAACGCGGAAAGCCAAATTGTTTCCGATTTTGTTTATCAAGAATTGGCCTTTGGTTTAGAAAATTTAGGCTATAGCTCCGATGTTATTCGTTTGCGTGTCGGTGAAATGGCCAGTTTTTTTGGGATTAATTCGTGGTTCCGCCATAGGACTGCCGAATTATCCGGTGGGCAAAAGCAAATGTTGAACCTTGCCAGTATTATGGTCATGGAACCTAAAATATTATTGCTTGATGAGCCGACCAGTCAATTGGATCCGATTGCAACCACGGATTTTTTACAAACCTTAAAAAGACTAAATAGTGAATTGGGTTTAACTATTATCATTGTGGAGCATCATTTGGAAGAAGTTTGGACTTTGGTTGACCGCGTGTTGGTTTTGGATCAAGGTGAGCTTGTCGCCGATAATCCTCCGCGGATTATCAGTAAACAAACTACTATTCCCGGTCTTGCTTTTCCCAGTCCGGTAAAAATCTATCGGGAGTTTAGTTTTACCGATGAATGTCCACAGACCATCAATGAAGCCAAAAAATGGCTGTCCCACCATTTCCACAATCATGTAAAAAAAATGACCCTTAATGAGAATTGTGAAGAAAAACCCGCTTTGGTTAATTTAGAAAATATCTGGTTTAGGTACGAAAAAAAGGCCAACGATATTCTTCGTAATCTTCATTTGGATGTTAGAAAAGGGGAAATTTTAACCATTGTTGGCGGTAATGGTAGTGGGAAGTCCACCCTTTTAAAAATTTTAGCTGGTTTAATTAAACCCTATTTAGGAAAAGTGCGATTTTTAGGAAAAACTCCGCCCTCCATCTCTTTCCTTCCCCAAAATCCGCAAATTTTATTTGTTGCTGATACCGTAATGGCGGAATTAAAGGATATGGAACCGTACTTGGCACTTTCCAAGGCCGATTTTTCTCTCCGATTACAACAAAATATTGCCCTTTTTTCTTTACAAAATATTTTAGATCAACATCCATACGATTTAAGTGGTGGTGAACAACAAAAATTAGCGCTTGCAAAAATTTTATTAAAAAATCCCGATCTTTTGTTGCTAGATGAACCGTCTAAAAGTTTAGATGCGTCGTTTAAAAAAAATCTTATGAATATTTTAAATGATTTACATCAATCCGGAAAAACAATTGTGATTGTCAGTCATGATATTGAGTTCGCTGCCCGAGTGAGCCATCGAAATGCCATGCTCTTTGATGGGACCATTGTTGCGGATGGCCATCCGCATTCATTTTTTTCCGGGAATACTTTTTATACCACTAATGCCAATCGTTTATCACGCCACATGTATGAAAGTTTAATTACGGAAGAAGAAGTCATCATGATGGCTCAATTAAATGGTGCCAAATGAAGAGAATAATTAATTACTTAATTCTTTTTGTTTTAGTTCCGGTAGTCTTATTCCTGGGGTATTTTTTGTATCAGGACTCGCAATTTGAAATCATTTCGATTATTATTGCCTTATTGGCCTGCGTTCCTTTCTTTATTCATTTTGAAAAAAAACGACCCGATGCCCGCGAATTAGTGTTGGTGGCCATTTTTATTGCTATTTCCGTTGTCAGTCGGATTTTGTTTGCTCCCATTCCCGGGTTTAAACCGGTAGCGGCATTTACGATTATTGTTGCCATGGTATATGGGAAAGAAATGGGCTTTATGGTCGGTGCTTTAAGTGCTGTGTTATCAAACATGTATTTTGGCCACGGTCCATGGACACCATTTCAAATGTTTGCTTGGGGAATAATCGGGTTTTTTGCCGGGTTATTTTTTAGTGGCAAGCCCACTAAACGCCTTTGGTGGGTTGTCCTTTATGGGGCTTTAAGCGGCGTTGTTTTTTCCCTCATTTTGGATATTTGGACGACATTATCCGTGGATGACGGCTTCGTTTTTGCTCGTTATCTTGGTTTTGTGGCGGCATCATTTCCCATGATGATAATTTATGTTATTTCTAATTGCTTATTCTTATTAATTCTCGAAAAACCTCTAACCAAGGTGTTAGAAAGAATCAAAAATAAATTTGGTTTATTTTAATAAAATAATTCTGTTACGACATGATTATGGTATAATATCATAAGAGAGATGTTCCTTGCTTAACCATCTCTAAAAAACAAGGAGAAAACAATGCAAGTCCGCTTTTTTATTAAAATGGCGCTGGTGGCGTCAATTTATGTTGTCCTAACTATTTGGAATCCTTTTTCTTACACGGAAATCCAGTTTCGGATTTCGGAAGTTTTAGTTTTGTTGTGTTTTTATCGTAAGGATTATATTTATGCCTTAACCATTGCTTGTATCATCGCCAATTTTTTCTCTCCTTTAGGGATTATAGATGTTGTTTTAGGATCTTTAGCTACCTTTTTGGCATGCCTTTTGATTAGTAAAAGTCACCATTTGTTTGGAGCGTCCCTGTTTCCGGTGTTAATAAATGCCTTAGTTGTGGGCGTTGAATTAATGATTGTTTTTGATTTACCCTTGCTCGCTACGATTATTTCCGTTGCTTTAGGAGAATTTGCGGTTGTTTCGGTCGTTGGTGTGTTGCTATTCCATCGGCTTTCGCAAAATCCTGGTTTTTTAGAATTAATTGAAGCTGAGAATATGATGGGAAAAGATTTATAACTGTCTTTTCTTAAATATTAATTACTTTGTTTGTGAATAGCAAAAATTTATCAAAAGGGATAATTATTCATTTACGATTATAATAATTCAAAAGACAATTTAATGCTTATTCTTAAGAAAATGATTAGTTTGAAAACTATATCCCAGTTTTTCCATGAGCAATTAATCCGGTTTCCGAGAAAAAAGCATTAACATGATTATTTATTTTTGAAAACAATTAAAACCGAATAAAATAATTTCTTAAAAAAGCAAGTTTTGATGAAAAACACTTAATTTATCGTCCTTTTCTTGCTTTTTTTTTTGCTATGGTATAATTAATTGTTACAAAAGAGTAATTAACTGACGATTTCTATTTATCAATAATATGTAGGCGAGTTGAAGGAGCGATAAGTAAATGCAAAAAGTATTGGATATGTATGAATTTGGTCGAAGAGCAGTTAAGATGGTTCCTTTTGGTAATGGTCATATTAATAAAACCTATATGGTCATTACCAATAATGATGAAAAATACATTCTTCAAAAAATAAATACAACTGTCTTTAAAAAGCCTCGTGAAGTCATGAGCAATATTGAATTAGTTACCAATTATATTCGGGAAGTCGTCACCCAACAAAATAATGATCCCACCCGTGCTGTCTTGGAAATCATTCCTGCTGTTAATGCGAAATCCTATGTTCACATTGATGATATGTATTGGCGTTGTTATCGTTTTGTGACGGGAGCTAAAACTTATGAAATTGTGGAAAACCCGGAATTATTTTTCGAGGTTGGCAAAGCCGTTGGGACCTTTCAAAAGCAATTAATGGATTTTCCGATTGAAAAATTGTCAATCACAATTCCCAATTTCCACAACACCCCGGCTCGTTTCCATCGTTTTAAAGAAGTTGTTAATGAAGATCCGAAACGAAGAGCTTTGGAAGTGTTCAATGAAATTAAATTTCTTTACAACCGTGAAGAATATGTCAATAACATTACTAAGCACTTAGAAACGGGGGAAATCAAAACCCGTGTTACTCATAATGATACCAAATTAAATAACATCATGATTGATGAAAGAAGCAATGAAGCCATTTGTGTAATTGATTTGGATACTGTTATGCCGGGCTCGGTGTTATATGATTTTGGTGATGCTATTCGTGTCGGGGCATCGACGGCCCTTGAGGACGAAAAAGATTTAAGTAAAGTAAAAATTAATCATGTTTTATTTGAAGCTTTCAGCCAAGGTTTTTTAGAGAAAACTCATGATATCCTAACTGAAAAAGAGATTGAAAATTTAGTTGAATCGGCGCGAATTATCACTTTAGAGTGTGGAATGCGCTTTTTGACGGATTATTTAGAAGGCGATAATTATTTCAGCATCCATTATGAAACTCATAATTTGGATCGAGCGCGGACACAATTCAAACTAGTCGAAGAGATTGAAAATGATTATGAGGATTTAGAAGAAATAATTCAAAATATCCTGAAAGACTTGCGTAAGTAAGTCTTTTTTGCTTGTTTGAAAAATAAATTTTCTCGTTGTTTTCGTCTTGCTTTTTGTTATAATTTTATTGGCGTGTTTAATTTTTTGAATTATTTTCGAAAAGGAGAAAATAATGAAAAAAATTACAAAACTATTATTTGTTTTTACAAGCATTTTATTGGCTTTTGGGACAAGTTTGTCCCTCAAAGCTCAAAACATTCCTAATTGGGAATTTTTACCGCTCGGCTATAATTATTTAGATCCCGATAATTTTAATGTCAGTGGGTCGTATTCCTTCTTTGAAGTATCTAACTTCAATTCTTTCCGAGTTAAACCTAATACGGAATACACTTTGTTTCAAACCTTTCCTACGGAAACTTTTTTCGGGAATCATCAAGTAACTGCTTATGACGCCAACTCCGTTCTTATTACTTCCGATTTTGTTTTCGAATACACGCATTATGACGGTAATTACTCGACCATTACCTTTACGACTCCGGCCAATACTAAATATTTAGACATCGATTTTGAGATTATTTATGATGGTTCGGAGCCCTGTGATTTTTATCCGCTGGATGAATATATTGTTTTGTGGGAAGGTACATCTTATCCGGGGACCCAAGAAGAAAGTGTTATTTATGAAGGTCCGGATATCAACTATGACCCAGTCATTTCCGGGAACAATGGTTATTACTATACGGATGTTAACAACCCCGTTTCGGCAGCAACCATTAAAAGCGGCTTAATTGCAATGGATGATGTGGATGGTGATATCACTTCCAGCATCATCATCCATAGTGACGGTTATACCGCTCATAAAAACACCTTGGGCGAATATCCAATCGTTTTTCAAGTTTCGGATAGTAGTCAAAACACAACGAATTTTACGGTTTATGTCATTGTTGTGGACAATGACGACCCTGTCATTAGTGGTAAGAACAGTCATACTTTTAAAGAAACATCATTAGTTCCGCTATCGTATTTTCAGTCTTTTTTAACAGCTACCGATAACTATGATGGTGTGCTAACTAATCATATTACGGTTTCTTCCGATAATTATTCGAGTAATTATAATGTTTTAGGCACGCATACAATTATTTTTTCGGTCAGCGATAGTTCGAATAATGTGGGAACTTATACGGTTAGTGTTGTGGTCCAAGACGGTACGCCACCAGTTTTTTCCGGTCCCCAAAGTATCAATAAAGGAAATAATACGACGATAACTTTGGCTTCCATTATCAGTCAGATTTCCGCCTTTGATAGTGTTGATGGGAATGTAAGTTCCAAGATTGTTGTGGAAAGCGACAATTACAGTCGTAACAGCAATCGCGTTGGCAGTTGGGAAATTGAACTTTCCTGTCAAGATAATTTACTAAATACATCCTATTATACAATTACGGTCAATGTGACTGATGTGGTTCACCCCCTTTTTATGATTAATCAGCAAG
>Ga0116174_10004615_pt1 | contig 10792 bp, 10 predicted proteins | sample AD_UKC087_MetaG_FD_89801 | JGI IMG/M metagenome (GOLD analysis project Ga0116174, IMG submission 89801) | Active sludge microbial communities of municipal wastewater-treating anaerobic digesters from USA - AD_UKC087_MetaG | ecosystem: Engineered > Bioreactor > Anaerobic > Digestate | place: USA...
AGCCATGGTCGGGAACACCACTATTAGAATCGGCGAATATACCGGCGCCGATAATCCAACAGGCGCTACGAGCGATGTGGTTATAGCCAATGGTCAGACTATAGGCGTGGCCGCCCTTACCTATCCCCCCGGAGCGGCAACTCCCGCCGGCGACACGACTCCGCTTCGCTACGGAGCCATTCGAGTATTCGGCGGTGCTTACGACGGCGCAAATGCGGGCGCGGTCGGGCAATACATCACCACATTCGTGCCAGCCTTGCCGAATCCGCTTAGAATCACCCATCTCCCAGCGTATCCAACTTATATAATTTACTGGGATAACAATGATTTGCCGGGTAATAATAGCCCTCAATTCACAACCTGGAGGGGTTTATCACAAACTCCTTATTCTTTAACACTTAACTGGGACGCCCTGACTGCGGCGGCGCCCGATTTCGACGGTGATTTTTATTCTTACAGAATTTATTACCGTGTTACGCCAGGAGCACCACCCGCAGGTGTATGGACAATTATAGATCGAAATACTCCCGCTTATGCGTTTTTAGGCACAATAGGCGCTGGAATCATCAGCGCCACCATCCCCGGCCTTGTTCCACTCACTAACTATGATTATTATATAACGGCTGTTGACTATTTCGGACAAGAAGTATACGTTGACACGACCAACTTCACATCAAGCAATGCATGTTATTATTCACCGACATCCACGGGCCCTGGCGATTCAGGTTTCTGGTATGGAACAACCAATACCACAGCTTCACAAATTGAGGTATCCGTTACGGATGGAATAACCCGTTATACCGGGACGGCATTCCCCTTACCCGCACCAACCCCGCCAGCAAACCGACCTGTCCGGAAAAGCGCTATTAGAGTACAAGTGAACATTTCCGGCCTGGCGGCATCCCTTCCGGACAATGTTAATATCGTTGTGATCAATAACACTGCGGGCGACCTAATAATTGGCGGAATAATTGACCCTGGCCTTACTCCTGGAACCGATTATTTTATTATTCCATGCACCAAGTCAGGTCCCAACACCTGGAATACATATATTCCGGATACTAATCCTCTAATTACCATCGGAACTGATGTACGATTTCTACTCGAAATGAAAAAAGGTCCGGCGACCACCTACTCAGACCGCGACTCCGATACCGAACCGGCTCCTGGAGACCCCAATAATTATCCATGGACGTTCAGCGTTGTCACCCCCACCATCTTCCAGCCCTGGCCCACGCGCATCCTGAACAATGTCATTACCGACAAGGACCCGGTGGCCTACCCGGCCTATTATCTCTCCGAGGATGCATACGTCAGCATTAAGGTCTTCGACATCAAGGGACGCATAGTCGCCACACTGCTCGACAATGCCTTCCGCAAGGGAGGGCAGAATATTAAAGAAGGCGGCTGGCGCGGCGACAACAAGGCCAACCGCAAACTCGGCGTCGGACTTTACTACATCCAGATCGAGGCGAAGAGCGTGTCGAGCGGCAAGGTGATCCTGAATTCCTTCCAGAAGGTGGTCATGGCGCGCTAGGCTTTTGATCCCAGGGTGTTTCATGGGGTCAGAGCCCTACCAAGGTACTCTCCCGAATGTAATATGCTGACACTCAAGGGTCAGAGCATCGAAGTAAGTAATGCTACTCGGAACCCGAAAACCAGGTTCAGAGCCTTTTTTTAAATAAAAAGCTCTGACCCCCAAAAATGTGTTAACTTCGTGACCTCCAAAAACGTATCTATTCCAGAACCCTATTAGAATACGTTTAAGGAGTGCTATATGGCCCGAAAAACCCGAATCCAGATGGAAAACCTCACTTATCACATAACCTCCCGCTGCATTGAGTGGCGCTCCATGATGGACCAGGATTTCTTCAAGCAGGTATTTTTAGAAGTCCTTGCACAAACACAGAAAAAATATCGGTTTGAGCTGAACGCGTATCAGATAATGGACAATCATATTCACCTTGTTATACGGACGCTACCGGGAGGAGAATCAATTTCAAAAATAGTTCAATATATTAAATCGCGCTTCTCGGAGAAATATAACAAACTGACGGGTCGTATCGGCCCCTTCTGGAACGAACGGTATCATGACACCATTATCGAGCATGCGGAGAACCCTCACTACTATCTTCTCTGGCTTCTGTGGTATCTGGCCTTTAATCCGATAAGAAATAAGGCAACCGACAGCCCTTTTAAATATCCTTACTCGAGTATTCACGAATATATCGATTCCGACAGAAAACCTCCCGTCAGAGTGGATTTTCACAGGTATTTCATCGAACTCGGCGACAGTTTAAAGGAGCGATTGAAACGGTTTTCAATAATTGAGGATGCGTACAGAAGACGTCTGGCCCTGATTATTTAAACGGCTCCTTCCGACGCACTGCAGTCGGCTCAATCGAACGGATTGCTTCTGTCGAAATCCGGTCGGAATAGACTATCGCTTCCGATTTCCTGTATCCATCCGTGTCGAAAACCGAGGAAGTGTAACTCATCCACAACCTCTTGAAACTCCCCCACGGAAACCTTCCGTCCCAGTATAGGATGATTCTTAACCCGCGGTGTCGGATAGTATTGTGACATCAAAGAAATATAAACCGAGGAAGAAAGTTCTTCAGCGATAATTCTAAGACATTTTTTACTGTTTTCGACATGTCCCGGTAGTACCAGATGACGTATGATAAGCCCCGAACGGATCGTTCCGTCGGGATTGAATTGCATCCTGGCGCCTTTCTGACGGAACATCTCTCTTAGGGCTCTGACCCCTACCTGCGGATAATCCTCCGCTCCCGAATAATCCCGCGCTATACCGTGATCGGCATACTTAAAATCAGGCAAATAAACATCCACAACTTCTTCCAACGATTCGATGGCCTCCCTTTTATCATAAGCATTTGTGTTCATTACAACCACTAAATCCTTTCGTGAAACCCTAAGGGTCCCTATTATCTCTATCATTTGTGGAACCACATGAGAAGGGGAGACAAAACCTACTGCTCTGACCCCTTTTCGAAGAAAACCCTGAATCTCGGCTATTACACACTTAAAATCCCGCACCGTGCATGGAATAGAATTATCACTTATCTGAAAATTCTGACAATATATACACTGGAGGTTGCAGTGTCCAAAAAATACATTACAGATGCCGTTATCACCCACAATAACCGGTTCCTCACCCCCATGCAGGCATATCGATGAAACCGGAATTCTATTATCTGTCCTGCAAAACCCCGCGCCTTGTTCTCGCGGCACAAAACACTGCCTGGGGCAGGCTCCACACAATACTACACCCCCTTCATACTGAATACCATTATACATTATGAACGCCATTCATTGTATTTCGCATAAGATAAAAAAATTCGTTTATCCAAAAAAATTCTTGAAAAAATTAATGTTAAAACTAACATCTGTGACTAACGTTGTTAATCACATCATCGTTTAATCGGATATTTCCCATTCGTATTACGCGTTATAACAATTTGTTATATCATTAACGTCGCCGTAAGTGACCCACACTGCAAAGCTAACGATGCGCGACCGAAGTACCACGTATTCAACTTATTTACTCACGAGGTCACAATGGCAGAAGAATTGCAGAACGACGCCCCCCTTGATGAAGTCCATGCCAGCCCGCCTGCGGAATTGGAGCTCATCACTTTATCCGAACTTATCGATCTTTCCACTGACGCACTAATAATTGAAGGAACGGTCCTGATTACGACCAGTTCCTTTTTGCCGGATATGAACAAGAGGTAAAATTCGATACCGCTCGATCCGGATCTCCCGCTGAAACCTGACGAAGAGCATTCGTAATCATCTGACAAAGTAGCGACCGTGCTCCCGGAAGAGAAATCCTTCGTCGACCAGTTCGGCGAGCACCTCATTCGCATCAGTTGTGCTCGAATTGAGTAACGTGGATATCTTTCGGGCGCTCATTCCAGGATGGTCAAGTGCCATCTTTAAGATCGTGCTCCTTTTCTGACGATGCGAACCGTGAAATACCGATTGTTTCTTATAATGCTTGCTGCGCCGCGCTGGATTATGGTGTATGCTCTTCAACATCACACCATAGTCCATCAGGGCGTTGTACCACCTTCTCGGATTCTTCCTGTCCAGGGAGCGTTCAACCAGCGGCAGTATTTCCCCATCCGCGACATCCGCCCGGTCCTTAAAAAACAGATGAATATATACGGCCCTGATGTTCGTTTCAATGAAGACAACGGGCTTATTGAAAGCAAACGCCAGTATGGACGACGCCGTTGCATGGCCTATTCCCGGCAGTGCCTTGAGCTCATCCGCATTATTGGGCACAAGTCCTGAATGACGATTGATGATTATCTCCGCCGATCTCCGGAGCGCGAGTGCACGCCGGTTATATCCCAGCCCCTGCCAGGCCCTGAGAAGTTGTTCCAGAGGGGTCAGAGCCAGGGAGCTAAAATCCGGGAACAGGGCGATGAATCCCGGATACTTTTGGGCTACCCGCTCCGCCTGGGTCTGTTGAAGCATTATCTCCGACACAAAAACATGGTATGGGGTCAGAGCATCATTCCGCCAGGGGAACTTCCTGGCATTGCGCTCATAGTAGGCGTATACGATCTGCCTGAAAACCTTCAGAACGTTATTATCGATACCCCTTTTGCGTATAAGCTCATGGAAAGACGCCCCATCATAGGATCCGCCCCGGACTGACACGGGCACCCTCAAACATTGAACCTGAAGCTGATAATATCTCCGTCTTCCACTACGTAATCCCTGCCCATGACGTGGAACCTGCCCGCCTTCTTTACCGCCTCTTCGCTCTTCAGTTCGGACAGGTCCGCGTATTTCATCACCTCCGCTCGGATGAACCCCCTCTGCATGTCCGTATGGATGGCACCGGCCGCCTCGGGAGCGAGCGAACCGTCCCGCACGAGCCATTGCCTCACCTCGTCGTCACCGACCGTAAAAAATGAAATGAGGCCGAGAGAATGCATGCAAAGACGTGAGAGCAGGTTTACCGCCGGTTCTCGTATCCCGGCCTCCCTCATGAACTCCAACCTCTCGTCGGCGGATTCGAGTGCGGCGATCTCCGCTTCGAGCTCCGCCGATATCTGCATCACATCCACCGAATCACCCCGGCACCGCTCGGCCATCGCGTCGAGAACCTCGCGCCGCGAAAGGTCCGACTCCGATACATTCAGCGCGATGATCATTTTTTTTAACGTTATAAAGGGATAGCTTGCGATCAGCTTCCCGTCCTCCTCTTCCACATCCAGCAGGCGCAGCGGGCGGTCTTTTTCCAGGTGCTCGCGGAACCTGGCAAGTATCGCTTCCTCGCGCCTGGCCTGCTCCTCTGATCCCTTTTTCTTGGATTTGTCAAGACGCTCGAATCGTTTTTCGATGAACAGCAGATCGTGGAGGATCAGCTCGGCGTTTACGGAATCCACGTCACGCTCGGGATTGACACTTCCACTGACATGGTAGACGGCATCGTTCGAAAACGCCCGTACGACATGACACAGGGCGTCGACATCGGCGATATCCCTGAAAACATCGCCCTCCCTTATCGACGACGCCTCGAGCCGGGGAAGCAAATCGATATTAATGCGCGCTCGTACCGTCTTCCGCGGATTATACATCCCCGCCAGCACATCAAAACGGGGATCGTGTATTTCCGCCACACCCGTCATGGCTTTCGAGGAATCGGCCGCCTGATGGATCGTCTTCATCCCGGTTAACAGTTGAAAAAGCCTTTTCTTCCCCGTCTGGGGCAGACCTATTATTCCGACCTTCATTTATTTATTTCCCGTATTCCATGAATATCAGACCGACGTCCCGAGACCGAGCCTATATGTCGCGAAATCCCGCGTTCCCGATGCCCGGGATAACGGTTCTCACGGGCACACTTATACATTAAATCATGAAACACACCTGCCGCCTTTCCGGGAGATACCCGGACAATCATGATGGACGGCCCGTGAAGAAAAGGCGGTGAGTCACGCTTTTTTCAAGATCGTAGAGCTCATTTATATGCGACGATATGCCGGCATCCCGATGCATATTGGTCTTCACGGTCTGGATCATCTCTCTCAATAACAACAGGTCGGAACGCCTGCTCAACTGGCCGTCCTCAACAAGCCTTTTAAGATAAGAGAACTGATACTTGCGCAGATTGACCTGGATGAAAAAATTAACACCATATATTTTCAGGATCCTCTGCAAAGGATAGCTGTTGCTTTTCGATACGAAATCCTCATACTGTCTGGAATCTATCGCACGCGATACGGGCTTTCCCCTCTCCGGACGCCCCCCAACGGCGGCCGCTTTCTCGGCGTGCCCCGTCGCTCCGCTTTGATCAACCGGCAGATTCGCTCCGGCAAGCTCCCGCTTTAAATGCTCGTCTTTCCATTCATCGGTATATTCCACGAAGTTCTTTTCCAGAAGCCGTTCGAACTCCTCGAGCATTATGGCCTTGTTCGCAAGCTGCCCGATATGAGTGCTGTTAAGACTCCTCATCACCGGGAAAATTTCTTTCACGATCTGATGGAAGAGGTAGCGCTTCTGATACTGTTTCTCGTATTCCACCATAAGCTCGCTCTGGAAATAGCTCTTGAGACGACGGACGACATTGATATCGGCCACGACATAGCCCTCGACCCTCGGGATGCTCCTGACACTGTCCTCCGCGACTATTTCCATCGAAAATATCCGGTGCGAATTAAGCAACACCCTTATAATCCGCCGCACGAGATCCGCTTCGATGCCCATTGACGAGGCGATATATTTCATGAAATCATCCGAATGGGGAATGGCCCGCATCCCCATCAGCGCGTTCTGCTTGTTTATCTCCTGGAATATCTCTTCTATCGTGTCCAATGCCACTCCCGATCCGTCCCCGCCCGGTCCCCAGCGACAGGCTCCGGAAAATTATTAGATTTTTTTATTGACACAAAAAGCCCTTTTCGGTTGTAGTAATCCCACCTGACGAACCGGGGTGTTAGCTCAGCTTGGTTAGAGTGCCTGCCTGTCACGCAGGAGGTCGCGAGTTCGAGTCTCGTACACCCCGCACAGTTTGCGGTACCAAAGAACCCCGAAAGGGGTTCTTTGTTTATCCCCCGGTCCTCGACATCTGCCTGTTCCGAACAATAGCCATACAACCGTCACCGACGTCGAGCGGATTCCCCAGCCGGTGTGCCTCCGGTTTAGCGCGTATGGCATCAACTATTACAGCCTCCACGGGGCCGTTAGCATCACCGCGCCTCAAGACGGTTTTCAGATCGAATTCCAACGGTGAATGAAGACAGGTTTTAAGCATCCCGTCGCAGGTCAGGCGAAGTCTGTTGCAGCGCGAGCAGAATTTGTGAGTCATGGGCGGAATAACCCCGACCCGGATCCTTCCGTAGGGTCCGGCGAGCTCATACATCATCGCCACATTTGTATCATCGTTACAGCTTCGGACGAGGTTCCCCCTGGCGCGCAGATGCTCCAATAACCTGTCCGAAGGGACAAAACGTGAAGCTTCATAGTCGTCGCCGAACGGCATCCGCTCGATGAACCTCAGCGTAATGTTCTTCCCCGCGAAGAAGGCGATAAATTCGTCGAGTTCGTCAAGAGATTCCTCGTGCAGCACCATATTAATCTTCACATCGAAAAAGCGCCGCCCTATCGCGCGCGTGATATTTGAGATTACCCGATCGAACTCGTCTCTCCCGGTTATCACCCTATACCTTTCGGCCGACATCGTGTCCAGGCTGATATTCAGCTTTCGCAGGCCGTGCCTCTCCAGATCGTCGAGCACTTCATCCAGAAGAATACCGTTCGTCGTCAGACAAAGCTCCATGTCGGGATGATTCCGCCTGGTCTGCTCGACAATCCCCATAAACCCCTTTCTGACAAGAGGCTCGCCGCCGGTAAAACGGACTTTCCGAACGCCGAGCCGCGCGAAAACTCCTATAAGACGTACAAATTCCTCGATGCGTAATACTTCGTCGTGAGACAGAAACTCGAGGCCTCCAGGCGGCATGCAGTATACGCAACGCAGGTTGCATTTGTCGGTCACCGACACACGCAGGTAATCAAGCCTGCGGTTATATGAATCCGTCAGCATTTTATATCCTTACAGTGCATTCGAGCGTAAAGACGCGCTTGACTCTGTCAACTACTCTATCACCAAAATACGATAATTCAAAGGTCCACAGTGCATTCTCGATCATAGCGCTGATCTTCATATGCCTATAAACAATCGATGCCGCGAAAATCGCCACCATTCCGATCTGCGCGAAGATGACATTCGGCGCCGCCAACCGTGATCTAGGTACGTCTCATCGACGGTTTCGCCCCCGCAACGGGGACTCCGAAGCGCAGTTCTCGTTCATGGTCTATCTCGGCGTTCGCCTTGTGTAACAGATCATTTATCCACCGCTTGAAAACACAATCGCGGTAATAGTAATAGATACCGTAGATTCCCGCAATCTTTAAAATGATAAAAGCCATATCGCATACGGCCACATCGGCATAGATGCTCGGAGTGATGGCCGTATCGAGGCGTGTCACGGAATATATGCACGGAGGCGTCCGCATTGACCCTCCCGGCGTCAGGTCTGGCCCTAAAAAGCAACCCTCGCCAGTGCGTAATTCCACCGTACGGGCGATAAAAGACGGGAGAACAAGGTCCATCATCAGAATGACGCCACTGATCGCCCTCCGCTTACCGCACGCCCTCGTTTACATAAAGGAAATTCTTTCTGAAGCGGGTATTGTCAGGCTCGATCAGACATGCCCTGGAATACATCGCGGAAGATTCATCCTTCCTGCCGAATACTTCGTAGACGATACCGAGATTGTTGTATGCCGCGGCCATATCCGGATCTTCCTTCAGCGCTTCAAGGAAAAGGTTTCGCGCCTCGTTGAAGCGCCCCTGCAGCGCATGCTCCACACCTTTTCTGTTGATCACGGCCGCGGGAGATGTCGACCGCGTAACGGCGAAATACTTAACGATGTGAATGATGCGGTAACTTTCCACTTTAACCCGGTCATTCACTTCTTTCCGCGCGGCTTCCGGCGCGAGAAGCCGCGCCGCGCCGGAACGATGCTCAATGCTAATCGCATGATATCGATAACAGGAAAGACAGAGAAGGGCCAGCGTTAACGCCAGCGCCAAGCTAACATGGCGGACGGATCGGTTCCGTGAGCCGTTCGATGGCTTTCGCACAGTTCAGTATCTTCTTTTCCTCAAAATGACCCGCCATTACCTGCAGGCCGATTGGAAGGCCGGAATCGTCAAATCCGATCGGAACGCTCATCCCGGGGATCGCGGCAAGATTCGCCGAAATGGTAAGGATGTCCGATACATACATCTCCAGCGGGTCGTCCACTTTTTCCCCGAGGGCGAACGCCGTCGTCGTGGTAACCGGACTTAGTATGCAATCGACCCTGGAGAAGGCTTTTTGGAAATCCTGTATTACAAGGGTACGGCCCTTGAGCGCCTTCAGATAATACGCGTCGTAGTATCCCGAGCTGAGAGCGTAGGTTCCCAGAATAATCCTGCGCTTCACCTCCTTGCCGAAACCCTCGTTTCGTGTTTTACGATAAAGCTCGGACAGTGCGCTGACTCCGGGGGAGCGATAGCCGTACCGTATACCGTCGTAACGGGCCAGGTTTGAAGAGGCCTCCGCCGTAGCGATGAGGTAGTAGATCGGTATGGCGTACTCAGTGTATTGTAAAGAAATCGGCTCAAGCTTCGCCCCCAGGGATTCAAGCTGTTTCACTTTGGACATTATCGCATCCTTTACGCCGGGAGCGACTCCACGAAAATATTCGTCGGGAAGCCCGATCACCATGCCATTGATGTCGCCATTCAGCCCCTGGGGGGCGAAATCGACCGGGCGTTCAATCGACGTGGAGTCCGCGGGGTCACCGCCCGAAATCACGCCAAGCAGCAGCGCCGCGTCATCCACAGTGCGCGCAAAGGCGCCTATCTGGTCGAGCGACGAAGCAAAGGCGACCAGCCCATAGCGAGAAACCCGCCCGTAGGTTGGCTTGATGCCGGCAACCCCGCAGAACGACGCGGGCTGGCGTATCGAACCTCCCGTATCCGAACCGAGTGCGACAGGAGCAAGCATGGCCGCGACCGCGGCGGCTGACCCCCCTGAGCTGCCGCCCGGAACGTGCCCGGTATTGTGGGGGTTCCTGGTAACACCGAAAAACGAAGTTTCGGTGGTCGAGCCCATCGCGAATTCATCCATGTTCGTCTTGCCAAGGGTCACGAAGCCGTGATCCCGAAGCTTGCGATACACGGTCGCGTCGTAAGGAGGTATGAAATCGCGCAGGATGCCAGACCCGCAGGTCGTGCGCAGCCCCTTTGTGCAGATGTTGTCCTTTATCGCAACGGGCACACCGTCCCACGCCGAAAGGGTCATGCCTTTCCTGCGGCGATCATCCGATTCCGCCGCTTCCTTGAGAGCGCGCTCCCCGTCAACCGTGATATAGGCGTTGATCGCCGGATTGAGCGATTCTATGCGATCCAGATACTCCCTGGCGATCTCAGCGGCCGATATTTCCCCGCCAGAAAGCAGTTCCGCAAGCTCACCGGCGCTTTTTTCAACAAGCATACGCCTCCTCCATTTCCCATCGGGGCCCCGATGGGAAATGGTATGGCAGCGACGTGCACAAGGGTCAATAATTTTTTTAACGGATAACGGAGGCCCCTTAATTATTATTGACTTAAAGCGCCGATTCGCCTATCTTCAAATTCGGTGGTGAGGTGCGGTCACCATTCTTCTTCACCAGCCAATTGTGCATATCCAGCAAA
>Ga0116174_10004623_pt1 | contig 10783 bp, 8 predicted proteins | sample AD_UKC087_MetaG_FD_89801 | JGI IMG/M metagenome (GOLD analysis project Ga0116174, IMG submission 89801) | Active sludge microbial communities of municipal wastewater-treating anaerobic digesters from USA - AD_UKC087_MetaG | ecosystem: Engineered > Bioreactor > Anaerobic > Digestate | place: USA...
TAATAGCAAAAGCACTTGCACTACGTACTCATAAAGGGTACATTCGTACCCGTTATGAGTACGTTGCCAACAGAAGATATCCTTTCAACTACCCTGTTCGGGAAAACTCGCAGGGCAGTGTTGTCACTCTTGTTCACCCACACAGATGAAAGCTTTTACCTGCGTCAGATTAAACGTGTAGCAGGTAGCGGCATGGGGTCTGTTCAACGCGAGTTGAAGGCACTTACCGAAGCCGGGATCATTAAAAGCACTACCAGAGGCAACCTGACATATTATCAAGCCAATCCTGACTGCCCGGTTTATGCCGAGTTGAAAGGGCTCATTGTAAAGACCGCTGGTATTGGGGATATATTGAGGGCTGCTCTTGCCCCTCTCTCGGAACGCCTGCAGGCTGCATTCATCTACGGCTCATTCGCCCAGGGCCGGGAGCACAAAGGTAGTGACGTGGATTTGTGTGTAATCGGATCAGTTCAATTTGCAGAAATTGTATCGGCATTAAATGCTGCACAGCAGAGCCTAGGGAGAGAGATCAATCCCACGGTATACCCGCCTGAAGAGTTTCACAAAAGATCGGCATCCAAAGATCACTTTATCAGTACTATAATGAAAGGATCTAAGATTTTCCTTGTAGGAGATATGAATGAGCTTGCAAGACTGGCTCAATAATGGATGGCTAGTCAAGCACATGACAAGCCCTCACGAGGTATCCGATCTCCTTTCTGTGGCGGAGCGGGACATAAAAGACAGCCAAATTCCAGAATTGAGCTCCGACTGGCGGTTGAATATTGCCTACAATGCTGCGCTTCAAGCGGCTACGGCCGCACTTGCCGCATGTGGCTATCGTGCTGCCAGGGAAGCACATCATTATCGTATCATTCAATCATTGGCACTTACAATTGGAGCTTCCCCTGTTCTTGTAGCCCAGTTTGATCAGTTTCGGAAGAAGCGAAACATCGGCTCCTACGATAGGGCAGGTTCAGCTTCGGATCAGGAAGCTGCTGAAATGATATTATTGGCTCAAAGGCTATGTGAGGATATTGAAAATTGGCTGAGAGAACATCACTCACATCTCCTCGAATAACCTGGGCAATTGAGTGTTTTCGTGATCCATGGTTGCCTTATTGATAGGTGGTGTCAAGATTCTTTCGCACTTTTGTTCCAGGTCTCTGTCCTTCGGAGTTGAGCCTCCTGTTCTAGTCAATATCCCTTTGTCTGAGGTCCATGGTGGCCATCCCTCCGCCGTCGGCCTGCTTCAACACCAGCATGGGCCAAGAGGCCGGGTCAATGCTGCCGAAGGCACGAGCGAAGCGAGCCCGGCATTGACACGCCCTCTGGCCCTGCTACCAGGCTTCATAGGTCTTTGTCCGTTATCATCAAACAGGATGACATTCGTATTGATCGAAGTTGACAGGCATATCTTGTTGAAGTAATTTCTATACCATAAAACATCCGGAGTGCATCGAAGATGAAGAACAGCCGCTAAAGGAACTTGTCCCCAGGCCACAGACATTCGAGGAAAAGCCATAAGCTCTTCCTGAACACGGGCACTTTAGGTCGGGGATTGTACACAGCGGCTGTTCAACGCCATTCAAACTACCCATCGCACCTGTTCACGGGCCGCTGTCGGATCATCCCCTCCTGAATCAGCCTGTTTGATTATGAAAGGTGCTAGCAATGACATATCATCCCAGTTTACGTTTCGAGGACGTGAGTTTTTCCTATTCATCAATGACAGGTGAACTTCTCAGTGAGATAAATATCCATATCTCGACCGGATGGACAGGGATTGTCGGCCCTAACGGTACCGGCAAGACCACCCTCCTATTATTGGCTTGTGGAAAGCTCAGGCCCGACCATGGCTTCATAGACATGCCGGGCATGTCCAGCTATTGTCCGCAACGCACGGATAACCCGCCCGAAGGGGTAAAGCCACTCATGGCCGCCAGCGACCGCAATTCACTCATATTGAAAGCCGATCTTGATCTGAGGCAGGAAGACCTGCTCCGATGGGAGACATTGAGCTATGGCGAGCGAAAGCGTTTTCAGATTGCAGCAGCACTGTACGGGCAACCTGATCTGCTTGCCCTGGACGAACCCACCAATCACCTGGATTCAGACACTCGCAGTCTGCTGTACCGTGCCCTGAAAAAATTCAAGGGCATCGGCTTGCTCGTCAGTCATGATCGGGAATTACTGGATAATCTCTGCAGGGAATGTGTCTTTATTAACCCTCCCACTGCGATATTGCGACCGGGTAATTATTCATTAGGAGCGGAACAGGGTCGACTTGAGAAGGCCTCTGCAATGAAACGGCACAATGATGTCAGAGACAAGTTGGACAAGATCGAGCGTGAGCACGCCAGGCGGAAACATATGGCAGCAAAATCGGCTCAAATGAACCCTAAAAGGCACCTCTCTCCTAAAGATCACGATGCAAGGGCAAAGGCGAATGGAGCAAGACTGACCGGCAAGGATGCAGTTCAGGGAAAATTACAAAAACAGCTGGAAGGCCGCCTGCGGAAGGCAAGGGAAGAGCTTGGTACAACCCCGGTGAAAAAGGAGTATCCTACAGGAATCGTCGTCTTGGGTAGTGTTTGCCCGAGGGTGTCTTTGCTGAACCTTCCTGCCGGGTATCTGCCTTTGGGTGAACAGGTCCGGCTGATATATCCGGACCTGAACATGGGACCTCGTGACCGCGTCGCACTGACAGGTCCCAATGGATGCGGGAAAACAACCCTGATCACTGCTATTTTCTCCTCTCTTTCTCTGCCGGATTACCGTGTAACGTATCTGCCTCAGGAAATACGGATTGATGAATCCGTGAGGCTATTGGAGGAATTACGTAGTATGTCCGGAGAAAAACTGGGCTGGGTGATGAATATCGTGAGTCGCCTAGGCTCCAGACCGGAACTACTTCTGGAAAGCAAGTTACCCAGCCCCGGCGAGGCACGGAAAATCATGCTTGCTCTCGGCCTGCTGAAAGAGCCATGGCTGGTGATGATGGACGAGCCTACCAATCACCTCGACCTGATTTCGATTGAGTGCCTGGAAAACGCTTTGGCCGACTGCCGGTGTGCTTTACTGTTGATCAGCCATGACCGGAAATTCCTTGAAGCACTGACGCAAACCCACTGGGAGATATCAAAAATGGCAAACGACAATTACATCTTGAATATTATTTAAACAGACTCCTGAAGAACATGGGGGCATAAATGATACTTGAGACCTATTCAGATATCGATACTCTCAGGCATTATTCCAGAGTGTCGATTACGTGAGGGAATCATAACCTGGCTTGTTATACAGGTATCATCAGGAGATCGATAAATCCATGAGTGATGATAATGCTGCAGATTATATGGTTATCATATTGGTGCAAAATTAGAGATTATGTACCATGAATAAAGGTGAGATTTGAATCACACCCACCACTGATTCTAACTCATACCTATCACTATGACTGGACTAATGATCTCTTCGATTTCCACACGGTTCTGAGAAGTCAGAAAAATGATGATCTTGGTTTGGAACCTACACAGAAAGCCGCTATATGTCAGATTAAACCTGATGGTACAGGATTATCTTTTTCTAAAGAATTGTGAAATCGATTAGTTATAGCAGAAATCTTCAATATGGTAGCTCCGACCTGAACTGATAGTACAGTTCCTCTTAAAGGCTGGAGTATAAGATTTGAGTTGGTTCAGATCAGACGAAGCTCACGCAGCTTGTCAAGAAGTTTTTTCCTATCAACAGGCTTCACGAGATACCAGGTAGCTCCTGCTTTAATGGCATTTTTCACATCATCTGACGCAGCTCGTGATGTTGTCATGATGATAACTGATTTATTACTCTGTCTGATGCCTTTTTGTACCTCAACTTCTCGAATCTTTTCTATTGCCGTCAGCCCGTCCATATTGGGCATCATAAGATCCATACAGATTAGACCGTATGGTTTCTTTTCCTCCAAAGCCATCGCAACCGCTTGTATGGCCTCATTCCCATCAACAACAGTATCGCACTCACCATAGGGAGACAGAATGCCCTTCAGAATCATTCGATTTGTGAAATCATCCTCAACTATCAAAGATCTCATCGTTCTGTTTTCCTCCGCTCAATACAGGCATGAATATTATGAGAAGATACAAGTATATTCCTTTTTCTTTATATGGCGTATGGGACCGATCCTTGCCCATAAGAATGCCTCCCTTAAATGGAATACCCCACTCGATTGCGACCATCCTCCTTGACTTGATATAGCGCCTCATCGGCCTCGCGGATAAACTCATCCATACTGTACTGCCTGTCCCATGGTGCAGTACCTTGGCTCACGGTTACCTGCACACCAATCCTTTCATCAGTCTGAATCCCATGATCGGAAATAGCCTTGCGAATCCTCTCAAACACATCCGGAGTGGATTCTGACAATGCCATAGGGACAATAATCAGAAATTCATCACCTCCCCATCGGCCTACATAATCATATGGTCTGATAACACACCGGATGCGCCTCAAGCATTCCCTGATCACCGCATCGCCCGCCAAATGCCCGAACTGGTCATTTACCTGCTTGAAATTGTCGATATCAAGGAGGGATATCCAGAGAGATGTGCTGGTTTCCCTCGTTGCCCTTGCCATTTCAGCCTTGAGATTCTCGAGGATAGCTCTCCGGTTCGGTGCCATGGTCAAGGGATCTGTCAGGGCCTGTACGCTCAGGTCTTCCATTGCTGAGAGCAGTCTGTCTTGCAGGTCGATCACTCGCTTGCCAACCTCTATCCGGGCCTGAAGCTCTCCGATATCATAAGGTTTCGGAATGTAGTCGCTGGCACCCGCGCTCAACCCTTCCACAATGTCAGCCTTGTCATCCCGCATGGTCAGAAGAATCAAATATGGTGGGGCATCAGCATGAAGGTCCTGTATCTTCCTGCAGACTTCAACACCATCCAGACCCGGCATCATCCAGTCAAGCACTGCAATCTTTGGTGCATCCTGCTGCTGGAGAACATCAAGGGCCTCAGTCCCGTTGGAGGTGACTATCACCTCGTACCCCCATCTGGTCAGAATGGCGTGGAGAATGTTGCGTGAAGTGGCATCATCTTCAGCTATAAGCACCTTCATGTATACCCTCTTTTTATATCAATCCGAACTCATGGAGATGATCAAGCATCTTCGCCTTATCTATGGGTTTTACAAGATAAGCGTCGCACTGCTCATTGAATGCTGTGAACACGTTTTTCTTGTCCTTCAGGCATGTGGTCATAATTACTCTCACGCCATTGCCGGGCATTACACCCTCCGAATCTTCCATGGTGCGGATTCGCTTGAGCACTTCCTGTCCATCCATTTCAGGCATCATGATGTCCAGGCAGATGAGATCGTACCGACTCCTTTCAGCCCAGGCCAGCATGTAGGCCTCGATTGCTTCTTTCCCGTCTTTGGCTATATGACATTCACCATAGGGATTGAGTATCTGCTGTAGCAGGAGCCTGCTGGTAAAATCATCTTCCACAATCAGGGTTTTCATAGTGGGAATCCTCCTTATTTTCGTATTATGCCCAACCAGTTTTTTTCATGGTTTCTTCAAGAAGCCTGAAATCCTCCTCAACACGGGGCAGGATCTCTGAGGCCAGGCCAAGGTCGCCTGCCTTTCCCGCCTTTTCCATCTCAAACGCCGTTTCCCGCAAACAAACTCCCCCTACTGCTGCAGCAGCACCTTTGATGGTGTGCGCCTGCCGATAGAGAGCAGGGGCATCGTTGTCAACCAGACATCCTTTCACTGCAAGAATCTGCTTGGGAATGTCCTCCAGGAATCCGCCGATGATGGTACGGGCCATCTCCTCATCCCCCATGAGCCGTGTGAGCAATTCGTCGGCTTTGAACACCTCTTTCTTTCCGTTTCCATTTTGAGCAGCCGAAAGGGCTTCCCGGGGTTGCTCCGGATCGATTTCTTGTTTTTGTGTAATCTTGCCCAACCACTTCTCTACCATTTCAACAAGTTCCTGGGGTTGAATCGGCTTCGCCAGATAATCATCCATGCCTGCATCGAGACACTTCTCCCGGTCTCCCTTCATGGCATGGGCAGTCATAGCGACAACTGGAACGGCAGCATTGATCACACCCGTATCCGGATTCCTTATGAAATGGGTGGCTTCATACCCATCCATCTCCGGCATCTGGCAGTCCATAAGCACCAGGTCATAGGGTATTTCCTTCAGGGCATTGACTGCCTCTTTCCCATTCGCAACTGCATCCGCCCTATAGCCAACCTTTTTAAGGATGGTCAACGCTACCATCTGGTTCGTTGGATTGTCCTCTGCAAGAAGAATGCGGATGCTACCCCTGCGGGACTCAGCGATCGTGTGCCGGGTGACCAGGCTCTCTGATGGTTTCGCTTCTTTCTTCGCCCTTCGACTCAGCACCAACCCTATGCATGAGCGCAGATGAGATTGACGAATGGGTTTGGTCAGGTATCCCGAGAATCCGATCTTCTCAAGTCTGGTGGCATCACCATGCTGGCCGAGCGAGGTCATCATGATCAGGAGCGTGGAACTCACTCCAGGTTCTTCTTTGATCCTCCGGCCAAGCTCCTCTCCGTCCATGACAGGCATGGCAAGGTCGACAAGGACAACCTGGAAGGGATCATCCCGCCGGGCTGCGTCGCGGAGTTTGGAAAGGGCTTCTTCCCCTCCTCGCGCTTCTTCATAGCAACACCCCCATGATCTCAGGAGGGTGGTCACCAGAAGAAGATTAGTCTCATGATCGTCCACCACGAGAACTTTCACACCCTCCAGGTCATCGAGTGGTTCAAGCTCAGGCGCCACATCACAGGCACTCTTTTCCAGAATGACAGTAAACCAGAAACTGGAACCTTTCCCTTCTTCACTTTCAACGCCGATATGCCCACCCATCAACTCGGAGAGCTGCTTCGATATGGCCAGACCCAGGCCCGTGCCTCCGTATTTGCGGGTGGTGGAGCTGTCAACTTGAATGAAAGGTGAAAAGAGTGCACCGATCCGGTCATGAGGGATTCCGATTCCGGTGTCGGTCACCGTAAAACGGACAATGACCTTCTCTTCGTCCTCGGATTCCAGCATTGCCCGAATTGTGATTTCACCCTCATGGGTGAATTTTATTGCATTCCCGGCCAGATTGATGAGGATCTGTCGCAGTCGTCCCGGATCACCCCGGAGCCATGACGGGACATCAGGCTCCACCAGGCAGAGGAATTCTAGGCCTCTTTCATTTGCCTTTACTGCAAGGATTTCGGCTGTATCCTCCATCACGGTCCGCAGGTCGAAATCGAGTGTCTCCAGGTCTATCCTGTTCGCCTCGATCTTGGAGAAATCCAGGATGTCATTGATCAAAGACAGGAGTGCTTCTCCGCTTGACCGAACTATCTCGGCGTATTTCCGCTGCTCGGAGGTGAGCTCGGTGTCCAGGAGAAGTCCTGTCATGCCGATCACGCCATTCATGGGTGTACGGATCTCATGGCTCATGTTGGCAAGGAATTCACTCTTTGCGCTGTTAGCCACTTCTGCCTGGATGGTCATCTCGAGGCTTTTCATATTAGCTTGTTCCAGGAGAAGGTTTGATTTTTCAAGCGCCTCCTTTGACTGGAGTAGGGCATCCTCTGCCTGCTTCCTGTCCGTTATATCGACAAAGCTCTCAAGGAGATAGCTCTTCCCTCCTATGGAGACATCGATGACCGTCTTGAGAATCGGTTTCTCTATTCCGTCCGATGTCAACAGAACACGCTCGGCATTATCGACAGTTTTCTGACAATCGGTTATAGGACATGCCCCGATGTGGGCAGGACAGATGTACTCATGGCATATCTTGCCTTTCATCTGCTCAGGGGTTGTTTTGCACAATAGAGCAGCCATGCGGTTAGCATCCACTATGGTGTGTGTTGCAGCATCTATCAGGACGATGCCTGCCTGGACATTGTCGAACACAGCCAGGAGATGTTTCTCGCTCTCTTTAAGGGCATCCTGAATGAGCTTCTTTTCAGTGATGTCCCTTGAAACAACACGGAAGCCTGCGATGGTACCGTCCTCGAAAATAAGGCTGACGTTCTGCCCGAGCCAGACTATACGGCCATCCTTGGTAAGGGCGGGAGTTTCATGGTAGATGGTCGGTATCTTTTTCACGAACTGGCGGCCAAGAACCTTGGCAAGCTCACTATGATGGTTCGCAGGTATTAAATCCATGTAGTTTCTTCCGATAAACTCATCATTGGAATAGCCAAATAATTTCTCGGTGGCAGGGTTGAGGTAGCGGAAATGCCCTGAAGCATCAGCTTCATAGATTAAATCACTCGCATTCTCCACGAGCTGTCGATAGCGTTCCTCACTGTTGCGAAGAAGTTCCTCAGACAGTTTGCGCTCGGTTATGTCTTCGGAGACACAGAGCATGGCAGAAGCAGTTGTATTGAAACTGGTGAAAGGGATTTTCGTGCTTAAGAGAAGGCGCTTCTGACCCCGAGCATCAGTGAATTCCTCCTCTACGACGTGACTAGGATCGCCTTGCAGGGCTTTTACCGGATAATCATGGCTCGGTGCTTGCGTCTTTTCCATTGACCTCGCTTCGGTCCCGGTCATCTCTTCTACTGTTGTCCCGCATGCATCGGCAACCGCCTTGTTCGCAAGAAGGAGCCGTCCCTCGCTGTCGTTCGCGTAGATGAACTGAGGGACGAGGTCAAGGATCTGTCTCATGCGCATCTTTTCCAGCAGAAGGCTCTCCTCATGCTCGGAAAGTCTCTTCCCCATGGCAGAGAACTCCCTGAATAATGTCCCAATCTCATCATTGCGGTTGATATCGATCATCGTGATGGCATCAGGAGATCCCTTTATCTTGAGCACTCTGTCCGTCAGCTTCGAAATGGGCTGCAGAACGATGAACTGAAGCATGGCAGACATTGCTATCACCATGATCACGCCCATGATAACAATGAACACGACAACATAATTATTGGTGCGGTTGCCTGCCATTACGATGTCGCAGGGGATAGACGCATCAAGGAACATCGCAGGGCTCCCGCCAATATCCCTGATGAGTGAATATCCATGATGCTCCTGTGATGACTTCTTGATGATCATGATGGACTCATTGCCGGTCAGAGAGACCATTACTGATCTTATTTCATCAGGCACATGATTTCCCTGTACCGGCATAACATTGAATTTTACACCAACCTGTTCAGAGATCTCTGCCGCCATCTCGCTGGTGAAAAACCGGCCCATAACAAATGTGCCTCTGGCCGGCCCAGCACCACCCGTGTTCAGTACAGGACTTGATGACACAATCATGGGTCCGAAGGATGTTAGAATGATGCCACTAGCAGACATACCATGGGCATCAACGTGGAGCAGCTTCTGGAACATGCTCCCCGGCATCTCTCTGGACAGGTCGAGTTGAAGCTCTTTTTCAGTCCTGATATCGATGGTTTTTCCCCACACTAAATCACCTTGCTTGTTGTAGATATGGATAAGGTTGAAATTGCCGTCCCGGAAAGCAGAGACGGCAAGGTTTGACTGGACGTAGTCATGGTTGCCGTCTTCGATGAATCTATAGGTGTCATCCCACGATGACCAGTCCGCTGTGAAATTGTTCAGGTGACTTACTTCACGATCCAGGGCCAACATGCACCGGCGCATATTCTGTTTAGCAAATTCCGTATCGAGGCCATCAAAGCTTTTTAGGAGAATGGTTCGGAATACACCATAAAAGGCAAGGGTAGATACTATCATGATCAAAATGACAATAATGCCTGTCTTATATTTTATGCTCACTCGTCACTTCTCCATGGTCTTGAATATATTCATCTGTTAAAAATGCATGGACTCCCACTTTCTTTCTCGGTAATTTACTTAATAAAATTAAAGAGTGAAGTTAAATGCCAGAAGCAACGAAGTGAGGTGGTTTATTAAAAAAAACCGTTGAGTTCGTGCCATCCTATACGGTTAGCCCAAAGCGTTGATTCCTTCGATTTCTTCACGGTTTTAAGAAAGCCAAAAACCGATGATTTGGGTTCGAAACCTACATAGCACGATACTCTGTATCAGATCGTGCCCTATGTACGATGCCTGCTTGTTTATTCCAAAGGAAACGACCACATCATCGACACGGTGCGTTGCGCGATGCTGACCCGGAAGCAGTCTATCCTCAACAGGTGGGCGAAGAGACATTTTCCCTGGTTCCGCCGATACCAGCGGGGAGCTTTTGCTCCCCTTCCGATGTCGATGATATCTTGTAGAAATCTCAAGCAGCTATTCCGTAGATTCCGGCAGTTCGAGAAGGAACCGCCATGCCGGGACCACTTCGATGGTCCCACCACGGGCATCGATCCGCTCGTCCTCGTTCCGGGTTACGATGGTTCCTGTGTTCAGGCCGAGGTCGGCCATCGCATCACTCAAGGCCGCAGTCTCCCGCTTCCGCGTTTGCGGCTCTGCCAGGGACTCACATACCTGGACCAACATCCGCGGCCGGCCGCGCATCGGGATGATGAAATCGACCTCCCGGCCGGTCCTGGTCTTGTAATAGTAGATTTCCGGGTGAAGACGCCGGAGCGCCGTGAACACGAGGTTCTCGAGAAGATGGCCTGAGTTGACCAGAATTCCGGAGGACACCGAAGTCACCAGTGCATGATCGATGCAGTAGACCTTTTTCGGATTGGTGTTGCTGCGCGCGAGAGACGGGTCGACTATGCGGACTGTGAACAAGAAATAGGCGTCCTCGAACCATTCCAGATAATCCGACACCGCGGACTTCGGGGCCTTGTGGCCCA
>Ga0116174_10004624_pt1 | contig 10779 bp, 11 predicted proteins | sample AD_UKC087_MetaG_FD_89801 | JGI IMG/M metagenome (GOLD analysis project Ga0116174, IMG submission 89801) | Active sludge microbial communities of municipal wastewater-treating anaerobic digesters from USA - AD_UKC087_MetaG | ecosystem: Engineered > Bioreactor > Anaerobic > Digestate | place: USA...
GCCTGCAGCACCGCCTGGGGCAGCGCAGCCGTTGGCCGCCACGATGCCCCAGCGCGCCAGTGCTGCATCGTCGCTCACGCGCGCATCCACCCAGCGGGCGCCTTGCGCGGTCTGCTCTTTTTTCCAGAACGGGGCCTGGGTCTTGAGGTAATCCATCAAAAACTCGCAGGCCTGAAAGCTCTGGCGCCGGTGCGCGCTGGTCACGGCCACCAAGACGATCTGGTCGAGCGGCTGCAGCAGCCCCACGCGGTGGATCACCCGGGCGCCCAGGATGTCGAAGCGCCGGAAAGCCTCGGCCACCATGGCCTCGATGGATTTTTCGGTCATGCCGGGGTAATGCTCCAGCTCCATGGACGACACCTCGTCGCCTTCGTTGCGGTCACGCACCGTGCCGATGAAACTGCACACGGCCCCCACGCCCTTGTTCTCGCGGCGCAGGGCGGCGATCTCAAAGGACAGGTCAAAGTCCTCGGTCTGGATGGAAACGCAGGGCAAGGTCATGGCAAAAGCACCCTTCAGGGCGGATGGCAGCAAAAAGAGGATGGGAAATCAGGGCGAGCGGTGCAGCCGGGGTGCGGCCAGCAGCGCGCGCTCTTCCTCGACCACCTTGTTCAGCTGCGCCAGTGCGGGCGATGGCGGCAATTGGGCCAACAAGGTCTGCAGCCGGGTGACATCACCGACGGTTGGGGCCACCTTGATCTGCGCGATGGCGGCGGGCAGATTGCCGCCGCGCACCAGCGCCAGCACCTTGGCGGGCCATTCACTTTTGTTGCGTGTCATAAATCGGTCAAAAGGTTTGTCTGTACGATTCGCCCGCACTGTACCCGCACTTCAGCCCCCTGCACTTCAAGCCCATGGCCACACCAACGATTCAGACCGATCTCTACAAGCTCTACCCATCCCCGCGCAACGCCCACCGCGATGTGTTTGCGCACCAGGTCTTCGTGCCCCACCCCTATGCCATTGTTGACCTCGATGTGATGGAGCTGGCGGGCAAAACCACGCTGTTCGGGGCGTGCCGCCTGTCGGACATGAAAATGGGCCAGGTGGTGACCTTTGAGCTGGCATCCGACCAGACCAAATTCGAGCGGTTGTTCACCCCCGACTGAGCCGCGCCCATGGACGACGACAACCAGATCCACGTTCCGCCCTCCTTCATGGCGGTGTACACCGACGCCCGGGGGCGGCTCACCGACAAGGCCGACGGGGTGCGCGACCGCTACGAGCTGTGCGAAGACCTGGCAGGCCACCTGGTGGAACACGCACAGACGCTGTACCACGTGCAGGCGCCATCCGAGGCCGAGATCCTGCGGCGCATCCACGCGGGGCTGTGCACGGCCGAATCCGGCGTGTCGGTGGCCGAAGCGACATGGATCGTCACCCGGCTGGCCGAACTGCTGGCGTGGCCATGCCCCGAACTGCTGGCAGCGCAGGCAGCACCCGATCACCCCGCCCCATGAGGCGGTGCAACAGGGATGCACCGCGAGCGTCTGGCGCGGCGCGGCCCGATCGCCCGCTGCCGGGATTCAGGCACCGCCCATGCACAGGTATTTGGTGTTCACATATTCCTCGATGCCATGCATCGAGCCATCGCGGCCCATGCCCGACTGCTTGACGCCACCGAATGGTGCCACCGCCGTGGAACCGTGGAAATCACTCCCGAGTTGATGCCGACCATGCCGCACCGCCAGGTGCCGCTGACGCGCCAGACGTCGCGCGAAGAAAAATTGGCGGCCAGGCTGTTGAAGGTCGGGATTGCGCGGGAATCCACATGGCAGCGGCATATGGCGCTGTGGGGGCCGCACCAACCACAAAGCGGACCAGCTCAAAGCCAGTCCGCCTGGTGAACGAGCGCGACCGATCCGGTCGCTTACAGCGCAGGCTGCACGCGCTTCCAGCTGAAAGGACCAAAGGCGTCGACACCATTGGCCGCATGGGCCTGGGGGTCGATGGTGAGCTTCAGGTATTCCAGCGGTGCGGTGCTGCCATGCACGATGACGCGGCGGAAGTTGGCGACGTTGTAGTTGTAGGGCTGCACGCCCGAGACATCGTCCTTGCAGGCCACGGCTGCGCCGCCAGTTGAGGGCTCTGCCGCGCAAGCCGAGTTGGCCACCAATGGGTTGTCCGAGCGGTAGGCGTGCGAGTCGCCATTGAGCAGCAGCACCGGCTTGCCAAACGACTTGGTGTTGGCGGCGATGCGGTCTACATAGGGCTTTTAGCCCACGACATGGCTGGGCACATTGCCGTCCAGGTACCACAGGTCGGCCTGGATCTGGATCACGACACCCTGTGCACCGGCGTTGCCAGCCTCGCGGAAGGCCTTGTCCAGCCAGCGCAGGTTGGCTGCAGAGCGGTCCGCGATTTCCTGTTTCTGCGCAGCTGTCGCTGTCGGCGCGCCATACCAGGGATCAGCGTTGTCATTGGACCCGCCGGGAATGTTCAGCGTGACGAAGAGCACGCCCGACTGCATCCACCAGACGTTTTCGACGTAGTCACGGTCCTTGGGGAAGGCAGGGTCAAATTCCTTGGCTTGCGTGTGCACCGCCATGGCCTTGCCCAGGGTGCTGCCCGGCGTGGCAAAGAACATCGAACGCACCAGTGCCAGGTTGGCCAGCGGATCGCCCTTGGCATAGTTCACCGGCGTGCCGTTGGCATCGACCACATAGTCGATCGCGCCCGTGGCCGCGTTGTAGACACCACCGCCCTCAGCCTTCTTGTGGCAATCAGCCCATTCGTTGTCGCCAATCGCATACACCAGCGGCATGCGGAAGGCCTTCCACTGGTCGAACACGGTCTGGTTGTAGGCCTGTGTGCAATAGCTCTTGCCAGAGTGGATATCGCCCACGTGCATCACGGTGGAAATATCGGCGTCGGCGTTGATGGCGCTGACAAACTTGGGGCCGCCCACCAGCTGCGTGGTGTCGGTGGGAGTGGTGCCGTAAGGCACATCGCCGATCACGGCCACGATGGATTTTTCCGGGCCATCGCTGCCTCCGCAGGCGGACAGGACCGCAGCAAGGGTAAGCGAACAGAGAGACAAGGGCATGAAACGCACGATCGGGGTTCCTCAACAGAAATGGGTTTCACAACAACGCGAAAACCTACTATCGAGTGTGGTCATTTCACATGACGATCACGTGACAACGTTGCGCACCTGTCTGCAGCCCGCCCCACCATGGCGGCGGATCAGCCCACGCCTTTTTATCCGCCGGTCACTGGGGGAAAAAACGCCACCTCGGCCCCATCGGCCAGGGTGGCGGATTCATCGCTCAAGGTCTGGTTGAGCGCCATGCGCACGGCCTTGCCACGCGCCAGGCTGCTGGCATGGGCGCCGCCGCGGGCAATCAGTTCGTCGCGCAGCGCGCCCAGCGTGGTGGCAGAGGTCTCGACGGCCTCGCTGCCCTGCCCAATGGCCTCGCGGATGGAGGCGAAATAGCGCACCGTGATCTTCATGACAGCAGCTCCGAGAACGCAATGAACTGCACGGAGTCGCCGGTGGCAATCGTCTGGCCCGCCGGGTTGTCGACCACGCCATCGCCCCAGGCAGCCGAGGTGAGCACGCCTGAACTCTGGTTGTTGAACAGGTCCAGCCCGCCGGCCGCGTTGTGCCGCACGCGCAGGAATTCGCGGCGCTTATCGGCCTTGGCCCAATTGAAATCGGCGCGGACAGCGATGGATTGAGGAGCAACATCGCGCACCCCCTGCAACCGCAGCACAAAGGGCCGCACCAGCAGGGCAAAGGTGAGAAAACTCGACACCGGGTTGCCCGGCAGGCCCATGAAATGGGCGCGGCCCTTGGCGTGGGGAATCTGGCCGTAGGCAAAGGGCTTGCCGGGCTTCATGGCGATCTGCCACAGGTCCAGCGTGCCCAGCGTTTCCACCGCAGGCTTGATGTGGTCTTCCTCGCCTACGCTCACGCCGCCGCTGGTCAGGATCAGGTCGTGCGCGCTGCTCGCCTGGCGCAGCGCGTCAATGGTGGCGTCACGCCGGTCGGGCACGATGCCGAAATCGCTCACCTCGCAGCCCAGGCGCAGCAGCATGGCGCGCAAAAAGAAACGGTTGCTGTTGTAGATGGCACCGGGGCGCATCTGCTCGGGCGGCACCTCGCCCGGCATGACAAGTTCATCGCCGGTAGAGAACAGCGCCACGCGCGGGCGGCGCCACACCGGCAGCTGGTGCAGGCCGATGCTGGCGGCCAGGCCCAGCTCGGCGGGGCCCAGGCGCGTGCCGGCCTGCAGCACCACGGCGCCGCGCGTGATGTCTTCGCCAGCGCGGCGAATCCACTGGCCCGGCCGTGGCAAGGCGTTGAGGCGCACACGGCCATCTTCGAGCGCTTCGCAGTCTTCCTGCATCAGGATCGCGTCGGCGCCCGCAGGGACGGGAGCGCCGGTGAAGATGCGTGCGGCCGTGCCGGGCTGCAGGGGCACGCCCGCGCTGCCGGCCGCAATGCGCTGCGACACCGGCAGCAGGGCACCCACCGCCGCCACGTCGGCGCAGCACACGGCATAGCCGTCCATGGAGCTGTTGTCGTTGGGCGGCACCTGCAACGCCGAGACGCAGTCCTGCGCCAGCACGCGGCCGTCGGCATCGAAGGTGGTGACCCTGTCGGCGCCCGGCAAAGGCAGGGCCTGCGCCAGCAGCTCGGCCAGCGCGTCATCGAACGGCTTGAGCGGTTTCATTGGGGGGCGCATGGCAGCAGGTCTCCGTGCAGGTCCCATTGGTATTCAAAGCGGTCGGCATGCTGCAGCAACCAGTCCGCCACCTGTGCGGGCGCATTGAGGTCAAGCACGGGCCTCAGGGTGAGCGCGGGCAGCCGTTCGGGGACATCGGTGGCAATGGCGACGACAAAGTCGTCATCGGGGTAGCGCAAGGGCTTGGCCACCTGTCCGGCCTCGGGCGCACGCCACACTTCCACCTTGAGCAGATCGCTGTCCTTGAAGCCCTCCACCAGCACCCAGTCGACGCCGGTGTACAGCTCGGCCAGCAGATGGTGCACGCTGAGTTGGGCGGGTTGCTCGAACTCGCGCACCAGCATGAGCCGCTTGTCCGAGGCCGCCACCACCTCGAAGGCACCGGCCTCGCGGTGGCGGTAGGTGTCCTTGCCCGGGTGGTCGATGTCGAAACTGTGGTGCGCATGCTTGACCACCGACACGCGCAGTCCGCGCAGCCGCAGCTCGGGAATCAACTGCTCCACCAGCGTGGTCTTGCCACTGCCGGAGAAGCCGGCAAAGCCTACAACCTTCATCCCATGCTCCTGTGAATAGCTATGCTATTTATAGCTTCCAGTGCTTATCGGAAAAGCACTAGGGGCATTTTTGACTCAAACCCTCCCGCGCTGCCGAACATGCCCGCAGTTCACTGGCAATGGCGCTCGATATAGGCTTTGACCAGCTCCACATCGGCCGGCATGACCTGCACGCGCTTCGGTAGCGCCTCGATGCCATTGAACTTGGCGGGGCGCTCGGGCGCATGGCCCAGGGCTTCCTGAATGGTTTCCGCGAACTTGATGGGCAGGGCCGTCTCCAGCACGATCATCGGTACCGCCGGATCGCCCAGGTGCTCACGCGCCACCTTGACGCCATCGGCGGTGTGGGTGTCGATGGTCACGCCAAAGCGGTTGTAGGTGTCGCGGATCGTGGCCAGCCGGTCGGCATGCGTGCTCTTACCGCTTTCAAAACCGTATTGGGCCGCCGCCTTGGCAAAAAGCGGGTCGGCGCTCAGGTCAAAGCGGCCGTAGGTCTGCAAGGCGGCGCTGAACAAGGCTTTGGTGCGCTGGCCGTTGCGGCCCAGCAGGTCGAACACAAAGCGCTCGAAGTTGCTGGCCTTGCTGATGTCCATCGAAGGGCTCGACGTTTCGTGCGTGTCGGCACTGCCGCGCACGCGGTACACGCCGGTGCGAAAGAACTCGTCGAGCACGTCGTTTTCGTTGGTCGCCACCACCAGCTTGGCGATGGGCAGGCCCATGCTTCGCGCCACATGGCCGGCGCAGATATTGCCAAAATTGCCGCTGGGCACGGTGAAGCTGACCTTCTGGTTGTTGGTCTTGGTGGCCTGCACATAGCCGGCGAAGTAGTACACCACCTGCGCCAGAAGGCGCGCCCAGTTGATGGAATTGACGGTACCGATCTTGTACTTGCGCTTGAAGTCGAGGTCGTTGCTGACGGCCTTGACGATGTCCTGGCAGTCGTCGAACACGCCTTCGATGGCGATGTTGTGGATGTTCTCATCCTGCAGGCTGAACATCTGTGCCTGCTGAAAAGCGCTCATGCGGCCATGTGGGCTGGTCATGAAAACGCGCACGCCCTCTTTGCCGCGCATGGCGTATTCGGCGGCGCTGCCGGTGTCGCCGCTGGTGGCGCCCAGGATGTTGAGCTGCTCGCCCCGGCGCTGGAGCTCGTACTCGAACAGGTTGCCCAGCAGCTGCATCGCCATGTCCTTGAAGGCCAGCGTGGGGCCGTTGGACAGGGCCTCGAGCCACAGGCCGTCTTCCAGATGGCGCAGCGGAACGATCTCGCCCGTGCCAAACACCTCGGCGGTATAGGTCTTGGCGCACAGGGCTTTCAAATCGGCGGCCGGAATGTCGTCGATGTAGAGCGACAGGATCTGGAACGCCAGCTCGGCGTAGCCCTGCTCGTGGTAGGCCTTGCGCAGGCGGGTAAGGGCTGCGTCATCGATCTGCGGATAGTGCTCGGGCAGATACAGCCCGCCATCGGGCGCCAGGCCTTCGAGCAGGATGTCGCAGAAATGCTTGCGGTCGGGGTGGCCGCGTGTGGACAGGTACAGCATGGCAATCTCGCTCTTAGTTCAGCTCTTCCTTGCGGATGCGCGTGATGGGGGCCAGCACGGTGGGCAGGGCCTGCATCTGGGCGATGGCGTCGTTCATGGTGCCTTCGCGTGTGTCGTGCGTGAGGATGATGAGATCGGTCTGCGTGGAACCCTCGCCCCCCACTTCGTCGGCCTCGCGCTGCAGTACCGCATCAATGCTGATGCCGGCGCCGGCCAGGATGCCAGTGACCTTGGCCAGCACACCGGCCTGGTCGGCCACGCGCAGGCGCAGGTAGTAGCTGGTGACCACCTCGCTCATGGGCAGCACGGGCAGCTCGCTCATGGCCTGGTCGAGCGTATGGGGCTGGAAAGCCAGGTGCGGCACGCGGTTGAGCGGGTCCACCGTGTGCAGGCGGGTGATGTCCACCAGATCGGCAATCACCGCGCTGGCCGTGGGCTCGGAGCCCGCGCCCTTGCCGTAGTACAGCGTGGCGCCCACGGCGTCGCCCTGCACCAACACGGCATTCATGGCGCCTTCCACGTTGGCGATCAGGCGCTTGGACGGCACCAGGCTGGGGTGCACGCGCAGCTCCACCCCTTTTTCCACGCGCTTGGTGATGCCCAAGAGCTTGATGCGGTAGCCCAGCTGCTCGGCGTATTTGATGTCGGTGGCGCTGAGCTGGGTGATGCCTTCGACATAGGCCTTGTCGAACTGCACCGGAATGCCAAACGCAATGGCACTCATGATCGTGGCCTTGTGGGCGGCGTCCACGCCTTCGATGTCGAAGGTAGGGTCGGCCTCGGCGTAGCCCAGGCGCTGCGCCTCCTTGAGCACCACGTCAAAGTCCAGGCCCTTGTCGCGCATTTCACTCAGGATGAAATTGGTGGTGCCATTGATGATGCCGGCCAGCCACTGGATGCGGTTGGCCGTGAGGCCCTCACGCAGCGCCTTGATGATGGGGATGCCACCGGCCACGGCGGCCTCGAAGGCGACCATCACGCCCTTGGCAGAGGCCGCAGCAAAGATCTCGGTGCCATGCACGGCCAGCAGCGCCTTGTTGGCCGTGACCACATGCTTGCCGGCGGCAATGGCTTCGAGCACCAGCGCCTTGGCAATGCCGTAGCCGCCAATCAGCTCGATGACGATGTCGATATCGGGGTTGGCGATAACGGCACGCGCATCGCTCACCACCTGCACGCCCTCGCCCACCACCTTTTTGGCGCGCTCCACGTCGAGGTCGGCCACCATGGTGATCTCGATGCCACGGCCAGCGCGGCGGCTGATCTCGTCCTGGTTGCGATGCAACACATTGAACACGCCGCTGCCGACAGTGCCGATGCCCAGAAGGCCTACTTGGATCGGTTTCATGGAAAAATTACCCGTCAAAATGCGCTGCAGCGCTTAAAGAAAAATCGCAAGCAGCTATAAAAAAAAAGGAGTTTCAGTCGGTACCGCAACGCTTGCGGTACTGCGCGAGGAAGCGCGCCACGCGGCTGATGGCCTCGCGCAAATCGTCCTCATGCGGCAAAAACACAATGCGGAAATGGTCGGGCCAGGCCCAGTTGAAGCCGGTGCCCTGCACCAGCATCACCTTGGTCTCCTGCAGCAATTCCAGGAAAAACTGCTGGTCATCCTTGATCGGATAAATCACAGGATCGAGGCGCGGAAACATATACAGCGCCGCCTGCGGCTTCACGCAGGTGACACCCGGGATGGCGGTGATGAGCTCATAGGCCAGATCGCGCTGCTTGCGCAGACGCCCGCCCTCGGCCACCAGGTCTTTGATGCTCTGGTAGCCGCCCAGCGCGGTCTGCACGGCCCACTGGCCGGGCACGTTGGCGCACAGGCGCATGTTCGAGAGCATGTTCAGGCCCTCGATGTAATCGCGGGCGGGCTTCTTGTCGCCCGACACCACCAGCCAGCCGGCGCGGTAACCGCAGGAGCGGTAGCTTTTGGAGAGCGAATTAAAGGTGAGCGTGAGCACATCTTCACTCAGGCTACCCAGCGCAGTGTGGCGCGCTCCGTCGTACAGCACCTTGTCGTACACCTCGTCGGCGAAGATGACCAGGCCATGCTCGCGAGCAATGGCGACGATGCCCTTGAGCAGCTCGTCTGAATACAGCGCGCCCGTGGGGTTGTTGGGGTTGATGACGACGATGCCCTTGGTGCGCGGCGTGACCTTGGCGCGGATATCGTCGAGGTCGGGCATCCAGCCATTGGCTTCGTCGCACAGGTAATGCACGGGTGTGCCGCCCGACAGGCTGGCGGCCGCCGTCCACAGCGGGTAATCGGGCGAGGGCAGCAGCAGCTCGTCGCCCATGTCGAGCAGTGCGTTGGTGGCCATCACGATCAGCTCGCTGGCACCGTTGCCCAGGTAGATGTCGTCCAGCGTAACGCCCTTGACGCCCTGCTTTTGCGTCTCGTGCATCACGGCCTTGCGCGCCGCAAAAATGCCCTTGCTGTCCGAATACCCCGCCGAATTGGGCAGGTTGCGGATCATGTCCTGCTGAATCTCTTCGGGGGCATCGAAGCCAAACACGGCCAGGTTGCCGATATTGAGCTTGATGATCTTGTGGCCGTCTTCCTCCATCTGCCGGGCCGCGTCCATGATGGGCCCCCGGATGTCGTAGCAGACGTTGGCGAGCTTGGCGGATTTGTGGACGGTTTTCATGGGCTGACGTTGGAATGCAGTGGGGCCAGAGACCTGCCAGCGCCCGGAGCGCATTGGCGAAACCTATAATTTGACCACAGATCGACGGCGCCCCCGAGGCCACCGCGCACCCCTTCAAGCCTCTTTCCACGGCCCGCGCCACCCCACCGAGCCCTCGCATGAAATTCCAGCCAGAACCCTCCACCGCCCAGACCATCCGCGCCTATGGCCCCGGCTGGATAGGCCTAGAGGCCGAGAAGATCACCACCAGCATCATTCTGGGCTCGAGCGGCTTGCGCAAAGTCTGGGCATGCACCCGCTTTGAAGACCTGACCCCGGAACATTTCGCCGAGCTGGCGACACTCGAGACGGAATTGATCGTCTTTGGCAGCGGCTTGCGCAACCGCTTTCCGCCACCCGCCTGGCTGCGGCCGCTGATGGCCCGGCGCCTGGGCCTCGAAACCATGGACACCCCAGCCGCCTGCCGCACCTACAACATTCTCGCCAGCGAAGGCCGCAATGTCGTGGCAGCGCTCATTCTGGAAGCGCCATCCGGTTCATGAGCGGCTGGAAGATTGGTCCGTAACGTTTTGAGGGTAAAATCATGGGTTGCGGTCGGGGGCACCACCAATAGCAATAACACACCAGCTCCCCCGGCTTACCAACGACTACATCCTGAGAGATTGAAGTGCCATGGCGATCGTTGTCAACAAACCCCTCCCTGAATTTGAAGCCAACGCGACCGGTGGAATCAAGGTTTCCAACACCTCCCACCTCGGCCAGATTGTGATTCTGTACTTCTATCCCAAGGACAACACACCCGGTTGCACCACGGAAGCCATGCAGTTCCGCGACCGTTACAAAGACTTCGCAAAGGCGGGCGCCGCCGTCTTTGGCGTGTCGCGCGACAACATGAAGTCGCATGACGAATTCAAGGAAAAGCTGGAGCTGCCCTTCGAACTCATCGCCGACACCGAAGAAAAGATGTGCCACATGTTCGGCGTGGTCAAGAACAAGATCATGTATGGCAAGAAGGTCAAGGGCATCGAGCGCAGCACCTTCCTGATCGGCCCCGATGGCATTCTCCACAATGAATGGCGCGGCCTCAAGGTGCCAGGCCATGTGGACGAAGTGCTCAAGGCCGTCAAGACCATCAAGGCCCTGAAAAAGGCCGCCTGAAGCCCGCCGTTGCAGCGCCCCCACAGGAGTTTGCAGCCCTTGCATGGGCCGTCATGGCGAATGGGCATAATGTTCCGATGCCGTTGAAAACAGCCCTGCTTTTTTCCTCCCCCAAGCCGCCTTGGCCTCCAGGCGGCTTTTTGCTTTCTGAACACCCCACCCCCCGCCCGCGACCCTGCCACCC
>Ga0116174_10004628_pt1 | contig 10777 bp, 7 predicted proteins | sample AD_UKC087_MetaG_FD_89801 | JGI IMG/M metagenome (GOLD analysis project Ga0116174, IMG submission 89801) | Active sludge microbial communities of municipal wastewater-treating anaerobic digesters from USA - AD_UKC087_MetaG | ecosystem: Engineered > Bioreactor > Anaerobic > Digestate | place: USA...
GCCAGAATCACCAAATACAAATTTATCTACCTGACCGGCCACATCATGCTTTACGTCTCCCTGTTTGTGGTGATTGTTCTTAACGCCACCATGGGTCTCAACGGTTGGCAGCTGTGGTTGCTTGGTACTATCGTGATGGGTCTGTACTTCACACTGATGCCCGCGCTTGTGTACCCCGGCACCAAAGCCATCACCGGCGGTGAAAAATTCTCCGTCGGCCACACGGGCGACTTCTCCTATTGGTTCTCCTATGTGACTGGCAAGCTCTTCAAGAAGGGCACCAAATCTGCTGAGGAATTCAGCCTGCCTAAGAGCCTGAGCTTCTTCCGCGATACCACCTCTGGCCTGGCTGTCACCGTGCTTCCGCTGTACCTCATCCTGACCCTGGTCTCCTACAAATACGTCGCGGCTGAAGTTGCCGGTTCTCAGAATCCGATTATCTTCGCGATCATGAGCTCCCTGACCTTCGCTGCCGGTATGACCATCGTTCTGGCTGGCGTCCGCATGATGCTTGGTGAAATTATGCCCGCCTTCGCTGGTATCTCCGAGAAACTGGTTCCCGGCGCTATCCCCGCCTTCGACTGCCCGGTTGTCTTCCCCTATGCTCCTACCGCTCTGCTGTTCGGCTTCCTGGCGATGTTTGCTGGAATGATCCTTGGCACCGGCTTGCAGCTCGGCCTGGGCGCGCTGTATGTCATCCTGCCGGGCGTGGTACCCGCTTTCTTTGCTGGCGGCACATCCGGTATCTTCGGTAATGCAACCGGTGGTTGGAAGGGCGCTATTTTTGGCCCCTTCATCATGGGCGTGGTTATGGCGATTGGCACCGGTTGGCTGATTCCTCTGACCGGCGACCTCTACAAGACTGGCGCGACCTTTGGCGATCCCTTCTATGCTACTGTCGGTCTGGCGTTCGCCAAATGGGGTGACTTTGTTGGCAAGGGCGGCGTGCTTGGAATTATCGCCATCGCAGTCGCAGTTGCCCTCGTTGTCCTTGTCTTCGCGCTCAGCCGCAAGTACAAGGAGATCGAGGAAGAGGTTAAGGAAGTTGCTGAATAACAGCGGTTTCCTTTTCTCTTGAGTAGTTAATTATTGTCGGGCACTCCAGCATAAATGTATCTGTGAGTGCCCGACGCACAATACAAACTGAATGAGGGCAGAAAATGGATAAAGAAAAACTTCAGAAAGACGCAATAAATACGATCAGGTTCTTATCTGCAGACGCGGTGCAGAATGCTAACTCCGGGCATGCTGGTCTACCAATGGGTACCGCCGCGATCGCGTACACGCTCTACAAAAAGCACCTCAAGTTCAATCCCCGCAATCCTGATTGGTCTGATCGCGATCGCTTTGTGCTTTCTGGCGGGCACGGCTCCATGCTGCTTTACAGCCTTTTCTACCTGACGGGTTACGACTTATCGCTTGAAGAGCTCAAAAACTTCCGACGGTGGGGCAGTCGCACCCCCGGCCACCCTGAATACGGGGTAACCCCTGGCGTCGAAATCACCACCGGGCCTCTCGGTCAGGGTCTGGCTACTGCTGTTGGCATGGCCATGGCGGAAGCGCATCTGGCTGCGGTTTACAATCGCCCAGGTCATGAAATCATTAATCATTTTACGTATGTATTAGCCTCCGATGGCGATTTAATGGAAGGCGTGACATCCGAGGCGTGCTCTCTCGCTGGTCACTTGCGCCTCGGTAAGCTAATCGTCTTCTATGATGACAACCGCATCACCATTGATGGCACCACCGATATATCCTTTACTGAAGACCGCGCAAAACGCTACGAAGCCTATCATTGGCAGGTTTTGCATGTGCAGGATGGCAATAATGTGGAAGAATTGGATGCCGCAATTAAGGCTGCCAAAGCAGACTCTCGTCCATCGATCATCATCTGCCGCACGCATATCGGTTACGGTTACCCCACCTGGCAGGATAATTCCGTTGCGCACAGCGGCATTCCCAGCAAAGAAGAACTGGAAGGCGCGAAGAAGAATCTTGGTTACCCCACCGAGCCGCTTTTCTATGTCTCCGAGGAAGTCCTTACACATTATCGCGAAGCCGTTCCAACCGGTGCAAAACTGGAAGCAGACTGGAATGAAAAGTTCGCTGCTTATGAGCAAGCCTATCCTGAACTCGCGGCTGAGCTTAAGCGATTGCTTTCAGGCGAACTACCGGCCGGTTGGGAGGAGAAGCTCCCTGTGTTTAAACCCGACAATAAGGGTACACCTACGCGCAGCGCTTCCAATAAAGTAATTAATGCGCTTGCCAGCGTTATTCCTGAGATGATGGGTGGTTCTGCCGACCTTACAACCTCCAACTCAACGCTTATCGAGAACACCAAAGGCTTCCAGGTCGACCATTACGACGGCCGCTACATCTACTTTGGCGTGCGTGAGCACGCCATGGGAACCATCATGAACGGCCTGGCTGTGCACAAGGGTGTAGTTCCTTTTGCCGCCACCTTCCTGGTCTTCTCCGATTACCTGCGGCCGGCCTTGCGCCTCTCTGCCTTGTCGGATTTGCCCAGTATCTGGTTGTTCTCGCATGACTCATTCAATCTCGGTGAAGATGGCCCGACCCATCAACCAGTTGAACACCTAACCTCTCTGCGCTTGATTCCCAATGTGGTGACGATACGGCCGGCAGACGCGAACGAGACAAGTGAAGCCTGGCGCACAGCGCTGAAACGCCGGCACGCGCCGACCGTAATCGCGCTTTCGAGGCAGCCGCTGCCGGTCTTTGATCGCGAGAAGTTCAACCCTGCCAGCGGTTTGCAGAAAGGCGCTTACGTATTAGCCGATTTGGGACAGGGTGCGCCCCGCCTTATTCTGATCGCTTCTGGCTCTGAAGTGGAGCTGATTGTCCGGGCTGGTGAGCAACTCGCGGCTGAGGGCATTCCGGTGCGCTTGGTTTCCTTCCCCAGCTGGGAGTTATTCAAAGCTCAGGATCAAGCTTACCGCGACAGCGTACTGCTGCCTGAGGTGAAAGCCAGACTCATGGTCGAAGCAGGAACCAGCATTGGCTTTGAGAAATGGGTTGGTCCAGAGGGTGATTTCATAGCCATGGACCGCTTTGGCGCTTCTGCACCCAACGCGGTGCTCTTCGAAAAATTTGGGTTTAATTTAAACAATGTACTTGAGAAGAGCAGAGCTTTGTTAGCGAAACACGCCTAAAATTTTTACTGAAACCGGCTTGAGAGCTCAAAGTTTTCAAGCCGGTTCAAGATTTTTCAAAGGGAAAGGATTGAAATATGCCTGACAAGAAAGATTTACCTCGTACCTCCAGCTCTCAACAAGGAGAAATCCAGGCGATTGTTTTTGGGGAGAAAGTCATCACAGTAAAAGATAAATGCTCCTGCGGCGGCAGTGTGCACGTGGAACCCAACCCGGAAACCGGTGGAAAAATCGCGAAATGCCAGAAATGCGGCGCAGAACTCAAGTGGGGAGGCAAATAAACATGGAAACCGGTAAAGTTAAAGTGATAAACGAAGTCGGGCTGCATGCCCGGCCAGCCGCGCTCTTTGTTGCCAAAGCTGCCAGTTTCAAATCCCATATTCGCATCCATAACGCGACCAAAGCCGGCAAATGGGTAAGCGCAAAGAGCATCCTGGGTGTTCTGACCTTGGGCTTGGAAAAGGACCATGAAATTGAGATCACGGCTGAAGGCGAAGATGAAGTGGAAGCTGTGAGGCAAATTATCGCCCTCATCGAAAACGATTTCGAATAACAAGCGCGAGCAAGTTGGATTGAAAGCACTTTGAAAAGGGAGAGTATCATGAAAATATTGAAAGGCATTCCCGCCTCCGGCGGGATAGCTTCCGGTCCAGCCTATATTTTTAAACATTCCGAGCTTGGCGTTAAACGGGAAGCCATTGCGGACCCAGCCGCTGAACTCTCCCGCTTGGAATCTGCCCGCGACATCGCGCGTGAACAGCTCCAGGCGCTCAAAGTAAAGACCGAGCAGGAAGCCAGCGCAGACGAAGCAGCGATTTTTGACGCGCACGCGATGTTTCTGGATGATCCTTCGTTATTAGACCTGGTTGCGGACGTTGTCAATGTTGAAAAACTTAATGTAGAAGCGGCCTGGTCTGATGGTATCGAGAATTTTGCCCAGCAAATGGAAATGATGGGCGATGAATATCTCAGCGCGCGCGCCGCGGATATCCGTGATGTGGGAAAAAGGGTGCTGCGGATCCTCAGTGGACAGACTGAAACGGACCTCTCAGGACTGAATATCCCCTCCGTGATATTAGCAGAGGACCTGACGCCTTCTGATACGGCCCGCCTGGATAAACAATTCGTGCTTGGGTTCGCAACGGCTGAAGGCGGACCGACATCCCATACAGCGATTTTGGCCAAAGCGTTGGGATTACCGGCGGTTGTCGGATGTGGCGAGCTTCTCATGTCCATTCCCGCGGGAACGCAAATGCTCATTCACGGCGGTAAAGGCGAGATAATCGCTGATCCGGACGAAGAGACAAAACAAAATTACGAAAAGCTGACAGGCGAAGCCGCACGCATTGCAGAACTGGAATTAAAATCCGCCGCTGAACACGCGGTGACACGAGATGGTCGGCAGGTGGAAATCGTTGCCAATGTTGGCAGCCCGAGCGACGCTGTCTCAGCGCTTAAATTCGGAGCGGAAGGCATTGGGCTGCTCCGGACAGAATTCCTCTACCTGGAACGCACCACCGCCCCTACCGAAGAAGAACAGCTTAGCGCTTACAAAGCAGTTCTGGATGTGATGGAAAAGCGCCCTGTGGTAGTTCGAACGCTTGATGTGGGCGGCGATAAACAACTTGATTATCTGGACCTCGGTAAAGAAGCTAATCCTTTCCTGGGATGGCGCGCTATTCGCATGTGCCTGGATAAACCGGATTTCTTCAAAATTCAGCTGCGCGCCCTGCTGCGCGCCAGCCCGGGTCACGATTTACGCATTATGTTCCCGATGATCGCTACCTTGGAAGAAGTCCGACGGTCTAAAGCCCTGCTGGCTGAGGCTCGCGGTGAGGTCATTGCGGCAGGTCATCCTGTATCTGAGAATATCCAGGTCGGAATCATGGTGGAAATCCCCGCCGCCGCGCAAATGGCAGACCTGTTTGCCAAGGAAGTGGATTTTTTCAGCGTAGGCACGAATGATCTCACACAATACACGATGGCCGCGGAGCGCACCAGTGAAAAGATGGCCTATCTGGCGGATCCCTGTCACCCCGCGGTGGTGCGGCAGATTAAACGCGTGATTGAGGAAGGACACAAAGCTGGTATCTGGATTGGGGTCTGTGGAGAGATGGCGGGAGACCCGGAAGCCGCGCCGGTCTTGCTTGGCTTGGGTTTGGATGAGTTCAGCATGGCCGCGCCGGGAATTCCCCACCTAAAAGCCATCCTGCGCCAATGGTCATTTGCTGATGCAAAAATACTCGCCGAACATGTGATTAATCTGGAGAATGGGACAGCTGTCCGGGAATACGTGCGGAGCTTTATCGGGCACTGATCACGAGTTTGCCAAATGAAGAGCTGGATTATCCATGTCTGACGGAGATTTCAGCTCTTTTTGTTTTGTATTGATTGGCGTAGTATTTAAATCTAATCTGGGACCGCGCTTCGCTCTAAAACCTTTACAGCCACCCTAAGTTTTTTTTCCCGCAAAGTCTACTGGGTTTTCTGCCAAACTGGACTTTTTCAAGTTAGGCTGCGTAAGGCTGGGCAGCTGCGCGACAAGTATCGCGGCAAACATCAGAATACAACCTGCCAACTCCCTTGCGGTGAGCTGTTCACCGAGTAAGATCCATCCGAAAAAGACGGCGAAAACGGATTCAGTGCTCATAATGAGCGCTGCAATGGTCGGATGAACAGATTTTTGTCCCAAAACTTGCAGCGTGTAACCACCCCCGACCACGAGAATGCCGGAATATAGGATCGTCCATAGCCCTCCTGCTTGGTTGAGATTTGGTTCCTCAAAAATCAGCGCGGCGATGAGCGCTAAAACGCCGGCAACGAAAAACTGCATAATCGAAAGAGTCAGGGCGTCAACTTTTGGTAAAAATCGATCAAGCATAAGAATATGAGCCGCCCAAAACAGCGTCCCCATCAAAACAATCGCATCTCCGCGCTCTATTTGGAGCTGGCTCGTAAAACTTAGAAGATAAATTCCGAAAAGAGCTAACGCTACACCCAGCCAAACGGTGCTTTTTGTACGTCGGCCAAAAAAGATTCCAAGCAGTGGAACCAGGACCATGTACAAAGCTGAAATGAATCCCGCTTTCCCAGCCTCTGTAAATTGAATGCCTGTCTGTTGAAAGGAAACCCCCACGAATAATAAGCTCCCGCATACTAAACCGGCAGTGATATAGGTTTTCGGATTCGCAAGGCGTGGTTCGGTTTTGTTTGTTCTGGACCTAAGCAGGAGTATTGGAAGTAAAACCGCTACCCCTAGCAAAAAACGGGAAGCTGTGTAGGTGAATGGACCCATGTGTTCCATGGCTACGCGTTGAGGAACGAAAGAAGAGCCCCAAATTATGGAGGTGAATAAGAGCAGGAAATTGCCTGTCCGAATTTGTTTTTTTTCCGTTTCCATCAGCTGCCAAGCACCTTAATCCTAAGCAAATAACCAGGCTCCGTAAATCGCGGAGCCTGGTTTTCAATTCCTTGTACCGTCAGGAGGGACTATTTTACACGATAGTTTTCTGATAAACGCGGTGGTTCTTATAGAAGACACAGCCCAAATTCAGTAGATCTTTGCGCATTTGGACAGCTGTTTCAGCAACCTGAGTAAGCTCCCCGTGTTGATAGCGTTTATTCTGGTGAACAGAATCGATCAAAATTTCATAAATAAGCGCGTTTCCGCCAAACCCCTGCGCTTCTGGCAGGATGCCAATTCCATTGAAGTCTATCCAGTCCGTTTTCTTGATTTCAGCTAGCAGCCTGAGGATTTCAATTGGTCCGAGTTTGCCTTTGTTCTTCTGAAACGCTCTTGAAACATCCGGGAAAGGCAGCACAAAACCGACGACCTTATCCTCCTTGACAATCATTTTCAACATTTCAGGGATGACGAGGATCAGAGCGTTTGAAACTACAAAATCCATCTCGCGTTCTGTGAGTGGATAATATTCCCAATTTTGGACAAATGAGCCATTGTAAGCCGCTCTTAGTTGAGGCACCCATTTTTTAAGCTCAGCTTTGTTCTTGAAGGTCTTGACGACCAAAGAGCCGCGTTTTTTCGCAATGGAGGCTGCCTTGGCTACTTTCTCTGGGACATCAATTTTCTGGGGGTCCACATAGCTCGAGACAAAATCTACCGCCTTGCCAAACCCATAAGTTTCCACCAACCTCTGGTAATACGGGAAGTTGTAGTTCATCATATTCATCATTTGGCGGTGTTCGTGACCTTCAATTTGGATGCCATACCCGTCGAGAGGCCCAAATCCTTTGGGGCCGACCAGTTTGGTCATTCCGCGTTCTCGCGCCCATTCAGCGACGCGGTCAAGCAAAGCGTTAGCGACTTCCTGGCTGTCAATTAGGTCAAAGAGGTAGAATTCACCATCTTTAGCCTGATGATAGGCGTTGAAAGGTTTGTTAATCAGAGCGGCCACGCGCCCGACGACTTTTTCTCCGTCCATGGCAAGAAAAAAAGCCGCTTCCGAGTGCTCATAAAATGGATGCTTCTTGGGATTCATCATGGCGTAAATATCGCTCTTGATGGGTGGGACGAATTGCGGGCAATCTTTGTACAGTTCATATTGAAATTCAACAAACTTGCGCTGAAGCGGTTTTGAGTCAACAGGGATGATCTTAATCATGGGCATAATTCCTTTTTGGTTTAGGATGAACAATGTTTTCCATTATATCCTTAATCACAAGCAAAACGAAGATGAGCCTGGTACGCGCGTACTTGTCAGGTGGGCATCGCTGTAATATAATTGTAAAGTTGTTAATTTGTTTCTGTAAGAGGTAGAAAATGATTGATGTTAATGAATTGCGGAAAGGCGTGACCTTTCAGGTAGATGGGGATTTATACAAAGTTTTGGATTACACGCATAATAAGCCAGGACGAGGCTCTGCGACTATCCGGATTAAGGCGCGCAATTTACGGAAAAGCAATACCTTGGAAATGACCTTTATCTCCGGCGACCGCGTGCAGGATATTCGTTTGGACTACCACAATGTCCAGTATCTATACCGGGACGAAAACTTCTTTTATTTCATGGATATGAATACCTTTGAGCAGCCAGCAGTCCCAGCGGAATTAGTTGGGGATTATGAGGGTTACCTGAAGGGTGATATGGAAGTTAAGCTCACCTACTTTGGCGAAGAACCACTTGATATTGAGCTACCTACCAGCGTGGACCTTGAAGTGGTTTCTGCCGAAGCTTCAGCCCGTGGCAATACAGCCACAGGCGTTACCAAACAGGTTGTGACGGAAACCGGTTTGAAAGTGCAATGCCCCGCTTTTGTGAACGAAGGCGATGTCATTCGGGTGGACACGCGCACCGGCGCATATCTGACCCGGGTGTGAGCTTTTTCCGCGATGAAAACGCCTTACGGTCGCGAGTGCCGTTACTTTTACGGGGATTATTACCGCGGTCGCAACTTTGAAGAATGCCGCTTGATACAATCCAGGGAGGATGGACGGAAGTGGGAGACCATCCTCTGCAAGGCATGCAATGTTCCAGTGATTCTGGCAAATAATGCCTGCCCGCATATGGTTTTAAGCGCGGTTGTAAAAAGCTTTTTCGGAAGAAAAAGTGTGCGGGTGGACGCTTACTGCGTGAAGTCCCACCAAACTGTCAAAGACCCGAACATTGGCTGTGACATCTGTCACAGCCAAAAAAATGCCCACAATAATTTGATTTATTAGAGCTTTGTAAGAAAGATTACAGCGGCACGCATTTTTGATATTTCCGTTGTCCCTAATTGGTATAATCACTTTTAACACGCTCGAAGTGTTAAAAATCGGAGGAATTTGTGAATTCTCGCAACAGATCGTACGCAATTTACATCTTGCTGTTTCTCGCGATCATCAGCATGGTTTATTTCAACATGCAGCAGGAGGCTCTTGAAACGCGCGTCATCCCAATTAACCAACTCGCCGCGGATATTGAAGCCGGAAAAGTTTCAAAGGTTACTGCAATCGATAACGACCTTACCATCGCGTATAAGGACGGCACCAACAAAGAATCCACGCTGGATGATCAGGCAGGATTAGTCGAACAATTGGTCCAGTTGGGGGTTTCGACTAAACAGCTGCAGGACCCAGGCCTTGAACTTGTAATCAGCAAGCCGGGCATGTTGGATACTGTCCTGAACATCCTCGTGTATATTCTCCCATTCATCTTCATGCTTGGCATTTTCTGGTTCTTTATGCGCCAGGCACAGGGTTCAAATAACGCGGCAATTGCTTTTTCTAAATCGCGCGCGCGCATGATGTCTGGCGAACATCCAACAGTCACCTTCGCGGATGTTGCCGGCGTAGAAGAAGCCAAAGAAGAGCTGCAAGAAGTCGTGGAGTTTCTAAAAGAACCCCAAAAATTCATTAGCCTTGGCGCGCGCATCCCCAAGGGCGTTTTGCTGGTAGGCTCGCCAGGCACAGGAAAGACTTTGATGGCAAAGGCAGTTTCTGGAGAAGCCGGCGTCCCATTCTTTTCGATTTCCGGTTCTGAATTTGTGGAGATGTTCGTTGGCGTGGGCGCCAGCCGTGTGCGAGATTTGTTCGACCAAGCCAAAAAACACTCTCCCTGTATTGTGTTCGTGGACGAGATTGACGCTGTCGGCCGCCATCGCGGCGCGGGTCTGGGCGGAAGTCATGATGAACGCGAGCAAACCCTGAACCAACTGCTTGTTGAAATGGACGGCTTTGATACGGATACCAATGTGATCATCATGGCCGCTACCAACCGACCGGATATCCTGGACCCCGCGCTATTGCGCCCTGGGCGTTTTGACCGCCGGGTGATGCTGGATAAACCAGACATGACTGGCCGCGTGGAAATCCTGAAAGTGCATGTACGCGGAAAACCGCTCTCGCCGGCGGTGGACCTGGAGCTTCTTGCCCGGGCGACACCTGGTTTTGTTGGCGCAGATCTCGAAAACCTCGTAAACGAAGCAGCAATTCTGGCTGCCCGACGGAATAAAAAGGTTATTGAGCAATCGGAATTTGAAGAAGCGATTGAACGCGTCATCGCCGGCCCAGAACGCAAAAGCCGACTGATTAATCCTGACGAGAAAAAAATCATTGCATATCACGAAGCCGGGCACGCGGTAGTCATCAACACCCTGCCCGAGGGAGATCCGGTTCAAAAAGTTTCGATTATCTCCAGGGGTATGGCGGGCGGCTTTACACTTTCCCTGCCCGAAGAAGATCGCGTCCTCGATTCAAAGAAGAAGTTGATTGCCACAATGGTTGGAATGCTTGGCGGCAGAGCGGCAGAAGAAGTGATTTTTGATGATATCACCAGCGGCGCTTCAAGCGACATTGAGAACGTGACCAAGCTTGCGCGCCGGATGGTTACACGTTTGGGCATGAGCGAGGAACTTGGCCCAATGGTTTACGGTCAGAAAGAAGAATTGGTCTTCCTGGGGCGCGAGATTTCTGAACAACGCGATTACTCTGAATATGTCGCCCAGAAGATTGACCAGGAAGTTCGCGAAATCGTCAGCCAAGCCTACAAGCAGGCAAAGGAAATCCTGGTTACCTATAAGGATAAACTGATTGAGGTGGCAGAAAAACTGCTCGAGGTGGAAACGCTTTCCAGAGAACAATTTGAAGCGATATTTCCCCCACC
>Ga0116174_10004638_pt1 | contig 10760 bp, 18 predicted proteins | sample AD_UKC087_MetaG_FD_89801 | JGI IMG/M metagenome (GOLD analysis project Ga0116174, IMG submission 89801) | Active sludge microbial communities of municipal wastewater-treating anaerobic digesters from USA - AD_UKC087_MetaG | ecosystem: Engineered > Bioreactor > Anaerobic > Digestate | place: USA...
CGGCAAAGATGGTCTGGAAGCTCTATTGTTTCCAGAAGTGGAAGGAGGTATTCTTTGACTAACATATTATGTGTTTGCAAGTTATCAGACAAGAAGCTTGCTATGAAACTCACACCGTTGGCAATGTCGGAAGGCATCAATAATATCTTTGTCGTGCGCGAAGGTTTAGGTTTCCCGGTACCAAAGACTAGTTACATACCGACGGGTAAATCAATACCAAAACGCATTATACTCGGGCTAAATACGATCAGGAAGGAAAATATTGACATCAGCCTGTCCTACTACATATTCCCACACGGCATAATCGGAGCACTTTTGAAGACACTAACGAGGAAGAAGTTTATATTAAGCATAATCGGTGACGACTATTTCAGGATAGACGGCAGTATGTTCGGCAGGTTTGCAGTGCATTGTGCGGACTTGGTGTTGGTCACTGGGGGCAACAGGAAAGAGGAGTTACAGAGGCGGTACCCAAACAAAAAGATAGAAGTGATGCCGAACAGCATTGATACGTCAGTTTACAGGCCGATGCACATAGAGAAGAAATATGACGTCATTTTCATCAACTCGACAGGGTACAAAGGCATACCAGAATTTAAGAATCACAGGACGGCATTCCAGATAATCTCGCAGTTGCCAGATGTGAAGTTTGCATGGGTTGGCGATGCACCAGAGCAGGAATATCCTAACTTGGAAGTATTGGGGGTGCGAAAGGACATACCAAAGTTGCTAAATCTTTCTAAGTTATTGTTATTGACATCATCACAAGAAGGCATGCCGTCTGTAATACTGGAAGCGATGGCATGTGGCATTCCGGTCGTGTCAAGCAAGGTAGGGGACATATCTACAGTGGTAAAGGCAGGACGCGACGGTCTGTTAATCGAGGATTGCAACGACGTAGAAAGTTTCATCAACGGAATACAGAATCTCCTAAGTGATAGAGAGACTTACCGAAAGATGTCAGCAAGTGCAATAAGAACTGCAAGTAAATATTCTTACGAGAACATATCAAAGATATGGGGGGATTTGATTGGAGAGTTATAAAACACTGGTCACAGGTGGCGCAGGATTCATAGGAAGCCATTTATGCGAGAGATTGGTCGCGGACGGGCACGAAGTCACAGTCTTGGACAACTTATCGGCAGGCGGGAACAACATAGAGCTACTGGCTAATTTAAACATAGAATTGATAAAAGGTGATTTGACAAACCTAAAAATCTGCAATCAAACAGCAAAGAACAAAGATATAGTTTTCCATTTAGGTGCAATGAATCGGGCGCAGAAAAGTATTTTAGATCCATTGAAGTCGAACGAGGTCAACATCACAGGCACACTCAATATATTAGAGGCGTCAAGACGAAACAATGTGGGTTATTTCATCAACACATCAAGCTCATCAGTCTACGGCAACTCAAACATATATCCGAGAAAGGAAGGGAACGAGACGGTGCCACCACATCCATACGGCGTCGGCAAGTTGGCGGGGGAGCATTACACACGGATTTGCAACGAGCTTTATGGATTGGAGTCGGTCACGGTGCGTCTGTTCAGTGTATACGGCCCAAGGCAGAGGGCAGATATAGACTACTGCGCGGTGATACCAAAGTTCATAGAATCAGCAAAGAAGGGCTTACCACTTATGATTTATGGTGACGGTAGCCAATCGAGGAGCTTCACATATGTTAAAGATGTCGTTGAGTGTTATGTAAAAATAATGGAAAAACAACCAACACACCAAGAGATAAATGTGGCGTATGAGAAGGAAGTTTCGATAATTGCACTCGCAAAGATAATCCAAAAAGAACTTGGCGACACAGGACTGCAGTTCTACCCGTTGCCGAAAGGGGATCCAGAGAAGAACACCGTGGATGTAAGTCTATTAAGAAAGACGATAGGGTATGTACCAGAGACACCACTACTAGAAGGAGTTAGAAAAATGTTGGGGATAGATAAATGAATATACTAATAGTTTCTGCACACCCAGACGATGAGATACTTGGCGTCGGTGGAACAATAGGCAGGCACATCGAGTTAGGGGACAGAGCAAGTGTGTGTATTGTAACAAAAGCGTACACACCAGAATGGTCAGAAGAGTATATGGAAAACAAAATATCCGAGCAGAAAAAGGTAGACACTTTCCTTGGAATCACAAAAAGGTATAATTTGGATTTACCCACCGTCAGGCTAAACACACTTCCACACGGAGCATTGAACAAAAAGATAATCGACATCGTGGAGCAGGCAAATCCCGATATTATCTACACACATTTTGAGAATGACATGAACTATGACCACACATTGATTTTCCGCGCCGTGATGGTAGCAACAAGACCGCCAAAGCAGATTGAAGTAAGGTGCTTCGAGACTCTTTCCGAGACGGAGTGGAACAACAAAGCATTCGCACCGAACATGTGGATTGAGATTTCGCCACACATCGAAACGAAAGTCAAAGCGTTCAACATTTACAAGTCTGAAGTAAAACAGTATCCCCACCCAAGATCAAGCGAAGGGATTAAGATACTTGCACAGAAGCGAGGGATGGAATTTTGTGTCCCGTTCGCAGAGGCATTTCAAGTGGTAAGGAGATATTGGGTATGCGAGTAATATTCTTATCGGCAAACAAATTAGGATTGGAAGTTTTGAAGGAAGTAGCAAAGAACAAAAGCGTAGATATTCAAGCGGTAATAACATTAGCGGGCGATGCGAAGACCGTGATGTATGACGGCGTAGATATTAGAGAGTGGTATGAGTTTAACGCCCCCGTATATGAAATAAAAGACATAGCACAAGAAAAAGAGCTCATCTTGAAATTAAAATCCGAATTAGCGATAATTTGTGGGTGGAGACAGATAATCCCAAAAGAAATACTCGACATCCCCACAAAAGGTTTTGTCGGCTTTCATCCTACACTTTTACCATACGGCCGTGGTCCAGCACCAATAATAAACTCAATATTACTAGGACTCAAAGAATCAGGTGTGTCGATGTATAGAATCAGCGAAGGAATAGATGACGGCGAGATAATCGGGCAGGAAAAGTTCACAATAGACGACAACGATTATGCTAGCGATGTCTATCAAAAAGTTATCATAGCGAGCAAGAAATTAATAAACTTTTATCTTCACTTATTAGCACATGGCAGGATAAATACAACTAAGCAGGACGAGAGCAAGGTATTCACATTCCCAAAGCGTTCCATCAGGGACAACAAAATAGATTTGGAAAAAGAAAGTGCCCAAGAGATATACGCGAAGATACGTGCATTTTCAGAGCCGTACAACGGCGCATACATCGAGAAGGATGGTAGTAGATTGGTAATTTGGAGGGCTGAACTTGTTAGAGAAATTTGAAAAGATAACACATGTTCGTGCATTATATTCATACATGAAACTAGGATATTCAAACGTTGGTTTTATGATGGGTGTTGCAAACTTTATAATGATACTAGGGCTTAAAGTGTTTCCCGATGTCCCGATATTAGATTACGGGTTATGGATGGCAGTTATAATTGGTCCGGCTTTAATCCTAATAGGTCGCCTTGATTTAAGCGGGAAAGGATCGTACCCAAAAACTGCGGAGCAGACTACAAGGAACAGCGAGCCGGCGAGGGATACAAACTTTGCAACGATAATGGTGGCGCACAGTCTGATGAAAAGTGGTTTTATGAAGCCAGAAGCATTCAAGGAAATATACCAAAGGACAAGTAGATGGCTAAACGATAAAGACATGTTAAAAATGAAGGAGTTGGGGGTAGATAGATAATGAAAGAAATACTAATAATTAATCCACCAATACGGTTGGATGACAAGCCAAGGAACATACCACACGGCCTTGCAATCATAGCGAATAAGATAAGAAAAGATATTGGAATTACGCCCAACTTTATTGATATGAACGCGTACAGGCTCACAAACGAAGAGTTGACGGCATTATTGGAGCACATTAAGTTCGACATAGTGATGCTCGGTGGGATAGCATCGGCATACAGGAAGATAGTCGAGATAATAAAAATTGTGAAGGAAATAAATCCATCATCAATAGTTATAGTCGGGGGTTATGTTGCAATGCCAGGGGAAGTCCACCAGACCATATTCGCAAATTCAGACGTGGATATATTATGTGTGGGGGAAGGTGAAGAAACAGCAATAGAACTTGTCAAAGAGCTTAACAAGAAACAATACAATCTGTCAAACATTAAAGGAATATACTACCGCGACGGGTGGAGATTATCGAACGCCACATAAATAAGAATATATGGGAAAATATAGGGGATCATAAATGGAAGTTGAACGATACAGAAACGAAACAAATTCTGGAAGTTCCATTATAGGAGGAGTTGAATGAAAAAAGATTACAAAATATGCACAAGATGTATTATGGACACGTCAGATGCAGAGATACAGTTTGACGAGAATGGGGTATGCAACCACTGCAGACGTGCAGAATACTTGATGAAAATGCCACCATACTCATTGTCCATAGAAGACAAGAGAATGGAATGGGGAAAATTAACAAACAAGATAAAAGAGGAAGGAAAAGGCAAGAAGTATGACTGCATTGTCGGGGTAAGCGGTGGCGTCGACAGCACGTTTGTTTTATATAAAGCAGTGAAGGCCGGATTAAGACCACTCGCAGTTCATTTGGACAACGGATGGGATGCAGACATAGCAATCTCAAACATGAAGAATGTAGTAGAAAAACTAGGTGTAGATTATTTCAATTTCGACTGTACTGGACCAGAATACACCGACCTACAAGTGGCATTTCTTTTGGCATCCACACCAGATGCGGAAATACCCACTGACCACGCACTTGCAGAGTTCCTTTACAAGATGGCTAGAAATAATCAGGTAAAATATATTCTGACAGGGACAAATCTTGCGACAGAATCCATACTGCCGAGAACATGGTCGCACGGGCATGGGGATTGGAAATATATCAAAAGTGTTTACAAAATACATGGCAAAGGAGAACTTAAAACTTTCATGCACAGGACTTTAATAGGAAACTATATAGACACAAAAATACGCAACATAAGATGGGTGCATACGCTGAACTATTTTGATTATGTCAAGAAAGACGCGATGAAAACAATCCAAAAAGAATGTGGGTGGAAAGACTATGGCGGGAAGCATTATGAGTCAGTATATACAAGATTCGTTCAGGCATACATCTTGCCGGTGAAGTTCGGATACGATAAGAGACGGGCACATGCATCAAGTCTCGTGATAGCTGGGCAGATGACACGGCAACAAGCGCTCGACAGTGTGAAAGGGGATCCATACCCGACCAAAGAAATGTTAAAGAGAGATACGAAGCAGGTGTTAAATAAACTAGGTCTTTCTTCAAGCGAATTTAAAAAGATTATGGAAATGCCACCAAAGTCATTTTGGGACTACCCTTCTTACGAGACATCAGCTTTCTGGAACTTCGTCCAGTCGGCATACTATAAAATTTACAGGAAGAAAAAGAAATGAAGCACCAAGTCAAGATGGGATTGGCATACACAGCAGACATTATTGCTTTGCCATTTGTTTATTCTACCGCTTATATGTCAAAATTCAAAACAGTGGATAAAAGAAGTATATTTATGGGGACAATGCCGACAAGCCCGTTGACAATGGTGAGAGATGGATTAAGGCAGAAAGGATACAAAGTCGATTACATTGTCCACAGGGCACCATCACACCAAACAAACATAACATACGACACACCCACAAAAATAATGTTTCTACCATCGTACATCAGGGATTACCTAATATTCGTAAAAGCCACTTGGAACTACCACATATTCATAATGCCTTTCTTGGACAGGATTTTAGACCGACACCCCATCTTGAGATGGTATGAACTACCGACACTAAAAAGAATTGGGAAGAAAATAATACTCAACAGCTACGGGTATGACGTGATGACCCCTAAGAAAACACTTGACACTAAGAACTACAAACACAGCATATTAGAAGGATACGAAAAATCCCCAAGGTACTCCAAAGTGAACGAAGAGTATATAGCGAAGAACAGGGCGTACTGCGAGAGATATGCCGACCACATTATAAGTGCATTAGATCAAGCCGAATACCTATCGCGAATAGATAGTCGCTTCCATATGCGGTGTGTTGATACGGAAGCCATAATTCCAAAATATAAGACAGGAAACAAAATAGTTAGGATTATACACGCCACAAATCACACCGACTTGAAAGGCACGGAATATCTAATCAAGGCAGTCAAAGAATTGAAAAACGAAGGCGAGAAAATAGAACTTGTTTTCATAGAGAAGCAGAGCAGGGATAAAGTATTGGAAGCAATAGCAAACGCAGACATAGTTGCCGACCAGTTCATAATAGGGGCGTACGGGAACTTTGCAATAGAGGGGATGGCATACGGCAAGCCAGTCCTATGTTATCTCCGAGAGAACTTGAAACAATGGAATCCGTGGTGGAACGAATGCCCAATAGTCAACACAACACCCGAAGAATTAAAACAAAATATCAAGATACTCACTCATAGTAAACAGATGCGAATCAAAATAGGAAAGCAATCCAGAGAGTATGTTGAGAAATATCACTTGGTAGATTATGTAGTTAGTAGATTGGTCAATATCATAAAGGAGGTAGATAAATGAATAGTGACGGCATAAAAGAAATCTCAATGGACGCGAGATTCATAAACATGATAGAAACAGGGAAGAAGACCCGCACCGCAAGGATGAATGCAAAGGCGAACGTCGGCGATGTCGTGTCGATATTCAACAGACTGTACGTCATAACGGAGCGGAAGATTTACCCGTTCGAGCGTCTGGTGAAGGAGACTTGGAGCGAGGAGGGATTCAACAATGAGGGCGAGTTCTCAACTGCGCTATACAGGATTTACGGCACGGAGGTCTACGGTAGCTACCTTTACAGCCACAAGTTCAAGCCCTACCACGGCGAGATAACTGACCAGTTGCAACAGGACGGGCACGAGGCATGCTTCGGGTGCTCGCGGATATTCAGCGTACCCGTGTCGTCGGGCGGTGAGATTTACTGCAGGAACGGGAACAGGTGCATCGGCTCGTGGAACGACGCGCAGAAGACGATAGACATACCGAAAAGGTGTTGCAACTACGACGGTGACAAACGATGAAAGATCCAGTGGACATCAAAAAGAAGTGCGAGTATTTCGTGCCGAAGAAGCGGAAGCACTCACAGCACTTCAAGATTTCCGACCACGCCGTAGTCCAGTACAAGGAGCGATTCGGCAACGGGAACGGCTCGGTCAGGAATATAATCAAATCCGTCATAGACAACGGCGAGGACGTGATGTACCGCGACGACGAGAACAGGGTGATACACAAGAACGGCATATTTGCGATAGTGAACAGGGCGGTAGTCACCACGGTCTACACCACGAGCATGTTCGTCGCCGGACGGCAGAGGATAGTAAGGAATTGGGAGGGAGATATTGATGGGGAGCAGTGATTATGAGAAATGGAACAGGATACCCTGCAAGATATGCGGGCAGAAGCTATGCAACTGTTTTGAGATGATATGCAAGCAGTGCAAGAAGGACTACCTGAAGGAGAAGTATGGAGGCGGTAAGTAATGTGCCACGGTGAGCATTATAGGTGCAATGAATCAATCAAGATAAGCGTGAGGGGAAAGGAAGGCACGGGCATGTCGTTCGACAGCACCTTTCTCAGCGGTATGATGACCGAGGACCAGCTATACAGGAACAAGTACATGCGTGCGCTGACAGAGATAAAGTATATGATACAGCCGTTCAAGGATCATATGGACATCTTCAAGGAGATATCAAAAGTATTGGAAAGGTGCGACATATGATAGAACCACAGATAAATTTCCCAGAGAACGACGACAGCGAGGATTTCACATTTGAGCCGGAAGACGAGAGCAAGACGAGGAGGACTAATCATCAAGTTCGGGCATCTCACCAGAAAGGAAAGGGAATCAGCGTGCCAGTTGTGCGACTCGAAGTGCGAAGCCTACCTAGCCGACGGGCGGACGCATTTCTCGCAGATCAAAGGGCATAAGTTGCAGTCGGCTGAAAAGGTCTGGTGGGACTGCAAGTTCTACATTTGGAAGGAGGAATAAATCATGGCAAGGAATGAGTTTTTAGAGAAGTTTGAAGAAGTTGGGGTTGCATGGAAAAAAGAGAAGTCAGTAAGCATAGTAGTCAATGACGACCTATACGAAGGCGACAAGGTGTTGATGATAGACAACAGGGACAAGCAGACGGAAAAGCACCCCGACTACAAGCTGTTCAGGGAAAGGAAAGTAAAGCTGGTCACAGAGGAATAAAACATGAGAAAGCAGTTGCTTGGATTGTCGGTCGTCTTGCTGGTCATACTCACGGCAGGGTGCAACACATCGGACATACTCAGCGCTTTTGAGAAGCTGGTGCAGGATGCAAAGGAAGGGACGGACGAAGTGCCGTTGAGCGAGAGCGGGATAGTCCACGACAGCGATAAGATAATATGCGGGAGCTGGAACATACAGGACTTCGGACCGTCAAAGACAGCGGACAACGCCGTGATGGGCACGATAGCGTCGGTAGTTGACGACTACTCGCTCATGGCGGTGCAGGAAGTGTCAAACATAGAGTGCGAGGACGGCAGTTGCAACACGATTGACGGCATTTTAAATCGTTTACCCTCGGACTACAAGTGCATACTGTCCAGTCGCGTTGGGCGGAGCAGTAATAAAGAACAGTACGCCATTTTATTCAACCGCAAGGTGTTCGGCGTTAAGAATACAGAGCTCTACGTTGATAATTATGACATCTTTGAAAGGGAGCCGTTCATAGCCCACATGCAGAAGCTAAACGGTCCCGATTTTCTTATTGTAATCGTTCATTTAAGGCCGTCCGACGTGCCGAAAGAGATTGCCGGTCTTGAAACGGTCTTGGAGTACGCCAAGGCAAAGTACGGCGACCAAGACTTGATGCTTGTCGGGGATTTGAACGGGGATTGTGCTTATTATTCCGGTCCGCTGTTCCCGAGCATGATAAATCTGATACCGGACTACGCCGACACGACGGTAGGGAACACAGACTGCGCGTATGACCGGATTATAATAACGCCAAGCACCAGCGCGTACGTCGAGGGAGTGAATGTTGGGTACGTGGACAGGCGGGCAGAGATAACGCAGAAAGTGTCGGATCACTACCCTGTATATTTTGTTTGGAGGGGTGCGTAGGATACCAAAGAAGGAGTCCCTGTGCATTTCCTTATGCATCACATATCTCGGATTCTATATCTTGTTTTGCAGGGATGTACTGGTGGGGCTTGTGATGTTCTTCGTGGGATTCTTTCTATGCTTTGCTTGGTGGATTGAAAATATAGTGATTAAGGATTGATTAATATGAAGCGCCCTGACGAACTTGGGATTGACATCGACGGCGGTGTGATTGATTTGTTCACAGCGTTGAGCATACTGGAAGTGCTTGGAATCGAAAGCACGGTGTTCATAACAAGATGCTTGGACGAGAAATCCCACTTCCACATCGAGACCGGCTACCCGACGTCAATAATCATCAGGAAGTTCCTGGGAGACGACATCAATCGGATAGAGTGGGCGCTTGCACGCGATTACAAAAAGACACCGCCCGACTACCTTTCCGAGTGGAAACACGGGCGAGGCGAACGGAAAAAGATAAGTATTAGTATAGCGTAATAGGAGGTAGATACAAATGGATAAGGAAAAGCTCAAGAAGACCTTATGGTACGGCATCTGCGTTACCTTCATCACAGTCGCCGGTATGAGCATAATCTATTATGTCTCCACAGGGGGATTGTAAGTGGCAAAGAAGTCCAACATGGAAGTCCAGATGGCAAAGCGACAGAGCATGATAAGCCGTCTGAAAGGTCGCATAGCAAGGATAGACGAGTACATCAAGAAGCGACTCGAGTTAAGGAATCGTGCAATCGCAAGGCGGAACTACTACGTAAAAGTCCGGCAGGAAGCGGTGGCGAAAGGCAGACCACACAAGACCGCCGACAGGGTAATCGAGACGCAGGAAAGAAAGATACGCGCCTACAACGCACAGGGTCAGCAGGCGGTAGCCGACAGGAAAAAGACGATACAGGAGATACAGCTCGTCGAGAGCGGGCAGAAGAGATACCTGCGACAGACAAGGAGGTATGCGGTATCAGTCAGGTACGATTCCGCGAACTCGTCAAAGAGGCGGGACATAGAAGTGGCGTTCGTCATATCCGCGACAAAGCAGTTGCACCAGGACCTGCTAGGCGTGATACCCGATGCAGTCCGATTATATCTAAGGGAATTTTACAATCCAGATTACTTCAACGTGTCGGATGTGAGCGAGGACTTCGACTTTTACAGGGACGCACCAAGCGAGGAGGAAATGTCAAACTCAAACGCAATAATCGTCCAGTTGCAGTACACTGACAGGAGAAATCGTGGCAACAATCGGGAGTACCCGAAGAGGTCCATACAGTCCACGCAGGAAATGCTGTCATACTCGAGCGAGATGGGGGGTAGAGAATAATGTCAGACATCAGAAATCTGAAATATCCAAAGGACGAGCCGAGGACTGACGAGGACATAAACGACTACTACGACGACCGTTCGCTGGAGTTAAAGGCGCAGTACGAGTCTAGGATCAGGGACATCGACGAGCAGATATACAACAACGATTTGAAGATACAGGAGGCGGAGCAGTATTACCAAGAAAATCTCCTTCTAGGCAGTGAGAGAAGCCAGCTATTGAACGCGTACGAAAGGGACACAACAAAC
>Ga0116174_10004640_pt1 | contig 10757 bp, 7 predicted proteins | sample AD_UKC087_MetaG_FD_89801 | JGI IMG/M metagenome (GOLD analysis project Ga0116174, IMG submission 89801) | Active sludge microbial communities of municipal wastewater-treating anaerobic digesters from USA - AD_UKC087_MetaG | ecosystem: Engineered > Bioreactor > Anaerobic > Digestate | place: USA...
GCCCGCGGGGCTGGGGCGAGGCGCCCCGGGCAGGCGCGCCGTCCCCGCGGGCGCAGCGGCCGTCCGAAGGGCGCGTCGGGCGCGGCGGCGCTGCGGTCCGGGTGGCCGCCGGACGAAGCGCGATTTGGCGGAGATGCTCGCGGTTTCGGAGGCTTGTAACCCCCCCCCACGCGGCGTACTCTCGTTCCTCGCCTCTCAGGACTCGCGGCGTGAGCGCGCCGTTTAGCTCGTGGTGGAGAATGGATTCCCAAACGATCCGAACGACCCTGGGCCTGCTGCAAGAAGACCCCGAGAACGAGACCGGCTGGGCGTCGCTGCGCGAGGCGTCGCTGGTCGCCGAAGGCGATCTCTCGCTCGGTGACCTCCTGAACCTCTTCGCCGCCGCGCGGGAGCAGTACCGTGCGCGGGGGGAGTGGGACGCGGTGGCGAGGCTCCTGGAGATCGGCGCCGACGTCGCGGAGCCGGACGAGCTACCGGCGCAGCTCGCCGAGCTGGCGGGCAAGGCGCAGCAGCGCGGCGGCGTGGAGATCCTCCAGCTCCTCGGGCGGCCGCTCGGCGCCGCGGAACTGACCGCGGATCACCTTCCAGAGCAGGGGCGACGCCTCGCGGGCTAGCAACTCACCGAGCAGCTCGCGCGCCCGCTCCTCGTCCTCGACCGTGAGAAAAGGGATCAGCAGCGGATCGCTGAGCTCGGGATGGACCGCCATGTCGCGATTGACCAGCGGCGAGTCTACAGGCTCCCGCCGCTGCAAATCGCATGGCACCTTGTTGGCACATCCCTCCAGACGCAAATCGCATGGCACCTTCAGGAAGGTGCCAGCCGTTTTTCATGGAGGTGCCATGGAGGTGCCAGGCGATTTGTCCTGGCATCGGCAGGTTCAGCGTCCGTTTCTCGTCTTCGGAGGCATGGGCAGACGACTTCGCTACACCCCGCCCGGGGGAGCCCTCTTCGAGGTCACCTGCGGTACCTTCCAGCGCCGGCTCCTCCTCCGTCCCTCTCCGCAGCTGCGCGAGATCACGCTCGGCGTGCTCGCCCGCGCCCAGGAACAGTCCGGCATCGCGATCCACGCCTTCGTCTTCCTCTCCAACCACTACCACCTTCTGGTCACGACCACCGATGCCGCCCAGCTCGCCCAGTTCGTCGGCTACCTCAACTCGAACCTGGCGCGCGAAGTCGCCCGCCTCCACGGCTGGGAAGGAAAGGTCTGGGCCCGGCGCTATGAGGCGATCCTCGTCAGCGACGAAGACTCGGCCCAGGTCGAGCGCCTCCTCTATCTCGTCCGGCAGGGCTGCAAGGAGGGGCTGGTGGACGATCCCCTGGAGTGGCCCGGCGCCACCAGCTGGCAGGCGATGCTCAGCGGTGACCCACCGACCGGAATCTGGTTCGATCGCACATCGGAGTGTCACCACCGGCGGAATGGAGCGCCGTCCTCGGAGCACGATTTCGCCATCCCGCAGGCCGTGACGCTAACTCCCTTGCCCGTCTGGGCGGATCTCTCCGCAGCCGAACGACGAGCACGCTTGGAAGACCTCCTCGATCTCGCTCGAACCGAAGCTCGCTCGCGACGCAAAGAGACCGGCCGGAGAGCGATCGGACCGAAAGCGGTTCAGCGCCTGGATCCCCTTTCGATACCGATCGATAGTCGTCGGCGCCCCGCGCCCCTGGTCCATGCCGCAAGCCGCGAGGTTCGCCTCGCCTTTCTCGAGGCTTACCGCCTGTTCACGGCCGCCTACCGGCGGGCGGCGGACGCCCTCCGCGCCGGTCTCGCTGCCGTCGTCTTTCCCGACGGCTGCTTCCCGCCACCGGGACCGTTCCGAAAACCGGCGATCGCCTGAGCACCTCGCAGGCGGGCGAAAGGTGAGCTGTCGGAGAGGCCTGCGCCGGGATCCGGTGCGAGTCGAGGTCTGCCCGGCTGGGTCGAATCGCCGTCCTGGAACCTCGATCTCTGGATTCTCAGCCGTCTGAAGCTGCGCACCCGATCCCAGCGTGAGGCAACCGCTGCCGGTTCACCCTCACCCAGCAAGCAGGAGAACCGTACGAGACCAGATCCCGGGGGCACCCCCCGACAGATCCCGGCAAATCGCCTGGCACCTCGACAAAGTGCCTGGCACGGAGTGGCTTCAGTCGGTGCGGGCGGCCTGCTCGACGGCGCGGCGCCAGGCGGCGGTCACGGCGGCTGGGGCGTGGTCGAGGACGAGGCGGGCGCGGCCGCTGGCGGCCAGGCGGGTGCGTGCGACCGGATCGGCCAGGAGCCGTCCGATCACCGTCACCCACTCCGCGGCGCTCCCGGCCACGGCAAGCTCCTCGCCGGGCCGGGCGGTCGTGCCCGCGGCCGCCTCCGGCGAGGCGACTACCGGCACCCCCGCCGCCCACGCTTCGAGCACCTTGACCGGCACGCCCGACCCGGCGCGCATCGGCGCGAGGGCGAGGGTCGCTCCGTGGAACACCTCGGCGAGCGACGCCGGAGAGGCGGAGAGCCGAGCCCCCGCACGGCCGGCGGCGCGCCGCAGCACCGCCGGCGGCCGGTCCCCCGCCAGCAGCAGCTCGGCATCCGGATGCGCCGCGCGCACCGCGGGCCAGACCTCGTCGAGGAACCAGAGCGCCGCCTCCCGGGTCGGGTAGTAGCCGAGGTTCCCCGTGAGCACGAGGCGCTGCCCACCACCCGTCACCGGTGCCGGTGGCGGACCCGGTGGCACCGCGAGCGGGATCACCTCGAGCCGCCGCGCGAGCTCGGGCCCCGCCAGCGCCGCGAGCGCCGCGCGGTCCCGCTCGGCGACCACCACCCCGCACCCGCTCGCTGCGAGGAGCCGGCGTTCGGCCCGGGCGAGCCGGCGGGCTTCCGCGCGCAGCAGCGGGGCCCAGAGGAGGCGGTCGAGCGCCGCCCGCCGTTCCATGTTCTGCGAGAGACAGTCGATGAAGTCGACGAGGAGCGGCCGTCCGGCGAGATGCCGGAGGCAGGGTGCCAGCCGCACGAGCTGGAGCACCACGAGATCGGCGGCAGGGGCGAGCCGGGCGCAGCGCCGGTCGAGATCGGCAGCGGCAAAGAGGCTCTGTTGGATCGGCTCCCCGCGGCCGAGCGCCCGCAGCGCCGCGAGCGCGTGGCGGGGCGGCGGATCCGGGCGGTAGCGCTCGCTCCCGGCGAGCGGCACCGGCGGCGGCAGCCCCGCCGTGGCCGGGGCGAGCAGTGTCACCTCGTGATCCTCCGTGAGCGCCGCGAGCAGCTGGTGCGCACGGAGCTGATCGCCTCGGCGCGCCGGCCACGGCCAGCGGCTGGTGACCACGAGGATCCTCATGTCGATGCCCGCGGGACGCCCGTGGCGAGGAGCGCGTGCAGCCGCGCGGACAGCACGGCCGGGTCATGGGCATGAGCCAGCCGGGCGCGTCCGGCGGCGACGAGGCGGGCGGCGAGTGCCGGCTCGGCGGCGAGTCGCGCGACTGCCGCCGCGATCGCTTCCGGGTCGTCTCCGAGCAGCAGCTCGCTGCCGTCGGTGCACCCGAGGCCGCGCGCGGCGGCCGGTGTCGCCACGACCGGCACCCCGCGCGCCCACGCCTCCAGCAGGCGGATCCTCACCCCGGAAGCTGCCCGCAGCGGCAGGAGCAGGATCGAACCGGGGGCGAACGGCACGGCACTGTCGTCCGGGCGCGGGTGGAGCTCGATCCCCTCGCCCCCGCTCGCAGAACCGGTGAAGAGGTGGAGCCGGGCGCCGGGAAGGCGCAAACGGATCGCCGGCCAGATTTCCTCCCGGAGCCAGCGGAGAGCGTCGCGGTTCGGTCCCCACGCCGGGCTGCCGAAGGCGACGAGCGCCGGGCTGCCGGGAAGCGGTGCCGAACCCGGGGGCAACTGCGCCGGGAAGGGGGGCGGCAGGATCTCGATCCGCCCGGTGTTCGGAGGCGCGAGCGCCGCGAGCCCGGAGGCGTCCTCGGGCGAGAGCGCGAGCGTGAGCGCCGCTCGCGTCACCGCCCGGCCTTCGCGCCGCGCGAGCCGGCGCGCCTCGCGGCGCAGGAGGAATCCGCGCGTGCGGCCTCGATGTTGCCCGGCGAGCGCGGCCCAGAGCTCGGACTCGACGTTCTCGGGGCGATAGACCAGCGGGCCGGCGCCGGACGGGAGGTTCGCCAGCGCCTGGAGCGGCTGCACCCAGAGCCAGTCACAACGGGCGACGGCGAGCGCGGCGTGCACGGTGCGCCGCAGCGCGGGGTGCCGATGACGAGCCACGGTGGCGGGCTCGCCCCGGCAGGTAGCGGCGAGCAGCGCAACCGGCCAGGGGCGGGGCCGGGCGGCGACCAGCCGGGCCTCGCCCAGGCGGCCGAGTTGGGCCACGGCCTCCCGGTGCGCCTCCGGATCGGCGGGAGCGGGCGCGATCACCACGAGCTCCACGCCCTCCCGGGCCAGGCCTTCGAGGGTGTTCCAGGCGAGCAGGCGGCCGCCGTCGGCCGGCGGCCAGGGTGACTTCGTGGTGAGGAAGAGGAGCCGCATCGGGCCGCCGCGCCGGGCGTGCTCGGCCGGGCGCGCCTCCTCAGACGAGGCTCAGCAGGTGGCCGAGCTTCTCCCGCTTGGTGCGCAGGTAGGCTCGCGAATCGACGGTCGGCGGCACCTCGAGCGGGAGCCGCTCGACGATCTCCAGCCCGTAGCCGCGCAGCCCCACGAACTTGCTCGGGTTGTTCGAGAGCAGGCGCATCCGCCGCACCCCGAGGTCGCGGAGGATCTGCGCGCCGACGCCGTAGTCGCGCTGGTCGGCGCGGAAGCCGAGCCGCTCGTTCGCCTCCACCGTGTCGTGCCCCGCCTCCTGCAGCTCGTAGGCGCGCAGCTTGTTCACGAGGCCGATCCCCCGGCCCTCCTGCATCAGGTAGAGCAGGACGCCCCGCCCCTCGGCGGCGATCCGGTCGAGCGCGAGGTAGAGCTGCACGCCGCAGTCGCACCGCTCGGAGCCGAAGACGTCGCCGGTCAGGCACTGGCTGTGGACGCGCACGAGCACCGGCTGGCCGTCGTCGACCTCGCCGAGCACCAGCGCGACATGCTCCTCGCCGGTGAGCGGCGCCCGGTAGGCGCAGATCCGGAACTCTCCCCAGGCGGTGGGCAGCCGGGGCGCAGCGAGCCGCTCGACGATCGTCTCGTGGCGGAGGCGGTAGCGGATCAGATCCGCGACGGTGACGATCGGCAGCCCGTGGCGGGCGGCGAACGGCAGCAGGTCGGGGACCCGCGCCATCGTGCCGTCGTCCTTCATGATCTCGCAGATCACCGCGGACGGATCGAGGCCGGCCAGACGCGCGAGGTCGACGCTCGCCTCGGTCTGCCCCGTCCGCTTGAGCACGCCCCCCCGGCGGGCCCGGAGCGGGAACATGTGGCCGGGGCGGAGCAGATCGTCGGGTCGCGTGGCGGGATCGATCGCGGTGCGCACCGTCGCGGCGCGGTCGGCGGCCGAGATGCCGGTGGTCACCTTGCCGCGCGCCTCGATCGAGACCGTGAAGGCGGTGCCGAAGGGGGAGGTGTTCTCCGCCACCATCGGCGGCAGCCCGAGCTGGTCGCACCGCTCCTCGGTGAGCGCGAGGCAGATGAGCCCGCGGCCGTGGGTGGCCATGAAGGCGATCGCCTCCGGCGTGACCTTCTCGGCCGCGATCGCGAGGTCGCCTTCATTCTCCCGCTCCTCGTCGTCCACGAGGATCACCATCCGCCCGGCGCGGAAGGCGGCGATGGCATCGGCTATCGGGGAGAACTGGCTCGAATCGCGCATGGGGGGGAGCGCCCGGCGCTTGGGGGCCGGACGGCGGCAGTCTACTTGTCCCCGCCGCATCCGGGCAAGGCCGCGGCGTCACCGCGGTCGTGAAAATCGGCTGGCACCTTGGGAAAACGGCTGGCACCTTGACGAGATCCTCGCCTCGGAGTCGCCTGGCACCCCGGGAGTACCACCGCCTGACAAATCGCCTGGCACCTCGAGAGAGCACCTCGAGAGAGCACCTCGAGAGAGGTACCCGGCAAAGCGGCTGGCACCTTGGGGGGAGGAGGGTCAGAAGGGGTTGCCGATCGAGAAAAACCAGACGTAGGCGGGTTCGCCCGGCTGGCGGTCGAGCTTCCAGCCGACCTCAAGCCGCAGCGGTCCGACCGGCGACCGGTACCGCAGGCCGATCCCCGCTCCCCACCGCAGGTCCCGCGGATCGATCTCGCCCCGCTCCCGCCAGACGTTGCCGCCGTCGAGGAAGACCGTGCCGCCCAGGTCGCCCGCGATCGGGAACCGGAGATCGAGGTTCGCCAGCAGCAGCCCCGAGCCGCCGACCGGCGTCCCCGCGACGATCGTCTCCCCCGCGATGCCGAGCTCGTCCTGGCCGAAGGCCCGGTGCGTCGTCCGGCCGCCGGCATAGAACCGCTCGTCGACCGGCACCGGCCCGGCGAAGGGGTTGCCGGCGGCGAAGCTGCGCCCCCCGAGCGGTTCGATCATGCCGCCGCGCAGGCTCAGCGCCGCGGTGCCGAGCCGGCCGAGGTCGACGCTCCCCGTCGCCTGGCCGAAGAGCTTGACGAACTCCGCGTCGGCCGACAGGAACGGGAAGGCGTACTGCACCTGCGCGAGCGCGCTCCAGCCGCGCCGCGGATCGAGCGGGTCGTCGCGGCGCTCGATGCCGAGGAGCGGCGTGATGCTCGAGACCCGCCCCTCCCGGCTCCCCACCGGGACGTCGAAGATCTCGTCGATCCTCGACAGCTCGACGATGTGGTAGTCGTAGAGGAGCCGCAGCCGCCACGGGCCGTGCTCGTGGGCGAGCCCCACCTGCGTGCCCCACCGCTCGACCGCGTAGGCGTCGCGATCGCGCGCCTCCCAGTAGGTCGTCGCGGTCGCCGCCACCGGCCAGCCCGCCAGCCGCGGCTCGGTGTAGACGAGCCGGTACCGCTCGTCCTTGGCGCTCGCCAGCAGGTCGAGCTGCAGGTTGCCGGCCCGGCCGAGGAAGTTCGTGTCGCCGAGGGTCAGCAGCGCCCGGGCGCCGCTCTCCGAGTCGTAGCCGGCGCCCACCGCCACCCGCCGGGTCCGCCCCTCCTCGACCTCGACCACCACCGTGTGCTCCTCGCTGAGCGGCGCTCCCGGCCCGAGCTCCACCTTCACCCGCGAAAAGATGCCGAGCCGGTAGAGATCCCGCTCCACCGCGAGGAGGCGATCGGGGCTCGCCGGCGTGCCCGGCGGCAGCCGGATGAACCGCTCGATGACCCGCACCGGGGTCCGCCGCTGGCCGCGGATCGCCACCCGCCCCACCCGCGACTGCGGCCCTTCGAGCACCGACAGCTCGACCCGGGCGCGCTCGCCGGCCTCGTCCCAGCCGATCTCGGCGGAGATGTAGACCTGCGCGAAGCCCTGCGCCGCGTACTCGCCGCGGAGGATCTCCGCCGCGCGGTCGACATGGATCCGGTGGTACGGCCCGCCGGGGGCGAGCGGCAGGAGCCGCAGGAGCCGGTCGCGGTCGAGCCGCTCGACGCCGCGCAGCTCGACGCTCTCGACGAGCCGCCGCGGACCTTCGACGATCGGCACCGTGAGCGTGAGGCTCGTGCCGTGTTCGGTGATCGTCGCGGGCCCCACCCGCGCCTGCCCGTAACCGAGCAGCGCGTAGGTCGAACGGAGGTTCGTGAGGTCGTCCTCGAGCACCTCGTCGACGAGGCGGCCACTGCGCGGCGCGAGCGCCCGCCGGGGCGCGGTGGTCATCCGCCGGGCGAGCTCCGCGGCTGGCACGCCGTCGTTGCCGGTGAAACGGACCTCGTCGAGACGGTAGACCGGCCCCGGGTCGATCTCGAGGAAGATCTGCAGCCGCTCCTCGTCGCGCTCCTCCCGCGTGGTGATCCGGACCCGGTAATGCCCCCGCTCCTGGTAGTGCGCCCGCAGCAGGTCGACTGCCTGCAGCAGCAGCGCCTCGTCGTAACCGAACGCGCCGAGGAACGGCAGCAGACCCCGGCGCTCGAGCTGGCGCCGGTCGGCGCCGCTCACCGTCAGCTCGAACCGCGGTCCGGCTTCGATCCGGTAGACGAGGGCGACGGTCCCGGTCTCCGGATCGGGACGCTGTTCGGGCTCGGAGATCTCGGCCAGCCGGTAGCCGCGGCGGTAGTAGGCCCGCTGCAGGCGGCCGCTCTCGGACCGGAGAGTCGCCTGCCGGAACGGGCTGCCGGCGCGCAGCCGCAGCATCCGCTGCAGCTCGGCGGGGGTGAAAGGCCCGAGCTCGCCGGTCAGCTCCACCGCCCTCACGCGCGCCTGCCGGCCGGGATCGAGGCGGTAGGTGACGGTTGCCTCCCGCCGCGACTCGTCCACCGCGACGGCGAGCCGCACGACGGCGTCGAAATACCCCTGCTCGCGATACGCCGCGGTCAGCTCTTCGATCCCGCGCAGGACCCGGTCTTCGACCAGCGGCTGGCCCGCCCGCAGGCCGAGGGCGGCGCGCAGGCTGGCCTCGGCAAGTCCGAGCTCCCCCTCGAGCCGCACCGCGCCCACCCGGTAGGCCGAGCGCACCACGAACGCCACGATGACGCCGTCCGGCGCCGGCAGCTGCCACGCCTCGGCCTGCTCGACCAGACCGGTGGCGGCGAGCGCGCAGAGCGACGCCTCCACGGCGGCCGGCGTGAGCGGCTGCCCCTTTTCGACGGAGAGGACGGCCGCGAGGCTCGCGGGATCGGTGAGCGGGGTGTCGCTGCGCAGCTCGACGGCGACCACCGTGGGCGCCTCGGCCCGGCCCGGTGCCGGCAACAGCGCCAGGAAGAGCGCCGCCGCCAGGAGGGCCAGCGCCGCGACCCTAGAAACGGCGCTGCCAGCGCAGGTCCGCGGCATACGACTCCTCGCCGTTCTGGGTGAGCACGAGCACCAGCCCCGGGTTGATCTGCCATTCGAGCTGCACCTGCTGCTGCTCGGTCGAGGCGGGGTCGAGCGTGTAGGTCACGTAGACGTCGCGCGAGAGGCGCTTGCCCACCGTCACCCGCGCCGAGGAGACCACGTTGCGGCTGGTGGTGAGCGGATCGATCCGGAGCTTGTCGAGGCCGAAGAGCCCCTGCACCCGGGAGGAGACGATCGCCGCCGCCTGGTTGTAGAGGATCGCCTCCGCGCCGAAGCTGCTGGCCTGGGTGGCGTCGCTCCCGGGGCCGACCGGTCCCGCCCCTTCGGTGGGCAGGACCTCGCCGACCGCGAGCAGACCGAAGACGTCGAGGCTCGGCAGGGGCGGATCGGAGGTGAAGCTGACGTCGAGCCGTTCGAGGGTGCCGGCGAGGCGCAGGTGGAGCTCGTACTGCTCGACCCGGGTGCGGGCGTCGAGGTCGATCACCGGCTCGATGCGCGCCGGGTTGGCGAGCGTCACCCGGGCGCGCTCGAGCTCGTAGTCGGTGCCGGCGTAGACGATCTTCCCTCCGGGCTCGGCTTCGATCCGGCCGAAGATCGCCGGCTGCGCGAGGGTGCCGCGCACCGTCAGATCGGCGCTGCCGCGCAGGTCGGCGACGTTGTTGCGGATCCGCAGGGCGTGCGGGGCGCTGAGCGTCACCTGGAGCGCGGTGCCGGCGAGCGCCTCGTCGGTCGCCGCCGCTTCGAGCCGCTGCCGCTCGAGCAGGCGCACCAGGAGCTGGCCGAGATCGGCCGGGAAGTCGCGCAGGTAGAACGCCCGGGCGAGGGTGACCGTCCCGCGCAGCGTCCGCCCCTGCGGCTGGGAGACGAGCGTGAGATCGGCGTTCGTGCGCAGGAGCCAGCCCGGGGGGTAGCGCAGGCCGACCTCCTCGGCCGCGAGCTGGAAGCTGTACTCGGGTTCGGCGGTGTCGAGGCGCACGTTCCCGCCGCCCCGCAGGCGCCCGCCCGCGAGCTCGGCGGTGAAGCTGTCGATCACGATCCGGTCCGGATCGAGGAGGATCATCGCCCGCGCCCGCTCGAAGGTGTGCGGGAACTCCCGGAACCGGAAGCGGCCGCCGGAGAGCTCCGCCTGTCCGGAGAGCCGCGGCCGCTCCACCGTGCCCCGCACCGCCGCCAGCAGCTCGAGATCGCCCGAGGCGGTCAGCCCCGGGACCACGTCGACGAGCAGCGCCGCGGCGAGCCGGGCCTGGACCCGCAGATCGAGCCGCCCCTCGTCGCCCGGCGTTACGGTGCCGGTGGCGAACAGCTCGCTGTCGCTCGCCGGCTCGCCGAGGTAGAGCGAGACGATCCGCACCCCGGCGGCGTCGAGCTCCACCACCGCCGGCTCGATCAGGGTCAGCTCGCGGCCGGCGAGGCCGACGGCGGCCCGGTCGGCGACGAGCCGGGCGGTGAGCGGCGCCTCGCCCGCGAGCGCGCCGTGGACCGCGAGACGGGCCCCGGCACTGCCGGTGAGGGCAAGCGTGTCGCCGCTGCCGAGCGCGGCCGCGAGCGCCGGGAGGTCGGGCACGTCGAGCCGGAGGTCGAGGTCGGCGTCGTCGAGGGTGAGCGGGCCGCCTCCGCTCACCCCGATCAGCCCGCAGAGCGCCCCCGAGACCGCGAGCCGGTCGTCGTGCCAGTCGAGCGCGAGCTCGGGAGCGAGCGGCACCGCGAGGGGCTCGCCGCCCACGCTGAGCGCCGTCGCGGTGAGCGTCGCCGCGAGCTCGGGGTGGTCGAGCGTCCCGGTCAGCCGCCCCTGCAGATCGAGGCCGCCGTGCAGGCCGGCGTCGCCGAACGGATCGAGCGGCGGCGAGCCGAGGGCGAGCGCCGGCGCTTCGAAGCGGATCGCGAGCGCGTCGGTGGCGAGATCGAGCGTCCCCTCGGCCCGCAGCTCGCCGGCCGGCATGGTGAGGACGAGCCGGTCGAGGTCGAGC
>Ga0116174_10004643_pt1 | contig 10756 bp, 9 predicted proteins | sample AD_UKC087_MetaG_FD_89801 | JGI IMG/M metagenome (GOLD analysis project Ga0116174, IMG submission 89801) | Active sludge microbial communities of municipal wastewater-treating anaerobic digesters from USA - AD_UKC087_MetaG | ecosystem: Engineered > Bioreactor > Anaerobic > Digestate | place: USA...
ACCGGGCCGGACAGCTCATTGTTCGCCATCGACGGGTGGCAGACATAGGTCGAGAGAAAAATCTCCTTTTGAGATGCCCCGGGAATGATCAGTTCGCCGTACGTGAGATGCCCCTGCTTCAGTTCGCTGTCTATGAATACGCGGTAAGAGCCCTCCTTCAGAGTCATCCTCTGGCTGTGGGCAAGGCAGAACCCCCATCGCTCCTGATAATAGGATGTAATGTACGGTATCGCGTCAGGCTGGTCCTCCAGGGAATACAGGTGCTCCTGCAGCTCGGCCAGGGTCACGCGCGCATCGACGGGATGAGAATACCCCACGACATGGAGGTTGTTCTTCTTGAAATCGATGATCTTGTTGCCCTGCGGATCAAGGACATACGCGTCCCTGATATTCCACTCGCTCGGAATCGTCCAATCGAGAACGGGCGTCCCGGAAGCAATCTCGTGCATCGTGAGGGGTATGTGCGTCTGGATGATCCTGAGCGTCTCCCTCACCCCATCGCCCGTTATGCTCCTGCAGATAGGGAAAAGCTCTGTCATGAGCTGGTGCATCCTGCATCCACAGTCACCTGATCCATGAAGCATATATTTATCAACAGTAATCGACATGAGACGTTACATTCTTACACTGCTCGGGATATTTACCACCCTCGCCTCCAGCCATTCCGCGTTGCCCAGCCCGTCCGCCTGGCAGCCCTGGAACATGGGGAGCTTGTTCAGCAGCCGCCAGATCGGGCGCGTCATCACGCCGCATGCGTTGGTGGCTTCAAGGAACAGGTCCCGGGATTCACGGCTATCCAGCACGATGGCGTTGAGCCAGTAGTTTGATCGGGACAGCTCGGGCTCCCGAACAAAATCAATTCCTATTTTTCTAAAAAAATCTGAATATTCATGGGCTATTTCCCGCTTTTTCTCAATAAATCGGTCAAGCTGCTCCAGCTGGGCGCATGCGAGCGCTGCGTTTATGTTGGGCATCCGGTAATTGTATCCGATCTCGTCATGCACATATTCATAAGGGTGCTGGATCTTCGCCGTGGTTGTCAGATGCTTGGCCCGCTTTGCCAGAGACGCGTCGTCAGTCACGATCACCCCGCCACCTCCGCAGGTCACGGTTTTGTTTCCATTGAAGCTGTATACGCCCATAAGACCGAACGTGCCCGTATGGCGCTCCTTGTACAGGCTCCCGAGGGATTCGGCCGCATCCTCCACAACGGGTATATGATACTTGGCGCAGATCATCCCGATTTCATCGATGCGGCAGGGGTGACCGAAGATGTGCACAGGCACGCAGCATGCGATCCGTCTCCCGGTGGAAAGGCTGTAGCAGAAGCCGTCCTCCCTCATACCCGTGTGCCGTTCCAGATACCCCGACAGCGCTTGAGGATCGAGGCCCAGGGATCTCGTTTCCACGTCGAGGAACAGGGGCCAGGCCCCGCAGTAGCAGATGGCGTTGGCGGTGGCAATGAAGGTGAGCGGGGGAACGATGACCTCATCGTCCGGGCCGACCCCCGCAAGCTTCAGCGCTACGTGCAGACCGGAGGTGCCATTCACGGCGGCAACAGCGAACCCCGCCCCCGTGATCTTGCAGATCATGTCCTCGAACCGGTTCACGTACTCGCCCACCGATGAGACGAAGGTGGAATCGATGGCGTCGAGAATGTACTTCTTCTCGTTTCCGGAGAATCTCGGCTCATGCAGGGGTATCGTGCCATCCGTGCCATAGAGGCTTCGGATAAAACGAACGACGTCCTGATGCCCGCAACAGGAAAGCTCAGACATTGTAAATCTCCGCCTTGAAAATTCCTTCATGGGCTTCAAGCCAAGAAATCGTTTCAAGGAGTCCTTCCCGAAGGGTATAGATTGGCTTCCAGCCGGTCTTTTCCAGGATCTTAGAGTTGTCGCACCTCAACCTCGTCACCTCGCTCCCGTCCGGCCTTACCCGTTGGTCGTCCTGGAGGATATCGATGTCCTCATGCATTAGGCCGGCTATCAGCCGGACCAGATCGCCGATGGAAATCTCATCGTTCATGCCGACGTTGGTGGTTTCTCCCTTGAGTGAGTCCGAAAGGAAAATCTCAAGAAAGCCTCTCGCGGTGTCCTTGACAAATGTCAGGTCCCGGGTCGGGCTCAGGTTTCCAAGGCTGATCTGCCGCCTGCCGCTCAGCACCTGGGAGATGATGGTGGGGATGACCGCTCGCGCGGACTGGCGGGGACCATAGGTATTGAACGGCCTCACCAACTTGACACCGAGACCGAACGAGCTGTAGTAGCTGAACGCCAGCTGGTCAGCTGAGATCTTCGTGGCCGAGTACGGCGACTGGCCGACCAGGGGGTGCTTCTCGTCAATGGGCACGTACTGCGCCGAGCCATATGTCTCGCTAGTTGAGGTGATGAGAACATTCTCCAGCTCCAGCTTCCTGGCCGCCTCGAGCACGTTGTACGTTCCTTCCACGTTGGTTTTTATGTATGCGAGGGGCGATTCATACGAGTAAGGGATGCCTATGAGGGCGGCGAGGTGGAAAACGGCGTCGCATCCCTTCATGGCCTTCAGCACCGAATCATAATCGCGGATGTCGCCGGCGACTACGTCGATATCCTTCACAATCTTGCTTGAGTCAAGCCATCCCCAGCTGTTCTTCGAGTTGTACCGGACGAAAGCCCGGACTTCATAACCCTCTTCGATCAGCAGCTCGGTCAAGTGCGAACCGATGAAGCCCCCGGACCCTGTAACAAGTATTTTTTTATTAGAGTTTTCCATTCTTATAATCTTCCTGCGCTTTTTTATAATCGTCATGCTGCCCTATGTCGAGCCAGTATTCGACGATCGGGAAGCTTACGACGGTCTTTCCCTCATCGATCAGTTTCTGTATCAGTTCGGTCATGTCGAAACGCTGTCCTTCGGGGATATAGTCGCACACGGTCGGTTCCAGAAGATACATTCCGGCATTAATGAAGAAGGTGATCGAGGGTTTTTCCTTCAGCAGGGTGATCCTGACATCCTCGCACTCGACAACGCCGAACGGCACCTGGACCTCATACTTGCGGACCCCCACCGTCATCTCGGCGCCGAACTTACGGTGGTAGTTCAGCATTTCCCTGAATGGAACGCCGGTCAGGATATCGCCGTTGATCACCAGGAAAGGGCCGTCCGCCCTTTTCATCAGCCTTAACCCTCCTGCTGTCCCCAACGGGTTGTCCTCTTTCACGTAATTCAACCTGACCCCGAAATCCTCGCCATTGCCGAAATGCTCCACGATGTTCTCCGGGAGATAATGGGTGGTGAGGTTCACGTCCCTGATTCCTGACCTGCGCAGCTGCTGGATAGTGAGCTCTAGCAGGGGCTTGTCGCCAACAGGAAGCATCGGCTTGGGCACATTCTCCGTCAGGGGAAGCAGGCGTTTTCCAAACCCTCCGGCCATGATCACCGCTGAAATGCCGAGCTGCTCCTCGCTGATGAGGTCCCGCCTCAGATGAAACTCGATGATATCGCCGTGGTCGTCAACCACGGGCAGGTGGTTGATGTCGTGCTCGTTCATGAGCTTGAGAGTACCACTTCTCGAAACGGAACCCTGTGCAGTCACCGGACTCCGGCTGGCTATCTTCTCGCATTCCGTTTCCAGCGGCACCCCTTTCAGGATGGCCCTGCGTATATCGCCATCGGTGATGAGGCCGTGGAGCTTCCTGCCTCCGGCGCACAACACCAGGGCTCCTGTCCCTGCCTCATCAAGCTGGGATATGGCATCGGAAATGGATGCATCAGGGGCGATGATAACGCTCTCAAGCCGTTGTCTTGCGCAGGCATCGGGCTCGTCCTCTACAGCCAGATCCTTTCGCAGGATGAAGTCGCATACAACTCCCTCAACGTCAACCACGGGCAGGTGGTCGATGTCGTGCGAATTCATCAGGCGAAGCGCTTCCGCCGAGGAGAAGGGTTCGAGAGAGACGATGGGGGTCCTGTTGGCAACAGCGCCGCAGGGAATCTCAAGCCCCGTCTTCTTCAGGATCGCCCTGCGTATATCGCCGTCTGTCAGAAGACCGTGGAGCTTCCGGTCACTGGAACACAGCAGCAGCGCTCCTGTCCCGGCCGCATCCAGGCGAGCCATGGCTTCCGCTATCGTGGCATCCGGACCGATGATGACGCTGTCGATTCTTTTCAGGCGGTAAGAATCACGCATGATCACTCCGTCCCTGAAGTTCCGGTTTTCGGATTGTTCCAGTAATGTCTGGAGACCTCGCCTGTCTCCGGATCCAGGACAGCCACTGTAGTGATGCCGAACGAGTTGTTGGCAGCCACGCCTACCGCGCTCAAGGAGCTCAGGGGGTACGTCTCCTCGTCAAAAACATACTCCCATCTGTGGAAAGGCACATCGATATCGAAATTATCGTAATGATAGGTCCCGGCCTTTGTCTTCAAGGCAAGCCATGGCTGGGGTCCGAACGTCCGGGTTGTCGAGAGGACTTCCATCACGTGCGCTTCTCCCCCAGCAGCCTTGAGCGAAAGATCGAGCTCGCAGGGAGGCTCCGAAACCAGCCCAAGGGCCTGCCGCATGGCGTCGACAGCCCCCGAGAACCTGAACTCCACATCGGGGAACTCGGCCGAAACATGCCGGAGCATATTCCTCACCTCCTCGACGTCAGGGCGCATGTCACGGAAATCATGATTGGTGAAGGCGAGGACAACCGGCTTGCCCGCCCTTGCTTCTTCAAAGGCGAGCCGGACATCCTCATCGGTGAGCAACCGGAAGCGCGTTCCGACATTGAGACACCTGGCTATCCATCTCCGGCAGTTGCCGGGTTCCTGATAATCGTCGTGGGCGGGATGATACGGACTCCAGGTGCAAGGTGACCGGCGCCAGTCTCCGAAACGGCCTCCCTTCAGACCGAACTGCTGGGCATCCGTTTCCGTTGGCGCCATTGCCTGGCTGGAGAAATCGAAAGGAACGAATTGCTCGAGAAACCAGCTGCTGTCAGGCCTGATGACGTGAAAACCTGGACGGTGAGCAGCAGGGAACCAAGCGCGATCGATCACCCTCCTTGAGAGTATCTGATGAAGCGTGTCGGACGATGTCCACCAGTGGGTGGCGCAACGATGCGCCTCGTTTCTGAAGGAGTGGGGGTGGTAGTGGAAATGCATGCCGTCACGGCTCGAGCCTGTTTCACGGATCAAGGCCCTGTAGTGGTCGAAGACGTTGTGGTACCCGATGTCCCGCCGGCGCGGATTTGTCTCGTAGCCGACATGATCCACGCAGAACCAGTTGTATGTCCATCCCTTTCCCCGTGAGTCGGTTACCAAATTCCGGTAGTCCTCGGAGAGCATCTCTCCAAGCATGGCATCGACCTTTTCCCACGTATCGTTATAGGCAAGCAGATGCGGGTTCACCACCTTCTGCACCGCTTCCTCTATTCCTCCGAGATCCGCCTCTCCTGCCTGCAGACGACGAAGCATCGCTGTGCCAGGTTCCAGATCGAGGCCGAAAATGGCCCTGAGCCGCTCAAAGGTTGCCTCCACCGACTCGTGAAGGGGTCCTTCGGTATCGATGCAGTGGACAACATGAACAGTGCCGGACATCAAGCCCTCCTCGGCATGCGCCTGTGAAACCTCATTGCAAATCGCTCCAGGAGATTACCTGGTCCTGCTCGACGTCCCTGACCAGTTTCCGTCCAAGGACATAACAGAGCTCATCCGGTGATATCCCTGTGCCCGGTCTCTTTGCGTCCAGGTCCTCTTCAGCTATCGCATGGCCTTGTGCGAGGGTTGTGCGGGCCACCAGGCTGCGCCGGAATTTCAGGCGCTTCTCCATCTCGGCGGCAGTCACTATCCGCCTGTTGCTCCCCAGGGAGGCAAAGATGTTCCTGCCGTCCCGCACGATTGCCCGCAACTCTTCGGGATCCGCCGAGATGGCGTGGTCCCATCCCGGCATTTCCTTGTCGAGGGTGAAATGCTTCTCGATGATGCATGCACCGAGCGCTATGGCCGCAAGAGGAATGGCCGTGCCCAGGCTATGGTCGCTGAAACCCACCGGCACGTCGAATGCCTGCTGTATGGTCGCCATGTTCCTTAAGTGGATTGTGTCGTACTCGGGGGGATAGATGGAAATGCAGTGCAGCAGGACAATCTGTTCATTCCCCTCTCCGCGTACGGTCTCGACTGCCTGCTCGATCTCCGCGAGCGTGGCCATGCCTGTCGAAATGACCACTGGTTTCTTTTTGCGCGCCACAAAGGCGAGCAGCGGGAGGTTCACGACATCCATCGATGCTATCTTAAAAAACGGCACGTCGAGACTTTCAAGGAGATCCACTTCTCTGGGCGAAAAGGGTGTGGAGCAGAAATCGATACCGATTTTCCTGCAGTGGGCCTGGGCCTCGAAATGCTGCTGCTCGGTGAACTGATATGCCTTCACCATCTCTCGGAGGGAGCCGAAGTGCTTCTTCTTGTCAGAGTATTCAGTGTTTCTTTCGTACTCCTCTGCTGCGATGAGCGAGCTCTCCGTCCACGATTGAAATTTCACCGCATGTGCCCCTGCATCGGCAGCCGCATCTATGAGCTGTCTGCAGAGGTCCATGTCACCGTTGTGGTTCGACCCGATTTCGGCGATGACATAAGGAGGGCTGCCGGCCCCGATTGCTGTGTTTCCGAAACGCACGGTTTTCATACGATCTCCTTTATGTTGTCCACATGTGTTTCAGTGAATGGTTTGCAACGCATGACCACCAGATCGGCGCGATCTCCAGGGCATTGAGGGCCTGAACATACTTTTCGAGCCGAGCAGGCTGCAGAACGATGAGCCGGTGGAACGTTTCGATATCGCGTGCGGTCCGCTCGAGCGTGACCGCACGGTCACCCCTGGCGGACGCCAGGGGAAACGCCTGCATGACCTGAAAATGACGCATCACGCGTTCCGTGTCCTGAGCAACCTGCTTCGTGCCGAAGGGCGGTTTGACCCGCGCCGTGTTAGTCTCGTGCTGCCTGTAGTACATCCTGGCCACGGGGTCGAAAGACATTCCGGCTCCCATGAGCCATGCCCTTGTGGCCAGGAACCAGTCGACAAGCTCCTCTTCGGGGGGGACCGGAAGGCACTCCCGAAGGAGTTCAGACCGATAGGCCGAGTTGGAAAGGCCGTACACGTTGTTCCCAGGAAAGACATCCTCTGGTTTGAGGCCTGCGGGCAGGCCGAAAGTTAGACCGAGGTCGCGGCACTGCTGATCAACGACCCTCAGCGCCGATCCCGAGAGATCGCTCGTCCGCAAGGCAGCACGTGCTGAAGCTACACGCGACGGGTGCAGCACGTCGTCGCTGTCAACCAGCACGACACCATCGCAGGTTTCTACAACCCTCTCAAGGACACGCTGCCGAACCTGAGCGGGGGTGTCCCCGGGATCGGCTTCGATCCATTCGGCGTCCAGATCTCCCCCCATGGCAAGCTTGGCATCTTCCTGAGAGATCGCATCCAGTCCTATCCATAGCCGGTAAGCATGATCGGTCTGCCCCAGCACGGAGCGATACCAGTCCTTCAGGTATGCCTCAACCCCGGGATAGATCGCTGTGCACAGGGCAATGGTATTCATGGTGCCTGACATCAGGGAAAATTCGTCCTTCCGGATCGGGCCAAGCTGTACAGCGCTTCAGCCATGGCCCAATCATCCTCCGTATCGATATCCAGGCCCCGCTGCCATGGGATCTCCCAGCCGGTGCGGTTATCGACATGGAAGGTTCCCTCACGGCGCAGCACCTCTGCACGTGCCCACCAGACCGCACCTGTAGGGCAGAACAGATCAGGCAGGTCCTGACTGCGCATCGTAATGAATTCTTTGAAGACCGGGGTAAGCGTTAATCTCTCATCCCGCCGCATTGCCCACCAGGGGTTCTGCCAGCCATAGCGCACCACCGAGATCTGGGATCCTGAACCGGTTTGGACGAACTGCCGGTGGCTGTCCAGGACGTTCTCATCGGTCCGGAGGGGGCAGTTGGGCATGAGCTGGCACACAGCCTCGAACAGGTCGCCGGCCGGATCGAGACGTACCAGCATATCGTTCGTTACGGCGGAAACAGGGGTAAAGTCGTCCGCCAGGCCCGCATCACGGAGAAAGGGAACTTCGGCGCCGCAGCGCATGGACACCTCGGCAACCTCCGGACTGTCCGTGCTGACAACGACACGCTCGAAGATGCCGCTCTTCAGGGCGGCTTCTATCGTATATGCTATGAGGGGCCTGCCGAACAGCTCCCTGACGTTTTTCCCGGGTACTCTTTTTGACCCCGCCCTGGCTGGGATCACTGCGATACGCTTATTTTTCATGGTTGAGGCCTTTCCTCCAAGTTTATCGGATCTTCCTGGCAGGGGTGCCGACATACGTGCCTGGAATGGAGATATCCTTCACGACCGTGGCGCCGGCGCCGATCAGACAGCCCTGGCAGATGCTCACTGATTGTCTGACCCTCGCTCCCGTACCTACCAGGGAGTTGTTCCCAACAGTTACACCGCCGCTGATCACGGCGCCCGGTGCGATATGAACGTTGTCGCCAAGCCTGCAGTCGTGATCTATGGTGGAGCCGGTATTGAGGATGCAGGCCTTTCCGGTTACCGTGCCGGGGTTGACAACGACGCCGTCGAAGACAACCGTCCCGTCTTCCAGCAGGACGTCCTCGTTCACAACCGCATGAGGAGAGACGATCACCGGAAAGATGAATCCCAGGGCGGATATTTCATTGAGCAAATCAATCCTGCCATGAGATGCATCGACCTTGCCGATCCCGATGGCTGCCCGGCACCGGGGATGCTCACGGATGATTCCCGTCAGGATGCCGTCGTCGCCGAGAAAGGGAGAGCCCAGGATGGCTGACCTGTCCCTCACGTCCGTGTAGCCAAGGATATGGTATCCGGACTTTTTCAGGACACCAATCAAGACCTTGGCGTGCCCTCCCCCGCCTATGACAACGATTTCATCCATTCATTGGCCTGCTTGTCGGATTCTTGCTTCCAGTTTGCCTATAAATCTCTTGATTTTCAATCATAACTTGGCTGCTTAAATATATCCGGCAAATTCCCGGCTATGAACACCCTACCCATTTCTTAGATCTTCAGGATCGAGGAACCCGAGCCTGCACATCCGAACAATTATCATCCCCGGGGATCAGAACCCGGTTATTGCACGGATCCGGCTGTTCATCTGTATCCTTGCCAGCAGGTACAGGCAGGCAGTGGAAGCGGCGATGGTCAGCAGGGCGTGAGCGGACGACACTGTTGGAAAGCCCGCATTAAAGACATTCCCCCAGAAATAGAGGACCAGCATGTGCGACAGGTAGATTCCATAGGAGGCAATGCCCATGACCGCCAACATCCTCTTCACACCGCTTCCCATCTTCATGATCAGGCCAAGGAACTTGAAGAAGAACACCGTGGTGATCAGATCGAAGATCAGAATATTGAACTCCTTGGCAAAAGTCACGGCATTGACGATGCCCGGATTGGGGACGAGGAGCTTTACGGAAAAAGTTATGATGAGTCCCGATACGAGGAGGGCGAGCATGCGTTTGTCTTTGAAGTTAATCGCCTTGGCGTCTTTACCGGAGAGATACACCTTTATCCCGAGGCTGAAGTACAGCAGGTTCAGGGGAAGAATCAGCAGCTTGTCATGGAACAGGTAGTTGAGCGTATAGCTCGGCAGGGTATACTTCTCCAGATAAACTGAGAGGGCTATGAGGATGACGAACAGCGCCATGGTCGGCCTGAAATGATCCTTCACCATGGGATGGAGGACGGGGAAGAGAAGGTAGGCGATGAAGATGACCCATATGTACCAGAAGTGGAACCACCCGTCCAGGAAGATGAAAGAAACCGTAATCATGATGACGTTCAGATCCTCCCAGATCAGGAGGTATGCCAGGAACCACGTCACATAAGGCAGATAGAGCCTTTTCAGCCGCCTGGAGTAAAATTCCCCCAACCCCGAAGTGGGTCTTTTCTCATGGTTCTGCGCAAGCAGATACCCGGAGATGATAATAATCGTGGATATGCCGAAACCGATCAGGTTCCTGAAGATGATCCAGGCACAATCATCAACGCCTCCCGCGTCGAATATTTTTGAAGGCGACAGCCCCCTCTGGGCGAGCAGGTGCGAAGAGACATGCCCCACGACGAGCAGACACATGAGCACGCCCTTTGCTATGTCGAGCAGGTCGTCTCGCCTTACCAGGCCCTGTTTCTGGGCCGGCTCGAGATCGTACGGAATGGAAGCCCGGTTGGATGAGCTTGGTCTCTGCAATCTGCTCCCTTTTTATATTTCAGTATATTTTTGTTATGTAATAATCATACCATAGCATAAACATCATGATCGACCACAATTTCATGTCGTTGTTGTGCTGGCAGTTCAGGTGCTCGTCCACATACCGCTGCACGGCATCCGGATCGATGACACCGGTTTTCTCCATGGCCTTTCTGTTGAGCAGGTGCAGCATGTAGCCCCTCAGATCCTTTCTCAGCCACAGCACGATGGGCGAAGAGAAGCCCATCTTCTTCCTGTAGATGAAGCTCCTGGGGAAGTATCTCTCCGCGACCTTCTTGAGCAGATACTTCTTCACGAAGCCGCGAAGCTTCATGGACGAGTCCACCCGAGCGAACGTCTCGACGAGGAGATGGTCCAGATACGGGACCCTGAGCTCGAGAGAGTGGGCCATGCTCATGCGGTCGGAAAGGACGAGGAGTTGGTCGACCATGTACGTGTTCATGTCGATGTAGAGCATCCGGCTGAGCTGATCGGCG
>Ga0116174_10004644_pt1 | contig 10755 bp, 9 predicted proteins | sample AD_UKC087_MetaG_FD_89801 | JGI IMG/M metagenome (GOLD analysis project Ga0116174, IMG submission 89801) | Active sludge microbial communities of municipal wastewater-treating anaerobic digesters from USA - AD_UKC087_MetaG | ecosystem: Engineered > Bioreactor > Anaerobic > Digestate | place: USA...
GAAAATCTTATTCTACCGAAAAGAGTCGCAATGTCTCCTTTTTTGTTTCTCAATAATTGCGTTTCGAATTTGAACCCGCGTTCAAGTACCTGCCTTTTTTGTTTGACTTGCCTCCGGCGGGTGTGTAGCATGATAGCGTATCTCTGCCATGGAGAATTCCCTCAATGGAACTGTTAACCTTTCCGGTAACTCTTTTTGAAACAAATTGCTATGTAATCCGGCATGAAGGGCAGGCCCTGGTCATAGACCCCGGTGAAGGCACGCCTGCGCTGCTGAAAAGCCTGGAAAATTATGACGTAACCCTCATTGTCAATACCCACTGTCATTGCGACCACAGCGGCGGCAACGCTGCCGTGATTCAGCAGACAGGAGCGCCTCTTGCCTGCCACGCAGCGGATCTGCCGCTGCTGCGGAGTATTTCCGAGCAGGGGCGTATGTTCGGTGTGCCCTTTCCGTCTTCGCCTGATCCGGACAGGCTGCTCAATCACGGCGATATTCTGTCGCTGGGCGATCTCGAGTTTGAAGTGCGCCACACGCCCGGGCACTCACCGGGGCATGTGGTGCTGATCGCACCGGGCATTGCGCTTGTGGGTGATGTGCTTTTTGCCGGAAGCATCGGCAGGACGGATCTGCCCGGCGGAAGCATGAAAGAACTGCTGCACAGTATTCATACGCAACTGATGACGCTTCCCGATGAGACAAAAGTCTACAGCGGGCATGGACCGGCAACAACCATTGGCGAAGAACGGATTAACAATCCTTTTCTGGTGAAATGACATGATTACAGCATTGCTTTTCTGCCTGAGTCTGTCCGGCGCTTTTGACATCAGCCTTGCGCCCGATCAGCCTATGCCCTTTATCTATGTGGATGATCCGCTGATTATTGAGTTTTCGTCTGATACGGATGCGGAGGTGGAAGGGCGGCTTCTTTTCCGTGCGGCAGCCGATGGCGCTGAAACAGAATGCCGGCTGGATAAAATGCTGGTGCGCGGCGGCACGGAATACTGGTATGCCGTACACAATGCACCTGAAAACCGCGGCCTTTTTTATCTCAATGCCGAACTCACCGTGAACGGCGAGGCGATGCAGTTTGAGCGGCGCTATTGCCGTATAGACCGGCCTGCCGCACTGACATCCCTGCCTATCTATGCGCATTGCGGCGGTGAGGAAAACACCTGCCCTGTTGTGGCGCTCCGAATGTCGGAATCAATACGCTGCGGGTGGAAGCGAATAACGCCGCTTTGCCTGCTATTGCGCAGCGCGCCGCTGCGGAAGAGGTGCATCTGCTTCTTGTTGTTCCCGCATCCGGCATGGCTGAAACACTGGAGAGCATCAAACCGGTAGTGCAGAGCAGCTGCGAACACATCCTCCGCTTCGAAGTGGTTTACGATCCGTCAAAGGCTGAAAGTGCCAGAGCTGCGGAACTGATCCGGGAGACCGGCTGTCCTGCCGGGATTTCTTTTGTTGTGAATAATGCAGCCGCTTTTGCTGCCCTGCTCGGCCAGAATTCGACGCTGCCCCTGCGCCATGTATCTCTGGCAGGCGACGTCTGGCCTGCTGCGTCCGAGGTGCGGCGCATCCGTCAGATGGCTGTGCTGCAGGGGCTGGAAGGGCTGAACATTCATGTGATCTGTCCTGCGTGGCATCCGAAATCCCAGCAGTCCTATGCGGAATTTCTGCAGCGTTTTTTTGAGTATAAGGCGGAAGGTGCCGGAAGCCTGGGCATCAATGCAGCTCTTATTGCCGATGATATGGGTACGCAGGAAATGATGGCATGGCTTAACGGTCTGTCACTGCGATGCAAGGCAGGTACTTATGTGGGCACACTGGCAGCCAAAGATGGGAAAAGCACGATGCTTTTCCGTACCGGCGCTTCCTGGCTCGCTGTAATTTTCGGGTCGGAAAAGCAAAGTGCAGGCCTGGCGCTGTCGGTGGATGGTTCTTTAAATCTGGAGCTCTCCGATGCTTTCGGCAATCCTCTGCCTGTCCCGGAAATAAAGGAAGGAAAGCTTCCGCTCAATACAGGAACGATGCCTCTGTACCTTACGGGCGACGGCGGAGTGATTCTGGGCGATGTTGCGCTGCAGCAGGCAGCCCGCCTGTCGTCGGAATTTCTGGCGAAAAAAGAAATAACGGACGCCCTGCCTCCTGAATTTTCTCAACTGGTGAAGACCATCGGTGCGGAACCCAAAGGCGCCGGCTGCCGCCTTCGTTTTATGGAGCTGCTCCGGTACCTGCCCGGTCTGGAGGAAGCGCTCGGGTTCCGTACGCTTCCCAGGCAGGTTGTTGTGCCTGCGCTTATGCTGATTGTCGATCTTGCACGGTCGCTGGCGGTGATCGAAGAAGACAGGGCGGAGCTTTTTGTGGAACCCCTTCCGGATATTATGAGCAAGACAGAGGAATTGCAATCTCTTTATCTGACTGCATCCAGCGGATCATCCCGCACCCGTGAGCGCAGCGACTGGATTCTGTCCGAAGTCAGAAGGCTTCTGGAAGAAGCGGAGACGCTGGAAAAGACCGGAAGAAAAATTGAAGCAACTGCTGTCGCCCAGATCGCCTACTGGCGTGCTCAATGTCTCAAACCGGCGTCACAGGCGGAAACGGTACTCGATACCGGGCCTCTCGAACCGCTGGTACTTCCCGGCGAGGCGCCTGCAGAAGCCGCGACTGTACCCGTTCCGGTGGAGCTGCCGCCTGTCAAGCCTGAAGAAGCCGTGAAAGAGCAGGCTGCACCGCAGGCAGAGACGCCCCAAAAAGAAGAAGCGGCGAAAGCGGACAAAAAGGCTGAGCCGGAAAAGAAAGAAGAAGCGAAAGAAGAGAAGGTTGAGCGCAACGCTGCCGGAGATATTGTCTATTCGGTTAAAAAAGGCGATAATCCCTACCTGATAGCGCAAAAGTACGGTGTGAGTCTCGACGATCTGCTTAAGTGGAACAAACTGACGAAAAAATCCAGATTAAGCATCGGACAGAAACTCATCATTAAGAAAAAGTAATCTGACGCAGCAGGTCTGCAGCGACACCGTTTTTTCTGAGACCAGCCTTACCGACTGAAAAAAAATACATACAATAAAGGCGGAAGTGTTTATGAAAGCAAAACTGGTAAAACCCCAGAACCTTAAAGGATTTCAGGATCAGCTCCCGGAAGATATGCTGGTGCGGCGCCGGGTCATTGAAACCATACAGAAAAGCTATGAGCTTTTCGGGTTTCTGCCCCTCGATACACCGGTGATGGAAAGTTTCGAGACGCTTATGGGTGCGGGCGGCACAGAGATTGCCAAAGAGATTTTTCGGCTGCAGACGCCCGAAGAGGAGGAAGCAGCGCTGCGCTTTGATCTGACGGTGCCCTTTGCGCGGGTGATCAGTCAGTATCGGGACAGGTTGAAACTGCCTTTCAGGCGTTACCATATGGGGCCTGTGTTTCGGGCGGATAAGCCGGGGCCGGGACGTTTCCGCCAGTTTACCCAGTTTGATATTGATATTGCCGGAGCCAGAACTATCGCTGCCGATGCGGAAGTTGTTGCTGTGCTCTGCCATGCCATGAATGCCCTCGGACTCACAAAAGAAGGGGCACCTCTTTTCCGGATCCGTATCAGCAACCGGGTGCTTCTGGATGCGCTTCTTGATGGCTGCGGTATTGAAGATCCGGAAAAAGTAAAGCATATTCTTCGGGTCATCGACAAACTGCAGAAAGTGGGGATCGACAATGTGCGTAAAGAACTGGGCGAAGGGCGCATTGACGATTCCGGCGATCCCATTCCCGGCGTGCATCTGTCAGAGGACACGATCGAAATTATTACCCGCTTTGTCGAAGTGGCGACAGATTCCAGAGAGCGGATGATTGAAAAACTGGAAGCGCTACTTCCGCAAACAAAACTGGCGGAAGAGGCTCTTGCCCAGATGAGAGAACTCCATGCCTTCCTGACGGCGCTGGATGTTTCCGAGGAGGAGGCGGTTTTTGATCCCAGCCTTACCCGGGGGCTCGATTATTACACGGGTCCTGTTTTTGAAATTGAAATACCGGCGTGCCGGGAAGTGGGTTCTGTGGGCGGGGGGGGCAGGTATAACCGTTTGTGCAGCCGTTTTCTTTCGCAGGATATTCCCGCCACCGGTGCCTCTATCGGGTTGGACAGGCTGCTTGCCGCGCTGAGCAGTCTGGGGCTCGTGACCACGCAAAAGAGCAATGTGCAGGTATGCATTGCAACAGTGGGAAAAGTGGCACGGGATGAAGTGCTGAAAATCGCCTCGGAGCTGCGTGCCGCCGGCATCTCGACGATGCCCTATCTCGGCAACAAGAAAAACATGGGTGATCAGCTGAGTAATGCGGACAGCTATGACATTCCTGTTGCTGTAATTATAGGCGAGGATGAACTGCAGCGGGGTGAAGTGTCTGTCAAAAACCTGATTCAGGGGAAAGAAATCCGGCAGGACATCAAAGACCACGACGAATATCGTCAGGCGGGAACTGCCGGACAGCAGACCGTTGCCCGGACAGAAATGGTCTCCGTAATCCTTCGTATCCTTTCATCAGTGGAGAGGTAAGCGGTACCTTATATGCGGAGAATCAGATTGTCTTTCCGCAGCTTTTCCGCAGCAGCATAGCAGACCAATGCGAAAGCCGCTAAGCCGCTTAATGCCGGCAGGATACCGGCGTTTTCAGATACAAAAAGTGTGCCGTAGAGTTCGAGCAGTGCATATTGAATCATATAGAGGGCAAGGGGATTGATGCCGAAAGTGCGTAGCGGTCTGATTTCCTTTTCTCCATAATCGTTGAGGAGGCGGAAGGGAAGGAAGGTGAGAAAGCACAGCCCCCCGGAGATGAGCGTGTAGGGCAGTGTCATGCCGCGCTGGCTCAGATACCAGAGTTCTTTCGTGTCGCCCCAGGAAAAATAGAAGATACAGCCTGTCAGGCAGAGTCCCAGGCCCCAGACAAGAAACAACATCATGCTTTTTCGGAAAGACCGGGTGTTCATGAGATCCCAGGCGAGGGTGCCCAGCAGAAAAAGGCTGCCCCAGGGCAGGATGCCTGCAGGACCGCCGTTTATGCTTCTGCTCATTACCCAGGGTTCATAGCCGCACCGGCTGAAAAATATCTGATAGGTCAGGAGAAAAGCGCAGGCTGCCAGGCAACGGACGGACTGCCTGCAGCGGAGAAAGAGAAGCGAAAGCAACCCGGCAAATCCGATATCCACCAGCGCATCCCACCACCAGTTCCAGTTCCGGGGCGAAGGGTTGTACAGGACAATACCGATCAGAATCAGGATGGTGAAACGTTTTGCCAGTGCGGGGATAAGCCATTTTCTGCCGGCTTTCATTTTCTTTTGAACCGTCATGAGGCAGCTCATTCCGGAGATGAACACGAAAGCCGGAGCGATGGTGTCCGCATAGCTCATGCTTCTGTCGTGATGTTTCAGCAGCTCGGGCATGCAGTGAAAGAGCCCCAGATAATTGACGAGAATCATACCGAAGATGACATATCCCCGGAAGTGGTCAATAGATGCGATGCGTTGCCCGTCGGGCGATGAGAAAGTAGTGTGCATGGACAAACAGCCGTATTTGATGGAAAAGGGTTTATAGATTCTGTAATTGTATATCTTGAAGAAAGGGAAGAAAAAATAAATCTGCAGCACGAGCCGGAGTTTTTCTGCTTTATATTGAACGGGTCTTACAGGCAGGATATACTGCTTCTTTCGTGGAGGATCTGTTGAGGAAACAGAATCCGCCAATACGCTTTCACCAATACGGCAAAACAAAAGAATATCACTCATGAATCTGATTTCCAGAAGACAATGCATCCACTATGGAAGCTGCGGAGGCTGTGCAGCACAGGATGTTCCTTATGAAATGCAACTGGCGGAAAAACAGTCGGCATTGGGTGCACTTTTCCGTAACGACTGGCAGGAACCGATCCCAGTCACTCCCTCGCCGGTGCTCCGGCATTATCGGAACAAAATAGATCCCGCCTTTTCATTTAAATGGTATGAGGAGGCGCCGCCCCGCGATTTTCTGCGTGAAACAGTTCTGGGCTTCAAGGTAAAGGGGAACTGGCGGCGTCCGCTGGAGCTGGAAGAATGTCTGATTGCGCCTGAGGGGGTGGATGCTCTTTTTCCCGCTGTCCGTGACTGGGTGCGTGTGTCCGGTCTGAAGGCTTATCATTCGCGAAAGAATGAAGGGTATCTGCGTCACCTGCTGATCCGTGACGGAAAGCGCACAGGCGAGCGGATGGTCATGCTGATCACCTCTCCCGGGGCGCTGCCCGATCCTTCCGGATTTGTCGATGCTGTGCAGGCTGTTTTTCCCTGTGCAAGCATTTATCACGGCACTTTTTCCGGAAGGGCGGATATTGCCGTTGCCGAAGAGTCGGTGCTTCTTTTCGGTAAAAAATATATAGAAGAAGTGCTCAGCATCCTTCCGGAAGATGCCTGTACGCCTGAGGCACCTGTCTGCGACGCTCCGGGATCTTTTCTGCAGGCGGAACAGGAAAAGAAGGCAACGCTGCATTTTCAGATTTCGCCCATGAGTTTTTTTCAGACCAATCCGCTTGCCGCTGAGCGGCTTTATGGATTTATTCGCGGCTGGTGCAGGAAGTATCCTGCCGGGCTGCTGTATGACCTTTACGGCGGAATGGGCAGCATAGCGCTGCAGGTTTCCGATTTATACCCGCAGATCATCAGTGTGGAGGAAGTGGCGGCGGCGTCGGAGGACGGCAGACAAAATGCCGGGCGCAATCAGGTGCACCATATTGAATTTGTTACGGCGTCCGTGCAGGATTTTTTTAAAAAGCATTCGAGCAGCGGGGATCTGTCGCCCGATGCCCGGGTGATTCTGGATCCGCCCCGCTCGGGGCTCCATCCCAAAGCCCTCCGGGGACTGCTGGAGTGGGCTCCGTCGCACCTGCTGTATGTATCCTGTAACCCTGCACGGCTGCAGGCGGAAATGGAAATGCTTCGCAGCGTTTACACGCTGGAATCGCTGCATGCCTTTGATCTGTTTCCGCATACGCCCCATGTGGAAACAGTGGCTTCTTTCGTGCGGACTCAGGGCGCAAAAGACTGAACTTCGAAAAAGAGGCCGGGCACTTTCAGATACTCAAAGAGCACGCTTTTGTTTCTGCCAATGACCCGTACCAGCCGCAGGTTATTGAATTCATCTCCTTCCCGTGCCTGAACCCGGTCGATTTTCCCTGTGAAATAATCGGTCAGCTCGAGGAAGACGGTCAGCTGTTTTGTTTCCAGGTCATCCATAAAACCCTTGACGGATACCATAGGCTTCTGAAGCATGGTGGTAGCCTGAGCCCCGGCGCGTTTCAGATAGGCACTGTTCACTTCCAGCAGGTTGGAGGCTTCGATACAGATCAGCACAAGGCGATACCGCTCTTGAGCCGATGCCTGTCGCGCCAAGTCCTGAAGCTCGTACCCCAGATCGCGGAGTACTTCTTTCCCGTACTGATTGTCGCCATAGGTCACAATGGCATGCTGCAGCGCCAGCAACACCTGTTGCCGCTCCGCTTCCGATATCCCCGGACCGCCTGGCTGCATCGTCTTCCGCAAAGGTTCGATTGCCGGTCTGATCAGAGCCTGTGCCTCTTCTTTGTTTTTCGGGCCTGCTGTCTCCTGGGCAGGCGGCGGCGGAGTTTTTTTCAAAAAGTCCGAACAGCCGAAAAGTACCAGCAGAAGGGGAAGTGTAAGCAGAAGTTTTCTGATCATTCCGTATCGTTCCTGATGTCTGTAGGATTGTTTATTATATCAGTTCTGATGGTGCCGTGGCTTGTCTGCACTTCCTGAGTGTCCACATCACACCGGAGCCCCAGCAAAAAACGCAGGATGGCATTTGCCTGATGGTGCGCCACAATGCCGACGCGGGGCGCCATAAGCCCCTGTCCCGGTCTGGCATCGGTAATGCCGTCACCGCAGCAGATCAGCGTCCGGCTGAGCTGCCGGGTAACGATAAGATTGGACGGGGCGTAGCCTGCCATGCCGGAACCGGTTACCACAGGAATAGGCGGGTCGGCGGAAAGTGCCGCTTCCACAAGCATGGCTTTTTCTGCTGCTTTGTCAAAGGCTTCCGCCAGAACATGCACTTCTTTGAAAAGAGCGGCAGTATTGTCTTTTGTGAGTTTTACTGCATGAAGGGTGCAGCGGATGGATGGATGAATGCGTTTCAGTGTCTCGTGAAGCGCCTCAGTTTTCAGCATGCCCAGCTGCTCAACAAAGTATTGCTGTCTGTTCAGATTGCTCGGTTCGACTACATCATAATCCGCCAGAATGAGGCTGCCTATGCCGCTGCGTGCCAGGGCAATCGCGATGGAAGAGCCCAGCCCGCCCAGCCCTGCAATGCCGACACAGGCCTGTCGTAGTATGGCGTGTACTCCGGGGGAGTGGCGTGCCGCCATAAGACTTTCAAGTTCTTCGGGCGCCGGAAAGGCACCGCGCCGGATCAGCACCACGGCGTCCCCCTCTTCCAGATGCCGGTCGCTGTCGGCAGGGTGCCCGTTTACAACCAGCACGTCCGCATCGGGATAAAGTGCATCCCGTAAGGCATAGAGTGAAGTGCCCCTGGTTATCTGCCGGGAATGCTCGTTGACTGTGATTGTGAGGGAAGGGATCATGGTCTGTTGGTGCTGTAGAGGATACTGAAAAAGAATTTTAGGGTTCCGCGCAAGCGTTCATCGGGTCGGTTGTTGCTGCGATAACATCTCTTGCCAGTGCTTCTGCCAGATCAGCGGCGGCGCGGACTCTCTCAACACTGATATTATCCACTATATCCTGCTGCGCCGCATAATTTACGGGGCAGTTATTCTGATCCAGCCCCAGAATGGAAATGGCATTGAACCCCTGAAGCAGCGGAAGGTGGGCGTTGGTTATTCTGGAGGACAGATGTACTTTTCTTGCCTGATACGGCGGGGCGCATCGGACAGCCGCTTCCACCAGATCTCGGGAACAGGGCAGCTGCTGTAGAACACCTTCTGAGTCGGTATAACATAGTTCTCCGGCACCCACGCCTTCGAGATTAATCATCAGCACCCGATCATAGCAGACTTTCAGAGTGGGCAGCACTTCCTGCATGACCCGTCTGCTTCCGTGATGTGCTCCGGGAAAAAAGAAAAGAAGGGCGGCACCGTGAAGCTCTTTTTCCCGGAATTTTTCGGCGATATGAAGCAGCGCTGCCATACCGGAGGCATTGTGATTGGCACCAACAGTGTCCCGGTTGAAATATCCGCCCGCCAGCATGGCGGTCATAACCAGAGGGAAAAATACTAGAGCTGCGGAATAGAAAAAACGCGTAAAAGGATAGGTGGCGTGATGCAGAGAAGCAAAGGCATCCAGGGCGCAGGCGGCAAGAAGCAGCACCATGGCAAACTGAATCAGCAGAAGAAAATACCGGGAAATACGCAGGAAAAAGGGACGCTGTGTCCAGCAGTCGCAGCTGTCGAGATAGGCTGTAAAGACAAGCAGTGTTTTGAAATCGGCGTGCTTTCTGTCGCCGAAAACAGCACAGCTTGAAGTGCCCGGAAAGTAGCGCGAGACCAGAGGGAACCCGAAAGATTCCGCCTGATAAAGAGAAAAAACGATAAGACCGTAAATGAAGGAGATGGCAGGCCACCAGAATGCCAGAGCGGCGATAACGGTAAATTCTCCGAGGAAAACAAAGGGAAACAGGGAAGAGAAGAGGGGGATTTTGAAAAACATCACTACCGCACGATCAACGAGCGGTTTAAGTCTGCCCAGTATATAATCGGCTGCCTGCTTTTCTCCGGAGCTGCCAAAGCGGCGATGCGCCCGTGCCGTTGCGAGGTGTTCGATATCGTCTTTGATCTGATCCATGGTGGCGAAGCATTTCTAAGCGCTGTTTCCGGTGAGAAAAGGAAGACGGTCACGGCGACCTTTGAACCGTCTGAAGTCCTTTTCAATCACGGCGGAAACCGTTGATTTCCGGTCCGGCAGGCAGGCACACAAAAAAGTATGCAGATGTTCCGCCATTTTAACAAGCGGAATGCCGTATGTCTTCCCTTCCTGTTCCCATATCTGTTCTGTCAGTGCTTCAAAGACATGAAAAGGGGACGGAGGCAGCTGCCGGAGCAGTGCCAGACTTTCAGGGAAGTTGCCGTGATTATGAAGCAAGTCAAAATATTTTGCGAAACGCTTCATTCGCTGAAGGGCATCAAAGGAGTAATGCTCATTCTGAAGCAGTTCATAAGGAGGGTTTGTGTCGTAGACTGTGTCCGGGCTGCTCAATGCGCCCAGCGGCGTGCCTGGCAGATTTTTCAGGAGTCCCAGCTGCAGTTCCTGCACGTCAAGAGCAACCAGCCGGTTGAACCCTTCGGCGAAAGAATCAATGCTTTCTCCGGGCAGACCGAAAATGAGATCGGCGTGCAGCTGGCAGCCCGTGTGCGTCCGAAGCCAATGCAGATTCTCCAGCGAAGGCTCTATGCGCTGGTAGCGGCGGATGGCTTTCTGTATATCCGGATTGACACTTTGAACACCTGTTTCCAGATGCAGGGCATCGTGAGGAAAAGAAGCAAGCAGCGCGAGGGTGTCCGGCGGGAGATGATCCGGCATAATCTCGAAATGAAGGTGAAGCTGTTCAATCTCCGGCCGCTCTCTGAAAAAACGGAGTATGGTATGCATCCGGTTGAGATCGACGTTAAACGTGCGGTCAATAAATTTGAAGCGCCGTGCGCCCCGATCCAGCAGCCTGCTCATGGAATGCAGAAAGGCATGAAGCGGGAAATAGCGGAGACAGGGGAAGGCGCCGGAA
>Ga0116174_10004666_pt1 | contig 10727 bp, 9 predicted proteins | sample AD_UKC087_MetaG_FD_89801 | JGI IMG/M metagenome (GOLD analysis project Ga0116174, IMG submission 89801) | Active sludge microbial communities of municipal wastewater-treating anaerobic digesters from USA - AD_UKC087_MetaG | ecosystem: Engineered > Bioreactor > Anaerobic > Digestate | place: USA...
CGACAGAGGTGGCTCCATGAAAACCACGAATTGGAATCGATTCTTTATTATTTGCGTATTATGCAGCGTAGTGGCTGGCGCAGCCGGCATTCAACTCATCCGCATCCAAAATATTGAGGGAGCCAAAGAGATTCTGGCGGACAGTGAAGCCTATCAGGGCATCAACCAAATGATCTACCCGGAACGCGGCAGCATCTATGATTCTGAAGGCAGGCTTTTGGCAGGCAACGAAGTCATCTATGAGGTCGGTCTGGACTTGCAAGCCATCGAACAGCCCGAAACCGTTGCTTCAGTGGCATCAAGCGTATTAGGGCTGGATTATGCCCGTGTGCTTGGCTATACGCAGATGACGCCCGGCAACGGCAACCCCTACTTTGTTGTGTTGGATGGCTTTGTCAGCAAGGATAAGATCGCACAGTTCGAGGCAATTAAAGAAGACTATGCCAATCGCAGCACAAAACGCGGTGAAGTGCGCCCGAACCTGCTGGGTTTGGTTTGGACCGCAAACAACAAACGCAGTTATCCCGAAGGCACCCTGGCTTCTAACATTCTGGGCTTTTACAGCTTCCTGGACCGTACTGACGGTATTGGCTATTTCGGTGTGGAGGAAGCCTACGACAAACTGATGGCTGGTGAACCAAAAGTTGTGTATTCTGCGATCGACCCCAACATGCTGACCTCCATTGAAGAAGTCCCGCCGGGTGTCACAGTGGAATTGACCTTCAACCGTGAGATTCAGGCGATGACCGAAAGAAAACTGGATGAAGCCATCGATTGGTCTGGGGCTGAAAACGGAACCATCGTCGTCTACGATCCCGAAACCGGCGAAATCGTAGCAATGGCAACCAGCCCAAGGCTGGATCCTAACGAATATTGGAATTATTCGGAGCTCTTTCCCAATCCGAAGCCATACAACGCCGCCATCAGCAGCACGTATGAACCCGGATCCGTCTTCAAGGTCATCACCATGGCGGCCGGCTTGGATGCGGGCGTGGTCAAACCGGAAACCATTTTCAACGACACCGGTTCGATTTCGGTCGGTGGAGCAACGATCTACAACTGGAACATGGGCGGCTGGGGTGAAGTGGACATGACGGGTTGTATGCAGCACTCGCTCAATGTCTGTCTCGCTTGGCTGGGAATGCAGCTTGGCCCGGACCGCTTCTACTCTTATCTGAAATCCTTCGGTTTCGATCGTAACACGGGCATCGACCTGGGTGGTGAAAACCATTGGCCGTTGAAACTGCCCGGAGATGGCTTGTGGTACGAAGTTGACCTGGCTACCAATTCATTCGGACAGGGTATTTCCGTAACCCCAATCCAGATGGTAACAGCGATCGGAGCTATAGCGAATGACGGAAAGATGATGGCGCCGCACGTCGTCAAGGCGATGGTTATCGATGGAAAACAGTACAATATCGACCCAGTAGTTGTTGGCACTCCCGTCACGGCAGAGACTGCCCACACTTTGACTGCCATGTTGGTCGAGTCCCTCGAAAACGAAGCCTCGAACGCTTTGGTCGAAGGTTACAGTGTTGCCGGTAAAACCGGTACAGGTGAAATTGCCACACCGCTTGGCTATACAAACTCCTCCACCAATACGTCATTTGTTGGTTGGGGACCTGCAGAGGACCCCAAGTTCCTGGTTTATATCTGGCTTGAAAAGCCCGAGATTTCCATTTGGGGTTCTGAAGTTGCGGCTCCGGTTTTTTCGGATTTGGTCAGCGACCTGGTGGTCCTGATGAACATCCCTCCCGACAATGTGCGCCTCGCTGAAAAGCCTGGTAATAACAGCCTGGCGATATTGGAGTAAGAACCATGTTGACCCTTAGCCACGTACTGAAAGCCCTCGCACCAACTGCTGATTACCATGTTAAGCATGATTTTCCGATTGCTTGCGGGAGTGTTGATTCCCGTTCTGTCGGTGAAAAAGGGCTGTTCGTGGCGTTGAAGGGCGAAAACACGGATGGGCACCAGTTTGTTGATCAAGCCTTCGCAAATGGGGCTGTTTTAGCTTTAATCGACCATTCCATAGAGAGCGATTATCCAGTCGTCGACCTCACTCAGGATAGCTTTGTCCTGCCGCAAAGCTTTCCCTTCAGCCTTTTGACATCTGACGCGCTGAAGGCATTGCAGTCTTTGGCAAAGTATTGGCGTCAACAGCACAATCCGGTTGTGATTGGCATTACCGGCAGCGTTGGCAAGTCATCAACCAAGGAATTTACCGCGTCAGTACTGAGCAGCCGGATGAAAACCCTGAAAAACCAGGGCAATATGAATAATGAAATTGGGCTGCCCCTGACCCTGCTTTCGTTGACCGAAGAGCACCAGGTGGCAGTACTTGAAATGGGCTTCTATGTGCCCGGTGAGATCAATCTACTGTGCGGGATTGCCCAGCCCCAGGTCGGAATTGTGACCAATGTAGGAACCGTTCATGCCGAGCGCGCTGGAAGCATCGAAGCCATCGCGCGTGGAAAAGCCGAGCTGGTGGAATCACTTCCAGCTTCACCAGATGGACTGGCGATCCTGAACTTTGATGATCCTTTGGTAAAAGACATGGCTGGCCAGACCCAGGCGCGCGTCTTCTACTATGGTTTGGATCCCAGGGCAGATCTCTGGGCAGACGAAGTGGAGAGCCGCGGTTTGGACGGCATCCGCTGCCGTCTCCACTATCAGGATGAGAGCCTGTATGTCACGGCTCCGTTGATCGGTCGTCATTCGGTTTACACCATGCTGCGGGCTGCTGCCGCAGCCCTCAACCTGGGTATGGACTGGAGCGCGATTTTTGATGCCTTCAAAGACAACCGCGTCCAACTGCGTATCGTGACCGTTCAGACAGCCTCAGGCGCGGTCCTGATCGACGATACCTACAATGCCTCCCCCGACTCAACCATGGCAGCCTTAAACCTGCTGGACGACCTGAAAGGCCGCAAGGTGGCAGTACTCGGGGATATGCTGGAATTGGGACGCTATGAAGAAGCCGGACACATAAAGATCGGTATGCGCGCCTCGGAAGTGGCTGATGAGATCATTTTAGTAGGCACCCGCAGCCTTATGACGCGCGACGCCGCAATCGAAAATGGTTTTCCAACCGAGAGGATCCATTGGTTCAGCGAACATAACGGAGCGACTGCTTATCTGCGTGACACTCTGAAATCCGGAGATGTCGCGTTAGTCAAAGGTTCACACAGTATGCACATGGAAAAAATTGTTACAGCCCTGGAGGAAAAACACTAATGCGCGGCTCTTCTCTGGCAATCGCAATTAGCAGTATCAGCTTTTTGCTGACGATAATCTGGGGAAGCCCGTTCATTCGTCTGTTGCGGCAGCTAAATATCGGCAAGATCATCCGGATGGATGTACCTGAATCGCATATGGCAAAGATGAACACACCTACCATGGGCGGGTTTATGTTCCTGATCCCGGTCACTCTGTTGACTGTCATCCTGAACGCGGTTTCCTTGTTTGGTTCACGCCTGATCGGCTCCTCAATCCTGGTTCCTCTGGCTGCAATGTGGGGCTACGCGCTGATTGGCGCAGTGGACGATTGGGAAGGCATTCGCGGACCCAGACGCGGTTTGGGAATGCGGGGCAAGACCAAGTTCCTGCTGCAGTGCCTGGTGGCGCTGGTTATCGCTTATGCCCTTAAGGAGATCCTGCTGGTTCCGAATCTGCTCTGGCCAACCTCCCCTGAACCGCTCAACCTGGGTTGGTTCTATATTGTGGTCGCAGCATTTTTCATTGTTGCATATTCAAATGCCATCAACCTTACCGACGGTATTGACGGGCTGGCAGGAATGATCTCCATTGCCGCGTTCGGCGCGTATGGCATCATCGCCCTGATGCAGGATCAGGTCTACCTCGGCCGATTTTGCTTCTGCATCATCGGTGCGCTCGCCGGGTTCCTGTGGTTCAACGTAAAACCAGCTGCCCTCTACATGGGCGACACCGGCTCACAGGCTTTGGGCGCCACCCTGGCAGTCATTGCGCTGATGACCGGACGCTGGCTGTTCCTGCCTTTGATCGCGATTATCCCCACCGCTGAAGTCCTCAGTGTGATTATCCAGGTGCTCTATTTCAAGGCTACCGGAGGGAAACGAGTTTTCAAAAAGACCCCGATCCATCATCACTTCGAGATGATCGGTTGGGAAGAGAACCAGATCGTGATGCGCTTTTGGCTGATAGAGCTGATCGGCGCCATGCTGGGACTTAGTTTGACATTTATGAGCTAATGAAAACAGACTATTCAGGCAAAAATGTGATCGTTATCGGGGCAGCCCGCCAGGGACTGGCAATTTCGCGGTTCCTTGCAGCCAGAAGAGCCCATGTCGTGCTGACTGATTCCCGTCCTGCTGCTGACCTTGCTGCTGAAAGCGCCGCGCTGGCTGACCGGCCGGTTGAGTTCGCTTTTGGCGGACATCCTGAGAGTCTGCTTGAAGGCGCTGACCTGATTTGCGTTTCAGGTGGTGTTCCCCTGTCCATCCCATTCCTGGTGGCTGCACGAAATCGCGGGATACCGCTTAGCAATGATTCCCAGATATTCATTGACGAATGCCCTGCGACAGTTATTGGGATCACAGGTTCTGCCGGCAAGAGCACAACCACTGCCCTTGTAGGTCTGATGGCGCAAAAGCATTTCGAAATGAAGAATAGCAATCATCACGCCTGGGTAGGCGGTAATATCGGCAACCCTCTGATCGATGACCTTGATCAGATGCAGGATGATGACCTGGTGATCATGGAGCTCTCAAGCTTCCAACTGGAGCTAATGACCACTTCGCCGCAGATCGCAGCGATTTTGAACATTACCCCCAATCATCTCGACCGCCACAGTTCAATGCAAGCCTACATCGAAGCCAAGTCTCGCATCCTGCGCTACCAACACCAGGGAGACGTGGCAGTGCTAAACTGGGACGATGAAGGATCCTGGAATCTGCTCGACCAGGCTCGCAAGGATATGATCTCCTTCGGGTTGAAAGCTCCAGGCTACAGGGAGAACGGCACTTATGTGGAAAAGGGTCAGATCATGCTGCAAATTGGCAAGGACAGGCTGAAGCTGCTGCCGGTTGAATGGATCAACCTGCGGGGCGAACATAATCTCTATAACGCTCTGGCAGCCTGCGCCATCGCAGCAGGCGCTACCATTAGCTTGCCGGGCATCCAACTCGCAATTGAGACCTTCGACGGCGTTCCCCACCGGCTGGAACTTGTGCGTGAACTGAATGGCGTCCGTTGGTACAACGACTCCATCGCCACTGCTCCGGAACGCAGCATTGCCGCGATCAACTCCTTTGAAGAGCCGATCATTTTGCTGCTTGGCGGACGGGACAAGAAACTCCCCTGGGATAAACTCGCGCAACTGATCCGCAGACGTGTTTCACGCGTGGTGATCTTTGGCGAAGCAGGCAACCTGATCGCTGAGGCTATCGGACCTAAACAGCCAGGACAGGCAATGCGTTCGGTCGTCCGCTGCGCCACCTTACAGGAAGCCATTAAAACCGCGCTCAACCAGGCAGAACCGGGAGACGTCGTACTGCTCTCCCCGGGATGCACAAGCTATGACGCCTTCAAGGACTTTGAAGAACGGGGGCAAGCCTTCAGAAAATGGGTGAATGAACTATGATCAATGCCACCACTCCCAAATCACATCGCCGCGCCAATGTACAATCGCTTACTTTTGATGTCGGACTGCTTCTGATCGTTGCCAGCTTGCTGGTGATCGGTTTGCTTATGGTGTATTCCGCCAGTTGGGACGTATCAATGACCATCAGTGACAGTCAAAATGCCGTTTTCCTGAGGCAGGTGATTTGGGTGGTGCTGGGCGTGATCGGAGCGACTGTCTTGAGCTACTTTGATTACCATCGTTACCGCAAGTTAGTCGTTTGGATGATGTTTGTGGTCATATCCATGCTATTCGTGGTCCTGGTCATCCGGGAAGTACGTTATAACTCAGCCAGGTCACTGGTAAGCGGCTCCATTCAGCCTGCTGAGTTCGCCAAACTTGTTTCCATCCTGTATCTTGCAGTTTGGCTGACCAACAACAAGGACATGCTGAAAGACTTCAAGAACTACCTGTTACCGCTCTCTTTTGGCATCGGTTTCATCGTGGCTTTGATCCTTGCGCAACCCGATCTGAGCGCAGGTCTGACTGTGCTGATGCTCGGCATCATGCTTCTTTTCCTGGCAGGCGGTGACTGGAAACATGTTGGGATCATCATCGTTGTTGGTGTAGTGGGTTTTATCTTCCTGATTAACGTCATGCCCACCGGCCGGATCCGTTTCGCTCAGTATTTGTCCGGTCTGGAAAACCCCACCCAGAGTTCTTACCACATCCGGCGTACCTACGAAGCAATCATTAAAGGTGGCGTCTTTGGCGTCGGTCTTGGCAAAGCGACCACCAAGTTCACCGGTTTGCCCCTGCCCCATACCGACAGCATTTTCGCGGTCCTGGCGGAAGAAACCGGCATTATTGGATCTTTGATCGTGATAGGGCTCTACATCATGCTGATCTGGCGCGGGTTCAAGATTGCCCGAAACGCTCCGGACCAACTTGGTTCCCTGCTGGCATTCGGACTTACCGGCTGGATCGTGATTGAAGCCCTGATCAATGTTGCAGTCATCGTTGGACTGCTGCCTTTTGCGGGAAACGCGCTGCCTTTGATCAGCGCCGGTGGTTCCAGTATGACCGCGACGATGGCCGCCATTGGGATCGTGATGAATGTGGCTCGCCAGGGAGCGAACAAACCAGCCTCTGAAAGGAGTAATACCAGTGCGACTGTTGATTTGCGCAGGCGGGACTGGCGGCGGAGTGTATCCGGCGCTGACCGTTACGGAGAGACTGAATGACGACACGGAAGTTTTATGGGTCGGCAGCGAAGGCGGCATGGAAGCCGGGCTCGTGGCACGTGCGAATTTGTCTTATCGCGGCATCCGTGCTGCAGGAGTACATGGTATTTCAATCAGGCAGTTGCCTGGCAACCTGGTGAAATTATGGCAAGGCTTTTGGCAGTCAAAGCAAATTCTCAGGGAGTACAAACCCGATGTGTTGTTATTCACGGGCGGGTATGTGGCAATTCCAATGGCTTTGGCAGGTTTGAGAATCAAAACCTTGTTGTTCGTGCCGGATATCGAACCCGGACTGGCGCTAAAGACCCTGGCTCGCTTCGCGGACAAAATTGCGGTCAGCGTGGAAGATTCGCGCGCGTTTTTCAGCAAGAAGGAGAAAATTGAAGTGACTGGCTATCCTCTGCGGCAGGATTTGATGAAGTGGACCAAGGCTGATGCTTTGGCTTACTTTGGATTCTCCAGTGAAAAGCCTGTGATCCTGTTTACTGGCGGCAGCAGCGGCGCGCGATCGATCAACAAGGCGGTCATCGCCATTCTGGACGACCTGCTTAAACGCTACCAGGTCATTCATCTGACGGGTCACCTGGATTGGGAAACGGTCAAAACTGCAACAGCCAACCTTCCCCAGAGTTACCAGGCTTTCCCATTTCTGCATGAAATGGGGGCAGCCTATGCCGCGGCGGATCTCGTGATCTCAAGGGCAGGCGCTTCTGTTTTAGGTGAATATCCTTACTTTGGTTTGCCCGCTGTTTTAGTGCCATACCCATACGCATGGCGCTACCAAAAGGTCAACGCCGATTTCCTGGTGGAACGCGGTGCCGCAGTCCTGCTGGAAGACCAGTATCTGCAAACCCGCCTTCTTTCTCAGATCGACACACTCGTTCAGGATAAAGCGCAATTGCAACACATGCAGCGGGCAATGAAAGCGCTGGCACAACCTCAGGCGGCGGAACAAATTGCCCACCTGCTCTACGAAATGGCGGAGGGATAGGACTAACATGGTTACGCTCAACATCTTGTTCACGATCTTTGTCGTCCTCTTTGGAGTAATCGGAGCCATCCGCGGTTTACGCAAAGAATTAGTGGTGATCGTTTCAGGCATTATGGCTCTGTTCATCATCCAGGAGGTTCTCCCCCGCCTGCTTGGTAATTTTTCCGGCACAAAAGCGCTCTTCCTGGAGCTGATCGTTTTGTTAGTTTGCGGCTTTCTTGGTTATCAGACCCCGGCATACCGACGTTTCTCCGAGTCCGGAAGGTTCAACCGGGACACCCCGATAGAACTGATCCTCGGAGCTGTATTCGGAGCAGTCAATGGTTACTGGTTGGTCGGCTCAGTCTGGTACTTCATCGACAAGGCAGGATATCCATTCAACTGGATCATCGCTCCAGATGCAGGAACTGAATATGGCCAGCAAGCCATCCAGCTCCTCAATAACATGGTTCCAAAACTGCTACATGGCAATAGTCTGTATGTGGCAATCGCGATTTCGGTTCTGATCATCATCGGAGTGATAATTTGATGCGAAAAGTGCATTTTATCGGGATTGGCGGAACGGGCATATCAGCAATCGCTCTCCTGCTGCTTGAGAAAGGCTGGCATGTAAGCGGTACAGATAAGTCCGCTTCACGCTACTTCGACGCAGTCACAGCCAAAGGCGCCTGCACACTTCTGGGTCACAGCCCTGAACTTGCGCTGGCTGCAGATGTGATCGTGCGCTCTTCAGCCGTCCACGATGATGATCCCGAAGTCATTGCCGCCTGTAAAAAAGGCATCCCAGTTCTAAAACGCAATGAATTCCTGCCGGAACTGACTGCAGGCAGCCAAACATTGGCAATTGCCGGCTCACATGGCAAAACCACCTGCACAGCCATGCTGGTCACAATCTTGCGGGGTTTGGATGTGGATCCAACTTTCATCCTCGGGGCGCAAATTCTCCCGCTGGCGACGAATGCGCATGCCGGAAAGAGCGATCTGTTCGTGATCGAAGCTGATGAATATGACTACATGTTCCTGGGTTTGAGCCCTAAGATCAGCTTGCTGACCAACGTGGAGTACGACCACCCGGACTTCTTCCCCACCCCAGAAACCTACCGGCAGGCATTCGCGGCATTCATCCGCCGCACGCAGCCTGGCGGGGCTGTAATTGCCTGTGCTGAAGATGAGGGTGTACGTCAGCTCCTGGCAAGCGAAGATTTTGACGGCATCAAAATCCTCACATATGGATACAGCTCCGAGTGCAATTATCTGATCCGGAACGTTCGCTGGAATGGTAACGGATATGGCTTCAACCTAATCCATAGCGATTCTCAACAGGAATTGGGCAAATTTGTGCTGAGCGTCCCTGGCCGGCATAATCTGCTGAACGCTGCCGGGGCGCTCGCCGTTTTGCACCAGTTGGGTTTCAACCCCTCTGCGGCAAGTGAGAGCCTGGCTGAGTTTGTGGGTACCGAGCGGCGCTTTGAACAGGTTTGCAACAGCGGCGATACTATCGTGATCAACGATTACGGGCACCACCCGACACAACTCAATTTGACCCTTGAAGCCGCCCGCGAGTTATACCCCGACCACCGCCTGTGGGCAGTTTGGGAACCTCACACCTTCTCGCGGACCGATCGCTTGAAAAACGCCTTCACAGTTGCTTTGCAGCGTGCTGACCGAGTTGTGATCCTGCCGACCTATGCTGCCAGGGAAACAGTTGAAACCGACACTCCCCGCCGGATCGCGGAAGAACTTACCAGTCCAAAGGCAGCCTGTTTCACTGATTTTTCTCAAGCTGCTGAGTTTGTGGCTAAAGAGGCTGATGGATTGAATGTGGTTATCGTTTTCTCCGCTGGAAAAGGACCGGAGTTTGCAAACATTCTCTGCCAAAAGCTGGGCACCAGGAGGCAGAATGACTGAGCTGCCGTTGAGGAAACTACAAGCCCTGTTTGGCGAAAAACTGCAGGAAAACGTGCGCATGGCGAATTACACCACCACGCGCGTGGGCGGACCTGCCAGCGGGATGATCTCAGTCTACACTGCTGACGAGATGCGCCGCACAGTGAAGATTCTATGGGAGTTGGAGGTTCCATTCCGTATCCTGGGCAGCGGCTCAAACCTGCTGGTAAGCGATTCTGGCTACAACGGAGTGATGGTCCATAATCGCTGTCACAACGTTCGCATCAATACAAAGGGCGAACAACCCGTCATATTTGCGGAAGGCGGGGCAAACCTCGGCGCAGTCTCACGCCAGGCCAGCCTGCGGGGTGTTTCGGGCTTAGAATGGGCGAACAGCATTCCTGGCACAGTCGGCGGAGCGGTTTATGGCAATGCTGGCGCGCATGGTTCGGATATCGCAAAAAGCTTGATCGCTGCGCAGGTGATCACCAAAGCTGAAGGCGAACAATCCCTTGATGCCGAAGGCATGGGATTTCAGTACCGCTCCAGTAAGTTTAAACGCAGCAGGGAAGAAGTCGTCATCTTAAGCGCCAGTTTCTCTGGCACAAAAGTCGAGACCGAAGCTACACAACGCTTGCTGGAAGAATTGACCGAAAAAAGGCGTCAAACCCAACCAGTTGGTCCCTCTTTTGGTTCGACCTTCAAGAACCCCAAGGGCGACTTCGCTGGACGGCTTTTGGAAGCTGCTGGATTGAAAGGTGTCTCATCTGGTCATGCTTCCATCAGTACAGTACACGCAAACTTCATCCTGAACGATGGCGAAGCTACCGCTCAGGATTATTACAGGCTGATCCGCCTGGCGCAAAAAACTGTGAAAGAACAATTTGATATCGATCTGAAACTCGAGATCGAATTGCTGGGTGAATTTGAAGATGACTAAAAAGTTGAATCTGGTCTTGATCTTTGGTGGACGTTCTGGTGAACACGCAGTCTCACTGCGCTC
>Ga0116174_10004670_pt1 | contig 10720 bp, 9 predicted proteins | sample AD_UKC087_MetaG_FD_89801 | JGI IMG/M metagenome (GOLD analysis project Ga0116174, IMG submission 89801) | Active sludge microbial communities of municipal wastewater-treating anaerobic digesters from USA - AD_UKC087_MetaG | ecosystem: Engineered > Bioreactor > Anaerobic > Digestate | place: USA...
AGCTTCCAGAGCAATACGTGACAGAAAAATAGACCAAGGACTGAAAGCAATCAGAGCGGCAGCCACTAGAGATAGAAATTGATTTTTGGTAATTTTTTTAACGGTTAGGCAAGCAATATAAATCAGAGCGGTGCCAGCCAAAACAGAAATAATTTTGACGGTCCATAAATTTAAACCAAAAAGGGCAATAAAAGGAATGGAAGCATAAATATATACCGGTAATTTGTAATCACCGTAGGCTCTAAAAATCAACGGCAGTTTAGTCCCCCACTCGTCTCGACCGGTTTTAAGAATGGAGTAGGCGTTGTAACCCAGGGAAACTTCATCCCAGTTAAGAGATGGTGGTAAATTAGGCAATTGCCAAAGTCTTAAAAAAAGTCCCAGAATAATAATGAGAGGCAATAAAAATTTATTTTTCATAAATATAAATAGAAGCCTTTTGAGAATTGGGGTAGTAAATGGCTTGACTGGGAATAACGTCAACAAACTCATCAGGTTTGCCGACAACAAAATCGAAATCTCTGAAAGATTCACGAGAAATGTTGCCAAAGGTGACATTAGCTAAATGATATTCACCCAGTTGATCTAAAAAGTGTTTATTTTCGGTTTCATAATTTAGCCATTCGGAAGAGGCTGATTGAACCGTAGCCGGATCAATTTTGGTAAAAAAGGTGTAATAGGCTTGAGGTTGAGACAGGGAACGACTAAAAAGAATTTTAGCGCTGGGATTTTGATGGTGAATATATTCGACAGCCTCACGTCTGCCGTACAGCATACCCTCGGCCAAACGATGGTTGGCACTATAGAAATAGGTGGATAAAAAATTAAGAGATGAGTAGATAAGTAGGGAGTAGATAGCTAGTTTTAAGGGAAGTTTATATAAACCATAGGCGGCGAGGATGAGGATGAAAGGAAGCATAGAGGCCAAGCGATTACCGGGATAGGTGCCCTTGGCCAAAGCGGCGGGGATGGCAGCCACGATGATCAGCGCCCATAGATAAATGAGAGTGGGGCGGTGGGCATTATTTTTTTGGAAAGTTAAATAAAGAGTGTAGATTAAACCCAAAGTGGGCATTAAACCCAAGACTCCAAAACCGGGTAACATACCATAGGTAGTTTCACCGGCACCTTGAGTAATCCAAAACTGGGGGGAAAAATAAGAGAGAAAAGAACCGCCAAAATGTTTCAGAATATAAGTAATTTTATTGTTAAAAATTCGAGCAATAAAATCGGGAAGTGAATTTTGAACCAATAAAAAGCGATCAAAAGACAGGCCACTCCAACGATCAGTAGGGTTAAGAATCGAAACATCACCGACACGAGCCGAGGAGGAGAGAGATTGATAAGTGTTTAAGAGAAATAAGAGAGTGAAAGGAACTATAATAAATAGATTTTTTTTGAGAGATGAGAAAAAACTTGGAAAATTTTTGGGGCGGTGAAGATAAAGATAAGTAAAGAGGATTAATAAAGGAGTAAATAATTTAGCCGAATGATAGGTAAATAAATTTAATAAATAAAAAAGAGCGGCCAATAATTGATGTTTGGCTGATTTCGGATTTTTAAGATAAAGATAAGTGGCAAGAGTGGAAAAGAAAACGGTCAAATTGGCCTCTAGAGCCAGGCGAGACATAGGTAAATGTCAGGGAGAAACAGCCAAAAGAAAGAGAGTAATCAGAGACACAGGAAAAGAGTTGAAGAGTAAATTGGTTAATAGATAAGTAGTCAGCAGTGCGGCGGAAGAAAGCAGAGCGTTGGGTAAGCGGATAGTAAAAGGAGTGAGACCGAATAATTTGATGGAAGGCATTATCAACCAGGTTTGCAGAGGAGCTTTGAAGTCACCAAAAGATCTTAAAATAAAAGGATTACGACTCCCCCACTCGTCTCGACCAGTTTCTAAAAGTGAATAGGCGGTGTAGCCTTGAGCGACCTCGTCAGGAGTAAAGCTGTTGGGCAGTGAGCCTAATTTATAAAAACGCAGAAAAAATCCAAGCAAGAGAATTAAAAGAACAATTATTTTTTTCATTGTTTTTGAATAATTTGACCTAGAATGGTGCGGTCGGGATTGTAAACTGTTTTAATACTTTGATAACCCTTAAGAGGATCAACACTTAGATCCATGTTGCCGGGAATCTCTTTTAACTGAAAGAGAAGAAAAGTATCACCCGGAGTCGCAAATTGGCTGATTTTTTGAAAAATATCATTATGATGACGCCAGTCATTAATAAAATAAATGGAATCAGAAATTTTAAAACCGGGCATATCTTCGATGATGTTCAAATGTTCATGATCATCAAGCTGAATTGAGTTGGGGAGAATTTGATTGTAAAAGAGATAAGGTAACAGAGAATTGTAATAAGAGTTGCTGATAAAAAGACGTCCTGAAGGATTGCTTTCTATCGTACTAAACAATTCTTGATAGCCGTGATTCCATAATTGGGCGGTGTCCTTGGGGTAATGAACAAAATATTCGTGAGCAAAGAGAGACAGCTCGATGACTAAAGCCAAAGATAAGAGAATGAAAATCGGTTGATATTTTTTAAGAAAATCCAAACCGGAGGCAATAAAAAAAGCTAAGGGAACAGTCATTAAAAAAAGTCGAGTAGGGTGGGTGCCACCGTCGAGAGTCAAAGCGGCGGGTATTGGAGCAATCAGTAGCCAATATAAGAAGAAGAGATGGGTTTTGTCTTTGAGTTTAAGGCGAAACAGACCGATAAGTAGGGCGGGTAAGAAACTAATAAAAATCAGACCGAAACCGGGCAGAGAGTGGCGAGCATTATTTTGATTGTCACCGAAAAAGAGAAAGTTGAGAGAGTAGGAACTGATGAGATTATGGAAAAAAGTTTTGCCAATAGTTTCGGCTTTGTTGTGAAAAAATTTTTCGGTGTTAAGATTTAAGCCGGGCCAGGAAGTTCTTTTTTGAATAATTTTTTCAGTGACCTGATTACTTTTAAAAATACTGATGAGAGAAATACGTTCGGCAGCTTTACCCCACAAGATTTCCTTGGCTAGAGGAGTAATTAACAGCAGTGTCAAGAAAATGGAAATAAAAAAATCTTTGGGAGTTAGGTGTTTTTGAACAATCTGCCAATTACTGACTAAAAGATAAATCACTAGAAGCGGGACAAAAATGTTGGCGGTATTATAGGTATAAAAACTGAGTCCAAAGAAAAAAATGGATAAAAATAAGTTTTTCTTAAGATTGTTTTTGACAAAACTGAAAAAATAAAAGGTGGCAATTAAAATAAGACTGATGAGAAGAGTGACTTCAAAGGCAGCCCGACTATAGAGATAATGCCAAGGCATCAGTGACAGAGCTAGGGTCGAGAATAAAGACAGTGATTCGGAACGAGTAAGTAAGAGAATCAGTTTGTAGAGAAAAAAGATACCGACAACACCGGCAATCACCGGCAAGAGACGAACACCCCACACAGTAAGACCAAAAATTTTAACAAAAGGAATAGTTAGATAAATCAGTAGAGGAGCTCGGGATTCAGATAAAGATTCTGTATAAAAAGGTAAAAAATAACCCCGATAATCACGAGCAGTGTTAAGGAGTGAAAAAGCCTGGTAACCAACATCAATTTCATCACCAAAAAGGGGTAAGGAGTTGAGTCGGTAAAAACGAATTAAAAAAGAAAAAAGAAGAATCAAAATCAATAAAAATTTAGTTTTTTTCATGTAAGTAATGCCAATACTTTTTTAAGAAAAAGTAACTAAAGAAAATGGCAATAATTTTACCAACTAAGAAATTATCCCACATTAAGAAGTTTTTGAGAAAAGGCAGGGAGGGATACCACCACAGATTAAAGAGATTGAGGAGATGTAACAGAGAAATAAGCAGGTATTCTCGGAGAGTAATAAATTTATTTTTATCCAAAAAGATTAGAGAAACCATGAGGGGTAGTGTCGGATAGAGATATCTTTCATGCATATTGGTTAAGATTAAAAAGGCGGAAAAAGCGGCTAGAAATAAAGCTGTGAAAGTATTGTTGAGAGTTTTTTTGGATTTAAAATAGTGCCACCAAAGAGGAATTTGAAAAAGAAAAAAGATGATTTGGGAGATTTGGCGGTAAGTGAAGATGCCCCAGGTTTGTAATTCTGAGGTGGTTAGATCGGCGCCATTGATTAAAAACCAAAGATTAAAAGCGTTGCCATTGAGCATGTGCCCTTGAGACAGAAGCACCGTGTCAATAAAGGTTTGCTTAAACCAAGGTAAAAAATTGAGACCGGAAAAGGGTAGGGATAACAAAATAAAAGAAACTAGAAACAAGAGACTAGAAACTAGAATAGGACGAAAAGACTTGGGGAAATAATATAGTAACAGTAAAGCAAAGATAGGAAGATAGATAATCAGAGAAATTTTAAAAATAAAGGAAGTGAGGAAAATAAAAATACCTGAAAAGAATTTTTTTTGAGTAATTAAAAATATGCCCAGCAAAGCCAATAAATTAATTAAAGAACCTGTTTGCCCCCAAACAGTAGAATTATAAATAACAGCGGGATTGAATAAAAATAAAGCGGCAGCTAATAGGGATTGTTTAGGAAAATATTTTTGACCGATTTTATAAATTAAAAAAGCGATCGCCAGATCTGAAAAAATGAAAGGCAATTTAAGTAACCAGTGATGAAGGTTGGTTGACAGTAAGGGAATTAACTTAGAAGGAAAGAGAGGAAATTTAAGGTTAAGATCCCAGGCCAGAGTCATTATCCATAAACGCAATTTAGCAATGGCAGCAAAAAGATAGATGGAAGCAAAAGGTTGATTAGGCCTGGAAACCGACCAAATCTCACCGGTATAAAAATGTCGGGGGGTATATTCAAAAAGACGTTCTCCCCAGTCGACATGATTGCCGATATCAGGGTGAGAAGCGGACAAAAACATTAAAAAGAGTCTTAGAATCAGAGCTAAAAACAAAATGTTTTTGATATTTATTTTAATTTTTGGGAGAGCCATATGATGCCATTGATTAAGTAATGGTTGAAGGTGCCATGATAAAGTTTGGAGCCGGGGATGAGACGTCGCCATTGGTTGGCGCTGTCAGCAACTTGATGACCACTGGCACCATGACGATGAATAAAACGACATTGAGGAAAATAAAAAATCTCGAGACCTAAATGACGAACTTGACGACAAAGCTCCAAGTCTTCAAAGTACATAAAATAACGTTGATCCCAGCCACCGATTTGATGAAATAATTTTTTTGAAAGCAACATGGCTCCACCCGATAGAGAGTGAACGGCAAGGGGTTTTTGACTTTTGGGATAATATTTGGAATAAGTTTTTTGACCTAAGAAAAATTCCTTGAAGGCGTTGAGAGCGGTTTGGGGAGGAAAAACTGAAGCTTGGGGAGATTTATCCAAATTTAAAAATTTTGGACCGATAATACCTATCTTTTGGTTATTTTTAAGATATTGATACATGTCAATCAGGCTGTCGTCGACAGCCATCATGTCGGAATTGAGAAAAAAGAGATAATCACCGGTGGCTTTTTTGGTCCCGATATTACAAGCCTTGGCAAAACCAAAATTTTTTTTATTTTGGATAATCACTATCCCCTGCTCTTTTTTTAATTTGGCGACAGTATCATCAGTAGAAGCATTGTCGACAACAATAATTTCAAGGGGGAAATTTTTGAGATATTTTTTAAGCGAGCGGATACATTGGAGGGTGATGTTGGCGGTGTTCCAGGTGGGGATGATGATGGAAAGATTAATCATACAGGGAAAGAAAAGTTAGTGGGAAGGTGGTTCCAATTACTGATTATAAATTGAAAACCTTGTTGATTCCACTGATATATTTGAGACAGAACTAGAAAAGAGAAAATCAACCAGAGAAGGTTGTAAATTTTTGTGATTTTGAATTTTCTAATACAAAACATAATAATAAAAGCAAATAAGGTCATGCGGTAAATAAAATAATTATTTTGATTTGAGTGAAAGACAAAATATCCCCAATAAAATGAAGAAGAAAAAACTAGTAAATAAAATAGTGCGAGAGTAGACAAATTTGGTTTTAATATTAATTGTTTAATCAAAACGGCACTGGCAATAACTATGAAAGGAATGAGCGGAAGATAATACCAAGGATAATTAAGTCCACCCATAAACAAAAACACTAAAATATAAATAATAAAAGGTAAAAAAAGTTTTAAATATTTTTTTTGGTTTTTAATATACAAAATAAAAATAGAGATGATACCGAAAAGCCAATAACCGCTTTTAGGAAAGCCTGAAAAGTTTGGTTGAATTATTTGAAAGAAAAAACTTAGCGGACCAAACCATTCACGATTAGCTTGATCAAATAATAGTTTTGAAAAAAGATCTGGTGACAAGTAATACATATAACTGTAATAGACCACTGGAAGTAAGATTATAGGCGTGAAATAAACAAGTATTTTTTTAAAATTAAATTTTTCTGAAATTAAAATTATTAATATGGTAATAAAAACAAATGCTCCGGATTCTTTGGTCAGAAAAGCTAAACCTGAAAAAATACCAGATAATAATAAAAATAAATTAGTTGAACGGTTTTTTGATTTTTGAATAGCATATATCAAAGATAGACTTACCAAACTTAATGGAATAACAATATTTTCCAGTAGTGCAAAACGAGACATAAGCACAAACTCTGGGACAATAGAGTAAATAATAAAAGACAAGAATGAAATTAAAAGATCTTTGAATAATAAATAGGAAAAAATAAAGATTAATATACCTGTAACAATGGATAAAAATAAGGAAACTCGTCGATAATTACTAGGAGTTAAATCGTCAAAAAACTCCGCCTCTTTTATACCTAAAGAATATATCCAACTACCAACAATAGGGTGATCAAAAAATGGTTGAACAATTCTAATAGTTTCTGTGCCTTTACCAATATCAACATCTATAACTTGAGTTACTGGGTAATTAAAATCATCTTTATTGCCGATACTTGGTTTATGTCCGTCGGCAGTAATACTAATACCATCAAATTGAATATTTTTATTGTTTTCTTTTTTATCATCCAATTCTTTATAAACTTCCATAGTTGACCAACCAGTGGGAATACCAGTTTTTCTGAAAGAATATCCGACAAAGGGATAATCGTGTTCATCAAAAATATATGTATTTGGAATCGATTCATATCCCAACCATTTATGGAAATAGAATTTATAAGATAAAAAAAAGATAATTCCTATTGTTAAAAAAATACCTATTTTTGATTTATTCATTTTTCCGTTTTATTTTAAAATTTTGAGAAAATTTTTTATAAATAGAGAGATAAATAAAAATATTCAAAAGAGAAAGGAGTCGGATAAGAATAAAATTATTGCTTTTGAAAACGAAGGAGATAAGTCCAATATCTCGGTGATAATAGGCGTAAATCAAATTTATGAACCAAATTAATTGTTGAATTAACATCAATTTTCCAAATTTATGCCAATAAATTACCATGATTATTAAAGAAGCTAAAAAAGCTGGGAAAAAATATCTTTCAAGCATACCAGTCATAAATAGAAAAGATCCTTGTGCAATAAAAAAAATCACAAAAAGAGTATGATTGAAATTGATTTTTTCTGTTTTAAGTAGTTTAGAAATAAAAAATATATTCAGTAAAATAAAAAATAACCAACTTAGATAAGTTAATTTAAAACTTGGAGTGAGAGCGGAATAAGTTTGATCGATGTTAAATATTAACGAGTAGAGATTGAAGGCTGAAACTGAAGCCAGTTCAATACCTTTTGATGAGTTGCTGATGCGAGAGTGAAAAATTGATCTTATATATTGTAGGTGATGATGATCCTTGGGAATAAATGGTAAAAATAATAGATAAACTATAGCAGCAGATAAAAGCAATGGAATTAAAACGGTTTTTATATTTAACTTTTTGGAATTAAGATAAAGATATAAAATTCCAAAAAATGGTAATAAAATAACTGTAGTAGGTTTGAATAAGATACCCAGAGTAAATACGAGAGGACTTAAATTTTTTTGTTTTGTGAATAAGATTAAAAAAGCTATATAGACAAAAACAGTTGCCAGAAGGTCATTTTGTCCCCAAACAGCATTGGTAAAAATCAGGATAGGATGAAGAAGAATTAGGGAAAAAATTATCAAAGTAATCTGACTTGATTTTTTCCTAGAAAAATAGAAATAAAAAATAAGCGCAATAATAAAAGTAGCTAAAAATTCCCAAATTTTTAAGGTTAAGATTTCACCATATTTTTGAAAACCTAGGAGAATACAGGCAGGAGGAATTTTGATGAGATTATGCATAGCTGAAAATATGTTTCTGTTTTCATAAATCGAACGAGAAGCTGAATAAGCCAGCATCATTAAGGATGGTTGAGTCGGTGGGGTATAAGTCCAATTATTAAAAAAATATGAACCTGACAAACCTTGTTGGTATAAAACCTTGGCCCATTCTTGGTGAACTAAAATATCACCTTTAATAGGAGAATAATTGGAAATCAAAATTCTAATAGTTAAGGATATAAGAGTAATAATTATTAGAAAAAATTTTGATCTAGACTTATTCATTGATAAATTTACTTAAAATTTCCTGGTCAGTAAGCTTAGGGAAAATGATGGGGGCGGGGTATTTGCGTAGTTGACGCCGGGCGGCTAGAATGATTTTTAAATAATTAGGACCGGAGAGGATGCGCAGAAAAGAAAAGATTTTATTTTTAAACAAAAGACTTTTGTTACTAATATTTCTTTTGGTAAAAATCAGGTGGTTGCGTTCTTTGACATAAATTAAATGTTTTTTAGGAAAACGAGACATGGTAGATTCATGTTTATGTTCAACCACAGCTTTTGGCTCCCAGAGTAGGATATAACCCGATTTCCAGGCTCGGAAACCAAAGTCAGAATCTTCAAAATAAAAGGGTTCATAGACATGATCAAAACCACCCAACTTTAGAAAATAATCTTTTCTGATGATAGAACTGCCACCATTCAGCCAACCGGAAATATGAGTTTTAGAAGCACGACCTTTTTCAAACTGGAGATAGCCTTGTTTCCAAAAAAAACGAGCGTAATTTTCATTACCAAGCTCAGCAAAGGTCACACCCAATACCTTTGGATCCTTAAAATGATGAAGGGTGTTTTTAATATAATTTTTGTGAGGGCGGATATCATTGTTTAAGATAACTACAAAATCCCCTTTTGATTTTTTGACGGCTGAATTCAAATTGCGACCAAAACCGACATTTTTAGCATGTTTTAAGTAGGTGAGTTTGGGATATGTTTTTTGAAGTTGTTTAATATAAGCAATTGATTTATCGGTGGAGGCATCATCAGCCACAATGATTTCTAGAGCTCCAGGGGATTTGTCAATGATTTCACTCAGATTCTTTTTTAACAACCCCAAACCATTCCAGTTAGTAATTACCACAGAAATTCTCATGATCTGATCAGGCTTAGTAATTTTTCCGCAAAAACTTCTTTGGAAAAAGCCTGGGCACTTTTATGGGCTTTTTGGGACATTTCGACTAAAGTTTTAGGAGTATCGATTAAGAGTTTGGTTTTAGCTGCCAATTCATCAATACTTTGCCAAAGGAAACCATTTTTTTCATGGTCAACAATTTCTGTCAAACCGCCTTTGGCCACTACCAGGGGTACCAACCCCGAATCCATAGCCTCAACGACAGTCATCCCAAAATGTTCGGTCTGTTCAGGAGTAAGATATTCATCGACTTCAAAACCGGCGGCATGCCAATAAATTGACGAGCGAGCATAGATCTTTTTGAGTTCTTCAAAAGAGGGATTGACCACAAAATGAATGGGGTAACTCTTGGCAATTTCTTGAAGGTGAAGCAGATAATTATTTTTTTCAGGTACTTCTCGACTACCACCAGCTAGCACTAATTTCCAATCAGTTTTAGGGGATTGTTTGTAAAACTTAATAAAAGCCTTGATAAGTACATCTTGTTTTTTAGCATTTAAGATATTGTCAAAACGGCCAACGGACAGAATAATTTTTTTCTTATCTACGTCCCCTTCTAATTTAGCGACGTCAACTGGAGGGTATAAGACAGTAATTTTGTTGCCCGGAAAAGAAGTTAAGAACTTGGAAGTAAATTGGGAATTACAGATAACTTTGTCAATAAAACGAGCTTTCAGAGAATTAAGAAATTTTTCAGAAGCGGTGAATTTAGTGACAAAGGGCACTTGGACGTGGAGAAAATTTTTCTTGGCAAAAAGGAAGGGTGAAGAACCATCACTCAGATAAAATAGAAAATCATAATCAGATAAGACTTTTCTTTTGTTTAAAAATTTTTTAAGACGACTGAAAGCATCTCGGTTGGGAGCGGGTCGACTATGAAAATTTTCCGGTAAATTTTCTTCAATGAGTTCAATTCTTTTTTTAGTAAGACCAAAAATGTCGGGAACCAATTTAACAGTAGACAAATCCAGAGCAAAACGATCCTGAGCTCGAATGAGAATATCTTGATCGCCGGACCAAAAAATATCCACCTCATAACCGTTTTGAGACAAAATTTCGGCCACACTAAGGCAATAGCGTTCGCCTCCACCTAGAGTATCCAAATAAGGGTCGTAGATTGCGGCTTTAAGACTCATGCTTTTGTTTCTCCCACAGTTTAGCATAAATAATAAAGGTATCAAAAGTTTCAAAAATAGCGGAGATCCAACCAACAGTGCCGTCACGCCACATTTGTTGTTTGATCAATCTTTCCCAAAACTTGGTTAACATCATTCTAGGAAAACGCCACCA
>Ga0116174_10004671_pt1 | contig 10718 bp, 11 predicted proteins | sample AD_UKC087_MetaG_FD_89801 | JGI IMG/M metagenome (GOLD analysis project Ga0116174, IMG submission 89801) | Active sludge microbial communities of municipal wastewater-treating anaerobic digesters from USA - AD_UKC087_MetaG | ecosystem: Engineered > Bioreactor > Anaerobic > Digestate | place: USA...
AGCATGGTCCCCGAATACGGCTTTACCGTCATCGACGCCACCCAGCCAATCGATGTGCAGCAGCAGCTCGTCCGCAGGATTGTCAGCGAGCGCATCGATCTGCCGGACTTTAAATGGAAAGTGAGGAGCAGGGTATGAAGTTCTTTGGCGAGGGACTGCCCGGAGTCAACGTGGACAAGCTCACCGGAAAATTGATTGCCATCGAGGGGGCCGACGGCAGCGGCCGTTCCACGCAAATCAGGCTGCTCACCGACTGGCTTGAGGGGCACGGCTATGCCACGGTCAACGTCGGCCTGAAGCGCTCGAATCTGGTCAGCGAGGAGCTGGAGGCCGCGATGCAGGGCAATGTGCTTAGCCCGATCACCTTCTCTCTGTTTTACGCCACTGATTTCGCTGATCAGCTGGAAAACATCATCGTCCCGGCACTGAGGGCGGGCCTGCTCGTCCTCGCGGACCGCTACATCTATACCCTGATCGCGCGCGATATCGTCCGCGGCGGCAATCCCGAATGGGTCGAGTCGCTCTACAGCATCGCTCTGGTTCCGGATGTGGTCTTTTACCTCGACGTGGCTCCACGCTTCCTGGTGGAGCGCAACATGCAAAAAAGCGCCCAGCTCGACTACTGGGAGTCGGGGATGGATATCCGTCTGTCGCGAGATATTTTCGACAGCTTTATCCGTTATCAGCGTCTGATGCGCAATGAATTCCGCCGGATGAGCGAGAAATACAACTTTCAAGTCATCAACGGCAACCGGCCGCCGCGCTCAATCGCCCTCGACCTGCAAAAGCATGTCGCACCCCTGTTGGGGGAGAACAGGCGCAGCTAATCAGGGCATCATGCATGCAAATGGATGGCTATGAAGAAAAAAATCCAGGAACCCCTGCGGTTAAAATACATTCAGGAGCTGGCCGCCGAACTGGGCGCGCTGCGCACCAATTTCGTCGATGTCATCAGCCGGTACCAGTCGAATCAGGAGGCAAGGCTTCTGGCCTGCATCGAAAGCCTGTCAGCGCCGGCCGGGCATGAGGCGGAGGATGTTCACCACGACGACAGAGACATTCTCGCTTTACTCGAAGAGCTGCACGGACTGCGAATCAAGCCGGACAAAGGCCGGCTCAAGGATGTGCGCCGGATGGATGAACTGATTGACCGGGTCTACAAACGGCTGGTCAAGCTCTCCTGATATCCGGGCTTTTTCCTCTCAGACGCTTCTCCACATCCTCGCCATGTTAAGGGCTGCTCAGACGCTGGTGAGTTGCGGGCGGCCAGCGAAGAAGGCGGCGTGGTTGGAGGTGAAGGAGGGGGGTGTGCGCCGCAGGATGGCGGCGACGGAGGGCTCCCGCCTGAATTCGCGATCGAGGAAGCGGCGCACCTGCCTCCGTTCCCAACCCAGGGGATGGTTGAAATCATAATAAAGCTGCAGGTCGCCCGCGTAAAAACTGCGCACCTCGAGTCCGAGGGTATCGACCGCATCAGCCGGAAGGTTAAAGATTGCAGGATTGATAAAGCCGATCGCCCCGGCGTGACGGACGACAAAGTCGAGTGTGCGCCGGGCTGCGGCCTCCTCCTCCCAGGGCGTGCCGAAGAGGAGATAGACATAGGCAGGAATTCCCGCCGCCGCCAGGGCTTGCAGCGCCCGTCCGGCTTGCGCTACTGTTACCCCCTTTTTCATCCCCTCGAGAACCTCGTCATCCCCCGATTCCAGACCGATCTTGAGCATGGCACAGCCCGATTTTTTCAGGCCGCAGCAAAACTCCTGGTCCATCAGCTGTGTTGTAATGCGGACAAAGCCGTACCATGGGACGCCGGGCGGTTGTTCGATGAGGGCCCGCAGCAGGGCCGGACTGAGGGCGTTGTCGGTGAAATGGATCAGGGCCGGCTTGTGTAGGGCCGTCAGCCGGCCCAGATCGGCGAGTACCTGCTGCACCGGGCGAGGCTGATACCCGTGCCCCTCCGCCGGCTCCGGGCAGTAGGCGCAGCGGTTCCAGTAGCAGCCGCGCGAGGCGTCGTAGGGGAGAATCGGGCCGGGAGCGAGGTAATCGGGCCATTCCGCGGCGGAATAGGAGATGAACGAGCCGGAGGCCGGCGCGTGAAATCCGGCGAGCCTGAGCAGCGGGATTTCACCAGGGCCGTCGATGAGGTGATCAATAAGCCCGGCGAAGGGATTGCGCCAATCCGGCCGGCGCATCCACGACGTGACCAGCCCCCCGCCGATGACGATCGGCAGGCCGGGATGGTCACGGCGAATCAGGCCGATCAGGGCAAAGGCAGGCAAGGCCTGGCTGAGGTAAGAGAGCGATAGGCCAATCAGCTCAGGTGCGGCCGCCTTCAGGCGGGCCGCAAGAGCCCTGCGGAAATAGTCATAAAAAGGGCTGTGCTCAGGCGCCTCGGCGGCAGCGAGCAGATCCCCGCTGCGCAGGGGCGACCAGGTGCGGTGCTGATAGTCGGCCAGCGAGAGGACAACCTCGGCGTGAGCGCTGTGGGCTGCGAGCAGCCGGTTGAGGCGGCGCACGGCGGCGCTGTAGGCGCTGAAATGGCGATAGCCTGCGGCGCTTCTGAGCAGTTCGATATCAGTGGTGCTGCGCGCCCAGGCCTGACGTGTCCAGTGGTCGCCGGCCGCGGGCGCACTCTCCAGCAGGGCGAGCAGTGCTTCGCGATTGGCGTCCCAGACTCCGACCGGCAGGTGGTGGGCTTCCAGCGCACCGGCAAGGCGCGCCAGCCCGGCCGGGGGTTCGCAGGGCTTGGCGGCTGGGGGATTGATCAGCAGAATCATGGCTTTCTCGATTGAACCAATTGCAGGGATAATCTATCGAATTGCAGAGCCATTCGCAACCAATAAGCATACCTTCACCCCTCCAGCCGCGGCGGAAAAATGAAAAATATGCTTGTAATTTAGAACTGGATGACGTAATTTAGCGTAATTTGGTATCATCTGTGGGGGGAGGAGGGGTACACATGAACGATTCCAACGCAAAACCAAAATCTCGCCTCGGCCGTAATCTCTCCGCCTTATTGAATTACAGTGAAGAATCCCTGATCAAGGCCATGGGCCTGGAAGATCGCCATGGCGATGGACACCAGTCCGGCGACGGTGACGAACTCCCGCTTGAAGCCATCGCCCATCGCAGCATCGGCAAGGATCAACCCGACAGCGATCTGGAGATTCCCGCGGTGGAAAAGATAGAATTCAAGCCGGCGGAGGCTGAGCGCACCGGGGTCGCTGACGAGCAATCCTTCCCGGAGGAGTGGTCCGCGCCTGTTGCCGGCGAACAGAAAAACGTCCAGTACCGGATCACTTTCAATCGTCAGGATCTTGATTTGCAAGATCTCGTCCTGCCTCTGGGGGTCAAGCAGCCCTTTGACCTTGCAATCCAGCTCCAACTCCCGCTGCTCCATACGGGCCAGGCCATTCCCCCGATCGTATCCAGGCTGCATGTCTATCTGCTCTGCTTCGATCCCAGCAGCGGGGTGCGCATCCGCATGGAACGGGACTCTCAGCTGATCGAACCGGACAAGCAGCAGTACATCTTCCACTTCCATCTGGAGGGTTTTGAGGCGGGTTCATGGAAGCTGAGTGTACAGATGTACGCCGCCCTTTTTGGTTTTAGTGAACGCCAGGTGCTTAATCTCAAGGTGGGATAGCAGAAAAGGCGGGCTTTCCGCGGTTCCGGCTGATCACTCCGGACTGAATCTTTCACGGCGCAGCTGTTTAACCAGGCTGCGCCTTTTTTTATGCTTGAGCCGTTCAGCTCTGGCGGCGGGAGTGATCCGTGTCGGCCTGCGCTGGGGGGCCGGAGCCAGCGCCTCGCGCAGGAGCGCGGCGAACCGATCGATCGCGCTCTCGCGGTTGGCATACTGGGTGCGATGGCGGCTGGAAGTGACCCAAAGCAGCCCCTCCTTGTTGATCCTCGAGGAAAGCCTTTCAGTAACGAGCTGCTTCTCTCCCGGCGAGAGGACTGCGCTGCCCTCCACATTGAACCAGAGGGTTACCCGGGTCTCGACCTTGTTGACGTTCTGGCCGCCCGGGCCGCCGCTGCGCGAGGTCGTGAAACCAACCTCGTCGTCAGGGATGAATGTGGATGCATCGATTTCGATGGGCATGGCAATGGTTCCGTTTGATGATTTCAGGGAAAAATGTATCAAATAATGGGGACAAAACCAAACCATTCCGCATTCATATGCGGTCTGCGCTTAAAAAACACTTAAAAACAAAATATTGCTTGCTTTCCCCTTGCTCCCGATGTATTTTTAATTAGGCATCAGCAGTGGGGCTCAGGGGTGGCTGCAGGGTGACTCCTCTCGATATTATCTCCTCCGATTCTCTTCCAGACGTACTTGTACCCCTTTTCAAGCAGTGTTTTCCGTGACCGGACATGGTCTGTCCGATTGCAGGGTCAGCTTTGCGCCGAGTCGATATCTTGCCGTGCGATGGGCAGTGAAGATCCCGGCCTTAACAGCCGGGGTATTTACTCACCAGAGTTTTCCCGGAGGGGGAGGTATGGCACTGAGGAAGGAGATCATCCTGGCTGTTGACGAGGATCCCGTTTTCTGCCGGGATCTTGTGCGTGCATTGCCATTATCGACTTCACTCAAAGCGGTATCCGATCCATCCCAGGCGCTCGAAGCAGTCCGCTCCAGGTGCTGCAGCGCCATCCTGATTGCCCATACTCCGCCGGAGAGGGATGGAATTGACTTGGCACGTAAAATCCGTGAAATCATGGGTGCTATTCCAATCGTCCTTGTCGTTCCTTTTACTGCAGTAGAGTTGATTATCGATGCGCTCCACCTTGGTATTTGTGATTACCTGGAAAAGCCAGCTTCTACTGAGGCGATTGCAGCCATGTTTTCACGCCTCAGGGTCCAGATTGAAAGATCTGCCTCAAATGAGCTTTCCATCCCTGGAACGATGAATAAGCAGCGAAAAAATATCCTTGCCGGCTGCACAGATCTATTTGCCCCTGGTGTTCAAAACAGTGCAAATGGTTACTTGACCGTAAAAATGAAAAGGATAACATCTGCAATTGCGAACATATGTCATGTGCCCTCGCATCGACAACACCTGCAGAGCATGGAAAAGACACCAGCCATGGAGACTCTCATTCCGAATGATTGGCCATCAGTTTCCGTCCCCAGCAAAGTCAGCAAATTCAGTTTTAATTTCCTTGGTCCTTTTCAATGCGAAATCGATGGCAAACGTATTGAAGAATGGCCGGGGCACAAGGCCAAGATTCTCTTCGCATATTTGGCCTACCACCATAAACGTCATATCTATCGTGATATTCTCATGGATTATTTTTGGCCTCATTCTTCCCCGGATTCGGCCCGTAACTGCCTGAATGTGACTCTTCACGCCATCCGAGCAACATTGCATAAGATACATCCTCAACTGGAAGGTCTGCTTTTCAAGGATGAGTGCTATTATTTTTGTGATGAAATTGACATCGAGCTGGACACGGAAAAATTCCTTCACTTCTATGACATCGCGCAACATGCTGAAAGAAGACGAGAAAACTCGGACGCTTTGGGTTTTTACGAGGCGGCGGCAGCTCTTTATAAAGGGGATTTCCTTGAGGAATATCCCTATGAGGTCTGGACAGGACTCGAACGGGAAAATTTTGCTGAAACCTATCTGGTGATACTGGATAAAATGAGTGACTTTTATGCCTGCGACGGCCGGCCGGCTACAGCGATTTCTCTTTGTGATCAGATCTTGTTGAAAGATAATTGCCGGGAAGAAATATACCGGCGGCTGATGGTTTGCTATAACCGTATCGGCCAGCGAGATCGAGCGATACGGGTATATAAACGATGTGTGGAGGTTTTAAAAACCATACTCGATGTGGAACCTACTACGGCGACACAGAAACTTTATCAACAAATTCGCGGAAAAGTCGAATAATTAAGCAGAAAATAAGAGTGCTCTAATCGAGGGCTAATTCAGGATGATTATCTTATAGCAGGTTCACGAGAGTTTATAAAATCACCGGCCAGCACCATCATTTGAGTGAAGCGCAACTGAAACGGACCCAGGCCGGGGTTCCAGGGTGAACGTTTCTCAGCTGCCGCACCACTCATCTTTTGGGAGGAGTCACACCATGAGTATCATTCAGCCTTTAGGTGCGGTAACAAGGACCTTCGGAGGTGAATTCGATTTTCCGAGAGGAGTTATCGTATTTCCCGATGGTTCCACTCTCGATCCATGCGCTCCCGGAGAAGCTCCGAATATTCCTCCGGGCGACGATGATTACACGCTGATGGAACGCTGGTATGACAAGGCCGGATTCGGCAAGCCAAAAGCTCGGCAAGGATGGGCGACCATGTATGAGGAGGGGGCCTTAATCAGTCCAGAGGAAGAAGATCCGGATGTTGCGCCTTTTGTGGACCTGATGCTGGATCGCGACCGGGGTATTGTCATCAACCATACTGCAAGATTCAGCGGGCGGATGGTTGAGCTGATCAACAACAGGACCTTTGAATGTCGTATCCGCATCGCCGCGCACCCGTTGATGGCTGCTACAGGCCAGGTGGACCTGTATGACACCGATTGGGTGGTGATCGAAAGTTTCTCCAGCCACGTCCCCAACAAATGGTTTCTGCTCAACACCAGCACTCTGGTTTATACCCTGCGCTATCTTTTTCCAAAGAGTGACATCAGCGGAGACGCGCCAGACTCCAACTATAAACTCTCCGTGCCTGGCATCTACCGATTGATCATCGACTGGGATGTTCGCCACAAGATGGCAGGTGACCCCGACTATCATTACGAGGTTCTCGGGGGATTTGACCACAATCTGGTTTTTCGAGTCGGCTACCAGACCAGTGATTGATAACACATCAAAGTCCATTGGGACCCTGGGAGTTTGTCAATCCCAGGGTCCGGGATGGCCTTCTGATTAACTTCAGGCCAGGAAAGCGGTTACACTTCCATTTTGCCCGTACCTAAGCCAAGCTTCCTGTTTGAAGAGATCAGACATGGCTGGGTATGTGCCATTCTTTGAGGGTCGATTATGAAAAAGGGAAGATCAGCAAAAACGAACCGTCAAAAGTCCTCGCCGTCTTTAGAGAAAAGAAGACTGGCAAAGGCAGATCCGGTCAGTTTGTTGGGGGACAGACCTGTTCGGGAATTGTGGAATGAGCATGTGAACCGCAAGAACGGGAAAAAATCAAGCAACCATGATGAAATTCTTCCCTATAACGGATCAACCCCTGAACTTGAGCATATCAGAAAAGAGATTTCAGATGTGGACGATTCAGACAACACTGGAACATCAAACCTCGTTCAGGAACCAATTCAAATCAAGGATCTCGAACAGGAAAAACAGAGACTGATCAAAGAGAACCGGGAGCTAAGTTATGCCGCTGCCGAGCTGAGAAAGCAGTTGGAAGAAGTACGGATAAAAAATGATAAAAACCTGAATAAACTCAGAGAAGAGATTGAAAATGCCCATCAGAACTATCACGAGCTACTCACAAAAATTAATGCTGTTGGGATTTCCGAGATCGATTTAAAACACGTTCTGCCGGGGAAAGAACTGGAGAGAGAAGAAAATGATCTGGGTGCAGCATCCAGTTCGCTTTTTACGATCAGAATGTACAATACTTCAGAGGGAGTCATCGGAATACTGCATCATCCTGTAGACCGTGCGAAGCTGAGCATTCGAGGGGTCGATGGCGACGCAATTTCATCATTTATATCTCGGCATATAAGCAGATCAATCGAGGAGGCACATATAAATGAAGGGAAGGTGATGCCCGATCAGGTCATAACAGAGGTTGAAAGTGATAGCCAGGAAGAAGAGAACACGCCGCCTGAGGGGGATACTCTGGAAATCGGATTCAGGCAAAATCAAACCGAGCTGCCTAAAGGCATGCCAGTTTTATGGAAAAGTGCTTTTAAAATCAAGGTAACTCTGAAAATACCTGAATTATCTAAGCGTGTCGGCATCCCGACGAATCTCTCCTTCTGCAGTCTTTGGCTCGGATTGCGCAAAGCCGATTCGGGAGGGTATTTTCTGCAGGAATCCAGAGCATTAAAGCTTACGCCAAGGTCGCCTGACCTTCATACAGAACTCTCGTTCAAGGGTTTGGAAAAAGGTGATTATATTGTGAGCTGCAGGGCAACCTTGCCATTTTTGTCCCGGATGCTGAGGGGGAATGCCGAGTTTGCTGTTGCCGAAGTGCTGACCGTATAAATTGTACAAGCCCGTTCCAGTGATGGCCATGTCGCTGAAAGTATCCCAACAAGTGATAGTTGTGATTTTGCGCTGATGACTCCGGAAGAATTCAGTGTCTTTATTGTTGGCCTCGTTCTTGAAGTATTCCGCCTCGTCAGCAGGTCTTTGCCTAAGGATATCATCTGGGCGGAACTGCAGCTGCTGTTCGGACAAGATTGAACGCGTTGCAAGCACAACTGGGAGAAAATATGACCAGGATTGAGATTCTCAAGTCAGCCCTCAAAGATCAGATCGGACGGTTTGATAGTGAATCCCGAAAACACAAACGGCTTCATCGCCGCCTAAGGACCATGGTTTTTGTGCTGGCCGCCGCCACTACAATTCTTTCCAGTGCTGCCATTGGATTTCTCAATCAACAAAAAACAGTCAATCTGATCATTGTCGTCATTTCAGCGACCATAGGTGTGCTCACATCGATTGAAGGAATGCGCAAACCGGGTGAGCTCTGGATACATGAACGGACCATTCTTTACGCCCTCAAGGATCTTGCTTTGGAGGTCGACTATACCACCTCCGGCGCCGATTCCACTGAAGAGATAGATCCACTGTTTGTCCGAATGCTTGACATACTGGGCGGCTCCCTGCAACGATGGAACAGTAAAGTTGCTCCGGAGGAGTTGGCAAAGATCATTAAACAACAACAAGCTGTAGCCATGATGTTCACTGAGCAGACCGACAGACCGGCACTGATTTTAAAGGGTGATGACGAACTCGTACGGCCTCGGGATCTGGAGGAAGAGTAATAATGAGGCTGCAGCTCTTAATGTAACTGTAATGTATGAATTAGCAGACTAAACGGGGTGAATAGATGGCAACCATAATAGAATCCATACGATGGTTTAAAAACCAGTTCAGGGATGAAATTGAAACCTGCATTATCAATAAGCCGTTCAGTCTGGAATTGTTGACAGCGATTGCGATGCAGGAGACTTCCTACATCTGGGGGTCAATGGCTGCGCGGGGGGTACCATGCGATGAAATACTGGCCTTGTGCACGGGCGATACCCTGGATGCCCCAAACCGGAGGGCTTTTCCGGCAACCAAGGCGGATCTGTTGGCTGCTCCCCGGGGCGAGGAAATGTTTGTTATCGCCCGAAAGGCGCTGGAGGCTGTGGGCAGCCAGATAGCGGGTTATGCCAGGGTGGCCATAAATCCAGACAAGTATTGCCATGGATTTGGCATCTTTCAATATGATCTGCAGCATTTCAAGTCAGGTGAAATGCAGTACTTTATCGGGAAAGAGTGGTACAATTTTTCATCTTGCCTACAGAAGTGTCTCGGAGAGCTAAACAGAGCGCTGGTCCGCACCTTTGGCCACAACAAGAGCACCTTGACGGATGTAGAGATGGTCTATGTCGCCATCGCCTACAACTGCGGCCGGGCAGATTTGAGTAAGGACTTTAGACAGGGGTATAAAGTTGGCAAATACTATTATGGGCAGTATATCTGGACATATTTGAATCATGCCTATACGGTGCAGTGAAGGAGCCAGTCAGAATGTGTGGGAGGCTTCTTCTCAGGCACCTGGAAAAACCTTTAACGAGACGGCAAAGAAGGAGACCATGACCATGCCTGAAGAAAGCCTGGCATCACGAATCGAAGCTGTAGGAAAACTCACAGCCTTGTTCAAGATCGAACGATGGGTACACCTGGGGGTGACGACAGTTTCGCTGCTGATGCTGCTGACCAGTGCGTTTTTTCTGATATTGCGCAATATGGCGGATCCTGTTACATTGACCCTGATGTTCGGTTCCTCGGGATTGATCGCCTATTCGGCAAACCGTCTTCTGCTGATGTGGGACCAGGCCATGAAACTTTTAAATGTGCCTGAGAAAGATGGAGGGCCGGTCGGATGAAAGCACAGGATAAAATGGAGTCTCTGGCTAAGCGCTCCCGGTGGGCGAGTTTAATCGGTCTCGCCCTGGTTGTTGGGATGCTTATTTATAGCTCCTATATGTTGTACTCTCAGCAGCGGCTTCTAGAGATGAAGCGAGCCCAGATCAAAGACCTGAATACAGTCATCGAGAAGACGAAGCAACAAATCGAACAGAAGCGCAAAGACCTGGCCGAATGCGTCATTCAACTGGATGATATCAACAAAAAACTCGAAGCTTCCAGGTACCTTCTGGCCAAACAGGCAGCATCTGAGGCTGCCGCAGCCATGCCTGATACCTCACTGACTGGCGCAACGGTATATATCCACATTCAGGACAGCGAGCAGCAGGAGATAGCCATGGCAGTCGGGGCCAGGCTGCAGGCAGCGGGTTTTTCAATACCCGCCGATCCCATCCTGGTCAAAGAAGGCACTAAAAGCAACCAGGTGCGTTATTTTCATCCGGAAGATCTCCATAAAGCAAAAGAGATCGTCATGCTGCTCGACTCGATGGGAGTACCCGCAATAATGAATGATCTCAGCGCTGAAAAAAACTACTCGCAATCCATGGCAGCAAGCTACTATGAATTGTGGTTGGGCAGACAGACGG
>Ga0116174_10004678_pt1 | contig 10708 bp, 8 predicted proteins | sample AD_UKC087_MetaG_FD_89801 | JGI IMG/M metagenome (GOLD analysis project Ga0116174, IMG submission 89801) | Active sludge microbial communities of municipal wastewater-treating anaerobic digesters from USA - AD_UKC087_MetaG | ecosystem: Engineered > Bioreactor > Anaerobic > Digestate | place: USA...
CACCCAGGCCGAATATGTGCTGGTGCCTGATGCACAGGCCAACCTGGCCCCCATACCCGACGGCCTGACCGACGAGCAGGTGCTGATGTGCCCCGACATCATGTCCACCGGCTTCAAGGGCGCCGAAAACGCCAACATCCGCATTGGAGACACCGTGGTGGTGTTTGCGCAGGGGCCGATTGGCTTGTGCGCCACCGCAGGCGCACGCCTGCTGGGCGCCACCACCATCATTGCCGTCGATGGCAACGACCACCGTCTGGGCATCGCCAAGAAAATGGGTGCCGACGTGACGCTGAATTTTCGCAACGTGGACGTGATCGACGAGGTGATGAAGCTCACCGGAGGCAAGGGCGCCGACAGTTCCATCGAGGCGCTGGGCACCCAGGCCACGTTTGCGCAGGCCCTGAAAGTGCTCAGGCCGGGCGGCACGCTGTCGAGCCTGGGCGTGTATTCCGAAGACCTCACTATCCCGATGGCGCAGTTTGCCGCAGGCCTGGGCGACCACACCATCCGCACCGCGCTGTGCCCCGGCGGCAAGGAGCGCATGCGCCGCCTGATGAACGTGGTGGCATCGAGCCGCCTTGACCTGGGCGTGCTGGTCACGCACCACTACCAACTCGACGACATCGTGGCGGCCTACGACCTGTTCTCCCACCAGCGCGATGGCGTGCTGAAGGTGGCGATCAAGCCATTCTGATTTTTGAGCCAGATGAGCCGCTAGCGCTTACCAATCAAGCGCAGGCAGCTACAAAGAAAGAAGCACGCCAAAGGCGTGCTTCTTTTTTGGGCCACTGGCTGCAGCCTACTTGCCCACCAGGTCGTTGAGCTTGCCGGCCTCGAACTGCTCCTTGAGCGCAGCATCACAAGGAACGCAATCGCCCGTCTTGACGCAGACGGACAGTTTCTCGATGGCCTGCCACAGCAGCGCGATCTGGTGCTCTTGCGAGGAGGCGTTGTCGATCAGGCCGCGCATGGCCTGCGAGAGCGGGTCGTCCTCTTGCGTAATGCCGTAGGCCGTGAACTTGTGCGCCTGCTGCGGCTCGGTCACGTCGGCGCTCTGGCCCTCTTTGGAAGGAATGATGCGCGCCGGTATGCCCACGGCCGTAGCCCCCGCGGGCACGGGTTTGATGACCACGGCGTTGCTGCCGATCTTGGCGCCATCGCCCACCTCGAAGCCGCCCAGCACTTTGGCACCGGCACTCACCACCACATCGCGGCCCAGCGTGGGATGGCGTTTGGTACCCTTGTACAGCGAGGTGCCACCCAGCGTGACGCCCTGGTAGATGGTGCAGCCGTCGCCGATTTCGGCGGTCTCGCCCACCACCACGCCCATGGCGTGGTCAAAGAACACGCGCTCGCCTATTTTTGCGCCCGGGTGGATCTCGATGCCCGTAAACCAGCGCGCGCAGTGCGAAATGAAACGCCCCAGCCACTTGAAGCCATGGCCCCAGCACCAGTGCGCCGGCCGGTGCAGCCACACGGCATGCAGGCCGGGGTAGCAGGTGATCACCTCCCAGGTGCTGCGCGCTGCGGGGTCGCGGTCAAGGATGCACTGGATGTCGGAACGCAGGCGGGCAAACATGGCTTGGTTGTTCTTGGAATATGGAAATGCAGTCTAGCGCTTTGCCTGTGCCGTCTCGAGCATGGCTTTGGCGACACCACGCAGGATGTGGATTTCCTCCGGGCTCAGTTGCGCGCGGTTGAACAGCTGGTTCAGGCGCGGCATGAGCTTCTTGGGCGCGGCCGGGTCGAGAAAACCGATGCCGGTGAGCGCCTGCTCCCAGTGGGCAAGCATGCCGGCCACCTGGGCGGCATCGGCCTGCACGCGGGCCGGGGTGGCCTGCTGCACCGCAAACCCGCCCAGCGCCTGGCGCCATTCATAGGCAATCACCTGGATGGCGGCGCCCAGGTTGAGCGAGCCGAAGCCGGGGTTGGTGGGGATGGAAAGCGCCACATGGCAGCGGTACACATCGTCGTTGGCCATGCCGAAGCGCTCGGAGCCAAACAGAAAAGCCACGCCGGATTCCGCCGCCGCAGCCTCAGCCTCAGCCTCAGCCTCAGCCTCAGCCTCAGCCTCAGCGTTTAAAGCATTATGAGCCTCTAGCCCTTGTAATTCAATCGCTGTTTGCTCTTTTTTTAATAGCATTTCAAAATGCGCCCGGGGGCTGGCCGTGGGCGGGCCAAAGTCGCGCGGCGTCATCGCGGTGGCGCACAGGTGGCTCATACCGTCGAGGGCCTCGTCCAGCGTGGCGACGATGCGCGCGTTCTCCAGCACATCCAGGGCACCGCTGGCGCGCTGGATGGTTTCCTCGCGCCGCAACACGTTGGGCCAGCGTGGCGCCACCAGCACCAGGTCGTCAAAACCCATGGTTTTCATGGCGCGCGCGGCGGCGCCCACATTGCCGGCATGGCTGGTCTGAATAAGGATGAAACGGGTGCGCATGGAAAAATCAGAGAGGAACGGCGGGCCGCCGGAGCAGGCGCCATTGTCGCCGCTGGCCGCGCAGGGCGATGGCCCCGGCTGCGCAGCGCACGGCAGAGATTGCCGGGCCACCCTGCGTGGGTGTAAAACTGTGTTCATGGGGCGAAACTCTGGTGCACGGCTTCGTCGCGCCAGGCGTTACATGCCAGTCCCATGGGCTGCGGCGTCAGACACCACCAGACGTTCAGCTCCTCCCCGTTCACCCTCCACAAGGCCCGCATGCACGCTCGCATCCCCACCCCCATCGCCCGAACCCTCGGCAGCTGGCTGCTGCTGATGGCTGCCCTGGTGCTGTCGTTGCTGTCGTCCACCGCCTGGGCCCAGCGCGACGAAGGCCCACACCAGATCCTGCAGGCGGTCTACGGCACTGACCAGAATCGCATCGACGTGACCGACCGCCTGCGCCAGCTGGCCGCCCGCGACCAGCGCTTTCAGCTCACCAACGACCTGTTCAACGCCGACCCGGCACCCGGCCAGCGCAAGACGCTGCGCATCCTGGCCCTGGGGCCCGATGGCCAGCAGCGCCATTTTGATTACGGCGAATACAGCTGGGTGGACGGCGCACAGTTCAGGGGCTGGAGTAGCGGCCGCTGGGGCCGGGGCGCAGCCGCCCCCGGCTGGCGGGCGGGTGGCTTGGGCCAGGGCATGGCAGACGCGGACCATGAAGACATCCTGCAGGCCACCTACGGCGCAGCGCAATACCGTGTCGATGTGACCGCCGCTGTCCGCGAGCTGGCGCACAGCCAGCAGGGCTTCCAGATTCACAATGATCTGTTCCAGTTCGACCCCGCTCCCGGCCAGCGCAAAACCCTGCAGATTCACCTGCGTGGCGCGGGCGGCCAGCAACAAGTGCTCGCATTCGCCGAAGGCAGCTGGGTCGATGCCTCGCGCCTCGCAGGCGCCAGTGCCGGCCGGTGGGGCCAGGACGGCAGGCGCAACGATGCGGGCTACGGTCGCATCAACGTTCAGCGCGCCCTCTACGGTGACGGCTACCGCCAGGTGGACATCACGGCGCGCCTGCGCAGCTTGTTGCGCGATGGCCGGCTGGAAGTATCGGTAGACAACGACCTTGCCGGCACCGACCCGGCCCCCGGCGTGCGCAAGAGCCTGCGGGTGGAATTCAGCCTGGGCAACGGGCCAATGCAGCACACCACGGTGCAAGAGGGCCAGTGGCTACAGCTGCCCTGATGCTGCGCAGGGCTCCAAAACCCTGCCCACTGGCCTGGCCCACCAGGGCGAGCAGGCAGTTTTTGGTCGCAGCGGGTAGAATCTCACCCCTTGTCGCCGCATCGTCGGTCCAGGCCTTGCCTTGAGGCCCCTGTCCTTCTCTCACAATTTATGTCGTCCAACCTGCACCCCATGCTCAACGTGGCCATCAAGGCCGCACGCGCCGCCGGCGCCATCATCAACCGCGCGGCCCTTGACGTGGAATCGGTGCGGATCTCGCAAAAGCAGATCAACGACTTCGTGACCGAAGTGGACCACGCGTCCGAAAAGGTCATCATCGAGACGCTGCTCACGGCCTACCCCGGCCACGGCATCCTGGCCGAAGAATCGGGCAGCGAATACGGCGCCAAGGATTCAGAGTTTGTCTGGATCATCGACCCGCTGGACGGCACCACCAACTTCATCCACGGCTTTCCCGTCTATTGCGTCAGCATCGCGCTGGCGGTGCGGGGCAAGGTCGAGCAGGCTGTCATTTACGACCCCTCGCGCAACGATCTGTTCACCGCCACCAAGGGCCGTGGCGCCTACCTCAACGAGCGCCGCATCCGCGTGAGCAAGCGCACCCAGCTCAAGGACTGCCTGATCTCCACCGGCTTTCCCTTCCGCCCAGGCGACAACTTCAAGAACTACCTGAACATGATGAGCGACGTGATGCAGCGCACGGCCGGCCTGCGCCGCCCTGGCGCCGCCGCGCTCGACCTGGCCTACGTTGCCGCGGGCTTCACCGATGGTTTCTTTGAAACCGGCCTGTCGATCTGGGACGTGGCGGCGGGCTCGCTGCTGGTCACCGAAGCCGGTGGCCTGGTGGGCAATTTCACGGGCGAGTCCGACTTCCTGGAACAGCGCGAATGCATGGCCGGCAGTCCGCGCATCTACGGCCAGCTGGTGCCCCTGCTGGGCAAATACAGCAAGTTCGCCAGCGCGGGCGACAAGGCCACCGTGCGCCAGGCCGCCGCGGACGACAGCGCTGCGCCAGCAGCCCCCGCCGCCGACGAAACGCCCGACAGCCCCAGCGCTGCCAGCGACGACGCGCCCTTCTGATCTGGTGAACGCCTGCCCCCCAGGTTGCGGGGGTGCGGGCCGTTCCTCGCGGTGGGCTCGATGCATGGCAATCGAAAAACAGCCCTGAGCCCCTTGCCCTTTTCCCGAACCCAACCAAGCACATGCAGGGAAACACGCCACACCATCCACCGCTCGCGGATGCCTCGATAGCGGCGCACACCCCCATGATGCAGCAGTACCTGGCTCTCAAGGCCGGGCACCCCGAAACGCTGCTGTTCTACCGCATGGGCGATTTCTACGAGCTGTTCTGGCAAGACGCCGAGAAGGCCGCGCGCCTGCTCGACATCACGCTCACCCAGCGCGGCCAGTCGGGCGGCCAGCCGGTGGTGATGGCCGGTGTGCCGTTCCATGCGCTCGAGAACTACCTGGCCCGGCTGATCAAGATGGGCGAATCGGTGGCCATCGCCGAGCAGGTGGGCGAGGTGGGCGCGGCCAAGGGCCCGGTGGAGCGCAAGGTGGTGCGCGTGGTCACGCCCGGCACGCTGACCGATACCGAGCTGCTGTCCGACAAGTCCGAATCGCTGCTGCTGGCCGTGCACCAGGCGCCGCGCGCGCGCTGTGGCCTGGCATGGCTCAGCGTGACGCAGGGCCGCGTGTACCTCACCGAATGCGCGCACGATGAACTGGGCACCTGGCTCGCGCGCATCGCGCCCAGCGAGCTGATCTACAGCGCGGGCGTGACCGACCGCTTCGAGCAGCAGTTGCAGCTGCTGCGCCAGGGCGGCGCCTTCACCTGCCCCATGGGCCCCCGGCCCGACTGGCAGTTTGATGGCGCTTTGGGCGCGCGCAAACTGCTCGAACACCTGGGCGCGGCCAGCCTGCAGGCCTGGGGCGCGCAGGACCTGGGCGAGGCCCATGCCGCCGCCGCCGCGCTGCTGCAATATGCCGAACACACCCAGGGCCGCCAGCTCAGCCATGTGCACAGCGTGCGCGTGCAGCGCGGCGATGATCTGATCGACCTGCCCGCCAGCACACGCCGCAACCTCGAACTCGTCAAGACCCTGCGCGGCGACGATGCGCCCACCCTGTTTTCGCTGCTCGATACCTGCATGACCGGCATGGGCAGCCGCCTGCTCAAAACCTGGCTGCTGGAGCCGCAGCGCGACCGCCAGGCTGCACGCCAGCGCCTGGCTGCCACCGGGGCACTGCGCGGCACCGGCGGCGCGGGCGGCGGCAGCGGCCCCTGGGCGGCGCTGCGTGGCGAGCTCAAGGGCGTGAGCGATGTGGAACGCATCACCGCCCGCACCGCGCTGCGCCAGGTGCGCCCGCGCGAACTCGTGGCCCTGGGCAGAACGCTACAAAAAGCAGAGCTACTAGCCCAAACAATACAAGCACCAGAGCCCTATCTGGCCCAAATTTTCAGCCAGCTGCAACCACCGCCAGGTTGCGCCCCCCTGCTGCAGGCCGCCATCGCCGAGGAGCCCGCCGCGCTGGTGCGCGACGGCGGCGTGATCGCCAGCGGCTTCGATGCTGAACTCGACGAGCTGCGCGCCATCCAGACCAACTGCGACGCCTTTTTGCTCGACCTGGAAACCCGCGAAAAGGCGCGCACCGGCATCCCCAACCTGCGCGTGCAGTTCAACAAGGTGCATGGCTTTTACATCGAGGTCACCGGCAGCCACCTCGACAAGGTGCCCGAGGATTACCGCCGCCGCCAGACGCTCAAGAACGCCGAGCGCTTCATCACGCCCGAACTCAAGGCGTTCGAGGACAAGGCCCTGTCGGCCAACGAGCGCGCCCTGGCGCGCGAGAAATGGCTGTACGAGCAGGTGCTCGACCAGCTCCAGCCCCATGTGCCGCAACTCACGCGCCTGGGCGAGGCCCTGGCCACGCTCGATGTGCTGTGCACGCTGGCCGAGCGCTCGCTCACACTGAACTGGTGCGCGCCCCAGTTCGTGCCCGAGCCCTGCATCGAGATCGAGGCCGGCCGCCACCCCGTGGTCGAAGCGCGCCTGCATGAGACTTCGAGTGGCGCCTTCATCGCCAACCACACGCGCCTGAACGCCAACACGCGCATGCAGGTCATCACCGGCCCCAACATGGGCGGAAAATCGACCTACATGCGCCAGGTGGCGCTCATCGTGCTGCTGGCCAGCATGGGCAGCCATGTGCCGGCCGCCAGCTGCCGCCTGGGGCCCATCGACGCCATCCACACCCGCATCGGCGCGGCCGACGACCTGGCCAACGCGCAATCGACCTTCATGCTGGAGATGGTGGAGGCCGCGCAAATATTGCACGCCGCCACGCCCCACAGCCTGGTGCTGATGGACGAGATCGGCCGCGGCACCAGCACCTTTGATGGCCTGGCCCTGGCCAGCGGCATTGCCACGCACCTGCACGACAAGACCCGCGCCTTCACGCTGTTTGCCACGCATTATTTCGAGCTGACCGGGCTGCCCGCCAAGGCCCGCCACGCCATCAACATGCATGTGGCCGCCGCCGAGTCGGGCACCGACATCGTGTTTCTGCACGAAATCCAGCCGGGCCCGGCCAGCCGCAGCTACGGCATCCAGGTGGCCAAACTGGCCGGCATGCCCACCCCGGTGCTGCACCATGCGCGCCATGCGCTGGCGGCGCTCGAAGAACGCGCCGGTGAAGATGAGTTGCAGGTGGACCTGTTCGCCACGCCCGAAGTGGCCGAAAGCGCGGGCGCCAGCCCGGTGGAAGCCGCGCTGGCCACCATCCACCCCGACGCACTGAGCCCGCGAGAGGCGCTCGATGCGCTGTACCAGCTCAAGAGGCTGGCGGGGCAATGAGGCGCAGTGCGCGCCCCGCAGAGGGGCCTGGAAAGTTTGATCAAAAATGGTCTCTAGTGCTTACAGAATAAGCACTATTAGCTATATTTTTAATAGTATTCATCCGCAATCCGCCTGTAGGCGGTGGGTGTGGCACCTGCGTGCTGCAGCACCGCACTACACTCTGTGCCTTTCTTCTTTCTCGCATTCCCCATGACGTATTGCGTGGCCATCAAACTCAATGCCGGGCTGGTATTCCTGTCCGATTCACGCACCAATGCCGGGCTGGACCAGATCAGCTCGTTTCGCAAGATGATGGTCTACGAAAAGGCGGGCGATCGCTTCATGGTGCTGCTGTCGGCGGGCAACCTGAGCATTTCGCAGTCGGTGCGCGAGATCTTGCAGACCACGCAGATCAAGGACGAGCACGATGGCGAGCCCGTCACCATCTGGAATGCCAAAAGCATGTTTGATGCCGCCCGCGTGCTGGGCGCGGCCGTGCGGCATGTGCATGAACGCGATGGCGCGGCGCTCAAGCGCTCGGGGGTGGACTTCAATGTGTCGATGGTGTTTGGCGGCCAGATCCAGGGCGAGGGCATGCGCCTTTTCCAGGTGTATTCGGCGGGCAATTTCATCGAGTCCACGGCCGAGACGCCTTATTTCCAGGTGGGCGAATCGAAATACGGCAAACCGGTGCTCGACCGTGTGCTGACGCCCGAGACGCCGCTCAACGAAGCCGCCAAGTGCGCGCTGGTGTCGATGGACAGCACGCTCAAATCCAACCTGTCGGTGGGCCTGCCCCTGGACCTGGTGCTCTACGAGGCCGACCGCTTCACCACCGACAAGATCGTGTGCATTGACGAAAACAATCCCTACTTTCGCATGCTGCATGGCAGTTGGGGACAGAAGCTGCGCGAGATGTTCGACAGCATCGAGGACCCGGCCTGGGACGGCGGCTCGACCGATGCGCCCATTCTGGTGGATACGGTGCGCAGCAAGCCGATCAAGAAGATCACCCACTTCCGCGAAAAGCTGATCTGAGCGTGCACACCCACACAGATCGACGGATGGCCAAGATCGTTTTTTCGCACGGCAACAGCTTTCCGGCGGGCACCTACAACCTGCTTTTCTCCCATCTGCGCCAGCGCGGTTTCGACATCATGGCCATCGACCGCTTCGGCCACGATGCGCAGTACCCGGTCACCAGCAACTGGCCGCATCTGGTGCAGCAGCTGGCCGACTTTGCGGCCCAGCAGGTGGCGGCGTCGGGTGAGCGCGTGTTTCTCGTGGGGCATTCGCTGGGTGGCATCCTGAGCGTGATGGCGGCGGCCCAGCACCCCCAGCTGGCGCGCGGCGTGCTGATGCTCGACTCGCCCCTCATCAGCGGCTGGCGCGCCACCACGGTGGGCGTAGCCAAGCACACACAGATCGTGGGCGCCTGGTCGCCCGGCCGCGTAAGCCGCCAGCGCCGCATCAGCTGGGCCAGTACCGCAGAGGCGCTGGAGCACTTCGGCAAGAAAAAAGTGTTTGCGCACTGGGACCCGCAGGTGCTGCGCGACTATGTCACCCACGGCCTGCACGACGAAGACGGGCGCCGGGTGTTGGGCTTTGACCGGGCGGTGGAAACCGCCATCTACAACACCCTGCCGCACAACTTGGACCGCCTGCTGCGTCGGCACCCGCTGCGCTGTCCGGCCGCCTTCATTGGCGGGCTCGCATCGGTGGAGATGCGCCAGGTGGGCATGGCGCTGACACAGCGCGTGACCGGCGGGCGCATCATGATGCTCGACGGCAGCCACCTGTTTCCCATGGAGCAGCCCCTGGCCACCGCCGCCGCCATCGAGGCGGCCTTGCTGAACCTGGCGGCGCTGCCGTCTGCCGGGCACTGAAGTCGGCCGGCTTGCCGCTTGCCGCTTGCCGCCAGGGGCGCTGGGCGCCAGGCCGCGTCAACGGCAGCAGCGGTAGGCCAGCCCCAGCGAGGCCGTGTAGGCAGTGGGCCGCACCGTCAGCGGGCTGCGGCGCGCGTCGCCTTGAAGCTGCGAGGCCCCCACGCCACCCCACACCACCCAATGGCGGTTGAGCGCCGTCATGACTTCCGCGCCCAGATCCACGCTGTAGAGACCGCTACCGGGCTCGTACGCGGGCAGATGGGCCGCTCCGGCGCCGCCCGCCATGGCGGGCACACCAAAACGGGCACGCAGGTAGGTGCGGTCACCAAAACTCGCACCCGCGCCCAAAACCACCCGGGTCTGCTGCGTGACGGGCAGGGTGTAGGACAGGCTGGTGGACAGCTGCGCCCCACCGTCGCGCCCCAGAATATCTTGCGACAGCCCTGCCCCCACCGACCACCGCGACGTGAAGGCATAGCCCGCACTGACCCGGGCGCGTGCCGTGGAACGCACCTCGGGCAGGCCCGCCAGCAGCGGCGCATCACCGCTCTTGCGGCCATGGTCCAGGCGCAGCGATGCGCTCAGGCTGAAGCGCTCGCTTTCGGCCAGGATGGCGGTGGCGCCCGAATCACGCTGCTCCAGCCCATGGCCCATGAGGGTGCTGCCGCGCGAGGTGCTCAGGCGAAAGCGCCCGTATTCCAGCGCCCAGGCGGGTCGCAGATGGGCCGAGCGACCACTGCCGCCCGCATAGTCCGGGCTGCTGCTCACGATGGCGCCCAGCACATAGTTGAACTTGGGGGGCGCGCCCGCATCGGCGGCCGGTAGCGCCTCCTGGGCCAGCGCGGGCAGGCTGGCGCCCAAAGCTGTCAAGACAGTGCAGGCCCGAAAGCCCCCAAGAATGCGCGACAGGTAGGTCATGGCGCCATTATCAGCCCGCCCAGTTCACCCAGCCCGTCCATGCCGAAATCAGCACCACCACCCCGAACACGATGCGGTAATACGCAAAAGGCACGAAGCTGTGCGTGCTGATGTAGCGCAGCAGCCAGCGCACGCACAGCCAGGCGCTGATGAAGGAAAACACCAGCCCCACGGCAAACAGCGGAATATCCGCCGCCGACAGCAGCGCGCGTTCTTTGTACAGGCTGTACGCCCCTGCACCGATCAGCGTGGGAATGGCCAGAAAAAACGAGAAATCCGTGGCGGCCTTGCGCGACAGGCCCAGCAGCATGCCGCCGATGATGGTGGCGCCGCTGCGACTGGTGCCCGGCACCATGGCCAGGCACTGCACCAGGCCCACCTTCAGGGCGTCCAGG
>Ga0116174_10004685_pt1 | contig 10701 bp, 10 predicted proteins | sample AD_UKC087_MetaG_FD_89801 | JGI IMG/M metagenome (GOLD analysis project Ga0116174, IMG submission 89801) | Active sludge microbial communities of municipal wastewater-treating anaerobic digesters from USA - AD_UKC087_MetaG | ecosystem: Engineered > Bioreactor > Anaerobic > Digestate | place: USA...
CACCTCGACCTCGGCCATGAGCAGATCCGAGAGTTCTACTTCCACGCGCTTGAGGTCGCGAGATTTTTCCTTTTTGGGCCGCGTGGCCACGAGATTGAACTCGGCACCGATTTTTTTGACCAGGGCCTCGGCCTCGCGCACCGAGAGCTTCTTGGCCGCGATCTGGTTGCCCGCCGTGATCTGCGCGGCGCGGTCCAACGCCAGCAATGCACGGGCGTGGCCCATGTCGATGTCGCCAGCCATCAGCATGGTCTGCACAGGATCTGCAAGGTTCAAGAGACGCAGCAGATTGCTGGCGGCGCTGCGCGAGCGGCCCACGGCCTGCGCGGCCTGCTCGTGCGTGAGGCCGAACTCCTTGACCAGGCGCTGCAGGCCCTGCGCTTCTTCGAGCGGGTTGAGGTCTTCGCGCTGGATGTTCTCGATGAGCGCCATGGCCGCGGCGGCCTCGTCGGGCACATCGCGCACCAGCACCGGCACGGCGTCGAGGCCCGCCAGCCGGGACGCACGAAAACGCCGCTCGCCCGCGATGATTTCGTACAACGGCCCCTCTTGGCTGAGGGAGCCCATCACAGGGGAGGGCCCCTGCGATGCCCGTTCCTGGCGGCGCAGCCGGGCTTGTTCGTCGCTCAGGCGGCGCACCAGAATCGGCTGCATGATGCCCTGGGCCTTGATGCTTTCGGCCAGCTCGTACAGCGCGCCCTCGTCCATGCGCGTGCGCGGCTGGTACGCGCCGGGCACCAGCTCGCTCAGGGGCAGGCTGCTGGGCAGGCCCGCGTCGGCCGCCTGGGCGGTTTCGACCCCTTCAGCGACTTTGGGGCCCAGCAGGGCTTCGAGTCCGCGGCCCAGGCCCTTGGGTTTCTTGGTGACCATGTTTTCAATCTTTCAAGAGGGTGTGCAACAGCGCCTGGCCTTCAGGCCAGTCTGCGAGGCCGGATTCGGCGTTGAGGTGGCCGCGTTCGCCGCCGTCGATAAAACGCGCGCCCCAGGCCTGCGCCAGGCTTTCAGCGCGCTCGAAACTGCAATACGGATCGTTGCGGCTGCCCACCAGCAAGGCAGGAAAAGGCAGGGGCCGGCGCGCAATGGGCGCCCAGCCGCGGATTTGCGCGGCCAGGTCGGGGCGCTCCACATCGCCTGGGGCCACCAGCAGCGCGCCCTGCACGCGGTGGGCGTTGGGCGAGTGCGCGGCCCACCAGGCGGTGAGGAGGCAGCCCAGGCTGTGCGCCACCAGCACCACGGGGCCATCGGCATCGACCACGGTTTCTTCGAGCCGCGCCGACCAGTCGCCACGCAGCGGGCGCATCCAGTCGTGCTGCTCCACGCGGTAGTAGCCATGCTGCACCGCCCACCGGCTTTGCCAATGGTCGGGGCCCGAGTTCTGCCAGCCGGGCAGCAGCAGGATGCGGGAGGGCGTCATGGGCGCTTTTTACTATTATTTTGATAGCTACCAGTGCATGCAAATCATGCACCAGCGGCCATTTTGGCCCTGACTGCCGACAAGGCAGGCATGCTTTGCGCGCGCGTGACCATTTCTTGCGCAAATTCGACAAAAGCCTGGCTGCCCTTGGCGGACGGGTCAAACACCACGCCGGGCAGGCCATAGCTGGGCGCCTCGGCCAGGCGCACGTTGCGCGGGATCACGCTGTTGAACACCTTGTCGCCAAAGTGGCCCTTGAGCTGCTCGCTCACCTGTTGCTGCAGCGTGATGCGCGGATCGAACATCACGCGCAGCAAGCCGATGATCTGCAGTTCGCGGTTCAGGTTGGCGTGCACCTGCTTGATGGTGTTGACCAGATCGGTCAGCCCTTCGAGGGCAAAGTATTCGCACTGCATGGGCACAACCACGCCATGCGCGCTGCACAGGCCGTTGAGCGTGAGCATGCTCAAGGACGGCGGGCAGTCGATGAGCACGAAATCGTAGTCGGCATCCACCTCGGCCAGCGCCACCTTAAGGCGCTTTTCGCGGTGTTCCAGCGTCACCAGTTCCACCTCGGCGCCGGCCAGTTCACGGTTGGCGCCCAGCACCCAGTAACCGCACTTGTCTGCCAGCACGGCCGCCTCTTTCACCGAGGCGGATTCGAGCAGCACGTCGTACACCGTCAGCTCCAGACTGCGCTTGTCCACGCCCGAGCCCATGGTGGCATTGCCCTGGGGATCGAGATCGACCATCAGCACGCGCTGGCCGATCTTGGCCAGGCCGGCGGCCAGGTTGACGGTGGTGGTGGTCTTGCCAACGCCACCCTTTTGGTTGGCAACGCAGAAAATTTTGGCCATGTGGACGCTGTGGTGGTGTTGGTTTATTTGGAGAGGGCCAGCTTGATGCCAAAGCCGATAAGAAAGACGCCGGCCACTTTTTCCAGCACGCGGGCGATGAGCGGGTTGGCGCGCATGCGCTCGGCCAGGTGGTGCGTGAGCAGCACCACGGTGAGGCCATAGGCCAAGGTCAGTGCGGCAATGGTGGCCGCCATCACGCCAAAGGTGAGCATGCCCTGGTGGCGCGCCGGGTCCACAAACAGCGGAAAGAACGCCATGTAGAACACGATGGCCTTGGGGTTGAGCAAGGTGATCAGCCCGGCCTGCCTGAAATAGTGGCGTGGCTGGATATTCAGGATGGGTTGGGCGCCGGGTTTGGCCGTGAGCATCTTCAAGCCCAGCCATGCCAGGTAGGCCGCACCCAGCCACTGCACGGCGTTGAAAGCCGTGGGGTACGTGGCCAGCAAAGCCGCCACGCCGGCCACGGCCGCCCACATCAACACCTGGTCGCCCGCGATCACCCCCAGGGTGGCCGCCAGCCCCCCGCGCACGCCGCCCTTGCTGGTGGAGGTGATGAGTGCCAGATTGCCGGGGCCAGGAATGGCCAGAAACAGCACAATGGCGGCGACAAAGGCGCCGTAGTCTGCGATGCCGAACATGCTCAGGACTTACGCAAATAAGGATGCCGCAACGGTACCTGCCTTTGTGGCAGGCGACTTGCCTGGGCCTGTTGTGCGTAAGTCATGGTGATTTCTCCTGGGAGCGCTGGATGGGTGCCGCTGTATGTGCGCCCGCAATGAGGAGCCGAGTTTACGCGAGCGGTCGCATCCAGATGATGCAGCGCTCCGCGTCGAGGCCCGGCACCACCAGCGGTTCCACGTGAAACACCTGCACATCGGCGGGCAAGGCAGCGATTTCCTCCTCGGGGTGCTTGCCCTTCATGGCCAGCCAGACCCCGTGGGGTGCGGCCAACGCGGCGCGCGACCAGCTCACGAAGTCGGGCAACGAAGCAAAGGCGCGGCAGCTGACAACGTCGAACGGGGTGGACAGCGTTTCGACCCGCGCATGCACCCCATGCAGGTTGCGCAGCTTGAGCGCCACCGCCGCCTGCTGGATGAAAGCCGCCTTCTTGCCCACCGTGTCGACGCAGCTCACATCCACCTCGGGGCAACAGATGGCAAACACCACGCCCGGCAGGCCACCGCCCGAACCCACGTCGAGCAGCCGGACAGGCCCAGCCAATGCGCCCCCCTCTTGCTCCAACCCGGCCACATGGCGGCGCAGCGGCGGCACGGCCGCCAGGCTGTCGAGCAGGTGGTGCGTGAGCATCTCCTGCGGGTCGCGCACGGCTGTCAGGTTGTAGACCTTGTTCCACTTTTGCAGCAACGCCAGAAAGTCCAGCAACTGGATGATCTGCGCTTCGGCCAACCCTAGGGACAGGGCATGCGCGCCAGCCTGCAGCTGCGCACGCAGGGCTTCGTGGGCCACTGCCGTCATGCCGCCACCTCCCCTTCTGATTGGGCAGGCGACACCGGGGCTGCGGCAAACTCCTTGAACCCACCCCGCTTCAAATGCACCATCAGCAGCGAAATCGCCGCCGGCGTGATGCCGGTGATGCGCGAGGCATGGCCCAGGGTTTCGGGCCGGTGGCGGCTGAGCACCTGGCGGGCCTCAAAACTCAGGGCCGTGACCTGCATGTAATCCAGGTCGGGGGGCAGGCGCAGTCTTTCAAAATGCGCTGCGCGCTCCACCTCGCCCTTCTGGCGGTCGATGTAACCCGAATATTTGGCTGCAATCTCGACCTGCTCCAGCACCGGTTCGCTCAGGGCCCCCAGCGCTTCACGTGAAACATCAGTGCAGGCATACTTGCCACCTTCCAGCGACATCAGGTTGGCATAGCTCACATCCGGGCGGCGCAGCAGCTCGAACAGGTTGTACTCACGCTCGATGCTCTTGCCCAGCACGCGCTCCGACTCTGCCGCAGGCAGATTGCGCGGGTTCACCCAGGTGGCCTTCAAGCGTTCTGTTTCACGTGAAACTGCATCGCGCTTGCGGCTGAAGGCATCCCAACGTGCGTCATCCACCAGGCCCATCTGGCGCCCTACTTCGGTCAGGCGCATGTCGGCGTTGTCTTCGCGCAGCTGCAGGCGAAACTCGGCCCGGCTGGTGAACATGCGGTAGGGCTCGGTCACGCCCTTGGTGATGAGGTCATCCACCAGCACGCCCAGATAGGCCTCATCGCGGCCGGGCAGCCAGGCGCCTCCGAACGCATTGGGCTCGCCCTTGACCTCCCGGCATTGCAGCGCGGCATTGATGCCAGCAAACAGGCCCTGGGCCGCCGCCTCTTCATAACCCGTGGTGCCATTGATCTGCCCGGCAAAAAACAGGCCGGCAATCTGCCGCGTCTCGAAGCTGCTCTTGAGCGCGCGCGGGTCAAAATAGTCGTATTCGATGGCATAGCCGGGGCGCAGGATATGTGCGTTCTCCAGCCCCGCCATGCTGCGCACCAACTCATACTGGATGTCGAACGGCAAGCTGGTACTGATGCCGTTGGGGTAGAACTCATGCGTGGTCAAGCCCTCGGGTTCGAGAAAAATCTGGTGGCTGTCCTTGTCGGCAAAGCGGTTGATCTTGTCTTCCACGCTGGGGCAATAGCGCGGACCCACGCCCTCGATCTTGCCGGTGAACATGGGGCTGCGGTCGAAGCCGCTGCGGATGATTTCGTGCGTGCGCTCGTTGGTGTGCGTGATCCAGCAGGGCATCTGGCGCGGGTGCATTTGTGCACCACCATGCGCATGCGCCATGAAGCTGAACACCGGCACCTGGCCTTCATTCACGCCCCCGGGCATGCCGTCGCCCGGCTGCTCGACGCACTTCGAAAAATCAATGCTGCGCCCATCGAGCCGCGGCGGCGTGCCGGTCTTCAGGCGCCCCTGGGGCAGCTTCAGTTCCTTGAGCCGGGCCGACAGCGACACGGCAGGCGGGTCACCTGCCCGGCCGGCCGCATAGTTGTTCAGGCCCACATGGATCTTGCCGTCGAGGAACGTGCCCGCTGTCAGCACCACGGTGCGGCTGCGAAAGCGGATGCCCACCTGCGTGACGGCGCCCACCACCCGGTCGCCCGTTCCGTCGGATTCAACCATCAGGTCGTCCACCGCTTGCTGGAACAACCACAAGTTGGGCTGGTTCTCCAGCATGCGGCGGATGGCGGCCTTGTACAGGATGCGGTCGGCCTGCGCTCGCGTGGCGCGCACGGCGGGCCCCTTGCTGCTGTTGAGAATGCGGAACTGGATGCCGCTCTCGTCCGTGGCCAGCGCCATGGCGCCACCGAGCGCGTCCACCTCTTTGACGAGATGGCCCTTGCCGATACCGCCAATGCTGGGGTTGCAACTCATCTGCCCCAACGTCTCGATGTTGTGGGTCAGCAGCAAGGTCTTGCACCCCATGCGCGCAGCAGCCAGCGCGGCCTCGGTGCCGGCGTGGCCACCGCCCACCACGATCACATCAAATTCCTGGGGATACAACATGGGACAACTCCAGGGCCCACCGGCCCATGACCTAACAACCAAGCAACAACCAACCCGCGCCCGCCGGCCTTGTGGGCCGGGCAGAAAACCCACGATTTTCCCACCTTTGGCAAAACTGCACGCAGATGCCATGGCAACATCCCTCCCGACGCCGGACGGTTCCACGTGAAACACAGCACCGGGCCCGCGCTTGCAGCAGCGTCCACCGTGCCAGACACCGGTCCCGGCCAGAGGAACCATGCGTGCACATCCATCGACGTGCCGTGCGCCTGTGCTCCAATGGCGCCACATATCCGTCGTCCTTGCGGGCCATCCTGGCCGGCCACCACGGGTGAATCGTTTCAAGCCAAAAGCCTTCTTGCGCTGGATTGACCAGCGCACAGCGCTATCAAAATAAATTAACCACCATGGATTGCCGACCTGGCTGCGGCGCCTGTTGCACCGCCCCCTCCATCAGCTCGCCCATCCCCGGCATGCCCCAGGGCAAGCCGGCCGGTGTGCGCTGCATTCAACTGGGCGACGATGCCCGCTGCCTCATTTTTGGGCAACCAGAACGCCCGACGGTGTGTGCCGGGCTGATGCCCGCCGCCGACATGTGCGGCCCCGACCAGGGGCACGCCCTGCACTATCTGGCGCAGCTGGAGGAACAGACCTGCCCAGCGCCGCAGCCGACCGGGCCCCTCCTCCACACCGCCACCGCAGCCCCCTGCAGCGTCACCAACACCCCGGCGCCAGCAGAAAACCGGCGCAGCGCATAGCATCGGGCCTTCCCCTTTTTTGATGGTTCACGAGGATTACTCCATGAAGCTCTACTACTCGCCTGGCGCCTGCTCGCTCTCACCCCACATCGCACTGCACGAAGCAGGCCTGGCCTACACGCCCGTGCTGGCCAGCACCAAGAGCCACAAGCTGCAGGACGGCACCGACTTCTACGGCATCAACCCGCTGGGCTATGTGCCGCTGCTGGAGCTGGACAACGGTGAGCGCCTGCGCGAAGGCCCGGTCATCGTGCAGTACATCGCCGATCTGGTCCCCGAAAAGAAACTGGCTCCCGCCCACGGCACGATGGAGCGCTACCGCCTGCAGGAATGGCTGAACTTCATCGGCACCGAAGTGCACAAAGGCTTCAGCCCGCTGTTCAACCCCGCCACACCCGAGGAATACAAGGCCATCGCGCGCGCGCAGTTGCTCAAGCGCCTGCAATGGGTGGACAGCCAGCTCGCCGGCAAAGAGTACCTCCTGGGCGAGCAGTTCACCGTGGCCGACGGCTACCTGTTCACCGTGACCAACTGGGCCGGGTTCGTCGGCCTCGACCTCTCGGGCCTGACCCACCTCGCGGCTTACCGCGCCCGCGTGGGCGCCCGGCCCGGCGTGCAAGCCGCCATGAAAGCCGAAGGCCTGCTCAAGTAAGCGCCCGCATGCGCCGCTGCGGGCCCTCCGTGCCGGCGCATGAAATAAGGTGCAAAAAGAGTTACAGCCCATATGCAATAAGCGCTGGCTGCTATTGTTTTAAAAAATTTGGATTCTCTTTGCGCCAGCGCAGTTAGCACACAAAGGCGACACCGTGCAGCCTGCGGTGTACTGCAACAAGTGCCGCGGTGCAGTACCCTTGGGGTCGAGCTCACCCCCGGGGCCCACCCTTTTCACCCTCGCGACGAAAGCCTTTTATGCCCTCTTTGTTTGAACCCGTAAAGGCCGGTGATCTGCACCTGGCCAACCGCATCGCCATGGCACCGCTCACGCGCAATCGCGCGCCCGGCGCCATCCCCACGCCGCTCATGGCCACCTACTACACGCAGCGCGCCAGCGCCGGCCTGCTGATCACCGAGGCCACCGCCATCAGCCCCCAAGGCCAGGGCTATGCCGACGTGCCCGGCCTGTATGGCACCGAGCAGCTCGATGGCTGGAAGCGCGTGACCAGCGCCGTGCACGCCGAAGGCGGCAAGATCGTGGTGCAGCTGTGGCATGTGGGCCGCGTCTCGCACACCGACCTGCAGCCCGGCAACGCGGCCCCGGTGGCTCCCTCGGCGCTGCGCGCCAAGACCAAGACGGTGCTGATCAAGGACGGCGTGCCCACCTTCACCGACACCTCCATGCCCCGCGCGCTCGACCTGGACGAGTTGCCCGGCATCGTGCAGGACTTCCGCCATGCCGCGCGCAACGCCATCGCCTGCGGCTTTGACGGGGTGGAGATCCACGCGGCCAACGGCTACCTGCTCGACCAGTTCATGAAAACCGGTGCCAACCAGCGCACCGACGACTACGGCGGCAGCACTCGAAACCGCGCCCGGCTCACGCTCGAAGTGGTGCGCGCCATCGTCGATGAGATCGGCGGCGGCCGCACCGGCATCCGCCTGTCGCCCGTGACACCCGCCAACGACATCGTGGACGACAACCCCCAGCAGCTGTTTGACTACTTGCTGGCCCAGCTCGCCCCGCTGGGACTGGCCTATGTGCATGTCATCGAAGGCGCCACCGGCGGGCCCCGCGAACTGCCCGACCGCCCCTTCGATTACGCCGCCCTCAAGGCCGTGTACCGCAAGGCCGGCGGCCAAGGTGCCTGGATGGTGAACAACGCCTACGACCGCCCCCTGGCCGACGCCGCCGTGGCAGCGGGCGCCGACATCGTGGCCTTTGGCCGGCCCTTCATCGCCAACCCCGATCTGGTCACCCGGCTGGAAAAGAACGCGCCCCTCAACGAGCCCGACCGCAGCACCTTCTATGGCGGTGGCGCCGCCGGCTATACCGATTACCCCACCTTGTTCTGAAGGCAGGCGATCCCGGTCAAAAGCGGCTGCAGCGCTTATAAATCAAGCGCTTGAAGCTATTTAAATAATAGCAAGCATGCGCTACGGCGCTGCGCTGCTCCGTCAGGCTGCGAGCCGGGGTGTGATGTGCCCCGTCATTGCGCGCTGCGGCACGGAGGCCGTTGCGCGGGACCGGCCCAACTGGCCAGCACCTGCGTCAGCCAGGTGGAACTGCTGCACCACCTGCGACAGCCGCTGCGCCTGCTCGCGCAGCGACTCGGCGGCCGCGGCCGACTCCTCCACCAGCGCCGCGTTCTGCTGCGTCATGCGGTCGATCTCGCCCACCGACTGGTTCACCTGGCCAATCCCCGCCGTCTGCTCCGACGCGGCAGCGGTGATCTCGCCAATGATGTCGCCCACGCGCTGCACGCTGGCCACGATTTCCTTCATCGCGGCGCCCGCCTCTTCGACATGGCGCACGCCGCCATCCACGGCCGTCACGCTGTTGTGGATCAGGCCCTTGATATCGCTGGCCGCCGCCGCCGCGCGCTGCGCCAGGCTGCGCACTTCGCTGGCCACCACGGCAAAGCCGCGGCCCTGTTCGCCCGCGCGGGCCGCTTCCACGGCAGCGTTCAGCGCCAGGATATTGGTCTGGAAGGCAATGGAGTCGATCAGGCCAATGATGTCACCGATCTTGCGGCTCGATGCCGAGATCTCATGCATGCTGGCCACGGCCTGCGCCACCACCGAACCACCACGCGTCGCCGTGCCCGAGGCCGAGCTTGCCAGCTGATTGGCCATCTGCGACGACGATGCAGTCTGCTGCACGTTCGACGTGATCTGCGACAGCGAAGCCACTGCTTCCTGCGCGTGGCTGGCCGTCTGCTCGGTGCGCACCGACAGGTCCTGGTTGCCCGAGGCGATCTCCTGGCTGGCCATGGCAATGCTGCCGCTGGCATCGCGCACCTGTGCCACCAGCGCACCCAGGCCCTGCTGCATGTCGGCCAGCGCACGCTGCAGGTCGGCCACCTCGTCTTTGCCTTCGGTGGCAATGTGCTGAGACAGGTCGCCCCCGGCAATGGCCAGCGCCAGGCGGCGGGCATCGGCCAGCGGACGGCAGATGGAGAACATGTTCAGCAGGGTCAGCGGCACCACCACCGCCACGGTGACCAGCACCGCCAGGGCAAACAGCCACAGGGTCTGGTTGGCCACCTTCTTTTCGGCGGCCACGATCACGGCCACCTCGCCGCGCAGCACGCCGTCGAGCTCTTGGAGCAGCTTGTCCGCCTCATCGAATTCGGCCACGGCCTTGCCGCTCATGCGGTTGGCAATGGTGTCCGTGTCATAGCCACCGGCTTCGAGCTGGCGCGCCACATGCGCAAACTGGTCGCGGAGCCGTCCAGGCTCTTGACGATAGCCTGCACGATGGCGTTGTCGGCGTCTTGCGGGCCTTCCAGGAACCGGGCCGCCACTTTCTTGGACTGCTCCAGGCTGGCCAGCCACCGGGTGTGGGCTGCCTTGACGACCTCGGGCTTCTCATAGGCAATGATCATGTCCTTTTCATGCTGGCGGATGGCCCCCATCACACCGCGCAGTTCGGCCAGGTGGCTCTCTTCGGCAAATGCGGTCGCCATGAAGTTCTCGCTCATGGCGTGGATGCGGAACATGCCCAGCATGCCGGCACCACCGAGCAGGCCCAGCAGCCCCAACACCACGCCAATGGCACCCAGCATCCGAAAGCGGATGGTGAACTGCCGCATGAGCGATAAAAGATTCATGGTGTGTCTTCCTTCAGAGATCAGAACGCAGCCTGGCCGCACCTCGCGGTCAGGCAAATGCAACAAGGCGTTGCAGTTTGCCAGACATCGGGACCGCACGATCGATATGGATCAAATGCGCCAGCGCTTGAGCAAGAGTGCATTGGCCATCACGCTCACCGAACTCAGCGCCATGGCCGCACCGGCCACCACCGGGTTCAGATAGCCCAGCGCCGCCAGCGGAATACCGGCCACGTTGTAGAAAAAGGCCCAGAACAGGTTCTGCCGGATTTTCGCCACGGTGCGCCGCGAGATGTCGAGGGCCGCAGCCACCAGCATCGGGTCACCGCGCATCAGCGTGATGCCGGCGGCATGCATGGCCACATCGGTGCCATTGCCCATGGCCATGCCCACGTCGGC
>Ga0116174_10004687_pt1 | contig 10700 bp, 9 predicted proteins | sample AD_UKC087_MetaG_FD_89801 | JGI IMG/M metagenome (GOLD analysis project Ga0116174, IMG submission 89801) | Active sludge microbial communities of municipal wastewater-treating anaerobic digesters from USA - AD_UKC087_MetaG | ecosystem: Engineered > Bioreactor > Anaerobic > Digestate | place: USA...
AGCAGCTTGCTGCTGGTATCATGCTCCGGCCCCCGGGGCGAAAGCGCAGGAATCATCAATGGCACGAGAATCTCTTATCCTGAATACATCCGTGCCCTGCAGAGCAATACCATCGACTTTCGAAGCATTACCAATCGCCCCCCCGACGATTCTGAAAAGCAACTGATCTTCAAGGATACCTGGCGCAATCTCTCGATGCGCGTGATTCTGAATGAATACTACAAAAAATACCGGATCACCGTCAGCGAGGCGGAGGTGATCGATACTCTGAGCAAAAACATCCCTGCCTTTATCCTCGGTTCCGACGTCTTTATGACCGACGGTAAGTTTGACCGCGAACTTTACCTGCAATCCGTGAACCATGATAAACCCGTGAATATGAGCACATTACGCAAACGCTTTTTGGAAGACTACATTCCTCTACAGAAGCTTAAACCACGCATCATCGATGATGAACTGCTGGACAAAAAGACCAACACCAGAATCGCTGAGATTATCAGCGGAAGGCTGGATTTTGACCTCCTGGTCTTTGATCCCGACCACACACCTGCTGTATTGAGCGAGACAGAACTGAAGGATTACTATCAGCAAAACATCCAGAAATATGCTCTCGAGCCTCTTTACTCTGTGACTTACTTCAGCATCCCCATCGTACTCCAGGGAGAGGATTTTGAGTACACACAAAGCGTTGCAGATAGCATCTATCAGGAGATCAGCCATGGCATGAGCTTCGCGACGGCCGTAACCAAACGCAGTGAATATATGAGCGGGCTGCGGGTGATCGAATCAGGCTTCGTGAGAGTGGAGAATGTGGATCCCCAGGTGCTGGCGATCCTGGAACCTTTGCCTGAAAACGTGCAGAGTAAGCTGATCCGGCACGACAACGGCTTTTTCATCTATGAGAAGCTCCAACGCACCAAATCCATGATCAACTACCGCATGCTGCAAATTCCCCCCGTGATCTCGCCCACCACAGTAAACGCGCAACACAGCCGCGCCCTGGGTGCGCAAAGTCTGGCACGAAGCCTGGGCATGAAAGATGCAGCTACAGAATTGAACGCCCACCTCTACCAAACAAATAAAGTCCGCCCTGGAGAAAATTGGTTTACCGATCCCCTGGTCATTAGTACGATCGAAGCCTCTCTGATAAAATATAAGAAGGGTGACTTCCTCGATCCTGTGTATTCACCAGTCACGGGGAGCTGGATTGTGGCTCAGCTCACCGAGAATCAAGTAAATCGCGCACAACCCTTCAGTGAACTGAGGGACAGCATTGCAGCGGAGTTGCAAAGAACACGCCAGCTTCAGATTGCTTCCCAAAATGCGGAAAAGTGGCTGCACGAACATCCCGATCTGGCTGTAAGCGCCAATCATCCCGATTATATTTTAAAGCAGTATTCACAGAGCAGCATTCAAGTCACTTATGAGGGCGATAAGCTAGATACCGCCATTTTGCACGCCTTCACCGGATCGAAAGACAGGGTGGACAAACTGGGTGATAAGAGCATCATCGTTATTCCTCGCAAGCTTTATCCCTCCGAAGGCAGATCCGCGGATTCCGCGCTTACGCGGGAGTATTTCGTGAGAACTCTCAGCCCCAATTGGTTTGAAGAGTGGATGAATGGCAAGCTGAACCAGGCTAAAGTGCAGATATACGTTACGCCATGAACGATGAGCTGTTCATGAACATCGCCCTTGGGGAAGCGCGGCTGGCGCTGACTGAGGACGAGATCCCCGTGGGCGCTTGCCTGGTACGTGAGGGCGCAGTGATCGTCCAGAACCATAACCGCACCAGACAATTAAACAGTCCCTTGGGACACGCCGAGAAGCTAATCCTGGATACTGCCCAGAGTATGGGATTGAAGTATCTGCAAGACTGCGCGTTATATGTAACACTCGAGCCCTGTCTGATGTGCAGCGGGATGATCATTCTTTCCAGAGTGGGCAGAGTGATCTATGGCTGTAGTGACCCCAAAGCCGGTGCATCTGGCTCCATATACCATACTTTACTGGATAAAAGCTTCAACCACCATCCGGAGGTCAAACGCGGGGTACTGAGCGCTCAGTGTGCTTTGATCTTGACAGATTTCTTTAGAAATAAACGTTGAATTCACCATGCGGAGAGTTGCCGGAGCGGTTGAACGGGACGGTCTCGAAAACCGTTGTACCTTTACGGGTACCCAGGGTTCGAATCCCTGACTCTCCGCCACTTTATCCTGGGATGTAAGACATGAGAAAGCCCTCCCCAACCCTGATCAGTAAAGCTGCCAGACTCTTTTCCTGCCCCGATGATCCCGTGTACTTTGCCGGGGGTCACGACTGGTCTGATGGCACGATTTATCATCACCAGCAGCGAAACTTGATGTTGAAGTTTATGCTAGCCTCCGATGATCAATCGCTTACTGCCACTAAACATCGCATGGCTTTTGCCCGATACTTGAGCGAGAATGGCATCCCATGCCTCTGCCCCATCTCCAGCATCAATGATGATCTGGTCGAGGTCCTGGACGATGACGGGCACTGCTACCTTTGTTATGCTTGGCAAAAGTTAGAAGGACATACCCTTGCGGACCTACATCCACGGGTTTTAAGCTCATTTTATACAAACTGGGGAAGGATGCTGGGCAAATGCCACAAACTGGCTACCGAGTACCCCCTCTGGCACGAAAGCATTGATCTGGAAGGACAGGTACTATCCCGCAAGAGAGAAAGAGATACTCTGGGCTACATGAATCCCGATTCTGAAGTGCGTCAAGCCTGGTTTGAGATTCACGCAAAGCTGGATGAACGGAGCTTTGACAGAAGCACACACGGCTTCATCCACAATGATCCCCATCCCCACAACATCATTCAGAGCGGATCCCGGCTCAGCTTACTCGATTTCGACGTGTCCGGCCTGCATTTCTTCGCTACCGATGTGGCCATTTGCATCTACAGCGAATACTCCCGGGCCTGTTTCCATAGCAAGCATCGGGTACCGCGAAACGATCTGAGGGAATTGTTCCTGCGTCCCTTCATGAAGTCCTACAGAAGTGAATACAAGCTGCCTGAAAGCGAGATTATGGACATCGAATTGTTTATAAACTATCGCCGGATGATCATGTTTACGGTTTTTTACAGGCAGATTAGCGAACAGAATCCCCGATATCTCCAGCAGTTCAAGCGGGAGATACTGGACGAGATACCCTACCTGGGCTTTGCGTTGGACTTCTGAAGCTCATCCAGCATCTTGGCGATGCGTCGTTGCCTCGTCTCGGGCTTCTTAGCATCCATAATCCAGTCCATATACTCCTTTTGATGGGTATAGGATAGACGATCCAACATATCACGCAGCCCGGCCGCCTTCACAGCATTATCCACATCTTCCGGGATCTCGGCTTTACGCGGTTCAAGATCGTGATCCAGCCTCATAGTAACAGTATCCCCGACATCATAACCAGTAGCCGCTCGCATCTTATTGTTGAAAACCATCATCGGTGGATAACCAGCATATTTGGCGATGGTGCTGCGGAAGGCATGGCCGTCGATGTTGATAAGTACAGGTACACGCCCATTTTTACCAAACACCTTTTGCAGATCGATATCGAAAATGAAGTAAGCGCTACCGGGGTATTCCTGAGAGGATAGCACTGGTACCGTAAGAGTGATGCTATTGGGAACCAAAGATTACCCCGATTTCACGGATCGCGCTCTGGGGGCAATCTGATCCATGCGCACCATTATCCGTGATACCATCGCCATAAAGAGCACGAATGGTACCTGGCAGGCGCTTTTCTGGGATTACGTCGCCCAGTAAGTCCCTCAGCTTGTGCACTGCGTTATCCCTTTCCAAAACCAGTGCCCAGGACACTCCTGAGCACATAAACTCCTCCAGCCGGGGATAGAATTCCTTGCCCAAATGATCCACATAGAAGCTCCTGCTCAAGTCAGAATCAAAACGAAAGATCATGGCCTCTATGATATCAAAGCCCTCCCTCTCTATAATGCTGATGATCTCACCCGCATGCCGAGCCCTTACGGCGTTTGGTTTAATCAGCAGCAGGGTGCGTTCTTTCATTTGGTGGGGAAAATGGTCTCGATATAATCCAGCGCGGCCACTTTGATGGCGATATCGCGGTTCAGAACGCGGCTCATGCGCACCTTATGCTGCAGGATCTCGGTCCAGATTTCGTGAAGCTCACTGGGCTTGAATTCCATGCCAGTATAGAGCTTCAGCATATCCTGGTAAAACTCGTCGCGATCAGAATCAACGCGCGCAATCACCAGTTTCTGGCTATCGCCGCAGAGATCATAATCCTTGTATCGCACATCGATCACCGCGTAACCAAGCTTTAGAAGGTTCTCAAAATTGATCTGTAATTCCATCTCGTTCATTTTCTTACACTCTCATTAGATTTATTTGCTCGACAGGATACCCCCTGCCGATTAAGTGGTTTCCATGCTGAATCCTTTGGCTTTTCAGTCAAGAAGAATTTATACGAGGGGAATATGCAAAGCTTCCAGATCCAGACCGAGTATCAGCCCAGTGGTGATCAGCCTTCCGCCATCAATGAACTTGTGCAAGGTGTACAGCAGGGAAAGAACTTCCAGGTACTGCTTGGCGTCACTGGCAGTGGAAAGACCTTCACTATCGCCAACGTGATCGAACGGATAAATCGCCCCACCCTGGTGCTCTCGCATAACAAAACCCTTGCCGCGCAGCTCTATGGCGAGCTCAAACAGCTTTTCCCTGACAATGCAGTGGAATACTTTATCTCTTACTACGATTATTATCAGCCGGAGGCCTACATACCCGGCAAAGACATCTATATCGAGAAGGATAGCAGCATCAACGCCCAGATTGAGAAGCTGCGTTTGCGCGCCACAATGAGCCTGATGGAGCGCCGGGACGTGATCATCGTGGCTTCAGTATCCTGCATATACGGTTTGGGAGTACCGGATGAGTATCGCGAAGCTCTGATCCGTCTGAGTGTGGGGATGAAGCTGGATCGCGATGCCCTCCTGCAGAAACTGGTGGCAGCCCACTACGCAAGAAATGATATAGCCTTTGAACGGGGCGCGTTCCGGGTTCGGGGCGACATCGTGGATATCTACCCCGCCTACCTCGAGCATTGCTTGAGAGTGGAATTCTTTGGTGACGAAATCGTCAATCTGGAAAAGCTACATCCCATTTCCTATCAAAGCCTTGGCGCAGTGGATGAATATCCGGTTTACCCCGCCATTCATTTTATCATGAGCGAGGAAAGATTGCGCGATGCCACGCACAGCATTGAAGCTGAGATGAATGAGCGGGTGAAATATTATCTGGACAATCAACGCTATGTGGAAGCTGACCGCTTGAAACAACGCACGATGTTCGATCTTGAAATGCTGCGCGAATTAGGCTATTGTAGTGGCATCGAAAACTACACGAGGCACCTTACCGGAGCCCAGCCCGGCATGCCGCCAAGCTGTCTTCTGGACTATTTTCCCCAGGATTTCCTCTTTGTAATCGACGAGTCACACGTCAGCATCCCTCAGGTTCATGGCATGTTTGGTGGAGATTACACTCGAAAGAAAAACCTCGTGGAATACGGATTCCGATTGCCCTCCGCCTTCGACAACCGCCCCTTGCGCTTCGAAGAGTTTGAAGCGTACATGCGTCGCGTAATCTTCGTTTCCGCCACTCCTGCGGACTATGAACTCGACAAGACTGGCGGCGTTGTGGTGGAACAAGTGATCCGCCCTACCGGTCTGGTGGATCCCGAGATCGAAGTGAAGCCCATTAAACATCAGGTGGACGACCTCATTGCGCAGTCCAAAGAACGTGTGGAAAAGGGACATAAGGTACTCGTGATGACCCTCACCAAACGCATGGCAGAAGATCTGACCACATATCTGGATAAAGCAGGTGTCCGTGCCCGCTATCTGCACAGTGATATCGATAGTATCGAGCGCGCCAAGATCATCCGGGACTTGCGCCTGGGGGAATATGACGTGCTCGTGGGCGTGAACCTCTTGCGGGAAGGACTCGATCTGCCCGAAGTATCCCTGGTAGCCATTCTTGATGCCGATAAAACAGGTTTCCTGCGCTCATCTCGTTCGTTGATCCAGATATCAGGACGCGCTGCCAGAAATGTAGAAGGCAAGGTGGTCTTTTATGCCGATGTCATCACAGAAGCCATCGAACGTACGATTTCCGAGACAAACCGACGCCGCGCCAAACAACTGGCGTACAACGAAGAGCATGGGATCACACCGCAGACCATCATCAAAACCATGGAACAGATCATGCAATCGACCGCCATCGCTGAAGGCTACGAGCCTGAACCCGAAAAGCCGGACAGCAAGCCTAAGAAAGAAGAGTTTGAACAGTATCTGGAGCTGGATACCATGGCCAAAATCGTCGATCTGCTCACAAAAGAGATGAATAAAGCCGCCGCAAATCTTGATTTTGAACGCGCTGCCGAACTGCGTGATCGCATCTGGGAACTGAAGAACACTCAATAAACATGTTTTCCATATGCTCCCAGATACCGCGAACCACAAATCAAGCCCCTAAAAATAGCTTGCCATCCCAGGCCGGGTAAAAATCATGACTGCATAGACTTTATTACCAATGCAGGAGCGTCAGATGGCTGTGAGTTTCTTTTGCACAGATTGTGGTTTCGAAACCAATAAATGGAGCGGTAAGTGTCCCAATTGCGGAAGCTGGGGAACCCTGAAGGAAAGTAGCCGTGTGCTGGGGAGAGGCTCCACGCAGAACGATGCTGGCCCTCGTCCCAAAGCGCAAAAGATCGTGAAGCTGAGCACCAAGGAAGAGGCCCGGCTGCAAACGGGCAATCCCGAATTGGATCTCGTACTTGGCGGAGGCATCGTCAGCGGGATGCTGATCCTCATCGGTGGTGAACCAGGAATCGGAAAATCCACGTTGATGCTGCAATTGGCGCAATGGCTGGGCATAATGGGCAGGAAAGTGCTCTATGCTTCCGGCGAGGAAAGCGCAGCTCAGATTCATCTGCGGAGTAAGCGTCTGAGCATAGACAGTGAGAACATCCTGCTGCTCTGCACAAACGACACGGAACATATCATCGAGGCCATAGAGGAAGAGCAGCCAGTTCTGGCGATAGTGGATAGTATCCAATCCATATCAATCGGCTCTCTGGATTCCATCCCCGGTAGTGTAAGTCAGTTGCGAGAGAGCACAAATCGCATCCTGAAATGCGCCAAAAGCACAGGTATCCCCGTCTTCATGGTAGGGCACGTAACCAAGGAAGGATATGTGGCTGGCCCCAAGATCTTGGAACATATGGTAGATACGGTGCTCTACTTCGAGGGCGAGATGCGCAATCAATACAAGATTCTGCGGGCTGTGAAGAACCGTTTTGGTTCCACTAATGAGATCGGCCTGTTTGAGATGACTCAAACTGGACTGATGCAGGTGGAAAGCCCCAATGCCATCTTCCTAAGTAATGAACACAGCCAGGTAGGCACTTCCATCGGCTGCATTATCGAAGGCAGCCGCAGCTTCATCGTGGAAGTACAGAGTCTGGCCACGGGATCAAACTATGGCACACCACAGAGAGTGGTGGTGGGTCTGGAACAGAAGAAGCTGGCGATCCTGCTGGCCATCCTGGAGAAAAACCTGGCTATGTATCTGCGCAGCAATGACGTCTTCATCAATCTGGCCGGAGGCATCCGCAGCGCTGATCCTTCGCTGGATCTGGCGATCCTGGCAGCCATAATCTCCTCACTGAAGGATACTCCCTTGCCCGAAAACTCCGTATTCATCGGCGAAGTAGGGCTAAATGGAGAGGTTCGTCCGGTATCGCAACTGGAAGCACGGATCAGCGAAGCCAGCAAGCTGGGATATACAAACATCTTTGTATCGGCCTATGCCAAGCTGAAAGCCTCGGCACAGGTGCACAAACTGAAGGATATCAGAGGCTTATACAGCGCGTTGTCTTAGCTGCGACAAGCTCCTATTAGATCCTGGATAGATTTATCTTCTTTGAGCAAATGCTCCGCCAGCCCCATGATCAGCTCTGGCGCGGCGAGAGGATTGATGAAATTTGCCGTGCCAATTGCTACTGCTGAAGCGCCAGCCCAGATGAATTCCAGCGCATCCTTCCAATCATAGATCCCCCCCATGGCGAGGATGGGAATCTTCACAGCCTGGGCAGCTTTGTATGTAAGAGCCAGAGCTATGGGCTTAATGCCGATGCCGGTGTAGCCACCGATTCCTTTCTTTATGCGACTTTTCCCCGTTTTGTAATCGATCGCCATACCAAAGAGGCTATTGATCAGCGCTATGGACGTGGCACCCCCGGATTCTGCAGCCTCGGCGATAGTGGCGATATCGCTGACGTTGGGACTTAGCTTCACGATCAATTCACGTTGGGTAATCCCCGCTAGCTTTGAGCAGAGCTCATGCACGGTATCTGGACAAACGCCAAAGGCAATGCCTTCATTTTCCACATTGGGGCAGGATACATTCACTTCATAGCCCGCGATGCCTTCGCAGGCCTCAAGGGCTTCCAGCATACGGCAAAACTCAGTTATACTGGAGCCAGAAAAGCTTACGATGAGTGGGATCTCCAAGGTGTCCCTATATATGGGTAGTTTATCGGCTATGAAGCTCCCCAACCCCGGATTTTGCAGTCCGATGGAATTGATCAAGCCTGCCTCTGTCTCAAAGAGCCGACAGGGTTCATTGCCTTTCTTGGGCTCCATGGTGATGGTTTTGCATACAAATGCGCCCAGACATGAGGGGTCAAAGAACTCCAGATTCTCCAGATCAAAGGTACCGGAGGCCACGGTCAGGGGCGTACGCATGGACAATCTACCCAGGGAGGTCTGCAACAGATCGTTGGCAATGCAATGCTTTTCCCAAAGGTTTTTTACATCAGTTCCCATCTAACCTCCTCCGCGTCGAACACTGGGCCTTCTTTGCATACCCTGAGATAATCCCATTGGTCTTTGGTGCCGATCGGTACTGCGCAACCGTGACAAACGCCAATTCCGCAGGCCATGTACGCTTCCAGAGAAGTATAGTGAGTGATGCCCTCAGTTTTGGCTATCTTGTGAGCGGCAGCGAGCATGGGCAAGGGTCCGCAGCTATACATCACTTCGATTCCCTGATTGCGGATCGTCTCCGCCAGATTGGCAGTCGCCAGTCCCTCGCGTCCGATTGAACCGTCCACAGTCCACATTTCATCACAGGGGAATACATCCGCGCTGGATGCGCCGCCATGTACCCAGTATAGTTGATTGTGGTTGATCAATTCTTTCTGTAAGTACCACAGAGGTGGATAGCCCACACCGCCGGAGAGCAGCAGGATATGCTTGCCGCTGAAGAGGGGGAAACCGTTTCCGCAGGGGCCCACCAATTCCAGTATATCACCCGCGCGCAGTTTGGAGAGGGCGGTAGTGCCCTCCCCCACTTTCTTGATCATGAAGCCAATGCGGCCTCCCTGATTGTCGTAAATACTAATCGGCTTGAAGAGCTTTGGGATGCTGCGGCTCTGATTGGCATTCTGCAGCGCTGCCAGGGCTCGGATCTCATAGAACTGACCGGGTTTTCCGGCCGCTCCCAGGGCTTCATCCCAGATCCAGAGAATGAAGTAATCATCATTCAGTTCTTCACGAAACTGAATAGAGCGCTGACGGTATTGAGCATTCATTATTCATCCTGATAGCTGATGCTTCCGCCTACGATGGTGTAACGCACTCTGGAAGGCATCTCACGATCCAGCCAGGGGCTGTTTTTACTCCTCGAGGCAATGTTGTCTTTGTTTAGTTGGGTTCTACCCTTCAGATCGATGATGGTTAGGTCGGCCATAGCTCCGGTTTTCAGTTCGCCTCCAGGGAGGTTCAACACTCGAGCGGGACGGATGGTGAGGCTATCCACCAATGTCTGCAAACTCATCTTGCCCTTCAGGACAAGGCTTTCATATATCACTGCAAAAGCAGTTTCAAATCCGATGATGCCAAAGGGCGCGTGATCAAACTCGCGTTCCTTTTCGAAATCTGCGTGGGGAGCGTGGTCGGTGGCGATGCAATCGATCAGACCGTCGTTCAAAGCCTGAACACAAGCCAGACGGTCACTTTCCGAACGCAGAGGTGGCTTCATCTTGGTATTGGTATCGAAAGTGAGACAGGCCTCTTCGTTCAGAACGAGATGATGCGGTGTAACTTCACAGGTCACGGGCAGGCCCTTTTCCTTGGCAGCACGAACAAGTTCCAAAGACTTCGCTGTGGAGATATGCGCGATGTGGAGCCGGGCTCCGGCACTTTCCGCAAGCATGATATCCCGGGCAATGATCACTTCTTCCGCCAAACCTGATATGCCGGAAAGCCCCGTCTGAGTGGAAATTTTCCCACCGTGGATCTGTCCTTTTCCTGCCAGTGCGTAATCCTCGGGATGCACGATCACTGGGATGTCAAAATTGGCGGCATAACGAAGGCAGGAAAGCATCAAACGTGCGTTTTGCACGCATTTGCCATCGTCCGACACGGCTACGATGCCACCGGATTTCATAGTAGCCATCTCGCTGATCTCTTCGCCCATGCTCTGCTTGGTGAGAGCTCCCACCACGTAAACTCTGGCGCTGCCGTGCTCTTTGGCACGAAGCTGGATGTATTCCACCGAGGCGATGTTGTCCGTCATCGGCTCGGTATTGGGCATAGCACATACAGCCGTGAAACCGCCTTTGGCCGCG
>Ga0116174_10004697_pt1 | contig 10692 bp, 9 predicted proteins | sample AD_UKC087_MetaG_FD_89801 | JGI IMG/M metagenome (GOLD analysis project Ga0116174, IMG submission 89801) | Active sludge microbial communities of municipal wastewater-treating anaerobic digesters from USA - AD_UKC087_MetaG | ecosystem: Engineered > Bioreactor > Anaerobic > Digestate | place: USA...
GCACGTCAACCCCTGCCCGGCCATCGCGGCCCCTGAAGACGCAAGCGCCGCTCACACCCCGAATTTCTGCCGTGCCTTGCGCGCCAGGTCGTCGGTAAAGGTGCGCGGCAGGCTGACCCGTGGGCTGGCCATGTGCGGATATGCCTGGGCCAATGCCCGCAGGGCTGTTGCCGGGCCATCCTCGGGCATGAGCCCATTGGGCGAAAAAGTCTCGCGCACCCGATTGAACGCGGCCAGATAGACGGCCCTGTCACCCAGAACATAGCTCGCTGGCACCGCCTTGATCAGATCGGCCGGCGAAGCGGTCTGCAGCCACTTGAGCGCATGCACGATGGCGTTGGTCAGCGCTTGCGCCACCAGGGGCTCCTTGTGCAGAAATGCCTGGGGTGCGTACAGGCAGCTGGCGGGCATGGCCCCGCCAAACACCTCCTGCGCGGCAGTGAGCGTGCGCAGGTCACTGACCAGGCGCACCTCGCCGCGGTGCTCCAGCAGGGACATGATGGGATCGGCATGGCACAACGCATGAACGCGACCCGTGCGCAGGGCCGCCACGGCGGTAGCGCCCGTTCCCACGCCCACAAAAGACACCTCGCGCGCATCCACGCCCGCTCGCGCCAGCAGCACACTGGCCATCACCTGGGTGGACGAGCCCGGTGCCGAAACACCGATGCGCCGCCCACGCAGATCGGCCGGCCGGCGATAGCCCGGCACTGCCCGCACCGACACGCCCAGCGCCTGCTGCGGTGCCCGACCCTGCACCACGAAGGCGCGGAAATCATGGCCCTGGCTTTGCTGGAGAAGGGTGTGCTCATAGGCCCCCGAGCAGACATGGGCCGCGCCGTCGTGCACCGCCTGCAACGCCAGCGCGCCACCAGCGAAGTCCCGCACGTGCACATCCAGCCCCTCGGCCTGAAAAAAACCCAGCCGGTCTGCAATGGTCAGGGGCAGGTGGTAAAGCACCGCCTGCCCACCCACCGCAATGGTGATACGCCCACCCGTGGAGCCTGGCGCCTGCGCCCACGATGCGCCCGTGCACGCCGCCACTGCCGACAAGACAGACACGGCGCCAAAGGCTCGGCGGCTGACAGGAGGAAAAACCATGGGAATCGAAAGAAAGGGCGTATTGCTGCAATGCAACAATCGTGCCGCAACCCCCGCATGGGCGCATCAGGGTCTACCCCCTGGGATTTCTACGTACCCCGGTGCGGGCCGCAGCCCGCACGCTTTACCGGTAGCCGATGAAGAAAATGGCGATGTTCACCATGAAGCCCGCGCCCCAGACCATGCTGCGGGCCTTGGGCATGTCGGAGACATACATCATGATGTAGAAAATGCGCAGCATGACGAACAAGAACGCCAGGATATCGAGCAAGGTCTGCCCTGCCCTCAACTGGTGCGCAATGATGACGGCGCCCATAAAAAACGGCAGCGCCTCGAAACTGTTGGCCTGGGCTGCGTTGGCGCGGGCATGCCAATCGGTCTGGCGGGCCATCCAGGCACGCGGGTCGTGGTTGTCATAGCCACCCTCGCGGCGCGGCTTGCCAAAGCCGCCGCTCTTGGCCAGCCAGGCGCACACCAGGGGCAGCAGCACGGCGACGAAAACGCACCAGTAGGCCACCGTGAAACGCGCCACATGCAAGGAATTCATTTTTGCCCTTAGACGGATCTAGCGCAGCACCGACAACCGCTGTCCGCTATTAATTCGGGAGTATTCTAGCGACCAAAGGGCTATCGGCGGTCTACCAGTGCATGGGCGATGGTGCCCAGGTCGACATACTCGAGTTCGCTGCCCACGGGCACGCCCCGTGCCAGCCGCGTGACATGCAGGCCCCGGCTCTTGAGCGTCTCACTGATCACATGGGCCGTGGCCTCGCCCTCAGCGTTGAAGTTGGTGGCAAGGATCACCTCCTGCACCACGCCGTTGGAGGCGCGCTCCATGAGCTTGTGCAAGCCAATTTCCTTGGGACCGATACCGTCAAGCGGGCTGAGCCGCCCCATCAACACAAAATACAGCCCCTTGAAGGCGCCCGTGCGCTCCAGCGCCGACTGGTCCGCCGGTGTCTCGACCACGCACAGCCGCGTCGCATCCCGCTCCGGGTCCAGGCAGGTGCTGCAGATATCGTCTTCGGTGAACGTGTGGCAGCGTGCACAGTGATGCACGTTCTGCACCGCATGGTGCAGCGCCATCGACAAGGCCTCTGCCCCATCGCGGTCATGCTGCATCAAATGAAACGCCATGCGCTGCGCAGATTTGACCCCCACCCCCGGCAAACGGCGCAGCGCCTGGATCAAGACTTCAAGGGCGTTGGTGGAGGACATGGGTGGGCAGGCAATCCGGGTGACATTGGGAGGTGTATGCGGAACCAGGCTCCGACAAGCTCAGCCCGACCGATGGAGTGTTGCAGCCCCGGCTTGATTCAGCCCGAACGAGAGTGAGAAAAAAATCTCCCCGCCTTCACACCCCACCCTCAAGGGCGTAGCGAGCGGGATCAGCTGCTAGGCGGCCGGAGCACAGGAACCGGAACGTACTTGCTGTACGTGAGGATTCCGAGCACCGCCCAACGACGCAGATGACCCGCGCAGTAGCCCCCTCAGAAAGGGAATTTCATGCCGCCGGGGAGGCCTGGCATGCCTTGCGTGAGCTTGCCCATCTTCTCCGCAGAGGTCTCCTCGGCCTTGCGCACGGCCGCGTTGAACGCCGCAGCCACCAGGTCTTCGAGCATGTCCTTGTCTTCGGCCAGCAGGCTGGGGTCGATGGTGATGCGCTTGACATCGTGCTTGCAGGTCATCAGCACCTTCACCAGGCCCGCGCCCGACTCGCCCTCCACCTCGACGAACGCCAGCTCGTCCTGGGCCTTTTTCAGGTTGTCCTGCATGGCCTGGGCTTGCTTCATGAGGCCGGCGAGTTGTCCCTTGTTGAACATGGTGTGGTTTCCTTTTCAGTTTCTGTGGAATGGGTTGATCGGGGAATGGTCGGTCATGCAGGCTTGATGCTGCCCGGCACGATTTTCGCGCCGTAGTCGCGCACCAGCGACTGCACATAGGGGTCGTTTGCCACGATGTCTTCGGCCACGCGCTGGCGCTCTGCGGCGGCGGCGGCGTTGCGGCGGGCGGGGCTGTCGATCACCACGCCCAGTTCCACGCTGATCTGGCGGGCATGGCCGCCCGCTTCGAGCGCGGCGCGCAGGCGCTCGCGCGCCTGGGGCTGGTTGAGCGATTCGCGCTCAACACGCAGCAGCCAGTGGCCCGCATCGCGCGCCACCAGCTGGGATTGCAGGGCGAGCTCGCGCACCAGGGCACTGATCGATTCGGCCGCCACCATGTGCTGCACCGTGGCGTGCCAAACATCGCCTTCTGGGGTGGGCGTGTAGCGCGCAGAGACGGGCGTGGGTGCAGACAGCGGCAGCGGTTGCAGCCGCTCGCCCGGTTCGGGCGATTCGCGCACCGGAATTGCTACAAATTCAGGAGCAAACTGCTTAGACAATGATTGGTCTGGACGCTTATTTTGCTCAAAATTTCCCGTGGCCTGCACCGGCGGCGCCGTGGTGGCTGAAGGGGAAGACGCCGAACCGCCAGGCTCGTCCGACCCCGGCCAGGGAGGCGGCTCAGAGGAGTCGGCCGATTCGACAGACAGGTCTTCCCGCGATGCCGGCGCCCAGTCCCTCGCCGCTGGGACGGACGCAACGGTTGGCGCCCGAGACACCGGCGCAGGGGCCACCGCAAGGGCCTGCGGCGCAGGGGGAGCCGCAGCTACAGCAGCCGCGGCCGGACGGGCCACCGGAGTGGGCACCGCCACGGCAGCCGCTGCGGGCGCCGCAGAAACCGCCGGTGCGGGGCCTGAAGACGCCGCCTCAGGCCGCGTCAGAGTTTTTTTTTCAGCCGGTGCGTTGGGGGGTTTGAAGGCCAGCAGCCGCAACAGCACCATGGTCAGCGCTGCGTATTCGTCCGGCGCCAGACCCAGCTCGCCGCGCCCGTGCAGGCACAGGCTGTAGAGCAGCTGGGTTTCGTCGGCGGGCAGCAGCGCGGCCAGGCGGGCGGTCTCCACCGCTTCCGGGTCGTCGGCATCCACGGCGCCCGCCATCTGCGGCACGGCCTGGAACACGGCCATGCGCTGCAGCACCGCACTCATCTCTTCGAGCGTGGAGGCGGCCGACAGGCCATTCATGCGCAGCGTGTCCGAGGTTTCGACCACGGCCCGGCCATCGCCCTGGGCCAGCGCATCGATGAGCCGGAACACATACGACCGGTCCACCGCACCCAGCATCTGGCGCACGGCGGCTTCCTGCAACTGGCCGCTGCCAAAGGCAATGGCCTGGTCGGTGAGCGACAGCGCATCGCGCATCGAGCCGCGCGCCGCCCGTGACAGCAGCCGCAGGGCCTGGGGCTCGGCCGGCACGTTCTCGGACGCCAGCACCTGCGTGAGGTGCGCCAGCACGGTCTCAGGCGCCATGGGGCGCAGGTTGAACTGCAGGCAGCGCGAAAGCACCGTGACGGGCACCTTCTGCGGGTCGGTCGTGGCGAGCACAAATTTGAGGTATTCGGGCGGCTCTTCCAGCGTCTTGAGCATGGCGTTGAACGCCGTATTCGTGAGCATGTGCACTTCGTCGATCATGAAGACCTTGAAGCGCCCCTGCACCGGCTTGTACACCGCCTGTTCCAGCAGGCTCTGCACCTCGTCCACGCCCCGGTTCGAGGCCGCATCGAGCTCGGTGTAGTCCACAAAACGGCCGCTGTCGATGTCGGTGCAGGCCTGGCACACACCGCAGGGCGTGGCGGTAATCCCGCCCTGGCCGTCCACCCCCTGGCAGTTGAGCGACTTGGCCAGGATGCGCGACACCGTGGTCTTGCCCACGCCGCGCGTGCCCGTGAACAGGTAGGCATGGTGCAGGCGCTGCTGCGTGAGCGCGTTGGAGAGGGCCTGCACCACATGCTCCTGCCCTACCATTTCGGTGAAATTGCGGGGGCGGTACTTGCGGGCGAGCACGAGGTAAGACATGGGGGGTGATTCTAGGGCCCATGACCTGCGTGGTTTGGATGCTGCTGCCCGCCACCCTCTACCGCCCTGCGCCGATGGATACTGGCGCGCCTCTCGCGAGGGACGCCGCGCCAGGGCAGCCCCGCCGCCCTGGCGTCGTCCCACTTCCCCAATTGCGCAGCAATTCGAGAGCAGGGGCAAAACGCGAAACGCTACAGGGGGTAGAATCTCGCCCTGACGGGCCTCCCCGCATGGTGAAGCGGCCAACCGGGTCAGGTGGGGAACCAAGCAGCCCTAACTGTGGAGCCAGTGCCGGGGGTAAGGCTCGTCAACTTCTTTCCGATAATGCGACAGGCAGGGCGATGAAAACCCTGCAGCCACCCACAACGTGACGAGGTGCCCATGTTCGCAGACAACTTCAATCCCCTCGCGGCCCTGGCAGCGGCCAAATGCCCCCGATGCCACGCCACCGGGCTGGTCGAGATCGACGGAGAAGCCCACGACAAGGCACCGGAGACCGACAAGCACCAGGCCAAGTTCCACGTCAGCCCCAGCCTCTATGCCCAGTGCCCGGCCTGCGGTCTGGTGGGCGAATGGCCCGGAATGAATGACCATTGACGACCACGTTGCGGTGCTCTCGAGGCAGCTTCCTGCCTGTTTCGTCCGTTCTGCCGTTCTGGCTTGACGCCCCGGTGATATTGCGGGCCACCCTGCTGGCGCTCTGGCTGGCCGTATCTGCCCCCGTGGCGGGCGCTGCCCCCTGGCTGGTGGAGGGGCGCCCCGCGCCTGCGGCGCTGCAGGCCGTCGACATCCTCATGGCCGCGGCCACCGAAGGCCTGCAGGCCGAGGACTACCACGCTGCCGCGCTGGCACAGGCCGTGGCCGCAGCTGCCCACGGCCCCGCGCTGGACAGCGATGCCGCACAGCAGCTCGAAGACGCGCTCAGCACCGCCCTGCAGCGCTACCTGGGCGACCTGCGATCGGGCCGGATCGACCCGCGCCAGATCCACCAGAACTACACCCCGCCAGCGCCCCCACAGGCAGATGCCGCCAGCGCCCTGCAGCAAGCCCTGGCGGCCCCCACGCTGGCCGACGCCGTGCGCGCCACTGCGCCCCAGGTGCCGCTCTATGCCAGCCTGCGCAGCGCGCTGGCGCGCTACCGCGCGCTGGGCAACCCGGCTGCCTGGGCCACGCCCCTGCCGGTGCTGCCGGGCCGTAAGCTCGAACTCGGCCAGGCCTGGGCCGGTCTGGCGCAGCTCACGCAGCGCCTGGTGGTGCTGGGCGACCTGCCCGCCGATGCACAGCCCCCCGCCCTCTACGACGAAGCGTTGCACAACGGCGTGAAGGCGTTCCAGGCGCGCCATGCCCTGGCCACCGACGGTGTGATTGGCAAGGGCACGCTCGATGCACTGGCCGTTTCGCCCGCAGACCGGGCCCACCAGATCGCGCTGGCCATGGAGCGCCTACGCTGGACGCCCCTGCTGCGCGGCCCGCGCATGATCGTGGTCAACATCCCCGAGTTCGTGCTGCGCGCCTACGAGGTGCAGTGCGGGCGCGTGTCGCTGCAACTGGCCATGAAGGTGATCGTTGGCAAGGCGCTGGACACCCGCACACCCCTGTTCGACGAAGACATGCGCTTCATCGAATTCAGCCCCTACTGGAACATTCCGCCGTTGATTGCGCGCAGCGAAACCACTCCCCGGCTGCGGCGCGACCCCGGCTATTTCCAGCAGCAGGGCCTGGAATTTGTCGGCGCCAACGGGCAAGTGCACACCACGCTGGCGGCCGAGCACCTCGATGCCGTGCTGCGCGGGCAGATGCGCATACGCCAGCGCCCCGGCCCCCACAACGCGCTGGGCGACATCAAATTCGTGTTTCCCAACAACAGCAACATCTACCTGCACCACACGCCCGCACCGCTGCTGTTTCAGCGCGACCGGCGGGATTTCAGCCATGGCTGCATCCGCATCGAAGACCCGGTGGCGCTGGCCCAGTTTGTGTTGCGCAACGACCCGGCCTGGCCCGAATCGCGCATCCGCGCGGCCATGGCCCGCGGCCAGTCGGCCACGCTGCGGCTGGCCGAGCCGTTGCCCGTGGTGATTGCCTACAGCACCGCCATCGCCAAGCAGGGCAAGGTGCATTTTTTTGCCGATCTGTACGGCCAGGACCAGCTGCTGGACCGGGCGCTGCGCCAGCAGTCCGAGCAGCGTCGCCTGGGCGCCAGGCCAGGTCTGCCAGCCGGCGCACCATGAAAAAATCCGGTTTCACTTTTTCCTCAGAGCACGCCATGACACAGCCTCTTCACCCCCAGAAACCGGGCCGCCGCCGCTTTCTGGGCCAGGGCAGCCGCTGGCTGCTGACCGGGGCCCTGCTGCCGCTGGCGCAGCCCGCCCTGGCCAGCCTGCCCGGTGCGCGCAGCCTGTCGCTGGACCACACCCACACCGGCGAGCGCCTGGCCCTGGTGTATGCGCTGGGCGAGCAATTGGTGCCGCAGGCGCTGTCCAGTCTCAACCATTTCCTGCGCGACCATTACAGCGGCCAGGAGGGCCTGATGGACCCGCGGCTGTTTCACCTGCTGCACCAGATCCGTCAGGAGTTGCGCGTGCAGCAGCCCTTCCAGATCATTTCAGGCTATCGCAGCCCCGCGACCAACCAGACGCTGCGCACCACACGCGGCGGCGGTGTGGCCAAACACAGCCTGCACATGGACGGCAAGGCCATCGACGTGCGCCTGCCCGGCGTGCCGCTGGCCGACTTGCGCGATGCGGCGCTATCGCTGGGCATGGGTGGCGTGGGCTTTTACCCGCGCGAGCAGTTTGTGCATGTGGACACGGGGCCGGTGCGCCGGTGGTAGGCCAGGACCCACGGCACCCGTCTTCGCGCCTTGGCCTGCGCAGAAACTGGTGCTATAACTGCGCACAAAATGCTACATTTTCAATAGCAATCAGTGCTTTATTCCTGAGCACTAGCGTCCAAAAACATCAAAACGCCCTGCCCCGCCCGCAGGCCGCTGGCCAGGCTGGCCGTGAGCAGATAGCCGCCGGTCGGCGCTTCCCAGTCGAGCATTTCGCCGGCACAGAACACGCCGGGCGCGGCGGTCGCCATGAGGTGCTCGTCCAGCGCCTCGAACGCCACGCCGCCCGCCGTGCTGATGGCCTCGTCGATGGGGCGCGTTGCCACCACAGTGATGGGCAAGGCCTTGATCGCGTGGGCCAGTGCCACGGGATCGTTCATGCCGTCCTTGCCCAGGTGTTCGTACAGGATGCCGGCCTTGATGCCGTCCAGGCCCAGACGGCTCTTGAGGTGGCTCGACAGCGACCGCGAGCCACGCGGGTGGCGCACCTCCACCAGCACACGCTCCGGGCTGTGGTCCGGCAGCAGATCGAGGTGGAACGTGGCGTGGCCGTGGGCCTCGATCTCGTCGCGCAGCAGGTGTGAGGCGGCGTAAACCAGGCTGCCCTCCACCCCGGTGGCCGTGACCACAAATTCGCCCCTTCGGCTGAAACTGCGGCCCTGGCTGTCGGTGAAACCGAGCGCCACGGTCTTGAAAGGCTGGCCTGCAAAACGCTCGGCAAAATGCGGCGTCCAGCCTACGGCCGGCGTGGGCGTGCGGCCCAGCAGCTCCCGCAAAAACGCACGGCGCGTTTCGCCCACGGGCGCATCGGCACGCAACACATCAAAGCCGCAGTTGGCCGGGCGCAGTGGTGCCACGGCCACGCCGCGCTGGGCCAACAGTGGCCCCCAGGCACCATCGGACCCCAGGCGCGCCCAGCTGCCGCCGCCCAGCGCCAGCACCACCGCGCGGGCGGTGACCAGCACCTCGCCTGCGGGCGCGGCAAAACGCAGCGCACCATCATCGGCCCAGCCCAGCCAGCGGTGGCGCATGTGGAACTGCACGCCCTGCGCGCGCAGCCGCTGCAGCCAGGCGCGCAGCAGGGGCGCGGCTTTCATGTCGGCCGGGAACACACGGCCCGACGTGCCCACAAAGGTCTCCACGCCCAGCCCCTGCGCCCAGGCGCGCACCTCGGGCCCGCCAAAGGCCTTGATCAGTGGCTCGATCTGCGGCTGGCGCCCGGCGTAGCGGCTGGCAAAGGGCTCGTGCGGCTCGGAATGCGTAAGGTTGAGCCCGCCCTTGCCCGCCAGCAAAAATTTGCGCCCCACCGAAGGCATGGCGTCAAACAGATGCACCGCCACGCCCGCCTGTGCCAGCACCTCGGCCGCCATCAGCCCGGCAGGGCCACCGCCCACGATGACGGCATCGCAGTGCAAAGGGCTGGCCGCGTCGGTGGCGAGGGGGGTGGGTGCATTCATGGGGAAAACCTTTGGATCGAGAACAATCAATTCAGAACAGGGAGCCTTGGACCGAACCCTGGAGGGAACCTGCAGCCGCATCGCCAGGCCCCGGCGCGGGGGCGAGAGTATGCCGCACGGCCTGCGGCGGCTGATTGGCACCGGCGCCCAAGGCGCCTTCAACGGCGGCTGGGCCATCGTCGTGCACCGGCACCATGCGCCCGTCGCCGGTGAGGAAAGCCGCCCGCACCCGTTCGCCCGGCGCTTGCCCCGACACGGCCACACGGTAGCGCTGCAGCTGCGCCAGCAAAGCGGGCTGGCGCTCGGGCAAGGCGGCGCTCTTGTAGTCGAGCACCCACCAGCCTGCATGCTCGGGCGGCTGGTGGCAGTGCACCAAGCGGTCGATGCGCAGGCTCTGGCCCTGGTAGCGCAGGGGCGCCTCATTGATGGCGATGTCGACCACCGTGGCATCCCAGGCCCAGGCGCCCTCGCCTGCCAGGATGCGCTGCGCGGTCTGGGCGGCAACCCGCGCAGCGCCCACGGTGATGTCGAAGTCCTGCGCCAGCCGCACTACGCGGGCCGCAGGCCAGCCCTGGGCACGCAGCTCGGCCAGCGGCGCACCCGCCACGCCCGCCTGCTCCAGCAACTGGTGCATGGCCTCGCCCAGGCGCGATGCGGGCGTGGACAGCGATGCCTCCAGGTCGGCCGCATCGGCAGCTTGGGCCGCAGCACGGGGCGCGATGCGCAATTCGGCCGGCAGCAAAGGCAGTTCGGCCAGGGTGAAATGCCCGTGGGTGGGCACCCGATCCGCCCCCGTCACCGCACCTGTCACCGCGCCATCCACCACGGCGGCATCGGCCACCAGCGGCGCCAGCCGGTTCCACCAGCTTCCCGGCGCAGACACGCTGGGCAGCACGGACGACAGAGCCAGGCAGTGCTTGGCGCGCGTCATGGCCACGTAGAGCATGTTGAGTTCTTCGCGCTGGCGGGCCTGCTGCTCGGCGGCCAGGGCGCCTTCGGCGCTGGGTGGCGGGCTGGATTCGCTGGCCAGAAAGACAAAACCTGCCGGTTCGGTCCTTTCGCCGGGCCAGTCCACCAGCACGCCCATGGTCTCGGCTTTTTGCGGGCGGGTGTCGGTGTCGAGCAGCAGCACGCAGCGCGCCTCCAGCCCCTTGGCGCCATGCACGGTGAGCAGGCGCACCGCCTGCGCATCGACCCGGCCGGGTGCGCGCACGCCGCCTTTTTTCATGGCCCGTACCAAGGCATAGGGCGTGAGGTAGCGGCCGCCATCGTGCTGCAGCGCGGCCGACAGCAGCGCACGCAGATTGGCCTGCACGGCCAGGCGCTGCGCGGCGGGAGCGGCGGCGGCGAAGCGGGCCAGCACGTCGGCATGCTGGTAGATGGCGTGCAGCGCATCGTGCGGCGGC
>Ga0116174_10004701_pt1 | contig 10683 bp, 7 predicted proteins | sample AD_UKC087_MetaG_FD_89801 | JGI IMG/M metagenome (GOLD analysis project Ga0116174, IMG submission 89801) | Active sludge microbial communities of municipal wastewater-treating anaerobic digesters from USA - AD_UKC087_MetaG | ecosystem: Engineered > Bioreactor > Anaerobic > Digestate | place: USA...
CAGGGCAAACGCATCTTATTTTATAGGGAAAACAACAAAAAAAGATCTAAGAACGGGATAATCTGAACAGATTTTTCGATATTTAATGGAAAAATAAGGTGATTCGTGCAGGGTGAAAGCAGGGAACAGCCACAAAAGAGCCTGTGTATATGAATGACAAATATAAAAACAGGCTTTACATATAACTATATAAGGATGTTGTAAAATATTTTTGAGAAAATTCCTAAAATCATGAGGTTTATTGGGTATAGATGCACATTTAGATGCGTTTGCCCTGCTCTAACCAATGTCTCTCTAACAGGGAAATTCTCTAACACCAATTCTCTAACACCTGTCAGGAAAATTCTGGATTTTTTGCCATTCTTCAAAAGTGGCATTCTCAGTGTCAGGACCTATGATACTAACGGGTTGTTCTTTTGGTGACAGAACACTGAGAATGCGGGGTAAAATCCAGGTATGGAAAAGAAAAACATTCTTATCAGAGGTGGCGGTGATCTGGCAAGCGGCGTGGCTGTTTGCCTGCACGAAGCTGGCTATAGCGTTGTGGTAACCGAATTGGAGCAGCCTTTGGTGGTCCGGCGTGCTGTTTCATTTGCAGAGGCAATCTACGAGGGTAGTTGCGAAGTGGAGGGGATCGAGGGGCAGAAAGTTGAAAGCTTTGCAGAGGCAATGGAATTCCTTTCTGAGGGGAAGATTGCGGTTCTGGTGGATCCGGACTGCAAAATCCTTGAGAGCCTTGATCCGCTCGCAATTGTGGACGGGAGAATGCTCAAGCGCGAGTTACCCGACGAATTCGGAACGAGGTGGAAGGTAATCGGCTTGGGACCGGGATTTACAGCAGGGGTGAATTGTTGGGTCGCGATTGAAACAAACCGGGGAGCGGACCTGGGAAAGATTTTCCACGAAGGCAGCCCGGAACCGGATACAGGAATGCCAGCGGCAGTCATGGGATACAGTATAGAAAGAGTGGTTTACGCTCATCAGGATGGTCACTTCAAGTCTGTCGCGAGAATTGGGGAAATTGTCGAAGTTGGACAAAACATAGCTGAGATTAATGGGGAGCCAGTTTACAGCCAGATCAAGGGAATTGTGCGCGGGATGTTGCGCGATGGATTGGTGGTTCAGGCAGGAACCAAGTTGGGAGATGTCGATCCAACTTGTGAAGGGGCAGCTTGTTACAGGATTTCGGACAAAGCGCGGAGAGTTGGCGCAGCAGTCGTGGAAGCTTTGACCGAAATCGAAAAAGAAGGATAGGATTGATAATTAACCATGCTTTGCGCATAGCAATAAATGATGCTGTTGCGATAGTAGGTGCCGGGGGCAAGACAAGCCTGATGTTTGCGCTGGCAAAAGCGCTGCCCAAACCAGTCTGTCTGACCACAACGACCAGGTTGGCACTTGCGGAAGGGCAGGGCGCCCTCAATCACCTGATGTTTTCGGAATTCTTTAATCAAGGTTATCCATTTGAAGACACTTTACCAAATCTTGTTACTAATCCTCTGGAAAACAACCAAATCAAGTGGTTGGGTCTTTCGCTGAACCAGGCTGAGCAATTGATTTCGTTTTGCAGAAAAGAAAATGTAAGCTGCCTGATTGAAGCAGATGGCGCCAGACATTTATCCCTCAAAGCGCCGGCAGAATGGGAGCCCGTGATTCCACATCAGGTAAGCAAGGTCATCGTGGTTGTTGGATTGAGTGCGATTGGCAAGCCTCTTATCGAACAACATGTGTTCAGAGTAGAACAATTCAGCAAATTAACTGGGTTATCAGTTGGTGACACAATACAATTCGACCATGTCCTACGGATGCTTCAGCATCCTGAGGGAGGTTTGAAAGGTATTCCTCCAGGCTGCAAGGCTGCGGTGGTGTTCAATCAGAGAGATGCATATTCCTTGAAATCAGAGGAGTTGGACTTGATACAGAGATCTCTGCATGACCATTATTTCACGGCAATTCTTTCCAGTCTCCGGGATGATCCGGTCCATTGCGATGTGATTTTCGAGCACGAATAACTAATAAAAAAAATTGTCGACTGGATGTGATTGACCAGGAGGATGTACCAGCTTCTGACCGCTCGACTGTGAATGGCTTCACGGTTCAGAGAGAAAGATTTTAGTGAACTAAGATATTGGCAGGATAAGAAAAAAGAGAAAAGAACCCAATTTTCAAAACGCCCAAATGTTCTTAGGGGAAATTAAAATGTATACCCCCAATAAAGCATAACCGCTGTTGTTTTATCCTAGGATGACCTATATTGCCTTACAACGGCAGATTCGGACTAAATTCGGAGAGATCTGAAGCTGCCCTAATTTTCGCGGTCCTGGACCACAGCGAATAAATATTTTCGATTGGTGATTAGAATAGGTTGTACGATTATTTCAATACCGATTCAATATTATTACCAGAGTGTTTTAAAAGTTATTCATGAATCATTTGGAGCACTTTACTTACGCACTTTTGGTCTGAAATAAGAACCTTAGGATATCCACCTTTTAGAGCAGCCAATAAAGCCTGGGCTCTTTTCTCCCCCTCAACAATAACAATCACTGTTTCGTTTGATTTAAGGTCATCAAGGCTAATACCTATTACTTTTTTGTTGAAATCAGACTCAATTGGACCTCCTTGTGCATCAAACGCTTGGGCACAAATAAAACCGACTGCACCAGCTTTTTTCAACTCAGGCAAACTAATCAGACCATCTGAGTGAGGATAGAAAGAAGTGAAGTTTTCAGTACCAATATCCCCAATTGTTGTTATGATCAAATCAGCTTTCCGGGCTTGATTAAGCGCATAATCGATAGTGGGTTGATTTTTCAGGCCTTCGCTAAGTTTAAGGTCATTAGTTATCAGAGGAGCATTCAAATAGATCACTTTGGAGTGAATCTTACTCACCAGCTTTTGGGTCACCCCTGAGATATCATAGGCAGAATTCGGAGTTGAAGTGCCACCAACTAATTGCACTACCATGGAATTCCGATAATACTTTTCGTCTAATGAATTAATAGTAGCTGCTATTGAAGGCCCCCATGAAATCCCAATCATCTGGCCGTCTTTTAGGATCGCGTCAAGGTACGAAGCAGCCAAAGCACCCAATTGTCTTGAGCTTTTTGAAGGGTCACCGCGAAGGTTGTTTAATACAAGAGCTTCCTTGATTTTAAAAGTTCTCTTTAAAATATTCTCAAGCTCATAAGATCTCTCACAAAAGTGGTTAATCTGAATCTTGACAACACCTTGCTTATGAGCTAAGTTGAGTAACCTGCTTACGCGAGACCTGTCGATAAACAATTTGTCTGCAATTTGTTTCTGGGTAAGGTTATACTCGTAATATAAAGAAGCGATTTCGGCAAGATACTCTAACCGTTTTCGTCTTTTGTTTTCAGAACTGAAGTTGTTAAACATTTTCAGTCAAGGTCCTCAATACCTATGGTTGTAAATCCATTTACACTTATCCATGTAGCTGTGTTTTCGTCACGGTTTTCTTGTGAGAATTGTTTGATCGGAATAATCCTGGGAAGTCAGGAAGGGATTCGGATGGAGAATTAAGTCGTTTTTTGTCATCATTTGATATCCGTTATTAGTAGATAGTTCAGATCAATTGAACAAAAAAATCTTGAAGTTAAATCAAGATGGTCAGCGTCAGTTATGCAACTTTTATCATGAACAAGATTTTACCATTTATTAGTAGCACAGTTGTGACAATAATACTTAAATCATTGCCGAAAATCGCACTATTTTGTAAACTCTAAGTGTAATATAACCGCTTGGTTTACCTTTTTCAGTTTTCGTCGTTGATAGTATCATTTTCTTTTTCTTCTAGAATAGGAGGCAGATGAAAGAATCGCAGATAATTTCCCAATCGTTCATTTATAAGCAAATTGGTGAAAAACAAGGAGAAAAACTATGGAAGTGATTAATTCTATCTGGGGCTATTTGTTTAACAATATAATCGCCCGTCCCGGTATTTTTATCGGTGTCATTGTGGCAGTCGGCTACATCCTGCTCAAGAAAAAATGGTACGAGGTTTTAGCCGGTTTTATTATTGCGGCAGTTGGTTACATGATCCTTCAGATCGGTGCTGGAAATCTAAAATCTACCGTTGATCCAATTCTGGCAGGCATAAATGAAAAATTTGCCATTGAGGCTGTAGTAATTGATCCCAACTTTGGGTTAACTGCTGCAACGGCTGCTCTGGAATCGATAGGTGAGAGTTTTTCATTCGCAATGATTACCTTGCTGATTGCTTTCATCTGGAACATTTTATTGGTTTCTATCCGAAAAGTTTCCAAAATCCGCACCTTGTTCACGACTGGGCACATTATGGTCAAACAAGCTGCTGTGGCAACCTGGATCATCTTCTTTCTGTTACCTGATCTCAGGAACTTTTATGGCATCCTATTGACCGCTTTGCTATGCGGAACTTATTGGTCTGTTTTCTCCAATTTAACCGTAGAAGCAACCAACGATCTTACGGATAATGCCGGGTTTGCTATTGGGCATCAACAAATGCTTGGGGTTTGGTTTGCTGATAAGTTTAGCGGCAAAATTGGTAAGAAAGAAGATGGTGTTGGAAAGTTCGAACTGAGCGGTGCATTAAAGCTTTTTGACGATTATGTTGTTTCAACAACTCTGGTCATGCTTTTATTCTTTAGTGTGTTGATCCTGATCATTGGTGAACCTATTCTGCGTGGTGTTGATAAAAACTTTGCCAAAGATATCTCATTCCTGACCTATATTTTTGAAACAGGTGCAAGATTTTCGGTTAGCCTGGTTGTTTTGAAAACCGGCGTCAGAATGTTCGTCAACGAATTGGTAAACTCTTTTGATGGCATCTCCTCAACATTCCTTAAGGGATCTGTGCCCGCAGTTGACTGTGCTGCCACATACGGTTTTGGGGACGCTAACGCCATCACTTTAGGATTCATCTTTGGCGCGGTTGGACAATTAGTGGCGATTGCCCTCTTAATTATCTTTAAATCTCCTCTGATGATCATTCCTGGATTTGTGCCGTTGTTTTATGACAATGCCACTATTGGTTTGTACGCAAACAACAAGGGAGGTTTCAAGGCTCTTATTGTCATGTGCATTGGCTCTGGCTTGATTCAGGTGCTTGGGAGCGCAATTGCGATCAAGATGTTCAATATGGCTGAGTTCGGTGGTTATGTCGGAAACTTTGACTGGGCATCGGTCTGGCCGATCCTGGGTTTCTTTATCAAAAACCTCTATGTTATCGGTGCCATTCTGGGAATCGTTTTGATGCTGGCTATTCCTCAGGTACAATACCTAAAGAACAAAGACAAGTATTTTTCAGTCTAGTGAATTAGTATTCGGAGGTGGAAATGAAAGTACTAGTAGCTTGCGGCGCTGGCATGGGATCATCACAATTAATCAAGATGAAAGCCCAGAAGGTGTTGGATCAAATGGGCATCGAGAACACAATTACGCATACAGCAATTGATGAGGCTCGAAGCATGGCCCGCAATTTTGATTTGATAATAGTTAATGAGCGTTTTGTCGAAACATTGCCAAATGATGTTCAAGCCAGGACCATTGGGCTTAAGAATGTACTTGACGGCAATGAGTTAAAAGAAAAATTGCTCGAAAAGGGTTTTGGATAAGTCGACCTACAAACGCAGACTAAAATGGCTATTAACAAAAGCAAATTGCGGAAATGTTAATAGCCATTTTTTAAGGAGTGATCATGGAAAAAATATCGGAAACGTCAAATCTATTTTATAAAAATGTTGAGCACTTAATCCATCAACAAGCAAAAATGGAAAAGGAGATACTTGAGGAATTCGCTTCTGATGAGTTTTCAATCGATCATCCACTGATCAAAGTGAATCCCTATGGTATTAATCCTTTGTCAGCATTAATTCTTTTCAGGACAGAAACTGAAAAACCTGTAACCGTAAAGATTATTGGAAAAACCGAGCATTCAAGTTTCAGCAAGACATTCCCTGCTTCAAAAGAACATATAATTCCGGTTGTTGGGCTGTATGAAAATTACACTAATCGGGTTGAATTGCAAGTTTATCAATCTGATGTCGTTGAGCATGTAATAGACATTGGATCTGTCCTTCCGGAAAGGAATATTCTCCACTCAATGGAGACTTCGATTGAATACCTACAGGATAATTTGATTTTCCTGTCTCCTGCACTTCAGTCCCTTCCGAATCCCTATCCCTTTGGATTTGACCACAACGGAGAGGTGCGATGGCTATTAAACATACATTGTCTGGATGATCTGAAACGACTTTCAAATGGAAATTTTCTTATTAGTTCAGATCGCTTATGCGAGGAACCTTATTACATGATGGGACTCTACGAGCTCCACCCTGTCGGGAAGATTTACAGAGAGTATCGCCTTCCTGATCAGTATCATCACGATGCCATTGAGTTAAAAGATGGAAATTTACTTGCTGCCACAAATGATTGCTATCCTGAAGCTGTGGAAGACGCTTGTGTCTTGCTAGACAGGGAGACGGGAAAGATTCTACGCAAGTGGAATTACACAGATACTATCGAAAAAACAAGAGTCAGTGGTTCCAAGAGTTGGACTGTAGAAGATTGGTGCCATAACAACGCGATCTTTTATGATGAGAAAACACATTCGATCACATTTTCTGCCCGTCATTTTGATGGTATCGTCAATATGGATTTTGAGTCGGGAAAACTTAATTGGATACTGGGCGATCCAACTGATTGGCCTGAGGATCTTGTAAATAAGTACTTTTTTACTCCTATCGGTAAAGACTTTGAATGGCCTTATGGACAACACTCAGCCAGGATAACTGAGAACGGCGATGTCATGTGCTTCGATAATCACTATCGCGGAGCAAAACGAGCACAAGATCATATTCCCGCAGAAAAGAATTATTCCAGAGGTGTACGTTATCGCATCAACACGGATGATATGACCATTGAGCAAGTATGGCAATATGGTAGAGACCTGGGTGCTAAATATTACGCGACCTACATCTCGAATGTTGAAGTTTATAAAGATGATTGGTATATGGTGCACTTTGGTGGAATAGTCTCCAAAGAAGGCAAAGCAACCGATTATTCAGGCTTGGGAGTACTCAAGCACCATGCTGAATTGGATGATCGTACGATTGAGTACTGTTACGGGAAGAAGATGCTCGAGTTACACGTCCGCGGTAATTTCTTTCGGGCAGAAAAAATGACTTTGTATTCTAATCAAGATGAACTTGTGTTGGGTAAAGGTCAAATTCTTGGAAGTTTGTCTAAAACCTCTGAAACCGCCCTGCCTGTGGTGATTAGTAAATGCAAGACCACATTACCTGCAAATGTGAGTCTGGTTATACAAGAAGAAATCGACCGATTTGTGATAAGAGGTGAGTACAGCGGAAGCGAAAAACTATTCATACGCCTAAGAGATACAGAAAAAGATCGTTATTACGATTTGCCAAAATCAAAGCTTCGTCCGGATATTGAACATAATATGCACTTCAAGACGATCAATAAATCTTCTCTTGCCAAGGATTTGAAAGTTGGATTAGTCATCGGGTCAATTGATTACGATTGCGGATTGAACATAAATTTATAATCCTCATCACTCATAATCAATAACGGTCAGTTCTGGAATAATATGAAACTTTAGTAATAACTGATAAGGAAATGGAGATATAGGAACAAGTGGCCGGATATGAATAGATTTACGTGAGTGAGATGTGCAAATAGTTTTACGGATCTCTCAGGTACTTTTTCTTTCAGGCTTGTTCTGATATACAGAAAACTGACTTCACCGGACTTAACAAAAGCGATCTGATTAGAAGATTGAACACAGATAATTTGTTGAGCATTGGGGTTAAGGGGACAATATAACAAAATTGGAATTTCAAGGTGATCAAATCTTTGAGTCATCTGTTAAGATTGTTTAATGTTGATTTAGTCTGATGGTTAGACCTCAAGTTTGAAAAAACAACTTAGAAGTGAAAGTAACTATCGTTGTAATCCAACCGTGAAAATTTTTCTTAGACCTGACTGGATCCTAATTATTGAGCATTCACATTCTTCCGATTACAATTCATCAAGCAAATCAACTGAAAAGAGGTGCGGATGCTAAGCGTAATTCCCATCGCGGAAGCGTTGAAACTCGTTTTGGAAACATTTATACGCAAAACGGGACGAATTGAGGTTGTCAGTTTATCACAAGCCTTTGGTCGTTACCTTGGGGCGGACGTGACCGCACAGGAGGATGTGCCGGCTTTTGATCGGTCGACTGTGGATGGATTCGCGGTTCGCAGTGCTGATTTGCGCGGCTGTTCGGATTCGATCCCGGCGATTCTACAGAAATCCGGGGAGTCTGTCATGGGTCAGGCATCTGATCTCCGGCTGAAACCTGGCAACTGCGTTTACGTGCCAACGGGCGGCGCGATACCTCAAGACGCGGATGCGATGGTCATGCTTGAGTACACTGAGAATTTAGGGGGCGATCAATTTGCATTCTTCAAACCCATCGCGCCCGGAGCGAACCTGATCATGCGCGGTGAAGACCTCAGACAGGGTGAGGAAATCCTAAAAACTGGCAAAAGACTCAGCGCTGCGGATATTGGCACACTGGCTGCGCTCGGTAAGACGCGGGTGCCAGTTTTCTCCAAACCCATTGTGGGCATCATTTCCACCGGCGACGAGCTTGTTGCACCTGAGGAAAGCCTCAAACCCGGGCAGATCCGAGACGTGAACTCGGACATGTTGAAAGCTGCTGCAGAGCAACAGAATGCAAAAGTGATCAACAAAGGCATTGTGGAAGACGATCACGATGCTTTAAAAAAAGCTTGTTCCGCATTACTGGAAAACGTGGATGTTTTGCTGGTTTCGGGCGGTACGTCGGTGGGTGAAAAAGACAACATGCCTATGATCGTGCAAGAACTGGGTGAGTTGTTGGTGCACGGATTGGCTGTGAAGCCCGGAAAGCCCACTGTGATCGGTGAAATCAGTGGAAAGCCTGTCTTTGGCTTGCCTGGAAACCCGGTGGCAGCGTTTTTTATTTTTGACTACCTTGTAAAGCCACTATTGCTCGCATTTCAGGGAGGGAAATCGGAAGTTGAACAGGTGGAGGCAAGGCTCACGCGGGCGGTTTCTTCCAACCACGGCAGGGAGGAATTCATCCTGGTACGCCTGGAAGGAGACAATGCGGAACCCGTCCCAAGCAAGTCAGGTCTGATCAGTACAGTTTCCCGCGCCAACGCTTATTTCATCATTCCTCGTGACCAGGAAGGGCTTCCCAAGGGAGCTCTGGTCCGGGTTACACGATTGTGAGGTTCCATGGCATTTACATATTTATCCAATTATCCCCTTGAAGAAGCACGTGAACTCTATCTTAAAGCATTGGGAGATGCCGGACTAAAGCCGCGCGTGGAACGCGTCCCAACCAGCGAAGCCAATGGGCGCATCACGGCTGAAGCGGTATACGCGAACATCTGCGCCCCGCACTACAACGCCTGCGCCATGGACGGGATCGCGCTGGAAGCCAGCCTGACTTATGGCGCAAGCGAAACCCGACCAGTGACGCTGCCGGAGGAAACCTTCCGGTGGGTCAACACAGGCGATCCGCTGCCGGAAAACTACGATTGCGTTGTGATGGTTGAGGATGTAATCGAAACTGATCAGGGCGTACAGTTGTTTGGCGCTGCCACCCCCTGGCAGAATGTGCGCCAGATTGGAGAGGATATCGCTGCTGGTGACATGGTCGTCCCGAGTTTCACGGAGCTCAGCCCCTCAGCGCTTGGCGCGCTTTTGGCAGCGGGCGTTGTGGAAGTTCCGGTTCTTGGCAAACCCGTTGTGGGGATCATTCCCACAGGCAATGAATTGGTTGCCCCCAGTTCCGACCCCAAACCAGGAGATATCATTGAGTTCAACTCGACCATTTTCTCAGGGATGATGCAAGATTTGGGCTGCGAAACCAAGGTCTATCCGATCGCAAGTGATACACCTGAGATGATCATCGGGTCGCTGAAAACAGCAATCGCTGAATGCGATCTTGTGCTGCTCAATGCCGGGTCTTCAGCCGGGCAGAAGGATTTTTCGATAGAAGCGATCCAAACTGTCGGCTCGGTGGTATTGCATGGGGTGGCAATCAAGCCGGGGAAGCCGACCATTCTGGGCATGACCACGAGAGGTGGACAGGTCATACCCCTGGTTGGCTTGCCTGGTTACCCTGTTTCTGGCATTCTTGTGCTTGAGCAGTTGATAAAACCGGTGATCGGGCTATTGACCGGGCGCCAAGCTGGAAAAAGTGTGTTTGTGGAGGCAACCGTATCCCGCAGGCTGGTTTCATCCTTGAAATACCTCGAGTTTATTCGAGCCCGTCTGGGAAACGTGGGGGGCAAGATCGTGGCTGTGCCGCTAAATCGCGGGGCTGGCGTGGTCAGTTCCTTCGTGAAGGCAGATGGGATCATTCATGTTCCCCAAAACGTGGAAGGTTACGAGGCAGGTGAGAAGGTAAGGGTGGAGCTGCTGCGCCCCATGGAAGAGATCGAGCAGACGCTGGTCATCACCGGCAGTCACGACCCTCTGATTGACGAAGCCATCGATATCATGCGCCGCACCTGGCCGGATAGTTTTGTGGCATCTTCGCATGTTGGCAGTATGGGCGGGATTATGGCGGTGAAGCGTGGTGAAGCCCACCTGGGAGGCGTGCACCTGCTGGATGAAGCCAGC
>Ga0116174_10004703_pt1 | contig 10680 bp, 6 predicted proteins | sample AD_UKC087_MetaG_FD_89801 | JGI IMG/M metagenome (GOLD analysis project Ga0116174, IMG submission 89801) | Active sludge microbial communities of municipal wastewater-treating anaerobic digesters from USA - AD_UKC087_MetaG | ecosystem: Engineered > Bioreactor > Anaerobic > Digestate | place: USA...
ATCTGCCTTGTGTGAGCCAATCAGGATAATCTTTGATCACATTACCCAGGTCCACTACTCCAATCGGCAGGGGGCTTCCAACTTCCTGCATGATCATTTCCTGGATGGACGGGGATTCACCCTGGTTGAATAGTTTCATCGCGCCTAAAAGTAACGCGGGGATGAGGGGTACCAGGATCAAGCTAAGGATAAATGCCCGGCGTCGTAGAACCGTCAGAAATTCGAATTTACAAACCATAAAAATGTTACGCATTAGGTGTCTCCTTGTTGAATTTCCTTCGGAGCAAGAGACGAGGGGTAAAGTGGAGCATGCCGCGTTTGATCGCAGATGCAGCAAACCAGACCATTAGCAAGGTCATTAAGACAATCACCACAAATGCGAGCAAGATTTCCGTTCTCGAAACCGAGCCGATCGCCATTCGGAGCGCGATTGATAAAGGAGAACTGAAGGGAAGAAAACTGAAAACTCTCGGGAGCAGGCCATTCGGGTTGTTCATGAAAGTCCCGAAAAAGTAGACAGGTAACATCATGGGGATCACCATCAATCCGATCACTCCCTGCGCCTCGGCTGTACTGGTCATCATGGCACCAATTGTCACCATCAGGGCAGCGCTAAAGATGAACGAAAAGATCGTCAAAGCGACGCTGATAGCCACATAAGAGAATGAGATATCCAGACCCATCAGGAATTCCAACTTGTTGCGGAAGATAAACCCTGCGATGGCGAGCAGTAGGATCCAGGCGCCAATTTCGGTGAAGCCGATGCTCAGATTACCAATGATTTTGCCTGTCATGATTTCCTTTGGGGAGACAGAAGTGAGCAAAATCTCAAGCGTGCGGTTTTCTTTCTCCTCTACCAATGCCTGAAGCAGGTAGCCACCACAAGTCATTACCAGGATGAAGTTGAGAACACCAACCAATATTGGCACAGCGATCCGATCAGTGTTGGATCCGTCGTAGACCTGGCTGCCGTCCAATGATTGCAGGCTGATCTGACTGCCTTCATTGATACGTGAGACTACCGCTGGATCTATGTTTTCGGAAACCATCAGGTTCTTGCTAACGAAATCAGTGATCACCGATTGAACATCGCTGAGGGGTTGCTTGTTTGCCCAATAAACTATTTGAAAACGCGATAAGTAATCCTCAGGCAGTACGGCAAAACCTTGTATCTTATTTGTCTCAATTGCAACGCGGGCAGCGCTTTCATCGGGAAAAACCTGGAGATAAATTTGGGGCTCAAAAAATGTCGATTCCTTTGAATGGTCTGGCTCAATCTGGATCAGTGCTGCATGATCCACTATTCCAACCGGGCGAGTATCAAAAGATAGGCGTGAAAGGAGTGTCGAGAGTCCTAAAAGTAGAACAAAACCAAGCGGCACGCCAATTAATGCAATCCAAAAGCGCTTCCTGCCGACATGGTGCAGGTATTCGTACCTGGCAATGCTCATAGTTTTATTCATTGTGACCGTTACCTTCCTTAACCACCCGTATGAAAATTTCATCCAGGGTTGGCACAGCCACTTCAAAGGAATTGAGTTCGATTCCCTGCGAGACCAATTCGTTCAGCAGATCATGGGCTGAGATGCCTACTTGTGGGGTAAGGCGGTGGGCATCATTGAGTCTCTCGATCTTCGAAACGCCGTTGATATGCTCTGGCAGAGGATTGAGGGCTTCGATGATCACTTCATTAGTGCGGAAGCGGTCGCGGATCTCTGAGAGCTCGCCTTGCAGGAGCACCTGGCCGTGATCGATGAGCACCAGGCGGTCGCACAACTGCTCGACCTGGTTCATTTGGTGAGTGCACATCACGATGGTTTTACCAGCGTTGCGCTGTTCGATCAGCAGATCTTTGACCAGCTGCGTGTTGACCGGGTCAAGAGCTGAAAAAGGTTCATCAATGATGATGATCTCAGGGTCATGAAGCAGGGCGGCAATCAGTTGACCTTTTTGCTGCATACCCTTACTAAGCTCTTTGGCTTTCTTTTTGGCATGTTCGGTCAGGTCGAACTTGGCGAGATATTTGGGGAGGCGATCTTTTATCTGGTCTTCCGTCATGCCTTTGAGCGTAGCAAGGTAAGTCAGGCAGCGATCAAGCGGCACATCCTGGTAGAGTCCCCGTTCCTCAGGAATGTAACCAATATGGTTGAGTTTTTCATTGGTCATGGGACCGCCAAGGATGGTCACTGTGCCAGAATCAGCTTGATAGATATCCAAAATGACGCGAATGGACGTGGTTTTACCGGATCCATTTGGACCAAGCAAGCCAAAGATCTCTCCAGGGTGAACTTCGAAAGAAACATCTTTGACTGCCTGGGTAGAGCCGAAACTCTTGGCAATTTTATCTACGATGATGGTTGACATAGTGCTCCGTTTCAATAACTTGTATGAATTTACATGCTCCATAATAACAGTCTTTGAAGCAGTTGAGACATAATTCAATATATTATCTATAGTAATCGAATCCGGTGGCAACTCTGAGAAAAAGGCTGACATTTGACCCAGAAAACGCCAGAGTACCTTAGAATTAGGACACCACGTTTCTGAGGACAATCTCTTGATTACTAACTCCACAACTACATCCAAAATATCCACACGAACCTGGGCAGTCATGATCGCCCTGGCGATCACCGGGCAGATTGCCTGGGCAGTGGAGAACACCTGGTTCAATACCTTCGTGTTCGATACCATCACACCAGACCCCAGACCTGTTTCCTGGATGGTGGCTGCCAGCGCGATCGTTGCCACTATCACTACCATTTTCATTGGTACCCTGAGCGACCGCACCCGCGCGAAGTGGGGCAGGCGGAAACCATATATCCTGTTCGGATACATCCTTTGGGGTGTGATGACGGCGCTCTTCCCGACGACTGCCCTGATCAAGAACATCTCCCTGGCAATCATGATGGTAGTTTTGATGGACTGCCTGATGACTTTCTTTGGTTCCACCGCAAATGATGCCGCTTTCAACGCCTGGACGGCGGACGTTGCCCCGGCAGACCAGCGCGGCAGGGTGGAAGGCGTGCTCAGCCTCAGCCTGTTTATCGCTCAATTGGTCGCCATCGTGGCGGCAGGCGCGTTGATCGACACGGTTGGTTACTTCACCTTTTTCTATGTGCTCGGCGGAATTGTGATGGTGGTGGGTTTGCTGGCTGGTGGGGCTTTGCCGGATCAACCCAGCAACCATCTGCCGCGGAGTGAAAAAGGAATATGGCGGGAGATCCGGGACCTTTTCCGAGTGCAGACTTTGCGTGAGAATTCAAAGCTGTTTGTCCTCCTCATTTCTGCCATGCTGTTGGGAATCGGCTTTCAGGTGGCTTTCCCGTACATGATCATCTACATCAATAATTTCATCGGGGTCAGCAAGACGGAATATGCCATCGTCGGCGGCGCGGTGATCATCGGAAGCGCGATTGCCGCCATTCCGCTGGGAATCCTGGCTGATAAGATCAGCAAGCGCTTGATGATGGCGCTCTCGATCGTGCTCACCTGCCTCGGCTGTCTCGCTTTTTCGTTTGTCCGAAGCATCATGCTACTTGCCCTGGCTGGGCTGGCATGGCAGATGTTCAACATGTCCGCTTCGATCGCAGCGATGTCGTGGTTGAAGGATTTGTTGCCGGAAGAGAGTCGTGGAAGATTCCTGGGAATCCGCATGATCTTTTTGGTTCTGTTACCCATGTTGATCGGGCCGGGCATCGGTTCGGCGCTCATTCGGAGCTTTGGTACCCCAACTGTGCTGAATGGGCAAGCCGGCTTCATCCCGGTGCCACTGATTTTCCAGGTGGGCGCTGGCCTGGGTCTGTTGGCACTCATCCCCCTGGCATTTTTACCTTTTGATAAAATGGTGTATGTAACTGAGGAACAAGATGCCTGAATTGGTCCACCACAACCTGACTACACCCTGGAAGGTCGATCAGCCGATCCCCTTACCCGAATACCCACGCCCGCAGTTGGTCCGCGGAGACTGGCAGAACCTCAACGGCTGGTGGGATTGCGCCATTCAGAATTTGGATGCTCCTCAGCCTGCATCGTTTGAGGAAAAGATCCTGGTGCCTTATGCGCCAGAATCCAGGCTTTCGGGGGTGGAGCACGTGCTTCAACCGGACGAAAAACTTTGGTACCGCCGAACCTTTTTTGTTAGCCACAATCAGGATGAAGTGGTGCATCTGCACTTTGGCGCGGTGGACTTCGCCTGCGAAGTATGGATCAACGGCCAGGAAGTTGGCGAGCATTGGGGTGGCTATCTACCCTTCAGTTTCGATATCACACGCTGCCTGGTTGAGGGAGAAAATGAGTTGGTTTTGGCTTGCGTTGATGCGACCGAAGCTGAGATGCACCAGAAGGGCAAACAGCGCCTTGAACCTGGCGGCATCTGGTATACCTCTATTTCGGGCATCTGGCAGACAGTTTGGTTGGAAGTTCTGCCAAAACAGCACATCCGCAACCTGAAACTGACCCCCAACCTTGACGCAAGCAACCTGTTGGTTGAAGTCTCTTTATCTGAAGGGATGGATCCAACCCAAGTTGAGTTGGAAGCGATCGCCTCGTTTGAAGGGCAGGAAGTGGCTCACGAAAGCATTACTAGCTCCAGCCAGTTGCTGCTGAACATCCCCGACCCTAAAAAATGGCACCCCGATCACCCTTATCTTTACGACCTGACTCTACGACTGAAAGTTGACGGAGTCGTAGTCGATGAGGTGGGAAGCTACTTTGGCATGCGAAAATATGGCAAGATGCGCGACGAAAAAGGCTTCTGGCGCTTCACGCTCAATGATGAACCGATCTTTCAGTTCGGTCCCCTGGACCAAGGCTACTTCCCCGAGGGGCTTTATACCGCGCCTTCTGAGGAAGCCATGCTTTTCGACATCGCGTATGCCAAAAAGATTGGCTGCAATATGATCCGCAAGCATGTCAAGGTCGAGCCGGCGCGCTGGTATTACGCCTGCGACCGCCTCGGCATGATCGTCTGGCAGGACATGCCCAACGGTGGGCGCACCACCAAGGACGCCGTGGTCGCCTTTACCTTTACTTCGGGTATTCACCGCTCCGACATCCGCCGCCTGCACCGTTTTGGCAGGGAAGAGCCCGAAAACCGCGAGGAATATCGCCAGGAACTGAAAGAACTGATTGACAGCCTGTACCACTTCCCTTGCATTGCCGTGTGGGTGCCATTCAATGAAAGCTGGGGGCAATTCCATGCCATCCAGACTGCCTATTGGGTCAAGGGTTACGACCCGACCCGCCTGGTGGATCATGCCTCTGGTTGGTTCGACCAGGGAGGAGGGGATTTTCAGAGCCGGCATGTATACGTGAAAGCCCTGAGCGCTTCACAACCGGATGAGCGCATTTTGGCAGTGACCGAGTTTGGCGGTTACACCATGCAGGTGGACGGGCATGTCTACACCGAGAAGAAACGCTTTGGTTACGGTCATTATCAGGACCCTGCTTCGTTGACCAACGCCTACCTGCGCCTGCTAGAGCAGCAGGTGAAACCCCTCATCCCGTTGGGGCTTTCCGTGGCAATCTACACCCAAACCACTGACATCGAAACCGAGATCAACGGTTACCTGAGCTACGACCGCAAAGTCGAGAAAATGGATCCAAACATCCTGCGCCAGGCTCACCTGGAACTCTACCAAGCCATGCAAGCATAAAAAATAGCCCGAAAGGGCTATTTTTGTGTCGAACCTCAAGCTAAAAGGAAATTATTCAGGTGGTTGGAAGAGCAGCAGGGAGTTACTGGTGGAATCAGACACCCAAACCTTGCCGTCAGAAGTTGTGGCGATGCCGCTGATAACTCCCATCAGGTAGCTGTTATCAAATCCACCCCACAGGACCTTGAAGGTCCCTTGGCTGTCAAATCCTATAATCCGTCCGCGGTCAGGATCCGTAATGTACACATTGCCGTCTTTATCGAGCGCCAGGAAGGGTTTGTTGTCCAGGGAGTCTGAGCTCCAGGCGTCCACTTCCCACAGTCTAGCAGAGCGGAATTGCAGCCCACTTGGGTCCGGTTCAAAGACCTGCACGCGGTAGTTCCAGGTATCGGCGATGTAGATCTCCCCGCTCGGACTGATCTCAATTCCGACCGGTTCGTCCAGGTTGCCGGGTTCAAGCCCCACACTGCCAAATTGGGTCAGGTAAGTGCCATTCGAATCGAACACGACCACGCGTTGTTTGCCAGTGTCGGTCACAAACACGCGCCCGGTTTGGTCAACGGCAATCCCACGCGGACCCCAGAAGCCGTCTGGCAGGCCATTAACTTCAAACACACTCCACATCCGCAGGAACTGCCCATCGGGAGTGAAGACCTGGATGCGGTGATTCCAGGTGTCGGCGACGTAGACATTACCATCAGGCCCAACCGCGACACCCCAGGGTTCGTTCATCAACCCTCCGGGAATTTCTCCATCCATCACGTTGCCATAACCGCCAAAGGCATTCAGGAATAAGCCCTGCGCGTCGAGGTGGACGATGCGGTGATTGCGCGAGTCTGCCACAAACAGGCTGCCATCCGCGGCGATTGCGATATCGCGAGGGGCATTGAAGGTGGTACCGCCCGCATTGTTGATCACGCTCAGAGGCTCAAGGCTGACGGTGTTACCGGAGTAGGGGTCCACGCGCGGCGCTTCCGGCTCAGGGCTGACACCAAATTCCCAGATCATCGCCGCGATATCTTTCTTGATGTACATACGCGCAGTGTCACTGGGCGACCACGTGGCGAGGGTCAGCGAGGGGTTGTTGAAAGCGACAGCGTACTCTGAATAGTCGCGGTTGAACCAGAGCTGCCAAATGGCAGAGCGTTTGGCTGGGTCTTTCCAGTCCCGCAGTACACTACTGATACTCCAATCGCGATACAGTGATTCGTTTGGCCACCACATGCGCTTGTAGTCATAGCGGTAGTATCCATCGCGAACCACCGGTTCAATTTTGGAGAAATTCGACGCTCCCACCACGATGATGGGGGAGTCTTGCAGAGATTTTGTGACGTTGGTGTCAAAATCGACCTTGTTTGGGTAGTCGCGCATGTACCACCAATAGGGGTAGCGCACGTCGTTATCATAGGCAACCTTGATGGTCTTGTCTCCATAGAGCCGTTTTGAGATAGTTTCAATCTGCTCCACGGTGTCTTTCATGTCGCGCGTGGAATGCGCGTAGACCAGGAGCTCCATGGCGTTGTCATAATTGATGTAGGCGGCGCGATAGGCAGTGCGGGCTGTTTGCAGGCTGAGCAGGCTGAAGAATGCTAAGAGAGCGGCTTTCCAGAAATTAGCCCCACCCCAGTTTTTGAGCAGCGCGAACAAACCAGCGCCAGCGCCCAGCGTTCCAACCAGGGCAAGCAGGAATTCGCTGGTTGCCTGGAGTTGCAGGATCTCTTTCCCCTGGAAGGGTGGTTCCTTGCCCAGCAGGCTGCCGAGTAAGTTGCCAAAGGCAACAAGGAAAACAACGCTCAATAGCAACACCAGCCAGCCGCGCTTCTCGCGTACTTCCTGCCAGTTGATCTTCTCGATCAGGTAGCCTAGAGCCCAGCCTGTGGTCAGGATCATTGGCATGGTGATGTGCGTGGTCAGCCAGGGCATGCGTTCACCGGCGAATGAAAACGCCAGTAAGCTCATACCGGACCAGAAAAGCAACAGGGCGAGGGTTGGCAGTTTTTCCGCACGGCTTGAGTCGACAGGCGGGTCAGTGAAAAATCGCCTGATTCCAGTTAGCAGGGCAGGCTCTTCGGGTTTTACTTCAAAGATAGGCAGGTCAGTTTCAGGTTGCGATCCCTCTACAGCAATCAGGGTTTGAGGAGGAGCTTCAAAAGCTATTCCCTCGTCCAGGTTCAGGTTTTGTTCAATCCCACTCTTCGTTACCGGAACGTCCTCAGATTCTGCAGGGATCGAATCCACCTGAGTGAAGGGTTCATCCACTTTAGCTGAGAAAAGGTTGCGAACGAAACCGATAATCAGCGCGAAAATCGACCCCAGGGCGGGCAGGTACTCGTACATGGGAATCTGAACCAAGGCGTAGTAGTAGAGCGGCTGTGTGCCGCGTTCGACGGCTTGCTGCTGCATCCAGTAGCCGAGCGCGCCGACGATGCCCTTGAAAAAGCCTTCTCCATGGCTGAAGAAAGTGGTGTAGAAGACAATGAAAATCCCCCAGAAAATGGCGGCGCTGCGCAGGAAAGTTTTTCGGTTCCAGAGCATTCCCAGAACGAGCGATACAGATATCAGAAGGGTGAAGACGATCCCGGAACGGATAATGCCCGCCTGGGTGTAGTCAGTTGCGTCGAAGCCCAGGAGTCTCAGGGGCAGGGCTACCAGCAGCGGCAGGATCAGGATCAGGGGCAGAACGATCAGGTCAAAGGTGCGGGAGGAACGAATTTGCTGCCAGCCGAGACCCTGGACCAGTAAAACGATCGCCGCAATCGCCGAGATGCCCGTCAAGCCGGCGGATGCCAGCAGCGGCAACTTGGAGTTGATCAGGTGGGTTATCCCGGGGGTTCCCTCCTGCGGCACGACGCTTGTCTGGATCGGGGCGGGGGTCTTGCCGAGAATATACACCCCGAGGGTCACAACGATCAATGCCAGCGTGAGCGCGACAGCGATCTGGAAGCGACTTTTTACCGTGTCAGACTTCCATTTAGCGCGAAAAGATTCGAAAATGAACAACAATGCCAGGAAGATCGAAGCTTCAGCAGTAAAAATGTAGGAAGTGGCCTTGTCGGCATAATGCATGGCGGTGATAAAGGTCAGCCACAAAAGCCATTTCGACTGCCCGTCTTCCTTGTAACGCAGGAAGAGCCAAAGCATCACGAGCCCCCAGAAGACGATGAAGATCTCGTTGCGCGTGTAGCGGCTGTAGAAGAGGATATAAGGCGAGATCATGAACAGCGCTGCGGCGCAAAGAGCACCCACCCGACCCAGGTAGCGGCGCCAGGCAAAGAGGGTGAAGATCACCACCCCGATGCCGAACAAGGCTGCAGGTACGCGGGCGGAGAAATCCGAGTCACCAAAAAGAAAGTACGACAGCGCCAGGGCGTGGAACTGGAAAGGTCCGTGTGTGACAGGATCGTAAACGTAATTTTCGATGGTGTACGCTGGGACAACATGGTTGATCTCGTCGTGCGCCATGGTGCGGGCGCCGAGGTTATAGAAGCGCGTCACGAGAGTCAGGAGGATGATCAGCGCGATCAGCAGTTGCTCGACGGTAAAGTTAGGCCACCAGGGAAAAACGGCTTTGTCGAGCCAGCGGTCGTTGCGGGTTTTGACAGTTGATGAAAGGCTTTCAACGGACATAAATGTGTCTCCGATATGTGTTCTCAGATGATTGGTAACTATACCTTGCCCACCGTAAATCGGCAAGTTATGGAGGGGGTACAGTGAGATAACCAAGGGCGGTGGAGCAGTATTTGCCGCCTTTAGGCAATCCGTCGATATTGCGATTATCGGATACGTAGGGAGGGTTGGCGTTCAGGAGTATGGGAATTTGGAAGGTGTTTACAAGCCAACCCACCGATCGGGTATTTTCCCGCTTTGCATTACAATTTAACGATGCACCGTCGCTCGATTTTCGTTCTGCTTATTGTCCTGTGCTTAATCTCATCCTGCGTGCCCCAAACGCCAACCCCGACCGAGCTGCCTCCCACCCCCAACCTGGATCAGCTGATGCAGACCTCGGTCTTTGAGGTCACACAGGCTGCCGTGCTCACCCAGGCTGCTGAGCCTAGCGCCACCTATACCCCGCAGCCTACAGCCACAAACACGCCCATCCCAACTGTGATTGCCACCATCGCCCGTACCCCCACCCAAGCTGCCACCGCCACCTCCGAAGCTGCCTGCAACCGGGCTGGGATGGGCACACCTTTCGACCTCACGATCCCTGATGGCACACAGATACCCGCGGGTGAAAAGTTCGTAAAGACCTGGAGACTGGTCAATTCCGGTTCCTGCAAGTGGACCAGGCTTTACAAGCTTATTTTTTACTCTCAAAACCCTCTCGGCGCCACTTATGAGCACTTCCTGCCCGGGGAGGTGCTGCCAGGGTATGCCGTTGACCTGAGTGTGGAGTTTACTGCCCCCCTTCAACTCGGCACCTACCGCAGCAATTGGATGCTGCAGGCGCCGGATGGGGCGCTCTTCGGGCTGGGGATGAATGCGGATACGCCTTTTTACGTCTCGATCGTGGTTATCGAGGCACCCACCGCCACTCCCACACCAAGCCCCACGCCTTAACCAAAGATCAATAACTCAGCCATGTACTGGTTTTTAAGATAAGATTAGGCATCAAACTAACCGGAGTAAGTGATGCCAGACACAAACCCTTTTGACCCGCAAGACATGAATGCCGCAATCGAAGCGCTTGGCGCCAACCTCATTTCAGGCTGGCAGCTTGGATTACAGCTAGAGATCCCAAAGGTCGAACCTCTGCGGAGAATAGTCATCTGCGGCGTGGGCGGCTCAGCCATTGGTGGGGATTTCGCGACAGGGTACCTTTCGGACCAACTTCCCATCCCGGCGATGGCATATCGCAATTACGGCTTGCCAGCCTGGGCAAAGGGACCTGAGACGTTGGTGATCTGCTCCTCCCATTCAGGCAACACCGAGGAGACCCTAAGTTCGTTCAATGAAGCCCTCCAGCGTGGATGCAGCTTGATGAGCATCTGCACCGGCGGCAAGCTGGCTGAGCAGATCACCA
>Ga0116174_10004704_pt1 | contig 10680 bp, 13 predicted proteins | sample AD_UKC087_MetaG_FD_89801 | JGI IMG/M metagenome (GOLD analysis project Ga0116174, IMG submission 89801) | Active sludge microbial communities of municipal wastewater-treating anaerobic digesters from USA - AD_UKC087_MetaG | ecosystem: Engineered > Bioreactor > Anaerobic > Digestate | place: USA...
CGCCTGCGCTGGCAGATCGGTGCGGATGATATTTCCGTTGTCGGGCTCGACGGTGAAGTTCTGGAGGGGCCGGCGGAGATCAGCCGTGAGGGGCTGATGCATCTGGGGCTCTACAACGCCTTCGGTGACGCCGGCGCGGTGATCCATGCCCATCCCTACTGGACAAATGTTTTCGTGGCAAAAGGGCGGCCCGTGATGCCGGCGCTGGAGACTACCGACAAGTTCGGTGTTATAGAATGCATCGAGGAAGCTCATGGCTACTCGAAGGAACTGGCGGAAAAGGTGGTGTCGCACTTTCAGTCGAAACGGGACCAGTGGGAAAAGACGGCCCTTGAGGTGATCCTGCCGCGGCACGGCATTGTCGCCTTGGGAAAGGACATCAACCACTGTTTCGATATCGTCGACCGCATCGAGTCCGACTGCCGCTGTCAGCTGCTGGGGAAGCTCCTGGATCTATGATACTAACCGTGACGCTTAATCCCGCCGTCGATGTGACCGTTGTCGGGGTGGCCCTGTTCGGCTTCGTCGGTGCCGAATGCTATCGGGATTTTGACGAGGCTCGCCGCACGGCCGATTTTTCCGTTCCGGTTTACGAGCCCTCCGGGGATTGAGGTGTTTACGATGAACTCTATGACAAATTCACCCTGATCGGACCTTCGCTGGAAAAGTTTTTCCAGTATAAAACATGAGAACTCCGAATCATCCCGATGATACTTCCATATCTCCCAAAAGGATAATGGATTATCGTACAACGGTTCTTCTTTAAATCAAAAGTAGAGTATTTTCATAAAAATGCATGGTAGAATCCCATCGTTTTTTTATTGAAATATTATGAGCATATGCCCATAATTGCATCATGGCACGGCCGCTCTCATGCAGAAGGATCCATGCCGACCCCGGCGTTCTCTATTACAAGCCCCGGGGCGTCCCCTCGTCCGCGCTCGAGGAGGAAGTGCTCACCCTGGACGAGTTCGAGGCGGTCCGGCTTGTGGACCACCAGGGCCTGTACCAGGAGGAGGCCGCCGCGCGCATGAACGTCTCGCGCCAGACGCTGGGAAGGATCGTGGAATCGGCGCGCAAAAAGATCGCCGGGGCTCTTGTGGGCGGGAGGGCGATTCGGATTGAGGGCGGCGCCGTTGAGTTGCATGGCGAGCACTGCGGCTGTCCGGAGCGCGGGGTCCGTTGCCGTGGCCGCGGAAAGGCGTGCGAAGAGGAGTGATACCGCGGGCGGGCACGAGCCCCCCGCTTTAATGGAGGAGATGGAATATGACGAAACTGGCATTACCAACCAGGGGAAGCGAGGTCGACGGGCATTTCGGCCACTGCGAACGCTTTACGGTGTTTTCCGTGGATAACGGAAAGATCGTCGCCGAGGAGTCGGTGGCCTCGCCGGCAGGCTGCGGATGCAAGTCGGATATCGCCGGGGTGCTCGCCGGAATGGGGGTCGGCGTGATGCTCGCCGGCAACATGGGGCAGGGCGCGGTGAACAAGCTCGCCATGCACGGCATCCGCGTGGTGCGCGGCTGTTCGGGCGGCGTGCGCCAGGCCGCCGAGGCCTACCTGGCCGGTTCGGTGAAGGACTCGGGAAACTCGTGCGCCGCGCACGATCACGGGCACGAGTGCCACGGGCACTAGGACTTCAGGCGCCGGTCACCCGGGGAAGGGCTTCCCGTAGGCGTCGATAAAAGCGAACTCGGAAAGCGGCTTCCTCGGGGGGCCCTCCTTCCCGGCCACGGCCGGCCGCCCCAGCGGGATGCAGGCCACCACCTCGCGGTCGGCCGGAAGGCCGAGAATGGCTTTCGCCATGTCGTGGTCCAGAAGGCCCACCACCACGCTTCCCAGCCCCAGTTCGTGCGCCTTCAGGCACAGGTTCTGGACCGCCATGCCAAGGTCGAACATGAACCACTCGTTGAACTTCGTAAGATTCTTACCGTCGTAGCATCCCGACACTCCCGTTCGGGCGCAGGCCGCCACGAGCGCTGAGGCGGCAAGCGAGCATTTTGTCGCCGGGTTCTTCTCGACGTAGGTTGCCGTTATCTTTTCGATCATACTGCGGTCGCGCAGGACTATGAATTCCCACGGCTGTACGTTAGCCCACGAAGGAGCGATTCGCGCCGCCTCCAGCACGGCGCGGACCTCGTCGTCCGTCACAGGCTCGCCGGTGAATTTCCGTACGCTTCGCCGCCGTGTCAACGCCTCCTGCAGTTCCATATTTTCCCTCCGCGTGTGGTGTCCGATGTCACGCCGACCGGCCTGAGCCGGGTGTAGCGACAGTGGTAGCATGGACCGGGGGAGACTGTCAACCCGGTATCGACGATCCGGAAACGCGTACGCGGGTAAATGTGTTTGACAATTGAGGAGATCGGTATACAAGTGCGACCAGGCGCGCACAGCGGAATTATGACATGCCCAATAGCCGGGTTCATCCATTTCGACTCCGCCTTCGGCGGGGCGTGGGCCATGTTCTCCGGCCCTCCGGCAGGTCGATTATTACAACGCAATCAGGAGGAGTCAGATGAAAAAGATAGCAGCGGTTATTGTGCCCGTGGCGATGGTCGTATTACTGGCCGCGGGCTGCAGCTCCAAGGGTTCGTCCAGGGGCGATATGGCCATGGACGTATTCAACAGGGTGTCGTCGTTCAATACCGATTCCATTACGAGTAAAAAGTCCGATTCGGACGCCCCCGCGTCCAAAAAGGGATACGAAACTCCCGGTGCGGACGGTTCCGACGCGCATTATATCCAGCCGGACGATTATTTTATCTCGAAAGAGCCGCTGGGCACCAGGACCTGGATATGGGTGACACTCGCCAAGGTCGTGACCGCACCGAGCGCGGCTACGAAGTACGAGGGACAGTTTATGGCGGTCCACGACGGGAAGGAAATGTGGACTAAAAGTTACTGGAAAACGCGGATAGGCACAAAGGCCGATATACGCCTGGGGGCGGTTATCATCGCATTCGACGGTAATCAACAGGATGACGTATATCAGCCTCCGAAAAATAAGAAAGAAGCTCGCAACGAAGGCTGGTATATGGCCAAGATAACCGATACCTCCGATCTCTATAAGGGGTATGTGATGGTTTCAGGAGGATATCGCGTAAGTGTGGACAATATACGGATCGCGGTAAAGTAGGTTCCTTCAGCATATATGGATGACGTCCCGAACGCCCCGGCCGGTCACACGGCGGGGCGTTTTTGCGTTCGCGGACGTGCGAATTGAGGGCGATGTTACCTTAGTGTAAAATTTAAGTTCCTTGCGGGCCGCGCCGGTTTTTTTTATGCCCGCCTGCGTCATCTTTTCACTACTATATGCCCACTGTTTCCGGAGCCGCGACATACCGACGGAGGTGGCGGGATGAGGATCCACTGTATACAGCACGTGCCCTTCGAGGGGCCCGCGGCGGTAAAGGACTGGGCGCTCGAGCGCGGCCACGTGCTTTCGCGGACGGCCCTGTACGATAACGAGTCCCTTCCCGCGATGGACGAATTCGACTGGCTGATCGTAATGGGCGGGCCCATGGGCGTCTACGACGAGGACATGTATCCGTGGCTGGCGGCGGAAAAGCGTTTCATCGGCCGGTCGATCGCCGAAGGACACACGGTGCTCGGCATATGCCTGGGGGCCCAGCTCATGGCGGCGGCGCTCGGCGGGACGGTCCGCGCAAATGCCCGCCGTGAAATCGGATGGTTTCCCGTGCGCCTGCTTCCGTAGGCCGGAAGAATCCCCGCCTTCGCCCGGCTCCCGCGCGAGTTCGACGCGTTCCACTGGCACGGCGACACCTTCGGTATTCCGCCGGGCGCCGTCCGGGCGGCCGAAAGCGACGCCTGCCCGGCGCAGGCGTTTTCGTACAACGATCGCGTCATAGGGCTCCAGTTTCACCTTGAGTCCACGCCGGAGAGCGTGGAGGCGCTCGTGCGCAACTGCGCCGGCGAGCTCGTCGAGGGCGCCTATACTCAGGACGCGGGCGCGCTTCGGGCGAATCCGGAGCGCTTCGCGCGGCTCAACGCGCTCATGCGCGCGTTCCTGGAGGGGATGGAGGAGGCCGCCGTTACCTGAAACGGCGGCCGCAAGGCTCACTGGTTCAGCACGTACTTGTTGACCAGGAACTCGGTCTGCATGGGATTGAGGTCGTACTTGCGGCTGGCCTCGTCGATAAGGGCGTTCTTGTCTGCTCCCGGATTCTCCTTGAGTTCCGCGCTTATGAATCGGATGGCGTTTTCCATTGATGAATCCATCGTATCCTCTCCGTTTCGTGATATCACAGCGCCCGCATGTGTTCGGGCTTCAGCAGCCTCTCGTCGCGTTTCTTGAGCACCTCGTCGATAAGCGCTATCACGCGGTGCCGCTCTTCCGGAAATTTCGCCCGTATGGGCAGGTAGTTGGACGCGTGGTTCGAGGTGAAGAAGCAGGGTGAGGTGACCTTCATGTTGATGATCATGAGGCGCAGCTCGTTAAGCAGGCCGAACTTGTCCGGCAGAATGAAGCGTCCCTCCCGCATCTCGCGGTAGAGCTCGGTGTTCGGCAGTAGCATGACGGTAAGCGCCCCCGCGTAGTGCGGCGACATTGCGCCGAGGTGCTTCCCCGTGTCGATCGCGTGCTCCTCGGAGAGCTCGGTCCCGCCGATACCCAGAAGCACTGTCTGCGAGAGGAGCATCCCGGCGGCCTTTACCTTCTCCGCCGCCTCGAGCTGTTTGTGCGGGAAAGCGCCCTTCTTGATGCGCCGGAGCACCTCCCTCTTCCCGCTCTCAATACCCTGGTACACGATGCCGAGCCCGGCCTGCCTGAGCGCGGCGAGCTCTTCCGGAGTCTTTTTGAGGATGGCCTTGGTGTTCCCGTACACGCCGACGCGCTCGATCGATGGGTTCTTCTTTTTAATGTAATGAATGATCTCGAGGATCTGCTCGTTGGGGAGAACGAGCACGTCGCCGTCGGCCAGAAAGGCCTTGGTGAAACCGTAGCGGTACGAGGACATCTCGTCGATGTCCCGCATGATGGTGGCCATGTCCTTCAACCTGAAACGCTGGTCCTTGTAGGTGCCGCAGAACGTGCACTGGTTGTGCGAACAGCCCACGGTAACCTGTATGATCATGCTGTATGCCTCGCTGGGAGGCCGTATGACGTGTCCCACGTAGTCCATTGTGCAATCCTTTCATTTTTTCGGCTCGCCGGCCGGCCAGAGAATCGTGTGGAGCTGGATGTTGAGCCGCACCCCGAGCCCGTCGGTGAGTATGAGCCCGGCGAGCTCAGCGGGCTGCATCGCGCCCCTCACCGGTGAAAAATTAACGACCGTCGGCGCCTTTGCAAGATGTTTTTTAACGAACGTCCTGGCAAAAGTATAGTCCGTCCGGTCGGCGATGACGAATTTAATCTCGTCGCGTTCATCGAGCAGCGAAAGATTTTCCATACGAAAGGAATCCGCCTCGCCGCTGGAGGGCGTCTTGACGTCGACGATCTTTCTCACTCCTTTCGGAACCGCGCCGAGTCCGATGCTTCCGTTCGTCTCGAGCTGTACGTCGTGCGAGACGAGCAGGCGTCGCATAAGCTCCACCGCGCCGTCCTGGCAGAGCGGTTCGCCCCCGGTTACGGTGATATGATCGACGCCGGGATGTTTTGTTACGGCCCTCAGGATGCGCCCGACGCTCATGCGCCGCCCGCCGGTCCGGGCATGGGCGGTATCGCACCAGGCGCAGTTCAGATTGCACCCGGCCAGCCTGATGAAGAACGAGGGGAAGCCGGCGCGTGTGGTCTCGCCCTGAATGGAGCGGAAGAGCTCGCTGACCAGAAGGTCCATGGCTACCGGATTTCCGCGATTTTTACGGCCGCGAGCCGCTCGAGGAGCGGAAGACTCACTTTCGCTACGAGGATGTCGCTTCGGGCGAGCATGCCGATGATCCACGGATAGTCCCGCGCGGTGTCGCTGGTATAGTAGCTTATGTACGCGTCGTCGCCCCGTATGACGACGCCGGCATAGGAGGTGTCGCCGGCGCTGGGGAGATCGGAGAGGTGCACGAGGCGGTCTTCCAGCACCCGGTAGAGCGCGGTGCGCTTGCGCGCGAGTATGCTGCCGTAATTCGTGAAAAAGCCGGCGGGATCGGGGTTGTGACGCCCGACGGCGTAGATAAGTCCGTTATACGAGAACATGGCCGGTCCGTCGAGGCGGGTCACCCGGCTCCGTACGGATTTCCACGCGGTGTACGGCGGGGCGGCGGTCGCGATGAGCGTAGAGGCCCGCTCGTCGCCAAGCCAGCTGTCCGAGCCCTCCAGGCGGGCCGTCGCGAGGAGCCTGCCGTCGGGAAGGAACTCGATCGCCGTCTCGTCGTTCCAGTCACCCTCGTGGATCACGGAAACACGGTCCCAGCGGACGCCGTCGGTTGATCTGAGGAGCATGGATTTTCCGTGCTCGTGCCAGTACGCGGGTACGTACCAGGCGCGGCCGTCGCGCGTCTTCGGCCTCCAGAAAAGCCATCCCTCGGGCTCGATGTCGATGAGCGGCGACCATCGCACCCCGTCGGCGCTCGTGCGAAGGGCGGTGCGGTAGGGCTCGGCGATGAACCGCGTGCTCTTGAGCACGTAGAGAAACAGGCGCCCGCCAATGGGGGCGAACTTCGGATCGCGGATGTCTTCCCCCAGGATGTTCACCTCGGAGAGTTTCTCCCACGAACGGGCGTCGTTCGAGCGCCATATCATCAGTTTGCATTTCTCGGTGGCGAAGTGATAGGGGGAGTTCGCGTGGACCAGATAGAAGCGCCCCTTCCAGAAGATCATATCGGTGTTCGAGTTGTGCATTCCGTCGCCCACCGCGGTCCAGGTCGCGAGCTTCAGCGCGGGGTCGACGTTCGCGCTGTTGGGCCGGAAATACCAGTAGAGCAGGAGAAGGCCGAGGATGACAATTATCGAGGATACAAGGATGAGCGCCGACTTGAAGAGTGTTCTCACGGTATACCTCCGTGTTTCGTTTATGTCCGGCGGCGGGGGCGAGCCCGGGCGGGACGCGCCGCGCCGCCGTTGGCCGCGAACAGCCTGGTGAATTCGCTCAAGTACGCGCGGGCGATCTCTTCATTATGGATGATGAGGATGTTTTCGTCGTTTCGCACGTTCGCGCCGCGGGAGAAGTTGAACGACCCGGTGATGACGATCGATTCGTCGATGATCATCACCTTGTGGTGCATGCGCCCGATGCCGGAAATGACCTTTACGGGAATCCCCTCGATCTTCATCTTGACGTATTCCGAGTCCTTGCCGTTCGTCCCGGTCCTTTCCAGGACGCCGCGCACGTCCACTCCCTTTTTATGGAGACGCACGAGCTCCTCGCCGAGCGGATCGCTCGTAAACGAGAAGGCCATGAATCGCACGGAGCGCTCGGCCTTCGCCAGGCGCTTCAGGATGATTCGCTCGATGTTGTCGTCGGGCGAGAAATAGGCGTTGATGTCGGTGGTCCCGATCCTCACGTGGTATTTTTTGGCGAGCGAAGCGAAGGCGCCGAACTCCTTCCTGTTGCCGAAGACGCCGTCGCGGTGCATCTCCATGAATTCCGCCGTGAATATTTCAGCCAGTTCCGGGGAATATATCGCGACGGCGTTGTTGTCGTTTTTCCGCGCGCCGTTAAGTGTCAGGTTGTACGATCCGGTCCATACGAACGCGCCGTCGACGACCGCGAACTTGTGGTGCATGAGCCCGGGGCCGCTGTCGGTGACCACCGGTATTCCGGCCTCCACCAGGGAGCGAAGCGGCGCCTTGTTCGCGTTATCCCGTTCGGTCACCATGCGCACGTCGACGCCGCGGCGCCGTGCCTCCACGAGCCGCGCGGCGATAGTTTCGTCGGAGATGTCGTAGAACGCGCCATACAGGCTCCGCGAGGCGTGGTCGACGAGCCGCTTGAAGGCCGCGTCGGGCGAGTTGTCGTTCTTCCGAAATGCCGGCGCTCCGGGGCTGGTGAAATAGACGCGCCACCAGCCGTTTTCCGCTTCGCCTTCCGGCGCCGGCGTTGAAGCGGCGAGCAGAAGGACGAGGAGCGGGACGATTCGGGCTTTCCTGAACGTGCGTGCGCGCATGGTTCGGGCGTGTCTCCGTCGGGGAGGTCAGGCCCCGTCCTGAAGGACGGATTTCTTTTCGTATAACAGGTTTTCGAATTCCGTGAACAGCAGCTGGTCGTCCGTGCCCGGATAGAGCAGCTTTACCTTGGCGATGAGAGTGAAAAACGAGGCGAGCAGTGCCGCGTCGTTCATTCCCTCGATCATCGCGCGGACCTCGGGATCGTTTTTGCCGAGCAGGTGGACGTAAAAGCGCAGAGAGCTCTGGATGGCTTCCAGTTTCGGTATGTTCTTCCGTATTTCCGCGTCCTCTTCGCTTTTGGACAGCATCGTCGAGATGAAACTGAGTATATACTCCGCCTCGAGCGGCGACAGGTCGAAGTCGAGTATGAGCTGGTTGACCTTGGAGATGTTCATCTCGCGCAGGTGGACGCGGGCCAGGAATACCGGATTGTTCGACATCATGTTGATGTTTACGTCTTTGACCACCTCAGTGGCGCGCTTGTCCTCGAAGCTGTTTATCTCGCTTTCCTCTCTGGGGGCGACGCCGTCTTCGCTCTTGCCGCCGGCAAGGATGATGTGGGCGTCGGCGAGCCTGTTTTTAATGATGATGATGTCGTTACGGGTCACCGTACCGCTCACCACTATATGATCGGGCTTGGTGCCGGTTTCTATTTCGCGAACAAGCAGCGAAATATTCCTGAGCGCCTTCAGCCGGAGGGGGATCAGGTCGATGCCGCTTTCGGCGGGAATGAAGATATAGCGCTGTCTGCGGTCGGTCAACGTGTCGACATAGGGAATGACGATCTGCCCCCTGGTGGCCTTGAGAAAGGACATCTCCGTTCCGGCGTTGTTTTTAATCGAAAAATTATCGCCGACGAACACGACGAGCTGTACGCGGTGCAGCACCTTGAGTCCCGACGCGTCCGCGTAGATGGATTTGCCCTTCTGGTCGAAGGCGAGATAATTCCACTTTTTCGGGAATACCTTGAGCGTTATGCCCCGCGGAGTTGCCTGTTCGATAAAATCCATACGCCCGGAACGTACGCGCCGACTGGCGTTTAATCAATCACTTTTTGACCGTCAATAAAATATTTGACAATCCCCTTCCGCGAAAGGGATGATCGACGGGTGTTATCCCCGCGTCCGGAGATGAAAGATGGAGCCTGTCAACGTAAGCCTGAGAAGAATCCACGGCGGTACGGTCCGCGCCTTTTCGAGCCAGCTCGATGACGCGCATCCGGCGGCGTCCGTGCTCGCCGACGACGGATACTGGAGCAGCCAGAAGAGCAATTCGATCGTACCCGAGTATATAACAATCGATTATGGCGACACGGTCCCCGTCGATTGCATCGAAATAGGCGCCGCGCCCGCCGGCAGGGTGACGTTTCCCCAGGATTTCAGGCTGGAGGCGAGCGTCGACGGCGGGGTCTGGCGCGTGGTGCAGAGCGAGAGAAAATACGAACTGGAGGACGGCCCGGTGTACCGCCTCGATCTCCCGCTGGCGCTTACCCGGTTCATCCGGCTGTACATAACGAGACCGCGCAAAACCGGGGCGAAATTCTTTTCGGAGATCGGTTTCGTCAGGGCGGGTATCGGCGGCGCCCGCGAGGTGAGCGCGTCGAGCCATTCGTCGTACGAGCACGCTCCGGCGAGGCTTCTGGACGGCGCCGACGGGACGTACTGGGAATCCGAGGTCCGAACGGGCCCGTCGCGCGAGCACGTGGAGATCGATCTGGGAAGGACGCTCCAGGTCAATGGAGTGTGGCTCACCTCGGCGGGCATCATCCCCCACGGCTTTCCCGAGAGCTTTTCAATCGAGGTGAGCGCCGACCGCACCGTGTGGGCCCCGCTCGTGGAGGAAAAGTTCTTCAACGCCCAGCCGGCGACGACCTATTTCCATGAGGCTGCCGTAACACCGGCGCGCTATGTGCGCGTGGAGATGGGCACGGTGCCGATAGAGGCGAAAACCTTCGGGGCCCGACTCGCGGGTTTCGCCGTGAGCGCGGCCCCCTTCGAGTTCACCCACACGCATAATATCGGCGAGCTTACCCCCCAGGCCTCCATCTTCCAGGCGGGCGTGGTGCGCCTCGCCCGCGACGGCGACGATTCGCTCGGCACGGTCGTGCAGGCGAGCGACCGGCGGCTGCGCGACGCGACCACGGTATTCAAGGGAGTGGTACAGCTCGCCGAGGATGGAGACGACAGGCCGGGGCTCGCCGTGCAATCATCCGACTCGCGCTTCAAGCCCGCCTCGGAACTGCGGCCCGGAGTTGTCCGGCTTGCCTACGACCGGGAAAACAAACCGGGCGTCGCCGTGCAGGCCAACGATTCGCGCCTGGCCGAGGCGACGGAGACCACCTACGGCATCGTTCGACTCTGTCCCGACGGGGTCTACTCCGAGATGAGCGTTGTAAGGGGGGCGGACAGCCGCCTGAAAAAGGCGACAACGACCGCCCACGGCATATCCCGCCTCGCGGCCGACGGCGAGAACAATCCCGAATGCGTGGTGCAGGGCAACGATCGAAGGCTTCGCGACGGCACGACCATCAACAAGGGTATAGTGGAGCTCGCCGAGGACGGCGAAACCGCGGACGGAGTGGCGGTCCAGGGGAGCGACCGGCGCCTGAAAGACGCCACCACCAC
>Ga0116174_10004710_pt1 | contig 10676 bp, 8 predicted proteins | sample AD_UKC087_MetaG_FD_89801 | JGI IMG/M metagenome (GOLD analysis project Ga0116174, IMG submission 89801) | Active sludge microbial communities of municipal wastewater-treating anaerobic digesters from USA - AD_UKC087_MetaG | ecosystem: Engineered > Bioreactor > Anaerobic > Digestate | place: USA...
CCTCGATCTTCTCGTGCGTCTTCCCGGCCCGGCTGAGGCCGGCGATGTCCCCTTTAATATCCGCAACGAAGACCGGGACCCCGATATCCGAAAAGACCTCCGCCATCATCTGCAGCGTCACCGTCTTCCCCGTTCCCGTTGCGCCCGTTATCAGGCCGTGACGGTTCGCCATTGACGGCTCGAGATACGCCTTCGCCGTCCCCTGCCCCATGAGTATTCTGTTGTCAGCCATTGTGGTCCCCCCGTAGATACGCTTCTTTGAATTGCGTGCCGGCCGCCTCGCCGGCGGCGGGATCGGGAAAGTCCCGAACCGGCATAGCGATTCCCGCTCCAGATGAGCACACAATCACGGTCTTCGCAAATCAAATTCTTCATGAACCGGACGGTATGGTTGAATTTGTTATATACTTGATCCGCGTATATGTGGTATGATAGATTCAGCGATGGCCCTTTCACGACGGGCCGGCACTGTTTCGATATCGTTCAAGCGAGGCGTCGTATGGACTTTCTCGACATGCGGACGGTTATGTTCAGCCATCTGCTCGTGGACCTTATCTGCACACTCGTCGTAACCTTGCTGTGGATTCAGAACCGCGGGCGCTTCAATGGAACCGGACTCTGGGCGGTCGACTTCGCCTTCCAGACCTCGGGAGTGATCCTGATAATGCTGCGAGGAGTCATACCGGACCTGTTTTCGATCATCCTGGCAAACACACTCATAGTCGCGGGCATGCTTCTCGGATACCTGGGGGTTTCGCGTTTCACGGAGCACAGAGCGCCACAGGCCCACAACTACATCATCCTCGCCGCGTTTCCGGTGCTTTTCTATTTTTTCACCTTTGTCACGCCAGATACTCCGGCGAGAATCATAGTATTCACCCTGGTACTCCTGATATTCAGCCTTCAATACGCCTGGCTCACGCTTCGTGGTGTCGACCGTGTGAAACGGCCGATAACACTGCCGGTAGGGCTGGTATTCTGTGCGTACTGTGCTGTGAGCACGGCCAGAATTATCGTTCAGATTATGTTCGACCAGGTAAATAGTGATTTTTTTAAATCTGGCCATATCGACGCGTTGTATATTATTGCATACCAGCTGCTGTTCGTTCTTTTCACATACAGCCTGTCATTCATGATTAACAAGCGCCTGTATCTCGACCTCCAGACCCAGGAGGAAAAGTTCGCGAAGGCCTTTCATTCCTCTCCCTATGCCGTCGCGCTCTCCAGTTTTTCCGATGGCAGGCTGTTCGAAGTCAACACGGGATTCGAGGAACTAACAGGCTACCCGGCCGCCGAGGCCCTGGGAAAAACAACAATAGAGCTCGGACTGTGGGCCGATGAAAATGACCGCGCGGCAATAACCGGAGAGCTGTCGCGGAACTCCAGGGTGAGGGACATCGAGATCAATTTCCGCAAAAAGTCGGGTGAGGCCGTCACCGGACTTCTCTCGGCGGAGGCAATCATGGTGGACGGTCGCCGGGCACTGCTCTCCAGCATCAGCGACATCACCGAGCGAAAGCGGAACGAGGAAAGGATCAGGGCGCTGTTGGCCGAGAAAGAGCTCATCCTGGTGGAGGTACACCACCGCATAAAAAACAACCTCAACACTATCTACAGCCTGCTCAACCTCCAGGCGTCGGCGCACAACGATCCATCCGCGTCCGCCGTGCTCCATGACGCCGCACACCGGGTGCGGAGCATGATGCTGCTTTACGATAAGCTCTACAGGGCCGAGCACGTGACCGAGATATCGGCAAGAACCTATCTCCCGCCGCTCGTCGGCGAGACGGTCGCCATATTTCCGTCCGGCGGATCCGTCCGGGTCGAGGCGGACGTGGAGGATTTTACTATAAAAGCCAAAACCGCTTCCACGCTCGGAATAATACTCAACGAGCTTGTCACCAACGCGATTAAATACGCCGTCGGCGATCGAAAAGACGCGGTCCTGCGGCTCACGGCGGCCAGAAACGCCGAAACGATCACCATCGTCTTCGAAGACAACGGGCCCGGCATTCCGGAATCGATATCAATCGAAAATCCGACCGGTTTCGGCATGCGGCTTGTCGACATGCTGGTCAGACAGCTGGGAGGCACGGTGCGTATCGTTCGGAGCGATGGGACGCGATTTATCGTGGAGTTCAGGGAGTAGGAAATGATCGTGGCGTGGCGCATTCGTCGAGCGTTCAAAAGGTGTTGACAGCGCCCGAAGCCCCGCCTACAATCACGCAGATTTTCACGCGACGCGGGCGCCCGGGCCCGTTCCGATCGTCAGTTCAGAGGTAGACCATGAATTACAGGCTGGTTCGGCAGTTCTCCATCAACGCGAGCGACAACTTCTTCAATTTTTTCTATAAAATCGTCGATTTCTTCAAACTGCTGATCGAGGTGTGGTGGGCCTTCTATGACATCTGGGAGGCGTTTTTCCTTATCTTCTTCAATCTGTTCATGTACGTTTATTATCTCTTCATCTTCATAATCGACAAGCTTACCGAGTCCGAGGCGGCACTCTTCTTCTGGCGGACCATTCCCAAACGGGTTCCCTACAAGCCCGGAAAAGTCTATATAAAAGACCTGCACAATCCCATACCCGCCGCGTACGGACGGCAGGCCGCCGTCGCGGTTTCTCAGGGAGTGGCAAGCGCGGTATCGGCGGCAAAAGAAACGGTCGCCGCGCCGCTCACCAGCGTGCGTAAACAGGCCGCGGGCGCGCGGGGTTCTATCGTCAAGAAGTTGATGGAATTTATCTCCACGATCCTCGGAGCCGTATGGGCCGTAATCAGCTTCCCGTTCAGAAAGATCGGCAACGCGCTTTCGGGGAAGATGAAACCCGTTCCGAGGGAAGAGCAGCCGGGATCGAAAAGCCTTATCGACGAATACCTCAAGGAGTACGAGCAGCGCAGGAAGTCATAGGCCGTTCGGCGAGCGCGAAATACAGTATCACGACGTTACCCCTGTCGTTCCACGCGGTGTCGCAGTAATAGCGCATAAGCGGCAGCCCCCGGCCGCGCTCCTTCAGCTCGCCGGTGGCGGCCGGGCAGGTCTCCGGCCTGAACCCCGCACCCTCGTCGCCGATTGCGATGCGCAGCCTTCCGGCCGAGTGCGAAATAACCACCGTCACCTTCTTTCCGGGATCCCAGCCGTTACCGTGCTCCATCGCGTTGGTTACGGCCTCGTCGATAACCAGGCGAAACTCCTGCCTGTCTATGACGGTCGAAAGGCCCGCTTCCGAAACGGCGCCGACGACCGCGCCCACCGCCGCTAATCCTGCGTCCCTCGAGCTTGGGAACGACATGGAGAGGAGCTCCCGGCCACAGGGTGATGGTAATCTGTCTTTATGCACATTCATATCTCATCCGGCCCTCCGACACCGCGCGGACGCGGGGTAACGGCCGAAGCATTAATATAATGCGCAAATATTAATTATCAATAAATTTATCGATGTTTAATGAAAACATGACCTAACTATCGGGAAAAACGATGAGTCCCGGCTGAAAAACCGGGAGCCGTATATCGGGATCCGCCGGATCAGCGCCCGAGGTACTCGCGCACTTTCGCGACGATGTTCCCGCTCGAGAACCCGAAGCGTTCGGCGAGCACACCGGCCGGCGCCGAGGCGCCGAAATGCTCCAGGGTGATGTAGAGCGCGCCGGCCCCGGCGTACCGCTCCCAGCCCATCGAGATACCTGCCTCCACGACCGCGCGTTTCGCGACCGCCGGAGGCAGAACGCTCGATCGATATCCTTCATCCTGCCCGTCGAACAGCTCCCACGAAGGGAACGATACCACCCGCGCGCCGACGCCCGCCGATTCAAGCTCCCTGGCGGCTTCGAGCGCGATATGCACCTCGGAGCCGCTCGCCATCAGAATGATGTCCAGATCGCGCGCCGGGTCCCACAGCACATAGGCGCCGCGCGCGAGGTTTCGCGCTCCCTCCCCGCCGCGCTTCAGCACAGGGACGTCCTGCCGCGTCAGCAGAATCGCGGTGGGCCCCGCGGGCAGGCTGAGAGCGGCGATCCACGCCTCCTTCGTCTCCTCGGCGTCCGCCGGGCGTATCACCCTGAGACCGGGTATCGCGCGCGCGGCCGCGAGCTGCTCGACCGGCTGGTGAGTGGGGCCGTCCTCTCCCACAAAAAACGAGTCGTGAGTGAATATATATACCGTTCGAAGTTTGGAAAGCGCGGCCAGCCGCACCGGGGGACGCATATAGTCCATGAAAACGAAGAAAGTGGCTGTATATGGGATGAAGCCGCCATAATAGGCGATGCCGTTCTGGATTGCGCCCATCGCATGCTCGCGAATTCCAAAGCGTATATTGCGCCCCACCTTCCCCCGTCCGGTCTCTCCGAAGCCTTTAACAAATGATTTATTGCTCGGCGCCAGGTCCGCCGATCCGCCCACGATATTCGGAAGCGCCCTGAAGAGCGATTCGAGCACCTTTCCGCCGGCGCCGCGCGTTGCGACCTTCGAACCGACCTCGAAAACCGGAAGGGCCGCGCGCACGGCGTCAGCGTCAACCGGACCGAAGAAGCCCTTCCATCGCTTCCCGGACTCGCCCTTCATGACCGCGTCGAACAGTGACCTCCACGCCGCGTATTCCGACTCGAGCTCCTTCCGTCTTTCCGCGAACAGTTCGTACACGCGGTCGCCGACACAGAAGGCGCCGTCTGGATCACACCCGAGGTTCGCCTTCGTCTTTTTTACCTCCCCCTCTCCGAGCGGCGCGCCGTGCGATTCCTCGCTGCCCTCCATGCCCGGGCTTCCCTTGGCGATGCGCGTCTTCGCTATGACGAGCGAGGGCCTCGAGGACTCACACCGGGCGGCGTCGAGCGCCGCCTCAACGGCGTCGCAATCGTGTCCATCGATTTTCTGAACATGCCAGCCGCAGGCGGAAAAGCGCGCCGCCACATCTTCCGAAAACGCGAGCTCGGTCGAACCCTCGATGGTGATGTCGTTCGAATCGTATATGACGATGAGCCGGCCGAGCGCCCAGTGGCCCGCGAGCGACGCCGCCTCGTACGAGATCCCTTCCATCAGATCGCCGTCGCCGGCGAGAACGTAAATATAATGGTCGATGACGCGCTTCTCCGCCGCGAATTCCGCGCGCAGCAGTTTCTGGGCCAGCGCCATGCCCACCGCGTTCGCCACGCCCTGCCCGAGCGGGCCCGTGGTGGTCTCCACTCCCGGCGTGTGCCCGAACTCGGGGTGCCCCGGGGTGCGGCTGCCCCACTGGCGGAAATTTTTAAGCTCCTCGATCGAAAGATCGTACCCGGAGAGATGCAGCATCGAATACAGGAGCATGGACCCGTGACCGGCGGAGAGCACGAACCTGTCGCGGTTCGGCCATGCCGGGTCCGACGGAGCGTACCTCAGCGCTTTGAGCCACAGCACGGCCGCTATCTCGGCGCACCCCATCGGCATGCCCGGGTGCCCGGATTTCGCCTTCTGGACGCCGTCCATCGCCAGCGTTCGTATGGTCGTCGCCACAAGTTGCATGTCTTCTTTCGTGATCTGCATCGCGGAAATCCCCCCGGAGGTTTTCAACGTCGAGCGTCCGGATAGAAACTGCATCACCTGGCGCTTCCGTAAAGCAGAATTTTATTTTTTGCTTGTTCCCGCGCGGCGACGGGTATATCATCGGCCTCCGGGTCGCCCTCCCGTCAAGGGCACGGCGTATCAGCGTGTCCGCCGATCGTCCATTCTTCAGGAATGTATATGAACAATCGCTTTTTCGATAAGATGTCAATAAAGAAGAAAGTCATATTCGGCATCATCGTCGTATTCCTTGCGGGCCTGCTCGTTACAAATCTCTGGTGGCGCGCGCGTATCGTCCGGCTTGGCGAGACGGAAGTCGTCGACAAGGCGCGCTCCATCTGCATGATGGGAGAATCCATGCGCGAATATATGTCCGACAACTGGGGGCGCGGCGTCTTCGACCGCGACCGCCTGGTCGAGGACATACAGGGCAAATTCGTGTTCGCCGTTCCGGTCTTTTCGGCCATAAAGACCATGGAGAAAAAGTCATCCGAGATGGGATACGTATTCCGTGTCCCGAAGTTCCAGCCGCGAAATCCCAAAAACGAGCCCGACGCCTTCGAGGCCGCGGTGCTGAAAAAACTGTCCGTGGAAAACCTCGACGAATACTACAAGGTCGATTTTTACGGCACGGGCACCATACGCTACTTCCGCTCGATACGACTCACCAAAGACTGCCTGATCTGCCATGGCGATCCGCGCACCTCGAAGGCCCTCTGGGGACGTGACGACGGGAGGGACCCCACGGGAGGGCCGATGGAGGGCTGGAAGGAAGGCCAGATCCACGGGGCCTTCGAACTCATATACGACCTTCGTAAATTCATATCGGAACAGTACCATGCGATCATTCTCAGCTTCATTCTCAACCTGCTGGTCTTCGCCGGCGCGATAGTGCTCATCCGCCTGATCGTCAAGCGAGCGCTCGACCCGCTCGACGGCATCGCCGAATCCCTCGCCGAGATCAACCGCGGGGCCGGCGACCTCACACGCAAGATCGACATACCACGCGAGGACGAGGTCGGCAGGGTCGCGCGCCTCTTCAACGACTTCCTCGACGGCATGAGAAACATGCTCGTGTCGGTGCGCGATTCCGCGGAGCACGTCGGCAGTTCCTCCATCGAAATGACCAATTCCAGCCAGAACCTGGCCGCGGTCGCGCAGGACCAGGCCGCTTCGATAGAGGAAACGAGCTCGGCGATGGAGGAGATAAAGGCCACCATAGATTCGGTTTCCGAAAACGCCCGTCAGCAGGCAGGAAAGGCCGACGCCACCCGCGAATCCATGGAGTATCTCGCCGGGGCCATCGTAAAAATCAACGAAAGCGCGCAGAACGCGAACAGGATGGCCGAGGAAACGCACACCTACGCGCGCGACGGCGAGAGCATCCTTGGAAGCACGGTGGAGAGCATGCGCCAGATCAACGAGAGCTCCGGCCGCATCACCGAAATCGTCACCATCATCGCCGACATCTCCGACAAAATCAACCTGCTCTCGCTTAACGCCTCTATCGAAGCCGCGCGTGCGGGCGAATACGGCCGCGGCTTCGCCGTCGTCGCGGAGGAAATCTCCAAGCTCGCCGACCAGACGGCCCTCAGCTCCAAGGAAATCAACACGCTCATACAGGAGACGAGCGGCAAGGTGGACACGGGCTCCGAGCTCGTGGAGCGGACGGCCGCCAGCCTGCGCAAGATCATCGACAATGTAAAAACCACCGCCTCGCTTATGGAGAACATAGCCCGCTCCGCGGTCGACCTCACCACCATGAGCGAAAACGTGAAGGGTGACGTGCTCGCCGTCAACCGGATGTCCGAGGAGATTTCGGTGATGATGGAGGAGCAGAGCATCTCGAGCAACGAGATCATCAAGGCGATCGACCAGATCAACAACGTCACCCAGTCGGTAGCGAGCGGATCGGAGGAGCTGGCGGCCGCTTCGGAAGAACTTTCAAGCCAGGCGGACCTGCTCCGCGGCGTCGTGAAAAGATTCAGGCTGGAATAGGGGACGGCACGAAGAAAACGCGGGCGTCAACCGGCGCCCGCGTCGACACCCTCTAAACCGCCTTCATCTGTTTGATGGTCTCGGTGAACCACAGCGCCTTCATGGCGTCGCCCTCCAGCTTCAGAGTACCGTCCGCGAGGGCTTTCATCTTAACTTCCTGGTCCTCGGACTTCATGATCGAGAAACCGGCGGCGGCGTCGCTCCAAACCAGCGATACGTCGGCAGACGCGGCGATCCCCCCGGTGGAGGTCAGCGCGCCGCCCTTCAGCGAGTAGTAACGCCCTCTTCGGCCGTCAGCCGTCCTGATTTGAACGACCATGTCCTGTTCGGCAAGGCGCGCCCTGAACGGGCCGCTTTTTTTAGAGGCGGATTTAAGTTTGAGCCCGAGGGCCCACAGCAATAGCGAAAATTTCATTCAGAACCTCCGTGATGTATGCTGGTGCCGGAGCGAACGCCCGGCAATAACCATACAACAATTCAATAATATATATGATTAATAGTATATAAAAATTTATAATAATTTATTCCCGCCAGCGCATCGGGCCGTCGCGCGGCGGTGACATTCGGCGGGTTTTATGATTGCATTTTACGCGGCACCGGCACAGTTAACATCATGATCAAACGGCACGAGGACGTATGCTCCGAAAACTGAAAAACGCCATGCGCGCCTATTTCTCGGTGCTCAACATGTCACCGACCGCGACGCGCATCGCGGAGCGCCTGGAAGCCGACCCCCGACACGATCGTGAAACGCCGCGATGGGTCCACGCGGCCCTCTTCATCATCACCTGTATAACCACCACCCTCGCCGGCGCGCAGGCGCGTCCGACCCTGATCGAAAGCATTCAGAGCGGCCTTCCATTCTCTGTCACCATAATGACGATCCTCACCGCGCACGAGATGGGACATTACCTGGCCGCCCGCCGATTCGGGGTGCGGGCCACGCTTCCGTATTTCATCCCCTTTCCAACGATGATCGGCACCATGGGCGCGGTCATCAAGATCAAGTCGCCGATCCTCGAAAAACGCGCCCTTCTGTATATAGGCGCGATGGGACCGCTGGTCGGATTCATCCTGAGCCTCGCCGCGGTGATAGCCGGACTGCACGTCTCCGCCATAGCCCCGCTCCCGGAAACCGGAGCGGGCGAAGTGATGGTTTTCGGTGATTCGCTCCTGTTCAAAATTCTGACCCGGCTCATCCACGGAGAGATCCCGGCGGGATACGATATCTATCTCTCCCCCTACGCATGGGCCGGCTGGATCGGATTCCTCGTCACCAGCCTCAACCTCATGCCCCTCGGCCAGCTTGACGGAAGCCATATACTGTACGCGCTCATCGGGCGCGCGCAGCTCTACGTCGGCTGGGCCGTATTCGCGGGTCTGGCCGGCCTCGCCTTCATCTGGCCCGGTTGGATCGTCTGGATTCTCATGGCGCTCTTTTTCCTCATGATCGGTCATCCACCGATACCGGAGAGTGTGCCGCTTTCGACGCTCGAGCGCCTTATCGGATGGAGCTGCATAGTGATCTTCTTTCTTACCTTCATTCCCGTACCCGTGGACATCCTTTAAACCGCGCGCGACTCATATTAGGATTGACAGACGGCCCGATGTATGCACACCTCCTGTGTCGTGCCGGGCGAGGCACGTTCGCGCCGAATTTGCTGGATACCAGGAGGAACCATGAAAACCGGAAGGCTTGTATCGATTCTATGCCTGTCGTTTGTCGGACTGCTGTTGATCAACGGGGCGGGCAATGCCCAGCGCAATTCGGGCACCACATCGGCCGGGATACTGGCCGACATGATGAGCGACGAACAGATGACAGCCCTTCAGGCGCTCGGCAAGGTGAGAGACGGCGAGCTCAATAAAGACAAGGCCGCGTTCGAAACCGCCAAGAACAACCTCATCGCGCTCTTCAGGAACCCCAAAAAGGACTACACCATCCGCGCGCTGGCCGCCGAAATAACGGCCTACCATCAGGTGAAAAAGGCGCTTCCCGCGCTCAAGGCGAGCCTGAAGACTGAATCCAATCCCATGCTCAGGTACGCGTTTCAGAACTCCATCGATCGGCTGGAGGGCAAGGTAAGCGGCGATGTGTATGTAGAGAGACCGGCGTATTCCGGCACCCCGCAGTATTACGGCACTCCCGGATACGGCGGCACTCCGGGATATTACGGAACTCCGGGATATTACGGAACTCCGGGATATATGAGCACGCCGCGCTACTGAACGCTTCGCCCCCCGGGCGCCGGTTTCTACCGCGGTCGCCCGGGATTATGCCCTTCCATCCCCGCCCGGCTTTTCATCCGGCTGGGCGAGGAGAAAGCACATGAGATAGTTTTCGAGCGTCCTCTTGGGGCCCGTGAGGCGCGCGCGCGAACGGAACCGAGCGTTGATCTTCCTGTCCCGAAACGACCGGTAGAGCTGTCGCGGGTCGTCGCCGGAATACCGGTACAGGGGCCCGGTCTTCGTTCCGCGACCGGAGGCCTCCTCCCTGCTGAGAGAGCTTTTCCCGTGCTCCTCCATCTCCCGGCGGAGAGCCAGGATCTCCTCGTGGCTCATACCGAAGATGAACTCCTCGAGCGCGTAGACTTCGTCCTCCCCTATATCGTCGCTCTGTAAAAAGTCGAACCACGCGGGCTCAATATAGCCCGAGATGACGAAGAGCTCTGAAAAGCCGAGCATGGTGCCGAAATTGGGGATGAGCTTCTCCCGGGCCCTCCATATCCCCTGCAGAATCGGCGCGAATTCCCTTACTCCGGAATCGAGACGGTACTCCCATGTGCGGGCCAGCAGGTACGCCGCCTTCGCGCGCAGAGTGTCGGGAGAAGCCGCCTTTTCGATGATGGAGATGAACACCTCCTCGGCCATTATGGTGAATACGTTATGCGCTATAAGATGAAGCACCTTGCTCTCGAGCGGCGACAGATCGGGAACGTCCCTGACCAGATAACGGAGCATGTTGAGGAAATTGATCTTGGCGATCGAATAGCTCCTTCCCAGCACCGCCTTGGTGGGAATGTGCAGTATCATGTCGGGTATGTCGTCACGGCAGAGGGTCTCGACGAGGCTTTCAACCGAGCGCGACGAGCTTCCCAGGCGGTGCGCGGCCAGTATGGACGGGTAGAAAGATATGGACCTGCCCA
>Ga0116174_10004716_pt1 | contig 10669 bp, 13 predicted proteins | sample AD_UKC087_MetaG_FD_89801 | JGI IMG/M metagenome (GOLD analysis project Ga0116174, IMG submission 89801) | Active sludge microbial communities of municipal wastewater-treating anaerobic digesters from USA - AD_UKC087_MetaG | ecosystem: Engineered > Bioreactor > Anaerobic > Digestate | place: USA...
AGGGGATTAGACGAATATATATTGTCAGCAAAACATCTACCTGAGAACATTACACTCAATCTGCAGGGGTACGGTCCGAGAGAAGAAGAATTAAAGACAATAGTAAGAGAGAACAATCTTGAGAACAAGGTATTTTTTATAGAAGCCGTACCAATGAACGAGATAACAGCTTCATTGAACCGTTACGATATCGGGATAGTGCCATACCAACCAATCCACACATGCAACAAACTATGCTCGCCAAACAAACTATTCGAGTACATACACGCAAATCTAGCGGTGGTCGGGAGCGATTTACCCGAGTTGAGAAGATTTATAACACTCTACGAACTGGGAGATATTTTTGACCCCTACAACCCTGAAGACATGGCACGAGCGATAATAGCTACAGCAAAGAGTTTAGATCAGTTCAAGGCAAATTCCAAAAAGGCATCAGGGGTATTGACATGGAAGCACGAGGAGAAAAAATTATTTGAGGTATATGATTATGTTGAGAAGCAGATATAACAAAGCAAGATATACAATTACAAAAAAAGTGCCACTACCCAAAACATTCTACCTAGTGATAAATTCAAAATGCAATGCACGGTGTATGATGTGCGACATAGGGAACAAGAACAGGGGCACGCAGTTCTATGAAGTGATGAACAAGAGGACAGAATGGAGTATGGATCAATTCGAGGGCTTCATCGATGACGTGAAACAGTACGCGACCACCATTTCAATAACATCAACCGAACCATTGTTGCATAAGAACATAATAGATATGATTCAGTACACCAAAGAAGTTGATTTGAGATGCAACATCACGACAAACGGGTATCTGTTGCCAAAATACGCAAAAGAGTTATGCGACGTTAAGTTAGACCGAATCTCAATATCTTTGGATGCACTGCCAGAATTGCACAATAAAATCCGAAGGACGGACGGGCTTTGGGAGAAAGCGTGGGCAGGAATAATCCAAATACAAAGAGAGGACAATCGCCCACATATAGAGATTGATACAGTGATAACACCGATGAATCAGGATAAATTATATGAATTAGCGGTACTAATTAAAGAAATGTGTGACGTGCATATAATCAACCATATGAACTTTGTTACAGAGGGGATGGTCGAGGGAACAGATATGCCTTGCACCGCATCATCCGTTTCACATGTCAATCCCAAAGAGATAGACGAGGTAGTGTTGTATACCGAATTATTGCGTATCCAAAATATAAATTCAAACATAATCGTCAGCCCAAATCTAAAGACTATACCCGAAATAGAGAAGTATTACAAGACATACCAGTTCTTGAAAGGTTGTGATACATGCAAGGCGATGTGGAGCGTCGGGCAAATTCTGGCGAACGGTGAAGTCGGCGTATCAACAAGGTGCTATAATTTATCTTTTGGCAACATAAATACCGAGTCTTTCAAGGATATATGGAACGGCGATAAGTTCAATAAATTCAGGAGATACATCACAGACACCAAACCAATTGCATGTGCCAGATGTTGCGGGGTATTTTAATGACAAATGTTTTGATTAATTGGATGGAAGAGCAGGACTTTTACAGCAACGATTGGTATGACCTGACAAGGAACAATACAAGAAAACTGCCGAGATATATAAAAGGCGGGATAAACAGGGCGTGCAAACTATTCCCAGAAACAACAATCCACAGCAAGCCCAAGACGAAAGCATCGACAACAATGGGTTTAATGTCCAGTGTTTATTTCATGAGGGGTGACATCGACAAAGGCAAAGAATGCTTGGGGTGGCTTCTGAACATCTCAAGACCAGAGAACGGATGGGGATTGCCTTTCACGTGGTATCTACCTGAAGGAATAGTTGCCGAACCAAATACAGGGCTAACGACTATAATGCCGTACATATTGGAGGGATTTGAGCGCGGGTACAAAACAACAAAAAATGAAAGGTATCTTGAAGCAATATTAAAGACTGAAGATTTCTTCATAAACAAATTGAAGTACACACAACTAAACGATGGAAGATGCCGTTCCAGCTACTCACCCCTAGACAATTTCACAATAATCAACGCTTCATCTTACACCGCTTTGTGTTTAAGAATTATCCACAAATATACCAAGGACAAAAAGTTAATTAAATTATCCGATTCACTTTGTAGGTATGTCGAAAGCAATCAAACAGACGAAGGTTGGTGGCCTTACTGGGAAGGGCATACCGATGGTATAGACTCACTGCACCAGATGTATATTTTAGAGAATCTTTACCAATGTGGAACAAAGAAAAGTATAATTAACAAAGGATTGGATTATCTGCAAAACAATCTCATAGATAAAAATGGCATCGTAATGAAGTTCCCAAACAATCACAGTTACTTTGAGCTGATAGATCAGGCGGAGTACAGGATTATGATGAAGCTGATTAAAGGCGAAACGGTGAGCACGGACGAGGTTTATGAAGGATTTGGTATTAAGAATAAGCCTTACTTGGCACCATATATCTATCACAAAAGAAAAATAAAAATCCCGTTCATAAGATGGGGATTGGCACAATGGGCATACGCACAAGAGTATCTAAAAGAGGGAGAGTATGTTAGGAAGGATAAAACTTAGTTGGGAATCATTGCAATTCAAATTAACGGGCAACACATACAGCGACGAAGCAACGAAATATTGGAACATTCACACAGTAGGCGGGAACTTAAAGAGTAAAGAGCAGTTAATGAAGTATCTTGATAATCGTTCACAACACTACCCACATTACGAGGATATGATGGGATTATTAGAGGATTATAATAGGAAGATTATACTCGACTATGGGAAAAAATATGAATCTAAATACTAAGAAAACAGGGCTATTCATAATATGCACGGAGTGCAAAGGCACAGGAAAGATAGATATATCTCATTTCATTCCAAAAAAAGCCCACGCAATATGTGGCACGTGTAAAGGAACAGGAAGGTTAGAAGTATATGCGGAAGGGGGGAAATAAATCAAAACATTAGTATTCATTGACGGGGCATACCTGTCAAAAGTATTGGAATCGGAATTTAAATCAGAAAAGATAGATCTGCACAAATTCGCGTCAAAGCTGTGCAACGGGGGGGAGCTAACAAGGTGTTACTACTATCTATGTACGCCGCACCTGAGCGACCCGCCAACACAGCAGGAGCTCGAGAAGAACGCAGCCATGCAGAAGTTCGTAAAGGCAATAGAGATGCTGCCAAACTTCATGATAAGGGCAGGGCAACTGGTATTTGAATCAAGCAGGAACGAGTACGTCCAGAAACAGGTCGACGTGCAGATGGCCATAGATATGGTGAACATGAAAGACAGGATGGATAAGGCAATAATAGTGACGGGGGATATGGACTTTGTGCCAGCCATTAATCACCTGCGTGAGCACGGTGTCCAAGTTGAGCTCGTGTATATGCCGACGAAGGTCTACAGGGATCTGATAAAGAGTGTGGACGTGGACAAACCTATAACGGAGGCGCTGGTCAGAGCTTGCATAATGGAATAGAAAAGTTTATATACTATTAATCTTAATAAATTATTGTTATTATGGTAGTTAGGCATAGAATGTTCAATCATTCGAAAGAATGTCTAGCCTTATCACTTTTTTTGAAGGGGGATTTCATCTGTACCGCATTATAATGGGCATAGCGCTCCTGTTAGCGGGTGTGGCGGGGGAATCAATTTCAACGTCGGTGAGGGCAATGATCATGGCGGCCGGGCTGATATTGGTCATGAAAGAGATAGGCGGCAGGGAAAGAAAGCCATACAAAGTATCTGACGAGCAGTACAAAAAAATAGAAAAAACAAAAAAGTACGACGATTACCGAGGGGAATTGGCTAGAAACAGAGCAGGGCTGCGAGAAGCACGTGAAAAGTTCTTGGATGAATACGGGAGATACGACACGGAAAAAGGCACGCCTATATCTAGCAACATCTCAAAACTAGACACTGCAAACATGACGCCTACACAAAAGCTCGCATACAATAGGTATCTCATAGAGAGAGAGTCAGTAAAGAAAAGAAATTTTATGACAGATATGAAGTTCGGAAAAAGCTACGCGTATTTCTCGCGAAAGAAATCAAAGAAAAAATCCCCAAAATCGAAAGGTAAATCAAAAAGCAAATCTAAAAAGAGGTCTAGCAAATGAAGTCTGACATGTACCTAGTTGGGCTATTGGCGGGGGCGATAACATACGCCGTGCTACCTAATTACTTTACAGAATTGAAGGTCATCTTGGAAGTTGCTGGGGCAATAATCATGATATATTCCATTTATTCTTTAGTATATGCATGGATAAATCCAAAGGTCAAAAGCAACAAGACATACAGGGACACCCAAGCCATACTAAAAAGGGAGAGCCGCCCAGAAGAATACGTATCATACAAACTGGGAAAAGACCCAACATTTGCAGCAAGGCATGCGGAAGTTGGCAGAGGTATAAAGTACATAGAAAAGACAAAATTTGAGAATCCGCACGACAAGGAAAAAGACAAGGAAGCCTACGAGCAGTTTGAGAAGCTAGCGCGCATGGAAAAAAGAAAAATGGAAGACGACTGGGTGAGGTCGCAGGGCATGAGACGAAGATTGTTATTAGTGGACTCTAGGAAGAAAAAGAACAAGAAAAGGAAACCCAAGAAAAAATAACAGAAATGTTTATATAGTTGATTATTCTAAGCATATTCATGGGCAGCGACATAATATTGCAAGTATCCATGATGAACGCCCGTTCAAAGATAATTTACGTGCCAAAGGACGCGGAAGCAGAACTAGGCCTAAACAAAGACGAAAAGTTTGTCTTGGAACAAAAAGGGCGTGACACATACGTTCTCGTGGCTAGGGACGGCCCCGAAGAGGAAACACTGAAACTAGGGTCAATGGGTACGAGGAAGATAATATATATAAAAGAAACGCCCATGAAAAGATTGGCTTTGGAGAGGGGTGCGATGTTTGCAGCCGCAAGAACGCCCAAAGGGGTAGAGCTCACAAGAATGAGGCCGTCAAGGGAGGACCAAGTGCTGAGAACTGTATCCCAAACAGCGCCAAATCCAGAATGCGAAAAACTGTTGCAGAAGATTAGAACGGTTCTAAAATAGTATGCACTAAAAAAAGGTGAATGGAATGGAAATAAACTGGTTAAAAGAAATGGAAAGATTGGAAAAGTGGTCTCCCTCCGAGGGAAAGCACATAGTAGTATTCAGGTCGAACGGGGAGAAATACGAGTTCAAGGACGAGGACACAAAGAGAGAACGCACAAGAATACGATTTGAGGTCGAAGTGGAAGGCATTGAGGAAATGAGGAACTGGTGGATAAACAAATCTCCACACGAGAAATCTGCATATCAGCAAGTTGGAAAAATAGCAATGGATCACGATGGCAATCTCCGGGGCGTCAAGGTCGAAGTGACCGCAGTCGGGGAGAAGAGGGACAGGCTTTACACATTGAAAGACATTGGCACGGTATTCGACCGGAAAGAAGACAAGTCGCAGCAACCGCCCGAATACGAGGCGGGCGAAGAGTTCATCGAAGAAGAAGACAAAGAATAGGCTTCAAATATATTTTATTTTCTTTATAGAAAACTTTATATACTATTAATTTTAATAACATAGTAGATAAGATGAATAGAAGGCATTTATTAGTCCTCTCACTTGTTGCCATAGCACTCATTCTGCCAATTGCAAATAACTATTTTAATACACTTCCATTAGACTTCGTATGGGAATCCTCCCCCACGACAATAGAAGTATGGCAGGGAGACCCATTTAAGTTGACTTGGATATACGCACGGGAAAGCCCCGGGTTGTGCACATTGGAGATAGATAGGACAAAACCCACAGGTTCAAACTCTTTGATATACTTAGATACTACTTTGAAACGCATAGATATTTATGATGGGGTAATGGGGACTCAAGATATACAAGGCGCATTATCTTATAAAGAAGTAACATTAACTGGGCATGTTGTTCGTTCTGGGTCAAAAACATTCACGATTAAAGCAAAGATACCAGAGCCAACATATATTTGCGACCGGGTAACTTGTTCAGAAACGATATGTGGAAACAATGGGGTGATGTTCGGGACTAAATGTGTCGCCGACAACACGCAAACTAGCGGGTACAGATGCGACATAGACTACACAAAAGTGGTGAGCCAGTGCGCCGCAGCATGCGGATGCACAGTGAACGTTTGTGAAGGAAAAGTCTGCCCATCATTTGAATGTTACGCAAATCAGTGCTACCAAGTCGCATGCACAAACAGCAATGGTGTGGCAGCATGCACTAGGACTGCAACAGCCAACGATTATTCGTGCCAAGTATATCTCGGTAAAAGCTGCGCCCCCCCAGTGGTAGACGACTGCGGGGCAGTAAAATGCACGCCACAGTGTTTTGATGGCAAGGCATATTACACTTCATGTGTCGGCGGCGCATGCACACAGCATTCATTAAAGGAGGACTGCACGGACGCTAGGTGGAACTATATATGCGAAGGGTACAGTAAGTATGCGACAAAATGCGCCAGCGGCGCATGTGTAAAAGGGGCGTTGTTGCAAGCCAACAGCCCTGATTGTGGATACGACTCTTGTGCTGGGGTGGCATGCCCTGAATCAAAATGTGACGGCGCAGCAGTTGTTTATCAGTTCTGCCGGGACGGCGCATGTGCGGAATCTTATAGGTCTACATGCACAAGCATATGTGTTGGGGCAGACGAGTACTCTACAAAATGTTCAAGTGGAAAATGCGTCAAGGATGCATTGGTAGCTTCCAACAGCCCAAAATGTGTCGACGCGTGCATAGGTGTTAACTGTGGCGACAAATGCGTCGGCAGCGACTTATACGCGCAGTACTGTTTCAACGGGCAGTGCTACACGGCAGCAATGAAAGAAAAATGTGCAACACAGTGCGGGTGTTATGATAAGTGTGCGGGCGTGACATGTAGCGAGGTTTGTGTCGGGACGGCTCTTTACAATAAAGTATGCACTGACGGGCAATGCGTTAAAGGCACCATACTTTCAGAATGTAGCGTAGCATGTGGGTGCGAGCAAGGAGATCCAAACAAGGACTCGGACGGAGATACCATAATAGATAGCAAAGATGCATGTATCAATATAAAAGGCGTGAATTATGATAATCAATGGTCCGGCTACAACGGATGTCCGGACCCAGACGGGGACGGCGTGCCAAACGTTGACAACATAGACATGTGCCCGGATAAAAAAGGCAGGCTTTCAGACGGGTGTCCGGTGTCCGCAGTATGTACTTCGGGGGTAGTGGACGCAATATATAATGAAAAATCAATAGCAACAATAGAGCTGTCTACAATAAAGGCCGTTAACGTTGAGCTAAAATACCAAAATCCAACAAAAGTGAAGAGCACTACAGTGTATGTCGGGGATTCTCAAACGCCATCATACCAGGCCCAAGGAGCAATATCTGCTTATGACTTCCCAGTGACAAACGGCGAGGTAAAGGGCAGGATAGTGACACAGAACGATGACAACTGCACACAGGCCCTGACCATCTTCGCAAGCACAGTTGGCGACGACGGCGGGGGCTACACAGGATATCTTATATGGGTGTCAATTATCCTTGTAGTTGGGTTTATATTATTAAAAACATGGGCACCAAGAAAAGAAGAAAGGCTGAATATAGATTACAATACCCTCAGCTATGCACCCACAAAGAAGAAAGACGGCCCAGGAAGGCCAAGAATACACCCTCCAAAAATGAAAGTGCCGGGGAGAAAACCGGGGAGGCCGACAAACGCAGAGAGGGCAGCATGGGCAGGGTATAATTCAAGAAAGAAAAAGGTGAGAAGATGAAAATGGATATATTCAGTTTAATGATAATATGTGGGCTTATACTATTTGTCGGGTCCTATGCATTAGGGCCGGCATTATCTATAATAGATTCTGGGTCAGAAGTAAAAGTAACGCTAGGGGAAGAATCAAAAGGATATATTACCTCCGCAACAACACTTTCCACTCTAGGCACAGTTTTGACCGAGCAGGGATATTCAGACCTCCAGAAAAGCGACCAGAAAAGATTCACATATAGATCCGAATCAGGAACTCCAATATCAAAGAACTGGCCAATTCTGCAATGTGACTTCAATTTCGGACAGGTCGACTTTGGCATGGCACAGAGCATAGAGTTCCGGGCAGAGGGATTCTCTTTAAGGACAAACGGCGACATGCCAGGGGCGGAGCTGCAAATGTATATATGGAATCTCCAAGAAGGAAAATGGGTGAAACTTGGAAACACGTCAACCCACAACAAGACGGAGGACGCCGTAATAACAACGTGGCTAACAGCAAGCGAAATACCCGAATACCTAGATGAAGACATGATTATTCGTGTTGCCATAAGAGGGCAGCAGGCAACATATGCAATGGGGCCTTCGCCGATTTACTACCCGTCATACATGCACTTAGACCAAGTGTACGCGATTGCAAGGTATTATGAGGAAGTGCCAACGCCAACACCAACGCCAGTGCCAGAAGCACCATACTCTAATTACATGTTATATGCTGGAGCCGCACTGATTGGATGTGGGGTAGCCTTAGCATTGAAGAGACGGAGAGCTGCATAGAAAAGTTTATATACTATTAAAATTAATAAATATTAAGATTTACGAGGGAAATGTATGGGCAAAAAAGGAATGGTCGAGGATATAAAATCAAATTACACCAAAGCTAAAAAGAAAAATAAATATATCCCTTTTATTCTAACTGGGGTATTAGCAGTATTTATCCTAGGAGGGCTGTATTTTGGAACAAGTATGTTCAAAGACACACCAAGCCAAACATACATGCTATATGGGATCTATTCTGATGGAACATACGGCGCGCTGGGGACCACGGACAACGAAGGTAAATTAAGCAAAACATTAAGCATAGATGAGCTTTCAATATACAATCCCGACAACGCAAAAAAACTGGACGGCTTCCTCTTAATAGCATACGTTGATTTTGGAAAAACATTCGGCGATTACGGCGGAACATATTTATTGTATAACTATTATGTGGATAAAGGGGCGGTAAGATTATATGAGCGCCCTTGGGTCACAAACTCTCAATTTATCAAAAACCCAGGTTTCTCCTCTAATCCCCCAGATGTATTGGGGGCGAACGTTGTTAAAGTTGATAATCTATATTGGTGGAAGTTAATCCCAAACTCATCTTCAAGGATAGTCGCATTGCAAGACCAGCTCACACCAACACGAGCGTACCCTGTTACATACAATGGCGCCACTGGGAATCCCATTATATTCTGGATAGATACTCCTCAAGCAGAGCAAAGCTATTCCAATCAGCTAAAACTGCCAGTTGGCGATACCTCAACAAGCAATCCTCAGATTTACACGATAACGGTCAATCTACATATATATGGGCCATCGGGGATAATACAATCTAAATCTGAGGTATCCACTATGAGGCTATCTCGGGACGCTACAAATCCTCAGCAATTAAGCGTGGTATTTTATAGTCCGTATATTTACAGGTGAAAAAAGAATGACTCCTGAAAATAAAAATAATCTGGTAATGGTCGTTGGGATAATCGTAGTAGTAGTCTTGGCCCTACATTTCACAGGCGTAATCAAGTTGGACGGCAGTGGAGTGTTATTGCGTTCCGGAGAGATGCACCAATGTGTCTACGGCATCTATGCCGACGGGTCATACGACATCCTTGGGACATCTGACGAAAAGATAATGATGAAAGAACTCAAGATACACAATCCAGACAACCCAACGAAAGACTTAGTCGGAATAGCAATAATATCCTTTGCGAAGATGGACTCTGCGTTTGAAGACTTGGGTGTGGAGTTCGTGTTGTATAATTATTACTTAGATAAGATAACGGCACCGTATTATAAGCGAGTATACGAGCGGCCATGGGTGGGCAGTGACCAGTTCCAATTAGACCCCGGATTCAGTTCGCAGCCGCCAGATAAAACGGGCGTATTGTCTGGAGTGGTCAAAGAAGGCGGAGCATATTTCTGGAAAGTCAAGCCCGTTGCAGCAGAAAAGACGTTTGCTTTAGAAGACAGGCTCACGCCAACAAGGGCTTATCCAATAACATATAATGGGAAGACTGGGAATCCAATAATCTTCTGGTTTGATACTCGGATGGCGGAGCAAAGCTACGGGGCTCAAATAAGTTTGCCTGCAGACGGCACAATACAAACATATAAAGTAACAACAAATGTGCAGATGCAAAACGATAAAGGCACCCTAAATCCAAATGCAACGGAGTTTGTAAATACCTTCAAGATCAGTCGGGACAAATGGGACGAGACGATTGATTTCGAGATTAAGTGGGGAAATCCATACATTTACAAGTGAGGAAAAAGTCATGAGTAAGAAGAAAGTATCCCTAAAAGACCAGATATTAAGATTACACACTAGAAACAAAGGTGCAACGCTGATAGTATGCGCTATAATGTTGATTGGCGCAGCATATGTCATTAATCATGCAATGCAGCCGCGAATGTATAACTGCATGGTGTTTGGGCTGTATGGGGACGGGTCATATGAATACCTAGGGGACACGAATAAAGGGATTAAGAAAGCACTAAGTATAGATGGATTAGCAGTGTATAATCCAGACAATCCAACCAAAGAGCTAAAAGGATTTGCAGTAATGGCTTTCGCAGAATTCAAAAAACCCTTTTCCGAATA
>Ga0116174_10004717_pt1 | contig 10668 bp, 8 predicted proteins | sample AD_UKC087_MetaG_FD_89801 | JGI IMG/M metagenome (GOLD analysis project Ga0116174, IMG submission 89801) | Active sludge microbial communities of municipal wastewater-treating anaerobic digesters from USA - AD_UKC087_MetaG | ecosystem: Engineered > Bioreactor > Anaerobic > Digestate | place: USA...
GCCTGATGAGGTCCTGCGGGAGAAAATGGCGTTGAAACTTGGGTGCGGGGTGCAGGATTTGGATGTATTTCTTGGCTTCTAATATTTGATTAGGTTGGCACTCATTTTTTGGAATTCACAATTTAACCCATTGTTCCAGAAGAGTATGCGCAGCCTGCCCTCGCAGCGAAGCTGGCAGGGCAGGCAGAAGAACCTGACCTTGGCTTGTTTTTCTCCTCATAATTAATAAAGTCAGGTCGCCATGCACAAGAAACCCGCCAGCTTAACAAGGAGCCTCACAAGAGCATGGCAGCCACCTCCATATTTGGTTAGTTATTTTTCTGATGTGAAATGCAGGAGTTTCCTTTTACTGCTCATCCTGATACTGACTTGCCTGGGCGAGATACATGGTTCGGTACAAGCCCTCTTCCTCAATCAACTTGGCGTGGTTTCCTTCCTGGATCAAACGACCTTTATCCAGAACGAAAATGCGGTCAGCGTAGCGCGTGCTGGAGAGGCGATGTGAAACGAACATGGAGCTGCCGCCCTTGGTCAGTTCGAGCATCATGCGGAAGACTTGCTCCTCATTGCGAGGATCGAGAGCAGAAGTTGGCTCATCCAAAATCATTAAAGCGCCATCATGGCAGATATTTCGGGCGATGGCAAGCTTTTGTTCCTGTCCTCCGGAGGGGATGGCTCCTCCTTCATCAAGTAAGCGAGTTATTGGCACATGGATGCCGTCTTTTTGCTCCTCAGCCCAGGAAAGCATTTCAGTATCGCGCAGCGCCTGGCGGATATGCTCAAGGTCTTCTTCGCTTTGATCGCTTTGCAGCTTGCTGCACAGGTTTTCAGAAAGGAGAATGGGCATCAGTTGAAAGTCCTGGAAGGTGACCGAGAGCAATTGGTAATATTCGCGCAAGGGAATTTGAGCGATATCAATGCCATTGAGCAGGATCTGACCTGACTGAGGCTGATAGAGCCGGCAAATCAGCTTGACCAGGGTCGTTTTGCCGGCACCGTTGCGGCCGACCAGCGCGACTGTTTCTCCTGACGGAATACTCAAGGATAAATTATCGAGAATCAGGGCATCCTGTTCGGGATAAGCAAAAGATAGCTCGCGCACTTCAAGGCTGACCTGACCAGACCTTGCCAGTGCGACAGCCTGGTTCACAGCCGGATCAATCTCTTTGGGTCCATTCTCCCCGTTCAATTCTTCAGTTTCTGGAAAAGCCATGAATTTAATAAAAGCCGCCAATTCCAGGTCTATCGTCATGATCTGGCGGATTTGCTCAAAGAGAACGGATAAGACCTGCCCAAATTGGCGCGCGGCACTGTAAATCAGAACGAAATTTCCGACTGTAATGGTGTTGAGAATCAGGGCTGTCCCCAAAATCAGGAAGACCATCATGCTCTGCAGTTCAACCAAAACCATGATCAGTCCGTTAAGTGCGCCACTCCTGGTGAAGTATTCGTGATTGACAGCCAGTATTTTGTCCATACTGGCTTTGGCGCGAGTCAGCATCAGGTCAACGCCATTGTAAAGGCGCAGGTCTTTGGCGTAGCGAAAATCACGGGATATCTCGGTAAAATAAACAAAAGCTCGGGTTTCGGGCATGCTGCGCTCGTTGTTATCCACTTCCAGAAGTCGTAATTTCTGTAAAAGCGGGATGGTGAGCAGGTTAAGCCCGAGCAATAGCGGCAGGAGCCACCACTTCCAGCTTAAAATAAGGATAGCTGATGTGATAAGCGTGACCAGCGCGCTGCCGGTCGTCATCATGACATCTTTTAGCAGCCAGAGATAATCGAGGCTACGTTTGGCGCGCTCCTTGAAATCAAGCGTCTGTTTGCTTTCACTTTCGTAGTAGGGAATGGCAGTCGCCTTTTCTGTGAGCTTCTCAGTCAACACGTAAAGTGCCTGGAAAGAATAAGCCTCAAAACGCATATTGGCAAAATGGCGCAGCAGATTGAGCAGCAAAGCCCCAAGCGCCAGGATGGCTACGTATTGCCAGAGGATCAAGGGACGTTGGGCGCCGAGCAACTCATCGAGAATGAGTTTGGGCATGTAGACGTAGAGAACGGGCGCCAGACCGCTAACAAGCGAACTGAAGAAGAGCCACAGGTAATATGGCAGGGTGCTTTTGCCGAAATAACTTAAGGACTTCCTGATATTAGACATATTCAGGCACTCCTTTTTCAGTTGTGGCTGACTGGCGGTAATTCTTTGCCTGGATCTCAAAAAGTTCCGCGTACTCGCCTTTCTGCGCGATGAGTTGGTCGTGCGTGCCGAGCTCCAGAATTCTTCCATCTTTTAGGAAGGCGACGCGGTCACAAAAACGAGTGCTGGCTAGCCGGTGAGAAACAAAAATGCTGGTTTTGCCTTGAGTGAATTGCGCGTAGCGTTCATACATTTCACGCTCTGCCAGCGGGTCAAGCGCGGCGGTGGGTTCGTCGAGAACGAGCATTTTACTGCCGGTTTTGTAGAGAGCGCGCGCCAGAAAAAGCTTCTGGCGTTCGCCGCCGGAAAGGTCCACGCCCTCGTCATTTAGAATGCGCAGGAGGTAAGTGTCTTCTTTGGCGGGAAGTTTATTGATGACTTCGGAGAGTCCGGAGCGTTCGACCGCGAGCTCAAAGGCAGCCGGGTGCAGATCGGTGGACATGGTGATGTTGTCGCGAATGGTAAAAGGTAATAACATGGCGTCCTGAAAGACAACGCTGAGCAATTGATGATAGTCTTCTTCGTTGTATTCCCAGATATCTTTGCCATTGATCAGAATGCGCCCGGAGCTGGGTTTGTAAAGACGGCAGAGCAATTTGATCAGCGTGCTCTTGCCGGCTCCGTTCTCACCAACCAGCGCGAGTTTTTCGCCGGCAGGGATGCGGAGGTCAAGACCCTCAAGAACGGGGGTGGTGGTATTTGGATAGATGAAAGTCAGGTTCTCGATAATAATTTCAGGAACATTCTCATCTGAGGCGGGGTCTTGTTTGCGGACGGTCTCCCGCTCCTGGATCTGCTTCTCGAGCGGGAGCGTAAAGTCGATAAATTTCTGGAAACGTTTCGACTCCAGTTGGACATCGACCACGTTTTTGATCAATTGCTGGGAGACGACCATGAAGGAAAGCAGTCCAGCGGTGTAGAGCGTGAAGACGGAGGCGTCCATCAGACCCAGGGCGAACTGGCGGATGATCCAGCCATAGACCAGCAGGTCGCGGATCAGATCGACCAATGTGAGCGCGCTCATGAACTGGAAGTGCTTTTTGCTGGCTTTAACGTCCTGAAGAAGACGAAGGTCAGCATATTTTCGCAGGTATTCGCGCAGCATCTCCCAGGTGTTGTAAAGCAGAACATCTTTTTTGCGCAATGGGTCAGAAATGACCTCCTGCAAGGTCTCATACCGACGCATCAATGGCATATATGCTTGCCAAATTGATTCACTATATCGCGCTTCCTGGTCAATGATCAGATAATTTGAGACCAGGATCACAACCAGCAGGATAAGGATCCAAGGCGAGAGCGACACTAACAGGGAAGAGAAGCCCAGGACGCTCAGGATCTGACCGCTCAGAGGGAGAAGATCAAGCATGACCCCTCCAGCTCCCTGCATTGGGTTTGATACGCTGGAATGGGCAAAGTTGATCTCGTCAAGTGTTTTGGGCAGGAGCGTGTTCCCGTAGGGCATCCTGAGGCTGACGCGCGCCAGGTCGCGAATGAGATGGTAGCGCACGTTGTTCATGCGCATGCGGTAATTGCCTTTCAGCCAGGCGACAACAAAACCAGCCAGCATTGCCCCAAGCCCAGCCAGAACGACGGTCATGATCAGTTGCTGGCGGGTCCAAACCTGATAGTTGCGCAGAATCGCCGCCGGAACGAGCACCCAGATGAAGGGATAAGCCGCTGATAGAAGCGCATTAGCCAGCATCATCAGAAGCATTTTGGGGTCGTATTGGCGAATTTTTTTAAGAAGGTAAGGGATTGGTTTCATTGCTTACGCTCGCTGCCAGGATTGTAACATTTATGGATCAAAAAAAGGGGATGGACCGGTAATAACAGGTCGGATAATAAAAATATCGTGGTCTGACTTATCTGCTATAGGGCTGGTCATTGCTGCTAAATGTTTTCATCCCGGGAAGCCCTTTAAAGCGACGCTTGTACCCGTCAGGATATGGCGATCTGCCTTTAATACTTTCCACCCCAAAAAACCAGAGGAAAGGATCAACGGCAGATCGCCACGCATAAGAAGCCTCGATATGACGAAGTTCAGGCAGAGTGCGATACCCTGCTTTGCTGCCACAGTTACAGGAGATGCTCACGATGGCAGAGAGAGCCGTTACTGCGAGCCCTGATTCTATTCCAAGCTCCTACCTGTTCTTGCAGAAGAGGCGTGGCAGTCTGAAGTTATTGTTCCCGGATTGAAGCAGCACACCGGAATGTACTGCTTCGCGGGGAATTCGTTTAACTATGTGGGTGTTTGATGCTACGACTGCCCTTTCAGCGGCTTAAAGCCCTCGCCCAAGGCTTCATTGGCGTGACCTACTACCATGAACGCGTCCGGATCAGCATCACGCACGATCGTTTTCAGGCGAATGACTTCCCCTGCGGAAACCACGCAAAAGATTATCGGGCGATCTTTCATCGTGTAGCCGCCCTTGGCATTAATGATCGTGGTACCGCGACCAAGTTCCTCAGTAATGGCAGACACAACCTTCCCGGTCTCATCGGTAATGATCATCGCCTCACGGATCACATTGGTGCCCTGCGAAACCATGTCGGCTGCCACGCCGCTGAGGTAGATCATGATCAGACCATAAAGCGATTTATCCCAGCCAAAAAAGAAGCCTGCCAGCAATACTGCAAACGAGTCTGTGATCATGTATGCGAGTGAGACAGACATTCCCAGCCGTTGGTTCAGAATACGGGTAAGGATGTCGGTTCCGCCGCTGGTGCCACGTCCGAGATAGACCAAGCCCAAACCTATCCCCAATAAGATCCCGCCATAGAGGGAATTTAGCAGGATGTCATCGGTGATGGGAGCCTGCCCGGTCAACGCGATCAGGATATCCGTAAAAACAGTGAAGGATACCACCGAAAGAATGGTACGGAGCGCAAAACGCGGACCGCCCAGGAAGCGCCAGCCGATGACAAAAAGCGGTATGTTTGCCAGCATGGTGATCAGACCGACTGGTGTACGCCAGAGATAGTGCAACAACTGGGCGATACCGCTGATTCCGCCGCCAACCAACTGGGATGGGATCAGGAAGGTGCGCAGAGCCAGCGCCTGAACAAATCCTCCCAGAATGATCAGGAGGTAATCACTTATTGATCTCCAACTAAAGTCTATTTGTTTTATAAATTCCTTGATTTTCACATTCACTCCGTCTTATTGCCAGGTAGTGATTATAAACTACTGCAACAGCTCCCGTAACCTCATACACTGTCAACTTTGCCAACGCTCAGGCTCGCTTCAAGCCCAACAGATGGCTTACCCGGGTGAAATGGTACTATCCGTCACTTTGTCACCCTTGGCAACCAAAACTGATGCCTGAAGCGGTAATCGTAGATAAATGTGTAAATCGTTTTCCAGGCACTCCAGAGCCCTTGCTTATCCTGGGTGCGGATGCGCAGATAGTATGGTATTCCGGTGGGGACTGCCGTCGGATTATATCGCGTGGCTGTGGTATAAGTGCCGCTGGTTGCATTCTTATTCGTCCCCCAATAAAACTCATATGTGTCAGCGGTATTCAGCCCCACTCCGCGATCGTATGCGCCTGCCCAGGTGAACCAAGGATCATTGCACCATGCCTGTGGCACACCATTCCACGCCTGGCAGCCAGGGCTGGTGACCCTCGGGTTGATCGGAGGTTCGCTATCCACATAGAAACTGGCGGATTTCAGGGCTTCCCAATTGTTGACACGGTCAACGCTGACGTAATAGATTGTCATCTGACCGCTTCCGGCAACCTGGAAAGGCACGGAATAAAGCTGCCAATTCCCGGAATTGATGCGAAAGTAAGTATGCTTCACCCCAACCGAGTTATCAGTCGCGGTTAAGGTAACCGTCACCGGAGTTTTATACCACGGGGAAATTCCAATTGTGCCCGACTCTCTGTAACTGGTAACCGGTGCAATAAGATCAGAGCCATAAGGGGCTGCCACATATCCATCCAGAACATTGCTGTCAACATTGATCGTCACACCACCCCAGGTTTCATCATGGGAGCCGCTGTACTGATAAACGCGCTGGTGATGCGACCAATACATATCATCCAACCAGTCAACATCCCAAACGGTCACATCCGGACGATAGCCTGGAACACGGTACCATTCTGCTATCCAGACCGCCCGGGGAGGTGGCTGGAGGTTGTAGATCTCATTCTGGTCAAGGTTCCTGGAGCTGGCATACAATCCGGAGACGATGCCAAGCTCTTGCAAACGTGTGGACCAGCCTTGCACAAATGCCCGGGCAGCGGCTGAACACGTGGAAGAGTAAGGGAAATATTCCAGGTCGTCATAAACGACGCTGCCTGTTCCATCCGGATTGGTGAGCCCAAGTTCCATGAGCCTGGCTCGTGCCTGATTGGCATTGTCGACCCCTTGGTTATAAGCCACTGCAGGATCACTCGAAAAGCGGTTCCTGAAGCTGGTGCATGGTGCCTGCGGACCGACCCAGGTTGGGATGAAACGCCAGCCCTGGTTGAACATCTGCTGCAAGTAAGCGGCGGTGAGGGCGTTATTGGCGCAAGCACGCGAAATGCCGCCAATGTAAAGATTCACCGCTTTGTATGGGCTGCCATTGAACCAGGCTTGCAGCTCGGAAAGCGTCGGGATCTCGCAGGCGTCAAAGCCCTGCCCCTGGTAAATCTGCACCCATTGGACAGTATTCAGGCGTTGCCCGACCTCCGGCAAATCCTGAAAAAAACCTATCTCACTGGCGCTCACTGTTGAAGAAAAAATCTCGGAGGGGAGGTTGATTGCTTCCCAATGCTTGCCACCTGTATCACTTGCAAGGAGAAAGACCTTGTTCTGGCAGAGCAGAGTACTTTGAGGCATAGCGCCGCCATCCTCCAGCGCATCCATCTGGCAGGAGGCATCGCTCAACCCGAGCCAGAGATACTCCCCTTCAAAACTGCTTATTCCGGTGAATGCCAGATCGGATCCAAATGAGTCTTGCCAGGATAGCGGGTCGATGACAGTTGAAGTGATTGTCCATTCCGTTCCTTCCGCAAGGGTTTGCTGACCAAGCTGCGCCGCCAGAAAAACCAACTCAGGCTCTGATTCGCCCTGCGTTGTCCATGCCGGAAACAGCAGCTCCCCACTCCGCCACTGGGTGGGCAAGCCCAAACGCTGCAGGGCTCCATCGCTTGAGTTAGCGCCGGGAGGTTGAATGCTTTGCCAACTCTTGCCGCCATCCTGCGTCTGGTACAAGCTGGCAGCGTCTACCGGATCAGTCATGAAACCCAGGTTTTCATCCATAAAAATAAAGTCTTCAGCGGCTGGCGGTTCATTAACCTGCCAGGATTCACCGCCGTCACTCGTATGCAGCAGCATCCCTGCGCTGAAATTGCTTGAGGCAGCCTGTTTGACCAGGATCCAGCCGTTTTCTTTGCCTTGCCATTGCAGAAACGCGTTCCCGAAAGGCAGGTCTTGAAGACCATGCGTCCAATCTGAGATGATCACTGGTTTAGCCTGCCAGGACGAGCCCGAATCAATCGTTTGGAGGAGATCAAGCCGCAATTCCTCACCAGTTGCGGTCAAAATCAGAGCATAGGCGCGGTTGGAATCAGAAAAATAAACGTCAACCAGGCTTTCGTCCTGGTTCATCAAAGGTGTAACTTCCCGCCATTCAGTTCCGTTACTCTCTGTGCGGAAAATGCGGTTGCCAACCTTCAGCCAACCGGTCGCCTCGCCGGTGAGGGCAAATTCTATCGCATCGGAGTTTGAAGGGCCAGGATGCAACGGGACATTTCCAGTTCCATACACAGGTTTGACCGCCATGATCAACAGTACGAAAACCAGAATAAAAAAGCTGGTTCTGAATGTATTTCTAATTGAGACCATTGTTCACTCCTTAATGGCAACTTTCAAGCCAGGCAGTTAGCATGGTGCAAATACTATACCAAGACACTTGACACGGAACATTTGTTCTGTTATTATTCTTTCGAAAAGGATCGATAAGGAAAGGCAGGCAAAATGGCAAGAAAACGCAGCGGGCTCAGCCCCAGGCACAAGAAAATATTGACCTTCCTGGAAACGTTCCTGTCTGAACGGGGCTATCCTCCCTCCATCCGCGAGATTGGCGACCATACTCAAATCAGTTCGACCTCGGTGGTCAACTATTACCTCAATCAACTCGAAGAGATGCGCTATATTGAGCGTGAAAGCAATGTGTCCCGCGGTATCAACCTGCTTCGAACCTCCAATGGTAGTTTATGGCAGAATATGAAGTCCGCGGTGACGACCATCGCAGACACACTCATTTCGATACCCTTGGTTGGCAATATCGTTGCAGGCGAGCCGATGCCGGTGCCCGCTTCGGACTTCAGCTATTATGACCCCGAATCCGGGATCGACGTCGCGCGCAGTCTGCTGCCCGCTGGCGACCGCATGGAAGATCTTTACGCCTTGCGGGTGCACGGCGACTCGATGATCGACGCCATGGTCAACGATGGCGACATCGTCGTCATGAAGAAAACCAACCAGGCTCGCAATGGTGAAATGGTCGCAATCTGGCTGAATGACCGCGATGAAACCACTTTGAAATACTTCTATCTCGAAAACGGCCACGTGCGCTTGCAGCCTGCCAATCCTACAATGAAACCAATCATCATCAACGACCCCAGTATCGTCGAGGTACAGGGTAAAGTTGTCCTGGTCATCCGCCAATTAGACCAGTAACAATCACTCAAAGGGGACAAGCTGAGCCACGCTTCCTGGCTCAGCTTTTTTTATCCCCTTAAGAGGTGTACAATTCCCTTCCACTTTAAACACCTGATGAGCGTTCCTTGGACCTGAAAAAACGTGCCGCAAAACTAAAAACCGATATCCCAGCCGTTTTCCTGAGCCTGAAAAGCCCTGAAACTCCCTGGTATGCCAAAGCGGTGGCTGTTCTCACGCTTATCTATGCCCTTTCGCCGATCGACCTCATCCCGGACTTCATCCCGGTTATCGGATACCTTGACGACCTGATCATCCTCCCGGCGTTGATCGCTCTCACGGTTCATTTGATTCCAAATGACACCTTCGAGCGTTACCGCCAGGAAGCCCAAGGAATGTGGCAGGACGGAAAACCCAAAAAATGGTACTATGCCATCCCATTCGTTCTTATCTGGGTATTCGTGCTCTGGTTGGTCGTAAGAAAATTCATCCCCAGCGCGTAAGCTAAAGCAGACATGTACAAGATCAGAGATTACTTTCTCAAAGAAATACAATCAGCCTATGAACATTGTCCACTCACAAGATAACACCCCCATCGCATACGAAACAACCGGCAGCGGACCTTTGCTGATCATCATCACAGGCGCGCTAAACACCCACAACTTTGGCGTCCCGGGCGATATGGTCCCGTTCCTTCAGGATGCTTTCACCGTCCTCACTTACGATCGGCGCGGAAGAGGCAAAAGCGGCGACACCCCTCCGTATTCAATTGAAAAAGAAATCGAAGACCTGGCAGCCCTGATCGACCAGCATGGCGGTCAAGCCTTCCTTTATGGTCACTCAGCCGGCGCAGCCCTGGCTCTTTTCACCGCGGCAGCGTACCCCGATAAAGTGGTCAAGGTGGCTGCTTATGAACCGCCAATGGGCGGCGGTTGGCTGGAAAGAATAATGGCTGATCTTTTAATTCGCCATCTTCAAAGACAGGTCGATCGGGGAGAAAACCTTGCGGTGGTGCTGCGTTTCATGCGCTTTGTCGGCATGGATGAGCAACTGATCAAAGATATACTTGCCTCAGAGCATGGGCAGACCATTATTGACATGGCGGGCACCATCATTTACGAAGCCAAGATTCAAGAGGCTTCCGGATCTTTCCTGGAAAACAAAGCCTGCCACCTGCCGATGCCCGTCCTGATGATGGCGGGAACCAAAAGCTTCAAGACCGCTTCTGCGATAATGACGGCTTTCACCAAGGCAATCCCACAGGCAGAATCGCGCATCCTTGAAGGGCAAACCCACTCGGTGGATCCGGCAGTCATCTCACCGATCGTGCAGGAGTTCTTCTTGCGGTCGTGAGTCGCCTCACCCCAATTCATCAGACAAGAAAAGAACCAGGCAATAACTTACCTGGTTCTTTCAGCCGAAGCAGTCGGCCTTGCTCCAATCTTAGAATCCTTCTTCAGGAAAGACAATGTATCAAGCAGAACTTTTTGGTATGGCCTTCAAATTACTCGACAGGTCATAATATGTAATCACTTATACAGTCATACCAATGCACATAAGTTTGTCCGTTAATGATGTATCGTTCATTCTGAGGCAGTCGTTCCGTCCAAAGGCGTCCATCGTTAACGTGCCAATCGTTGCTGTTAAACCTGCGCCATAAGATCGTCCTGCCATTCATATCAATGAATTGCTCAGTAGCTACCCCCTTGTCGTAGGTTTCAATGTCCATCACGCCCACTGTATCGTAAGCCTTGCCATTGATTTCAACCTTATAACGCCCGATAACATCCATCACATCTTCATCACTGAGGGAGGTGAAC
>Ga0116174_10004722_pt1 | contig 10658 bp, 14 predicted proteins | sample AD_UKC087_MetaG_FD_89801 | JGI IMG/M metagenome (GOLD analysis project Ga0116174, IMG submission 89801) | Active sludge microbial communities of municipal wastewater-treating anaerobic digesters from USA - AD_UKC087_MetaG | ecosystem: Engineered > Bioreactor > Anaerobic > Digestate | place: USA...
GGCTACTTCGTCGTCGTGGTCGTCGGCACGTTGTCCTTGATGGACTGCGCCACCCCGGTCACCCCGGCCCGCAACGTGGTCAGCCCCATCCCCGCCGCAATCGGCCAGACCCACTCCGGCACCGTAAACCACCCCAGGCCCTCCGCGCAGCCAAGAGCCAACATGGCCCCCGCCACGATGTAGGTCTTCTTGCCGTTCAGGAATGCGAGAACCTTGCTGAAATCCATTTCCAGGCCCTTTCCAAAGTGACTTCTGTATACCAGCATATAGAAGCAATCACCAAAACGCCGTCATGGCAAGAGTTTTTTGCCCAAAGCACAAAAAACCTCCACACCGCCACAGCCCTACAGGCCCTTGACAGCCCCCTGGATTCCAAACCCCATAGCCCTCCGAAATCCGCGAGACGGCCGCAACAGGTAGAACGGTATAGCCGCAAACAGATTGGCTCGCTGTAGAGCCCTTCCAGCCTCAGAACTGGCTGATAACAAACCCCGGCTCTGCCAGCGGATGGACCTGGGCCACGTAGTAGCCAATCGCGTCCGACAGGTGCGTGAGCGTCTTGTCGCTGGTCTTGTCGATCTCCCCGGTCTTGTCGTTCCACACCACGCCGTCAAAGTCCGTGACCACATGCGGGCACTTCACCGGATCGACCAGGAACCGGATCTTCCCATCCGCCGCCTCGATCCGGCTGTTCATCGCGTTCACCCGCACCCGCTCCCTCGGGTTGGCCTTGGCGTAGGCCAGATAGAGCCGGCTGCCGAACACCGGCCGCAGCGACTTCTCGATCAACTCCCAATCCGATCCCTCCACCTTGGCCGTCCCCCTCGCCCCTCCCGTGGCGTCGCCGTAGCACCAGATCTCCTGGGGATGGCCGGCGTACCGCTCCGCAATCTCCTGGCAGACCCGCTTGGTGTTGCTGTTGTTCGATATCCACACCTCGTCAATGCACGCCGTCACCTCGTTGGCTACGTTCGGGTTGCTCCCCGCGTACCGCTGCTCCTGGCAAATGGCGCATACCCCCGGAGCCACGTTGAAGTCAAAGCACAGGATCAGCGGCAGCTTGGGATCGCAGGCCAACCGCTCCCGCGCGTGCGTCTCCTGGAGGAACCCGTAGTACACCCGGCCCTCGAACACCACGAAGCTCGCGTTGAACTCCTGGTCGAACGTCAGCGGGTCCATCTTCTTCCGCATCTGAGCCAGGAACGCCTCCGCTCTGTCCCTGCCCAAATACAGGTGCAGCACCTCCGACGCCTTCCAGTGGAAGTGCCTGGCCCCCTCCAGCTCGCCATTGAGCACCTGCTGCGTCAGACGGTAGTAGTGATTCCTGCCGCCGGGCACGCCGATGATATCGATCCACCCTCCCCGGACCAACATCGGCATGATATGCTCATCGAGCACATCCGGCCGACAGTCCGCGTACTCGTCAATCACCCCGCCATCCCAATCCCCGCCCTCGATGCGGGCCGGCTTGTCCAGCCCCGCCACCTTGATAATCGCCCCCTGCCACAGCCGAATCGTCAACTCGCTCTCGCTGATGTCGATGTCCGGCCGCCCCGTCCGCAGCGCCCACCTCGGCACCAGCGCCTTGAGGTCGGACCAGAAGATGTCCTTGGCCTGCTGCTGCGTCGGCGCACAGGCGAAGAACCGACCATTCGGGTATTTGCTGAACGCGATGGCCCTGGCCACTACCCGGCGCTTCGACGCCTCCGTCTTGAACGATCGCCTTCCCGCCGGCACCACGTTCATCACTGCATTGCTATGCAGGTAGGCATACTGACGCGGATCGAGACGGCACTTGGTCCACCGGGGCGTAAGGCGGCTATCCATCGGCCGGCTCACACAACTGGTGGTACTCATCCATGGCGTTCAACATGCCCCGGACCAGTTCGGTGGGCGACTGCGCGGACTCCACGTTGATCCGATTGCCGAACTTCGTGGGAAACTGCTTCTCCAACAGCCACATCCAAATCGTCGACGACGTGCGACGATCCCCTACCGCCTGCGCATCCCTGGCATCCCGGTTCAACTCGGCCAGGTAGCCGGTCATCGTGCTGACCTTTGCGCGGTTGCGTATGTCGCGCAACCCCTCCTTGCCCTTCTTGCCGTCCGGCAGCCGGGGCCGGGTGTTCCTCTGGAGCCAACCCCGAAGCTGTCCGAACTTAATCCCGATCTTGTAGCAGATTTCCTCGTCGGTCAGCTTGTCGCCCACAAGCTGCCAGTAGAAGCTCAGGTCCTCCGCAAGCTCTTTCGTGAGCGTCACTTTCGCCATCGTCGTCAACTCCGCTCACCACCAATGCGGGCATGGGGCACCCCCGGCTGCCTTCTGGGCACTCCGATATGAATCCCAACCACCGATCCCCGATTGACGAAGCTAATGTACTTGCCCCACTTGCGCTGGAGATACTCGGCGTCCGCCTGGTCCTTGGCCGTTGTCCGGTCTTTGGTCAGTCCCCCGAGATTCGATCGTCGCCCCGCCACCCAGTAGTACCGATTATCCTGCCACACGATCCGGTGCTTCATCAGGCTCGCCAAGCACAGATCGACATCCTCTTTGACCTTCTGGTGCTCATCAAACCGACATTCTCTCCCAATCACCCCGAACGCCTGATTGACCCAGCAGTGCATCTGGAAAGGCTTGTTGCCTCGGAAGTCGTACGGCTTGGGGCTGGTCCCGAATCCGAACACGGCCGCTCCGGCATCCCTGGCGCAGATGTACGTGTTGTCCACGATCTGCTCGATCACTTCCGGGTCGCGGATCGCCCGGATGCGTTCATGCGTCCGCGCGTTCAGGCAAACCAGGTCGTCGTCTGCCATGAACACGCACTCTTCGTCAAAGCGGTCTATGATCCAGTTGCGGACCTTGGCTATGCCGTGGATGGCGTCGGGGATCTCCACGATCTCGGCCACCTTGCCCCCGACCCGTTCCTCATACCGGGGCCGCTCCAGGTCCGTCACCACCAGCGTCGCCGTCGGCAGCAGTCGGTGCGACGTGATCGTCTCCCACCGGCCCCGGCTCAGAATCACCTTGCGCATGGAGAAGTTGCGATAGAACACGTGTGCCATCCATGACTCTCCCCAGCCCAATCTTCTTCTTTCCAGGGATCGAGCTGTAATCTACATCCTGCACCCCCAACGCCTGCAACGCATGAATCCAATCGTACTCCTGCCGGAACAGCAGAACGAGGTAGTCGTAGTGTTCGTGGGGCTGCAACTCCATCGCCGGGATTCCGTGCCCGCCGAGCGCGGACTTCTCATCGTGTTCGTCCGCCATTCTCAGCAGTTTCTCCGCCTCCACAGGCGAATACCCGGCCAAGATCGTGCTGGCGTTGGCATCCAGCAGCTTTCCCAGCACCTCCCTCTCCTTTTGTGCGTCCCGTTTTGCAAACTCCGGAATCTTGTTGTCTGCCAGCAGTTGGGTAAGCTCGTCGACCTCCGAGGCAAAATCCTGGTAGTCCACCGGAGCCTCGTCCAACCCAAGTCGCTCTGCCGCCGCCAACCGGCAATGCCCCGCGATGATGTACCCCGACCGCTTGGACACGACAATGGGAAAACGCCAACCGATGCTCGCGATGAGATCGGCCAGCGTCGCAATCTGGGTTTCACTGTGGGTGTTGGGGTTCTGGGGGTGCGGCTTGAGATCGCCCAGCCGCACCATCTCCGTACACGAACACTCAACCCGTATGTCCATCAAACAGTCCTTTCGATGGAGGTGGCTCCACCAGCCCGTCAAAGAACCCCTCAACGCGGGGGTTCAACGCCTCGAACTCCGAAGGCAGAAAATCCGCTTTCGTCTTGCCGGCCAGCTTTCCTCGAACCGTGTGGCAATCATACGCATACTCCGGCACCTCAATGCGCTCTCCCTGTTCCAGCTTGGCCAAATACTCCTTGGCCTGCTCATCGGAAACGTACTTGCGGTCGTACACATAGATGCAGGCGTGGTCCGCATCCCGGCTTTTCGCCGAAGCACACAGCAGCAGCGCCGCCTTCGCCAGAAACAATCGTCCCTCTGGCTTGTCACACGCCTTGACCCCTTTGTTGCAGAACAGAAACGCCTCACACAGCGTCCGAATCTCCTGGGTCACACACCCGGCGACATCCTCGGCACTGATAATGTGCAGCCGCTTCCAGGCGAGATTCCAATACTTCGGCCACAGTTCCAGGGTGAAGTACACGGCTACCGCCGCGTCCGATCTGCGGATCGCCTTCTGCATCGCCGACAACACATCGAACAAGTTGTATCCATTCTGCGTTGTTGGCCGGTAATGTCCACTCATGATTCGCTCCTATATACTACTGTTTAGAAGTCATTGCAAACCAAAACTACCCCTCAATCCGCCATCAGCATCTCCAGCGCCTCCCTCTTCATCCTCGCGCCCTGGCCCCACACGATGGCGTTCATCCGCACTTCCGCCGCCTCGCCGCTGTCGCTCTTGTGGTAGGCCCGGCCGTGGTCCACGTACTCCGTCACCGCGCTGTATGCCGCCCACTTGGTCCCGGCCACATCCGGGTGGTCGTTCCCCAATCCGCCGTGATACATGGCCCGGATCGCATCCCGATGCTTGCTGCGGTCGATCTTCTGGCCGTCAGCCCGCTCGCCGTCCGGCACCAGCCGATTGACAAACCGCGTGAAATCGCACTCGCGGATCTTGCACTGGCGCAGCTTGTTGAAGCACTCTTCCACGCGATCGTAGTACGCGCGGGTCAGCCCGAGCACGTCTCTGGCGGCCTTCACCTGCTCCTGAATCTTGCCCCGGTGAAGAATCGACACCATGTCCGTCGTCTTGTCCACCTTGCCGTTGGCTCCAATCCGGAACGCCGCCGACATCGTGTTCCAGCACACCACCCGGATCGGGGTCCACTTGACGTGCATCATCATCGAGCCGTCGTGCGCCGTTGCCAGCACCAGGTACTTGTCAATCTGGTCCGGCCCGACGTGCATACTCTCCGGCAGCTTGCAGGTGATAAACAGCTTGCGTCCCCCAAACAGGCTCCCGGCCGTGTGGTACATCGCCAGCCCCTCGCCGACGAGCGAATCCAGGAACGCAAACGCCTCTTCGTTCTGGATGACCTCGTACGCCGACCCGACCACCCCGAGCACCTTCTGGTCGTCCATTCGGACCACCCCATAACGGTCCGGGGCCTTGGACCCGATCACCGGGATGCCGTCCACCATGTTCTTGCCCGCGATGTACAACGGCTGCTTCTCCACTCTCCAGTCCAGTCCGGCCAGCCGGATGCACGCTGCCGACGTGACCTCCTTTTCCACCCTCGTGCCCAGCTTGTGCCAGGGCGTCTCGCCCGCGTACATCATGCAGGCTTGTCCATCTCGAATTTCCAGTTCGTGTGCCATCGTTTTCCCCTTTCCAAATAAGGTTGAAATGGATTGTTAATTCTATACATAGTATATCGACAATAGCCACGACTGTCAAGAGGGAAAATTGACAAAATCCCTATTTTTTTATGGCCTTCGGCCAGAATGCGCCCGCCCCACCTTTCGCGTGTCGGCCTGCATGAACGCAATAAGGTGGCCAGGACCATCGACCCAGCGGGCTATACCCTTGAATCCAAGACCAAAGCTGGGCTTCTTGACCGCATACATCTCCTTGGCTAAACCGCCACATTTCTTCTAAAGACAGGCGATCAGGTTGACGATACTAACAAAAGGTGTCTTTTGTGGCGGTATAACAGGAGCGATTGCGCAATGTGGAGACGCACTATTCGTCGTAGCCAGGATTTGGTGACGTCCATCGCGGCGACAAAGCAGGGGTTCATAGACCAAGCTTTCCGCAAGACCGAGAAGGGGTCGATGTACATTGAACAAGCCCGTCATCTTCATGAAACACTTCTCGGCGTAGACGAACCAGCCGATGTTCTGGATATGGGAGGAATCAGAGAAATGCTTGTGGCGGCCTCGGGCTTCTCAGACAAAGGGGCTGGCCACCTACAAAAGGATGAGCTTGACAACGCGCTATTGGATGTCCTCACGAAGATCGAGAGAGCATCTGGCGAGAAGTGGCGCGAAGAAATTGTGTCTCGTTTTCTTCTGACAAGAGGCGACTCCTTTGGTGGAATGATGCGAAACATGATTGGGGCAATCGCCTCGCGACGTTTCGCAGATGCCGTTGCTGCCGCCGTAAGAGCAAGGGGCACGGAACCACAAATCAAGATGTCCCAAAACGGAAAAGTCCAGACGATCGAATGGCCAGAAAGAACATGCCTCTTTGACAAGACGCCGAGATTTATCCAGAAGAACATTGATGTGATCCTGCTGCGCGACGCTTGGGGCGCAGGTGTTGTCCTGGAAAACCCAGATTGCTATCTTGCCTGTGGCGAACTGAAAGGGGGCATTGATCCTGCCGGTGCGGACGAACACTGGAAAACGGCCCAAAGCGCACTCGATCGAATCCGGGACCGCTTCGACCAGACACCCTGTCTCTTCTTTGTGGGTGCTGCAATAGAACTTGCTATGGCGGAGGAAATCTTTGCAGACCTTCAATCTGGGAAACTCACATACGCGGCAAACATGACTGTGCAAGAGCAGCTTTCCGGGCTCGCTGCTTGGCTTGTCGGCCTCTGAGACGCCAGACGTAAACACACTTACGGTTCTCCATGCGGCCATGAATGCCCATTTGCTGGCTGCTATTACCCTTACCGCGCGGCAAAACCCAGATGGTCTCCGTATCAAATCCGGCTCTCTCAGCAAAATCTGAGAGTATGAGGTCCACGGGTATCTCTGCGCCTTGATAGCGGACATTGTCATTGACCATAATGAATGGGTGGCCCGGTTTAAGCACCCGCGCGCATTCGAATATCACAATGGCGAGTTCCTTGAAGTAATTCTTGACCATTCGGGGGATGCTGTTGTTGTTGATAGCTCCCGTCAGACGGCAAGACTCCAAGTACGCGAGAGCTGTATTTAGCACTTTCTGGCTGTCGAAGGCTTGGCCAACCTGTTTCAGGGTGCTCGACTTGAATCTGCTAACCAGCCAATCCTTCTCGCGGTTCTCAACTGTGCAACATAGCATCGCTTGTCTGAACCGGCGGAGTTCTTCTTCATCCACACCGAGCATCGCAAGTTCCAGGGCATATGTCCGGGTATAGTCGTACCGATTGCAGTAAGGCGGGGACGTAATGATGGCACCAATGGACGCCGTGGGGATTTCAGGAAGGAGGTCCAGGCAAGACCCTTCACGAAGCTCAACTGAGCCCGGTTTATTGGTCTGCATCAACTCTTCGAAGAGTCCTCTGTTATTGTTGGTAAGATCGCCAGCGATCTCTCGCAACTTAGCGCAAATCGCATCGTCAAATCCGATAATTGGCCCTTTGTGAAATTCCTTGCCTCTGAGTCTCCTGCTGGATCGTGAGTCCCATCGCAAATACTGACCATCTTTCCTTGTGTAGCTTACGGATTCAAGAATGCACAGGGCTGCAAATCTAAGAATCTGTTTCAAGACAATATCTTTGACCGTCTGCGCCGAGTAGAGATATCGCTCTAAAGCAGCCTGTGTCTCCGGCGGAAAAGCATCGGCTGTTATTCTCAGGTGACAGAATTCCCTTCGACGCTTTGATTGCTTCCACGCGCCCTTTTCTGCATAGCTGAGTACTCGTTTTGCCACTGATTTGCTGTCGCATGAACGCAGCATGTCCCGTGTTCGGATTATCTCCGCTGCTACGGGCAGCAATTCAATACCAATAGTGTCGAGTCCACGGTCGCTTGCTGTAAAAAGAGCTGTTCCAGAACCGGCGAACGGGTCCAGCAGGGGGCCTGTGTCTATATGGAGTGTGTCCATGAGGTACTCCACGAGTGACGCGGAGAAACCCTCCTTGTATTTGAACCATCTATGCCAAGCCTCACTCTTGTTGCCCTGGAAGCTCACCAGCGTGCGGTTGATCGCGTGGTTCACTTCAAGTTTGTTATGGTAGCGAGTCTTCAACCTACGATTCTCTTCCTGCACTTCTGTAAACATCTGCTGCAATTCGGCTTCGGTTGATTCCATCTGCGATCCCTTAGCGTATACTCCATACCCTATTGACCACACTGACCCTGCCAATACATTACTCCAAGCGTATTACCAGAGCAAGTGGCCGTTACCTACCGCGAGCGGCCTTTGCCAGAATGGGGCCAAAACGTCACGGATTACCGCTGTAACTTCATTCTCGCACTACCTTTCTGCTGTCAGCGTTGGCGAACTCGATCCCACCCAGGTGCTTGGCCAGATCCTCCTTGATGTAGTACCGCTTGCCGTACTTCTGGCACAGTTCGATGGCCTTGATCCCGAATCTGCGCCAGTCGATCTCCGCCTCGCGCTGCGGGTCGTGATTGAGCTTGCCGATCTTGTAGAGGTCCACCCATTCCCAGGTGTTCTCAATGATTCGCAGCGATACCTTTGGGTCCAGGACCGGCTCCAGGCTCACCCACGTCTCGATGCCCAGGTCGTGCGCCTGGATGATCGCCTTCGTCCGCTCCCACGGCGTGGCCGCTCCCGGCTCTTCCTGTCGGCTCGGCCCTTCCTCGACAAACGTCATGGTCGTCGCGAACGCATCGTGCGGCCCGTACAGGTCGAAGTCCGGCACCGCCCTCATGCCACCCTTGGTCAACACCTGGAACGGCACATCGTGCGAACGCAACACCCTCAAGGCTTGGCGCGTCACGCCAAAGTTCGCCGCCTCCGGCGTGTACGGGTCACAGTGGAAGCACAGCAACACCCGTTCGTCCGTCCCGGCCAGCCGTTCCGCGTCCCTCTCCAACCACTTGATAACATCCTTGCGGACATACCACGGCGTCGCCTCCCACTGGGCGCGGCTCTTGCGCATCGCTCCGGCCACATAGCAGTACGAGCATCGGTGGGGGCACACGCCGCCGTACAGGTTGCAGGCCAGATACGAATACTCCAATGCCCTGCCTCTCGGTCGATAGATCACGTTCATTGCGATTTCGCTCCTTTCAAAAACGCTTCGGTCTTGTCCGTTTTGACAAACATGCCAACCCGGTCGCGGGAATGGTTCCGCGCCCACCGGATGATCCCCTCGACCTCCAGGGCTTTCAGTTCCCGCCATTGCCGGGCACTGAAATCACGACGCTTGGCTTCAATGCCACATCCCCGCATCATCGCCTCAAGCGACCATCGAGTCCCATTGTCGATTTCTGTCGCGTTCATGTCTCGTCGTCACCTCCAAATGCCTCCGACGCAACGCGAAACACCTCGGCGATTCTCATGCGAACCTGGGATGGCATTCTCTTGATCTGCTCGTCCATTTCCACGAGCCCATGCCGACCACAGTCGATATCCCACTGCGTCAGGTCCACACCGCGCAGCACCATCCAGGCCACGCGCAAGCGTCGCAGGAACGGCATGTGCGGCACATCGCTCGGGCGGAACCCACGAAAGCTGTCGCCTGCCGCAAGGCACTGCTCTTTCGTTCTAATGGGCCTTAGCTTGTGTCTCTTTCTTTGGGTCATCATCCACCCCTTCATTTCCTGCTCCGGCCCTTGAACTGTCCGGCGTAGAAGTTTCGTCGCTGCCCGGCGTCGAGCGACAACCAGAACTCCATCAGCCGCTGAACGACGATCTTGAGCTTGAACCCCTCGTCTCGCACGTTATCGCGAAACGAGTCGATCAGTTCTTCCGGGACGAATGCTCCAAAGTTGCGCTCTCCTGGCACTGTGTTCGGCATTTCAAACCTCCCTTTTCTGCTCTCCATACGGGTTACTACCGTTGACTGTCACCATCGAAACCGCAGACCCGCCACAACGCTCAACCCACCCAAGTCCGCACCGTGAAAATCCGCGTCCCACACATACTGCGCCTCAATCAAGACGTGGGCCTGCCCGGTCAGAGACGAGTAGCTGCCAACCGCCATTTCCGCCCCGACGCCGACGAACGGGTAGAATCCTTCATCGTGACGCTTGTGGCGCGTGCTGTCGGTAGTCTCTGTCACCATCTTTTCCGTCTTGGGATCGAGCCACGTCGCCGTCGTCACCGCTTGCGTCTCCTGCTCGTACTGGTAGTAGCCGCCGCCGATGGTGGCGTAGGGCCGCACGTCGCCTTCCGCCCACGGCCACAGCCGCACGCCGAGCCGACCGCCATTGAGGCCGTACTCGAATCGCTGCCGCTGATCGTAGCTCACGTCGCCCTCAGTCCAGGTCTGCCGGTCTCGTTCGTTGTCCAGGTTCGTCCCGTTGAAGCCGCCCACCAGGGTGACGTGCCCGCCCCAGAACGCCGGACTCTCAATCTCGATCTCATAGCACGCCTGGAGCGAGCGGCTGGTCTCGCGCGGGTCCTCGACCCAATGCCCACCGCCCTTGACGGCGAACCCGATCGTAGGCAACTCCGCCGCCGCCGTCGAAACCAGTAAAAAAGCCACCAGCGCCAATCCCCTCATTCCACACCGACTCAACATGGCCCTTCTCCTTTCTGCCCCGCAGCCCGAGGCGATATCAAGACAGATTCATCGGCATGAACACGTACACGAAGTCGCCTGTTCCACGAACCATGGCCGGCTGATCCGCAGCAGTCATCTCCAGCTCAAACGCCTCCGCGTTCACTGCCTTCAACCCCTCGATCACGTACTCCGGCTTGAAGCCAATCTCAAAAGGCTCGCCGGCATACTCCACCGGCACTGACGCCTGAGCAGACCCCCTGTCATTGCCAAAGGAC
>Ga0116174_10004723_pt1 | contig 10658 bp, 5 predicted proteins | sample AD_UKC087_MetaG_FD_89801 | JGI IMG/M metagenome (GOLD analysis project Ga0116174, IMG submission 89801) | Active sludge microbial communities of municipal wastewater-treating anaerobic digesters from USA - AD_UKC087_MetaG | ecosystem: Engineered > Bioreactor > Anaerobic > Digestate | place: USA...
CGGGAACGGGCGGCGGGCGTGCCGCGCGCGGTCAACCGCGGGAAGGCGCTCGGGGACGAGGATTTCAATCTCGTCATCGCCGATCCCTATTGCCCGGCCATGTCGGCGGTGGTGACCGACCACGGTTTCGCGACGCTGGTGATGGACGAAGCCCGCTATGAGCGCCTGTCGTCGCTGGGTCTCATTCGCGCGGATCTGCCGCGCGTGTTCGTCGCAGGATCCGGACTCGCACTGCACAGCGAGTTCTGCGTGTACAAGGGCGAACTCTCCTCCGCGGCGGGGATGGCCGCGCGGGAGGCGTTCGCCGACGCGGGCGCGGTTCCCGGGGAAGTCGAATACGCCTGGATCTACGACTGTTTCACTCACATGCTCCCGATGCAGGCGGCGCGATACTTCGGCATCGGTTCCTACGAAGCGGCCAGTTCACTCTCCCGGGGATGTATCGATTCCGACACGCGAAGCGTTCCCGTAAACGGGTGCGGCGGCCTGCTCAATTACCGCGCGGCCATGATGATATCCGGCGCGACAGGCCTGGTCGATGTTCTGAGCCGCTACGGCCTGTGCGCCACGCTTCAGCGACCCGACGGTCCCGCGCCGCCCCTCTCCCTTATGGGCGGGAACGGAGGCATCGACAGCGTCAACTCGGTCGTTCTCTTCTCCACGACCCCGCGCCATGGCGGTGATCGCGATCCCTTCCCGCGCAGAAAGGACGTGTTCCTCAACCGCGTGGGATGCGACGAGGGCGAGGAGGGAACGGTCTTCGCGAGCACCTCCGTGAATTTCAATCCCGACGGCCCCGTCCAGCCCCCCTATGTACTCGCGCTCGTCCGATTCGAAAGAGACCGCGTTGTGATGGCGAACCTCTGCGACGCCTCGGGCGGAGTGCTGGTCTCGGACCCGGATGTGGCCTTCGACCGTACGAGTGTGGTGATGCGCCGGGACGGCCCGCGCTGGAAGGCGTGTGTCCGGAGTTGAGAGCGAGGGAACGGGGAAACTCCCGCGCCGCGCAATAATACGTTTGCCTTTCGCGGACATGCGTGCTATGTACCGCTGTATGCGGGCGCCGGCGCCCCGGCGGGCCGGGTGGAGTGACGCATGAGAAGCGTGGAGGTTCGTGATGGAAAAGCGTGAGATGCTCTGGAAACCGACGGCGGGACGGATTGAGTCCACCGAAATGTTCCGATACATGAGATACGTAAATAAAACGCGGAGGAAGAGCTTCGTCGACTACCCGGCCCTGTACCAGTGGTCGATAGACGAAATTCCAGATTTCTGGAGGTCGATCTGGGAATTTATGGACGTCATCCATTCCCGCGGATTCGATGACATCCTCGTCGACGGCGACAAAATGCCCGGCGCGAAATGGTTTCCGGGCGCACGGCTCAATTTTGCCGAGAACCTGCTTCGCCATAAGGACACGGAAAAGGCCGCCCTGGTGTTCCGAAGCGAAAACGGCTCCCGCAGGGAGATGAGCTACGCGGAACTCTTCGCCGCGGTGGAGCGCTGCGCGGCCGGCATGCGCGCCATGGGGGTCCGCGCCGGTGACCGTGTCGCCGGATTCATGCCCAACATGCCGGAAACCGTCGTTGCCATGCTCTCCGCCGCGAGCATAGGGGCGCTGTGGTCGTCCTGCTCCCCCGACTTCGGCATAAAGGGAGTGCTCGACCGCTTCGGCCAGATACGTCCGCGGCTCATCTTCACCGCCGACGGATACTTCTACAACGGCAAGACCGTCGACTCGCTCGACAGGATGCGGCACATACTCGAAAGTCTGCCCTCTATCGAGAAGGTCGTTGTGGTGCCCTACGCGGCCGAGAATCCCGACATCTCGGTCGTGCCGAAGGCGGTGCGCTATGCCGATTTCACGGCATCGCGGGAGTCGATCGTTTTCGAGCAGCTTCCTTTCGAGCATCCGTTGTACATAATGTACAGCTCGGGCACGACGGGCCTGCCGAAATGCATGGTGCAGGGCGCGGGCGGCATACTTCTGCATCAGATGAAGGAACTGATCCTGCATACGGATCTGAAGCGGGACGACGTCATCTTCTATTTCACCACCTGCGGCTGGATGATGTGGAACTGGCTCGTGTGCTCGCTGTCTATCGGCGCGACGATCGTATTGTTCGACGGCTCGCCCTTTTATCCCGGTCCTTCCGCGCTTTTCAAGATGGCGGAGGAGGAGAAGATCAGCGTCTTCGGCACCAGCGCCCGCTACATCGCGGCCATCGAAAAGGAGGGCGTGCGCCCCGGGCGCGACTTCGATGTATCGGCGCTCAAGGCAGTGTTGTCCACCGGCTCGCCGCTCGCCGTGGACGGCTTCGACTACGTCTACCGCGAGATAAAGGCCGAGCTGTGCCTCTCTTCCATTTCGGGAGGGACCGACATCAACGGCTGTTTCGCGCTGGGAAACCCGATGGGGCCTGTCTACCGCGGTGAGCTGCAGTGCAGGGGGCTCGGCATGAAGGTCGAGGCCTTCGGTGAGGACGGAAAGCCGGTGGTCGGCGAAAAGGGCGAGCTCGTCTGCACGGCGCCCTTTCCCTCCATGCCCATCTATTTCTGGGACGATCCGGAAGGCTTGAAATATCACAAAGCCTATTTCGACGTGTACCCGGGTGTATGGCGTCACGGCGACTTCATCGAAATCACCGAAAGCGGCGGGGTCGTCATCTATGGAAGGTCGGACGCCACGCTCAACCCGGGCGGCGTGCGGATCGGCACGGCCGAGATCTACCGCCAGGTGGAGACGATCGAGGAGATACAGGATTCGCTGGTGGTGGGGCAGTCGTGGGAGAATGATGTGCGCGTGGTGCTCTTCGTCAAGCTGAAGGAGGGGAGGGCCCTCACCGACCAGCTCGCGGCGCGCATAAAGAAGACAATACGCGAGAACACGACACCGCGCCATGTCCCGGCGAAGATCATCGCCATCGGCGACATCCCCTATACCATCAATATGAAGAAGGTGGAGCTGGCGGTGAAGAACATAATTGAAGGAAAACCGGTCACGAACCGCGACGCGCTGGCGAATCCGCAGTCGCTCGAGCTTTATCGCGATCTTCCTGAGCTTGGCACGTGAAGGCCTTATATATGATCGGTAAAATAATGATTGACAAGGTCCCGAATAACTGAATAGTTGTCACTATATGAATATGATTCATTAAATGATCAATATTCATATACCCGGGTCCGGCATGTGGTGAACCCATGACACCCTCCGGCGCCCGGGGCATTTAACGGGTCGTCCGGGTCCGCTCCCGCCGGGCGATCCTTTTTCACTGATCCTTCCCCTGAAATTCAATCATATTCGATCCTATAATGAGTTGACAAAATATATATTGTTTTATATGTCAATAAGTAGAGAGTAGCACTTCTTACTTTCCATTGGTGTCAGTTCAAATTGTTCATAAAGAACACACATCCTGGGCCGTTAAATGGTGGGCGAATGTCGCTGACCTGTGCGCGATAACCACAACGGCCATTTTCGGAGGAACCATGGAATCATCACACGAGGTCTCATCCGGTCGTACCGGCGTCGGGCGGATACGCTGGCAGATCCCGCTGGTCCTCATGGTGACCGTATTTATCGGCTACCTCGACCGCGGAAACATCAACCTTGCCTTGCCCAAGATCGCTGAAGATTACGGGTGGACCAAGGCGCAGACCGGGGAGTTCGGCGGGCTGTTGATGAGCATTTTCTATATCGCCTACGGCCTTGCCAATATCTTCATCAGCCCGCTGGGCGAAAAGTTCGGGCCCAGAAAGAGCCTGCTCTGTATCGTCGTTCTCTGGTCTGCCTTCACGGCCCTGGGAGGCGTGCTCGGGCTGATGTTTGTCCCATTTATAATTACCCGTGTTTTTCTGGGGCTGAGCGAAGGTATACACTTCCCGATGATGAATACGCTCACCAAGGAATGGTTCCCCGCGCACGAGCGCTCGCGCGGCAACGGTATATGCGTTGTCGGCATTTTCGTGTCTTCCATTCTGGGGCCCATTTTTCTGGTGCCGATCGTCGACGCGACGGGATGGCGCACAATGTTCGTCATTCTGGGGGGTATCGGCCTTGTCGTGTCGCTGCCGCTCATATGGCGTTACATATACGATACCCCCGGAAAGCATCCGCGGATAACTCAATCTGAAATCTCCTACGTGGAGTCCGGAATGGAGGGAGACGAACCGGCGGCCGGGGAAAGCTTCTGGGGCCAGGTGAGGCCCTTTCTCTCAAGCCTCCCGTTCTGGATCGCGCTCCTCGGGGGAATCCTCAATAACGCGATCGCGCACGGGCTCCTTAACTGGCTGCCGACCTACTTTACACAGGAGAGGGGGTTGCCGTTTTCCGATCTCTGGTATGTCGTTTCACTGCCCTATATCTTTTCCATTTTCGGTGTTGTCGTATGGTCGTACCTGGGAGATCGGACCAACAGAAGGGCGCTCATCGCTGGAATCGGATTCCTGGTTACGGCGGGACTCACCTATTTCGCCGCCACCGGCGCGACGATTCTCGCTACGGTGCTGCTCTTCAGTCTTACGATTTTTGTCAATATGACCTATCCATCAAACGAATTCGCCATTATGCAGCGCATTCTGCCCCGGAACCGCGTGGCGACGGGCGTTGGCCTGTACAACGGGCTCGCCATGATGATTGGAGGAGGGCTGGGGCCCGTCATCGTCGGAACCGTTGTGTCGATGACGGGCAGTTACACCTCGGGTATCCTGACGCTGGGCGCGCTCTGTCTGTTCGCGGGCCTGGTGATGATCGTGTTGCATCGCGTCATTCGATATTGATCGCCCTTTGTCGCCGCCGCGCGGGCTGCAAGGGTTCGAGAGTCCATTATCATTGATAACCGGAGGAATACCGTGAGCATGAACGCGAAGGAGTTTCAGGAAATCACGCGAAGAAGAAACGAGCTTGTGCGGGGGCCCGTTTATTCGATACCCGACGCGCGGATGGCGGAGATACGTGAAAGACTCCATCGGCGCGCGCCCAACTCCCGAAAGCGCTATGAGACGGCGAAAGAGTGCATACCCGGCGGCGTGCAGCACATGCTCGCGATCAAAGACCCGTTCCCGCTGACAATCGGCAGAAGCCTCGGGTCCAGGATGTGGGATGTCGACGGCAACGAGTACCTGGATTTTCTGATGATGGCGGGCCCCGTCATACTCGGGCATAACTATCCCCCTCTGATTGAAAAGGTCCTGGATGTCGTACGCGAGGAGGGGATAGGATCCGGCTGGACCTCGAAATGGGAGATTATGGCGTCGGAACAGATAATACGACACATGAAAAACGTCGATATGGTGCGCTTCTTCCAGTCCGGAACCGAGGCGGATATGGCGGCCGTGCGGCTGGCACGCGCGTACACCGGCAGAAAAAAAATCGTCAGGATCGGGGGATCGTATCACGGATGGAGCGATGAGATGGTCTATGACATGCATATCCCCTATTCCGGAGCCTTTCAGGCCCAGGGCATCCCGCCCGAGCACTACGCCAATGTGCTGAGCGTCGGGCCAAACGATACGAACGCTCTCGAGAAGGCCTTTGAAGAGGGCGGGCGCGACGGCGGTGTGGCCGCCGTTATCCTGGAACCCGCCGGCGGCGAATCCGGAGGTATCACCGCCGACCCGTCCTTCCAGGTCAGCTGTCGCCAGATGTGCGACCGCTTTGGGTCGCTCCTGATCTTCGACGAGGTGGTCACCGGTTTCAGGTGGGCCATGGGAGGAGCCCAGGAGTATTACGGTGTGGACGCGGACATCACGGTGCTCGGCAAGATACTGACTCACGGATTCCCCTCATCGGGTGCCGTGGGCGGGAAAAGGGACGTCATGAACTGCCTTGCCGGCCTCACTCCCGGCAAGCCCAAGGCCTTCGTGGCGGGAACCATGGCGGGAAACGCCGTATCATCGGCGGCGAGCTACTGGGCAATACGGTTAATCGAAGAGACCGGCGCCATCAGCAGGGCCGCCGATGTCGCCGAGCAATTGACGAAAGGCTTCAATGATCTCGCCGAGCGGCTGGGATTTCCCTTCTTCGCTTATCGCACCGCTTCGCTGGTCCATTTCGAGACCAACTCGCCGGTGGCGGTCGATATCAGAAAGGAAGGGATGGTGATGGAGGCGCTGAAACGCAAAAAGGCGGTGGATGATATTGCCGCGGCGATGCTTGCCGAGGGAGTTATTACGAAATACGGAGCGAAGGCCTTCACCTGTCTCGCTCACGGCGACGAGGATGTCGCCAGGACGCTGGCGGCGTTCGAAAAAACCTTCAGGCTTATGAAATAACAGGAGGACTGAATATGGAAATAGTCGGACAGGCGCCAGTGAGGCTGCTTTTCGCCGATATCCTCATCGAGGCGGGAATCGACCATGTTTTCGGCATCCCGGGGGGGAATACACCGTTTCTTTTCGACGGTCTGGTGGACAAGAAGGACAGAATAAAGACCGTTCTGGTCCGGCAGGAGGGCGGCGCGGCGACCATGGCGGACGCGTACGCGAAGCTTACCGGAAAGCCGGCCGCGGTTATCGGGCAGGGCGCCTGGATCGGAACCAGCGGGGGGCTGGGAATCCTCGAGGCCTATCTCTCGGGAGTGCCGATGCTCATCATCTGCGACACGACCGATTATTTTTCTACACCCCAGCACGGCCCCTACCAGAATGGAACGGGCGATTACGGTGGATTCGACCTGCCCGGTATGATGAAGTCCATGACAAAGTATACCACCCTGGCGTCGAACGCCTCGGAATTTCTCCACGGCATCCAGCTCGCGATAAAGCATGCCACAACCGGCAGGCCCGGACCGGCCGCGGTCATCATCAAATGGAACGTGGCCTTCGAAATGGCGGATATCGGCGCCATCACACCCAAAGTGTATCCGATCGGAGGATATCTTAAAACGAAACCGGCCTGCATGGCGCGGGAGGACGCCGATCGAATCGCCGAAACGCTCCTGTCGGCGAAGTCCCCGGTCATCATCGCGGGGCAGGGCGTGCGAATGTCCGGCGCATTCGAAGAACTCCGGGAATTCGCGGAACTTACCGGAATTCCCGTGGCGACCAGTTACCTCGGCAAGAGCGTCATTGCCGAAACCCACGATCTGGCCCTGGGAACAATGGGGGGAATCGGCCAGAAATCGGCCAACGCGCGCATCGCCGCCGCCGACGTTATATTTGCCATCGGTACGGGTCTGGCTCCTGAGAACACAAAATACCTCTCCCCGGATTTCATCAATCCCGAAAAGCAGAGCATCATCCAGGTGGACATCGATCCACGCAACGCCGGGTGGACTTTCCCGCTGCGCCTTGGCGTCACCTCGGACGCGAAGGCCGCCCTGCGCATGCTGATCGATATCATCAGGGCCAGTGGGATTCCGTATGACGTCAAAAAGGCTGTCGCCGCGGTAAAAAAGCAAAAGGCCGAGCTCCACTGCTTCCGCGAGGACATCGTCAAAGCGGATACCAGTCCCATCGAGCCGGAACGTGTGGTGGGGGAGATGAACGATTTTATCGGCGCCGACGATATTCTGGTGCTTGACGCCGGTAACTGCAGGATGTGGTTCACCCATCATTTCCAGTCGAAAAAGGCGGGACAGGTCATCGCCGGAGGAGGTGTCGCGGCCATGGGCTACGGTCCCCTTGCCGCGATGAGTGCCCAGATGGTGTACCCGGAGAGAAAGATATTTGGAGTGAGCGGCGACGGCAGTTTCATGATGCACCTCTACGCGCTGGAAATGGCGCGTGACCTAGGGCTTCCGGTCACCTTCCTAGTGATGAACAACGGTGTGCTGGGCAACGTCCGCGATTTCCAGGCGCCCGACCGCCGGATAGCGACCGAATATTCGATGCCGAACTTCGAGAAAATAGCCAAAGGGTTCGGGGTCGACGGCGTCCGGGTGGAAAGGCCCGGGGACATCGCGCCTGCGCTCAGAAAGGCGAGGGACACTGACGCGCCTTTTATGCTGGAGATCGTCGTGAACGACACACCGCATTTCCGGCTTATGAGCTGAGCGCGTTCGATGGGGCATATTTTTCCGGTTTATCTGCCGGATCGGTTGTATCGCACCGGGACCGGAATGGAATGAACGTTTTTGATGGGAGCGCCGCCGCATGAAAGGTTTTTATGGAAGGTTTCTGCTCGTCGATCTGGACGAGATGCGGGGGCGCATCATGCGGACTCCCGGAGAGGTATGTTCCACGTATCTGGGGGGAAAGGGCCTGGGAAGCTGGCTCCTTGCCCGCTACAATCCTCCCGGAGTCGATCCCCTCTCGCCGATGAATTGTCTGATTTTTGCGACCGGCCCGCTTACCGGCTCGCCGCTTTTGGGAGCATGCCGGTATGGCGTATATACGAAATCGCCTCAAACAGGACTGTATTCGGAATCCTATTCGGGCGGAAAGACACCCGAGGCCGTGGATGCCGCGGGTTTCGACGCGGTGGTGATAAGAGGGGCAAGCGATGAACCGGTGGTCATCCGCGTCTCGCCTGACGGCGCCTCCTTCCACGACGCCGGCGACCTGTGGGGTACCGATTGCCATACCGCGGAAAAGGAAGCGCTCAAACGTTTCGCGCGGGGTGACGGCCGCCGTGCCGGTGCCGTTGTCATCGGCCCCGCCGGCGAAAACCTGGTCAGATTCGCGGTGATAGAGAATGATCTCTGGCGGTCGGCGGGACGGACGGGCGTCGGCGCGGTGATGGGATCGAAACGGGTGAAGGCGATCGTGTTTCAGGGTAACCGCGAACGCCCCCTTTCCGATCTTGAGCGCCTTAAGGCCTTCGTTCGCGAATCGGCCAGGACCACGAAGGACACCGCGACATTTAAAAACTATCGTTCCATGGGCACCACCCAGATGGTGAAGGTGGCCAATGAGAACGAAAGCTTTCCGACGAGGTACTGGTCAAGCGGCCGTGCGGAGCACTGGCGTTCGATCGACGCCGAGGCGCTGCATACGCGCAATGAGGTGCGGCCGAATGCCTGCGCAAAATGCGCGATGGCATGCGGTCGCATGACCACCATCAGGGAGGGGCGCCATGCCGGGCTCGTTATCGAAGGGCCCGAATTCGAGACAATTTACGCCTTCGGCGGTCTGTGCATGGTGGACAGCATAGAGGAAATCGCCTATCTCAACGATGTATGCGACAGGCTGGGCATCGATACCATGACGGCCGGGAATCTGTGCGGCTTTACAATAGAGGCGGTACGCAGGGGCAGGGTGAATTTCGACATCGACTATAACCGGGTGGACGCAATCGCGAAGCTTCTTTATCTGATCGCGCGGCGGGAGGATATAGGGGCGGTGCTCGCTGAGGGCATACGATACGCTTCCCGGGAGTGGGGCCTCGAGGACTTTGCCATCCACGTGAAGGGGCTGGAACCGGCTGGTTACGATCCAAGGACCCTGAAAGGCATGGGTCTGGGATATGCCGTTTCAGACCGGGGGGCCTGTCATCTCCGCGCCACTTTCTACAAGGCCGAGCTCTCCGGGATGATCGATCGGGAGAGCGTGGAGGGAAAGGCAGAGCTGTTTATGGATTTCGAAAGCAGATTGACTCTGTTCGACACGCTCGTGCTGTGCAGGTTCTACAGGGATTTTTACCTGTGGGACGAGCTGGGCACGATTGTTCGGACCGCAACGGGTCTGGATGCGGACCGCGCGCGGTTGAACCGCGTCGCGCTCGACGTCGCGGACCTCGTCCGGTGGTTCAATATCCGCGAGGGACTCACCGTCGACGACGACGTTCTTCCCCGGAGGTTCTACCGCGAAAAGCTGGATGGAGGACAGGGCATTACTGAAGAGGAACTGCGGTTGATGAGGGCCGATTACTACCGCCTGCACGGATGGGGTCCGGATGGACGGCCCTTATCGGCCCTTCCATGGCTGGAAGTGGAACCGGAAGAGCTTATTGGTCCGGCATAAACGGGCGGGCCTAATAATTAATCCCGGCGATTGAGATGGCAATCCGGAATCGAGCGAAAGGTCGCCTTTCATGTGCGGAGACCTGAGCGTCGGTAGACAGACAAATAACAGTGGTGCGGGTCGTGAAAGGGCCGCATGCAATAAAGTTTGCTGGTCCGTCCATTACAAACAATTTGGGAAAGCTGAGAAATACGATGCTCTCTACTAAACGTGCGGATAACCGAAAAAATGTTCGGGGAGGGTTGAAGTATGATCGAGACCGATTCCGTGAAGAGGTTCGAGGTGTCGAGGGGCTATGCCTATTATGTCTTCGTGCTGCTTTTTATCCTGTATATGCTGGACTTTACTGACCGGTACGTTATCGCGTCGCTTTTCCCGCACCTTAAGGCGGACTGGGGCCTGACCGACACGCAGTGCGCCCTGCTCATGTCGACGGTGACCTGGGCGGTGCTGGTTCTTACGCTGCCCATTTCGATACTGGTGGACCGCTGGAGCAGGAAAAAAAGCATCGGGATTATGGCCGCGCTGTGGAGCCTCGCCTGCGGGGCGTGCGCGTTCACCAGGAATTTCGGACAGCTTTTTGCCGCGCGCACCGCGCTTGGAGTGGGGGAGGCGGGCTACGTTCCGGCCGGCTACGCGATGATATCGGCGTATTTTCCCGAGGAGAAGCGTTCCACCATGAACGGGATCTGGAACGCCGCGTATCCGCTCGGCGCGGCCCTCGGCATAGTACTCGGCGGTGTCATCGCTGAAAA